>Ga0126332_10000696_pt1 | contig 11510 bp, 10 predicted proteins | sample InaspJWI42metaG_FD_94482 | JGI IMG/M metagenome (GOLD analysis project Ga0126332, IMG submission 94482) | Marine gutless worms symbiont microbial communities from Oahu, Hawaii - Inanidrilus sp. 2 OAHU.JWI-42 metaG | ecosystem: Host-associated > Annelida > Digestive system > Unclassified...
TCGTTTCATTTTCAACCATTTTTGATATTTTTAAAATTAACGAAGATTTTCAGCATTATTTGGATGCTTTAACCGAGAATTTAACGGAGCTTGCACCATTTCAGGGGTGCGAAACTTGAGTAAGTAGATTTAAATCCAAAAGTAATTCCGGACAGGTGGAATAAATTAAAGCCCAAAGGCACGCGATGTGTTGTAACATCAACAATTCCCCCCGGTACGGGGGTTTTTTTTCTATCGAATCGTTCGTATTGATATTCCGCGCTCAAAGCCAACATGTTATGAGGTGTCCAGTACAAATAGGCTCGCCCAAATTGCTCATCCTCGTTGAAATACGAAGCCTCGGTTTCAGGATCGGCCAGTAAAGGGACATCTAGGTCTCTGATGGAATACTCGATACCGCCATATAGATTGGTTGAAAATGTTTGATCGACCGCTGCTCCGTATCGCCATGACTCGGTACCGTTGGTATCGTCAAAGAACTGGTTGAATCCCGCCACCTGCGTTGGCTCGATTGTTTGGCTGAAAAAACGCGTGTTCGCCAGCTGTCTAAATGCCGCCGCGCGAACTATAGTAGCACGCAGCGCTTGCCAGGTCAGACCTAATTTGGGGTTGAGCTGTTTCCTATCCAGTTGATTACCCTGATCTAGAGAAGCAGCGCTTAACCCGACAGTTAGGCCTAGCGAATCCATTATACTGATTTGTGAGTATGCGTAAATATTGGCTCTTTTATAATCGGTCTTCTGACTGATGGGTGCACCAGGAGGAGTGTCTAATACAGGCGGGAACGGAAGGACAACATCGAATAAATCGATAATGGTCGTTCTCTCTAAGTCTTGATCGGTATAGCCTATGCCGCTGGTCAAATTGAATTTTTCTGTTCGAAGTAAATGCTGCAGCTCGGCAATAAAGCCATTTCTATTCTCCTTGAAATCTGTGTTTGCTTTTGCGCTGATAACCGGTGGGGTTGCTGCGACGTTCCTCGTATGATTCTGATCAATATCGGTTGACTGATAAATAATAGAGCCGATTAGGTCTGATTTGGGCGAAAAACTATGACGGAAACCGACCCGGATATTGTCACCTCTCTCTTCGTTTCGCATATGGAGGGAGATATCAGGATCGAAAAGTAAATCGAGTTGGCCGGTTTCCCTGTCTAAATGCCGGAACTCCGCCTGCACGCTGGTTTGGGGCGACAGGCTGTATTGGGCGAAAACATTGTAAATTTCATTGTCCTGGTCGTTGTTTTCCCGGAATCCATCGGTCTCGTATCGGAATCCCCCAATACTGTAAGATGCTCTTCCCCACACACCAGATTGGACGATTTCACCACCCAGGGTATCATTCTCCCCCGCAACACCGCTCGCTTGCAAGGCCAAACGGTTTCTTAGGAAAAGTGGATTAAATTCATTAAAAGCAGGATCGGCAGGTCCGGCGCCTTCTAAAATAAATAGGTTGGTTTCTGCCAGTCGGGGCTGCACCGGTGTGATGTTGATGGGTTGCAAAAGTTGGGACTGAAGCAATTCACTGACCCGAGCGATCTCGTGCCGGGGGATTGCCGAATAAGAATCCGCAAGGAATCTGTGGGCCGAATAGTTAGCAGGGTCTGTGTTGACCGATTTCCAGCCCTCGACCAGGGCCAGTTGTTGGAAGCCAAGATCGTTATAAATTCTTCCCAGACTGGCGCTACGGGCTGCCAGATCCTGATCCAGTTGCAGACGCGAGCGGAAGATCGCGCGATTATCGTTCAACTCGATGGATTTCTGCAGATCATGTAAGGCTTCTACCGGCCGGTTGATGGTTTGTTTTCGAATGGCATTATAAAAATGGGGGGTTGGATCCTGCGGATCTAATTGTTTGGCAATTTCAAACTGGCCCGCGGCCAGTTTATCGCGTTTTTCATCATAGTAGGCTTTGCCCAAATAGCTGCGGATTAGCGAGTTGTTGGGATCAAGACTGGCAGCGATTTCTATTTCACCACGGCCGGCTTTCAGATCCCCTTTGCGGATCTTTGCCAACCCGAGACCAAGGCGGGGAAGCGGCGCTGCAGAGTCCAGGGCAATGGCTTTTTGAAAAGTTTTTAACGCCTCTTTAATCTTAATGCGGGTGATTAATGCAAATCCTAAAACCGTCTGGATGCGGGCAATATTGGGATTCAAATCCACGGCTTTACGGGCTGCCCTGGAAGCTTTGTTAAGTTGGCCGACGGACAACAACAGTTCTGCCAGCCTGGCCCACGCCAGAGCATTTTCAGGATCTAATTTCACTGCCTCCTGCAGATTGCGCAAGGCCCCGTTGAGATCAAATTTTGCCTGCCGGACATAAGAAAGCGCCACTTTGGCAGTTGCAGATTCGGGATCCAGCTCAACGGCTTTTTGCGCAGTCACCAAAGCTCTATCTTTCTCGTTTTGAACCAAAGCAATAATAGACTGCAGCGCAACAGCATAACTGTTAGAGGGATCAAGGTTCAACGCCCTCGCAATATCTGCTCTCGCTCCTTCAACGCGCCCTACGGTAAGAAACAACGCCCCTCGATATAAAAAGAAGCGAGGATCACGAATTCCCTCAGGTGCTTTTGACAGCGCTGAAAATGCGCCGGCTATATCTCCTTTCCAGTAAAAATCGATGGAATTGCGGACCATTCCCTGCCAATCGGTTTCCTTGCCTTCCGGAAAATCCGCCCTTCGCCAGTTCACAATCGGCGGATAATAAAGCGCCCAATGGACGGCATCTCGGGGTCGAACTGCCACCCTTGGTGTGGGGGCTTGCCCTGAGTAAACCACTGCGGATTGGCCACCGGCAAGTACCAGTCTTCCCGCCTCATTGGCGGCAGCCACCTGCCCTTCCAGGATTGTAAGAATCGTTTTGTCAGGCGCAACACTTGCGAAGAATTCTGTTCCTTCAACAGCAGCGTTAACAAAGGGGGTTTTGACCTGCAGTCTTTTGGGATAGCGGCTGAAAAAATGAACGGCTCCTGTGAGAAGTTCAAGCAAAAAAGGTTTTTCCTTCTTAAAGGCCGAAAAAGTGATGGTGGTTTTCTGGTCAAGGCGCAGAAGGGCATCATTGCAAAGGGCAACGGCTGCCCGGCTATTTTCCTGCACCCGTACTCTGTCGCCGGGATGGTAGGTGTCATTTAGCTTGACTTTTATCCACAGGGTATCTCCGGCTTTACGGGCTTCAACCGTACCCTGAATCGATACAACTTTTCCTGCCCATTCTGCGCACTGGTCGGCAGCTCGAAGGTCCGGCTTCATAAAACCCATGCAAACTACGATGAGAACCACTCGGATGAACCAAGGGTTTATGCTTTGTTTCATGCCGCCCTATCATCTTTCAGCAAGTTTCATATTGATCGCTGTATTTTCAAAAAAAATTATTGGGATCAGCAGATACTGCCTGGATATGTTGTTATTTATTACTCAAACAGACAATCCCATTCCATTTTTCGTCGGGAGGATTATCCCGATAGCTTTGAACCTTTTTGAGATAAAAGAGCGAGGGTCCATCTTTTTCATAAACGCTTATGGACTGATTAAATAGATCAATCGCTTCTTCCCAGGATTGTCTCTCCTAAGCATCCAGGGCTTGGCTGAAAAGCGCGCAAAGTCTTTTTTGCGGTTTCAGGGATTCCTCACGGCGACAAATCAACTCGTATACCGCTATCGGTTTTGATTTCCCGGCAAAAACAAACCTGCCAAGTTTTCTGGTTAGAAATCCACTCAGCTGATGAAGTACTTGTTGAGAAACCAGTATGCGGGTGCCCAGACGTTTATTTAAACCCTCCATACGTGAGGCCGTATTGACAATATCGCCTACCGCTCTGTACTCATAATGATCAATGGCACCGACGTTGCCGATGGAGATATACCCGGAGTGCATCCCGATACGGGTCGGCATCTGAAGTTTTTGATTTGATCGATTAAACTGATTTATGGATTGAATGATATCTATGGCGGCCAGGCAAGCAAGATTTTTAGTGTCTATATCAGGGCGTGGTGTGGCCCAAATGGCCAGCATTGAGTCTCCCTTGACATCCGAAACGATACCGGAATGTGTTCTTACAGGCTTAAACATAACTTCATAGTATTTATTCATGAAGCTGCTGAGTTCTTCCGGATCCTCTCGTTCTGCTAAGGCTGTATAATTATCTGCGTCCGTTATCATACAGGTGCCGTAAACGCGTTGGCTTGTGGTTTCTACCTCCGAAATACTTTTCGCCAACTGATCTACGACTTCATGGGGCAAAAATTTTCCGAAGGCGTCTTTGATGTTCTGGCGTTCTTTGCTGACATCAAAATATTTCCATACTAGCGTGCCAAAAAAAGCCGCCGGTACCTGGAAAAAGAGCGGTATGACGAGCGGATACCAGAATCCGGTGAGCTTAAATTGATAAGCGGCAAAAATGAGATAAAGAAGGCTCAGGAAGATAACACTGCCAGCGGCAACGATGGTAGTCGAATACATACATAATATACCCAGTGCAAAACCCCAGACCATGATGATGAAAAGCATCATAGGAAATTTAAGGGGTCGGGCCGCCATATCTTCTAAAATATTCGCAAAGGCTGTTGCTGCAATCTCAACACCGCTCAGATCAAATCCGCTGGGTTGGGAGAACACGGTATAGAATCCGTCTTTTTGTTCGGGTCGCAGCTGTTCGGACAGCCCTATGAAAACCACTTTTCCCTCAATGCCCATCTTTTTTGAATCTTCGGTCAATATTGATTGATTGTGCAGCATTTGATAATAGGGCACGGTGACCACTGTGCCGGGTGGTCCATAAAAATTTAAATAGCGGCTGTCGGCACCCTGATACATGTGGATAAGCGATGAGACGGTCCGAAATTTTTCAGGATTGGCGGACAAAACCTTTGATGCCTTCAACCTCGCCAGCATTTTTTCTGCAATCACGGGTTCCTGATTAAAAATATCCCTCAGAACCCGGATTAGTTTTTTTACCTCCCTTTTTTTGATAATCTCATCTGCACTTTTGGGGAGTTTTTCAGCGCTAAACGGACTTACCGCTCTCATCAAATCCATAAATTCTTCATACACCTGCAAAGCATAAATTTGGAATACCACAATGGGCAAAGTCGGTGTTTCACCGGCGCCCGTTTTGAAAGCCCAGTAGCTGTTTACTTTAACAGGCACTTTGGGCAGCGGGAAGGGCGCTGAAGCAAATGCGGATTGTGCCAGTAAGGGAATGGGCGACATGATACTTTCGATATTTACCACTCCGCCATGATTCGCTGCTAGACCAGTGAAATCAACTTTTTCCTTTTTTATATACTCACCCAGAACAACATTGCCCGCATCGCGTATTGATTCGGCAAACAGATCATCATGCTCCGGAATCCGAGGTTCACTGAAGATCATATCAAATGCAATTACGGACGCATTTTCCTCGACCAAACGGTCGATAAGTCGGGCGTGCAGATTTCGTGGCCACTTTTTGGGGTCACTCGGCAATTGAAGGGATTGGGCAGAAACTTTGTCAAGGGTTATGATCATGACATCTGATGAAACTTCCCGTGGACCCCTGACTTTGAACAATAAGTGCAGACCGATATCTTCCTCGAGGCTGATACCTACGGGGAAAAGAATCATCGCCAGTCCCAGCAACCCTGTAGCGAGGGCTGCGGTTGCAGCTTTAAACGGTCCGGACATAACCTAAGGCCTCTGGTGATTTTAAATTAGCGCGTGCCAGCCAAGAGTCAAAAAGATGTTTGGCAAAAATCGCGGCGTCTCTACGCACCGTTGGCAGGTATTCGCAGGGAAGTAAACGTAGCTGAGGAACTTGATAAAGCCAAGAACTGGCATACAGAATTAGAATCCGAAGTAGCGTTTTTCAATTTGGGGGTATCAGAAGAAATTCAACAGTAAAGTCAGAAACTAGGAGATGTGCTCGAATTGGAGATTCAAAATGATATCAACTTGAACGTATAAAGTAAGTCAGCTTATCGCTGTATATGATAATGCGGTGGGCGTGTCAAATAAAAAATCCCTGACACCTTGGTCGTATCTGCATTCAAAGATGGTAAATGGATCTTTCTCACCATACACCCATTGCAAGTCCCAAATGAAGTCGCTTCCATTGTCGAGAGCTTGACATTCAAGTAGTACGAGATTGGAAGCTATAGGTAATTAAAATTCTTAATAATCTACCTGTAATGGCAGGGGGAGTACTGGCATCCTTAAACGTCCAATCCACCAACAGGGTTCCGGCAAATTCTGCACTGACACATGTCAAAATCGCAGGATCGTAACGGTCGTCAGAACCTAGTGAGGAAACCTTGTTTGGCGCATTTTGCATCCGCATCGGAATGTTTACCTCAGCGTCGCCCTTGAAAAACGTGCCCGAGATGTCCAGCTTACCCGTGTCATCCTCGGCCTCAACCGTGGTCGTGGCCTGGGCCGTCAGGCCGGTCGAATCTTCCACACTAATAGTGAAATTCCCGGCGGCAGCTCCGTTAAATAAAAAGGTAGGAGCGTCTGAAAATTACACCTCAACCCCATCCACAGAGCAGGTGAACGGCGAGGTTCCGATGCATTCGGGAACACCCCTAAATTCAACGCTGGCTCCCTCACACAGCGTGACCGCGGCGGGGTCAATGGCAGATCTACAACAGGTGGTGAAGTTTGCCGTCCCTTATGGACCAATCCACAATGTCGTCTTTCAAATCGCTCAAAGGCAATATGCAATCTTGATCACGAGCGATGACCTTAAATGTCAATTTAACAATGGGACCGCTTGCACCGGCCGGCAGCGGAGGCCCTGCGGTAAACGCACCGAGACGCAGAACGTTGGTCAATGGATAACTGACATCTTTGAAAGAAAAAGGCTCCAGGAGGCCTCCGCCAAAGTCCGCACTGATGAATTGAAGCACGGCTTCGCAGTAACCAATATCCAATCCCAGAGAGTCGACATCATTCGAGGCATTGTTGACGGAAAGCGTGAATGTGACAAGGGACCCAAGACCACCACTTTGGTCATCCAACTCTAATTTGGCCACCAAGGACTTGCCAGCCAATGGAAAGGCTACCAAACCAATGACAGCCAGCACACCCATTCCGAAAACCAGCGGCTTTCCCCAAAAATCCATTTTTTGTCGCTCCGACCATTTCAATTGAACCTCCTTTTTTGTGAAGATTTAGATGTGAGCATGTTTAAACAACTGATCTAAAAGCTCAAATCGTGTATTATTTCAAAGACAAAAACCTGACCGCATCTTTTGGGCAGTTAAATAAAGCCTGCGCCATTACCGTTTACATCAACGGTGTCACAGACCGGCCTTTATTCTTCGTCTAAATAACCCGGGTATTAAATTGCATCGGAAAATCCCGGTCACATTGAGTGGTGGGTACCAGGTGATGCTCAAATCAATGCTGGTTTAATCAAACTTCGAGCTGGTTTAATTCTGACATTGTCCCGGGCTCCTTGATCCACGTTAACAGGATACGTCTTTAGAACTCCAAAATCAACATTGTCCGGAACGGAGTAGCGCTCAAATTTTCGATTTTCGGCAATCATAATTGCCCGATTCTCGAATAAAGCGAAGCCTCTCCTACCAAAAGTCTAATTATCGCGCTTTTATCCGCAAGACGCTTTCGACCTAACCAGCTTCCATTGGGGGGATACCTTGTTGGCAAATTTGTACAGGAATAGTTATAACTCAAATTGCCGTGGTGTAAGTTCCTCCAGATAGAAAACAAGCCCATTGTTCGTTTCTTCACTCTCCGTTATTAAATCCGCTGGGTCAACAACGACTGTCACCTTATCAGAAAAAATAACACAACCATCAGGTGTATAAATTAATGCCATTTCGCCGGTATTTAATGAGGGAACATTTTCCGCCCATGTAAGGGCATCACAGGTAGCATTCTCAAAAAGTATTTCAACTTCAGTACTTTCAGATCTATTTCGCCCCTGATTCTTAATTATTGTCGAAGCCTATATTGAAGTGTCTTCACATACCGGCAGGAAACAGGTAAAAAATCCCGCTCCAATACAGGCTTCTACCTGAATTAAATCTGGTAAATCCAGACAGCTCGGTATCCCCAGGTATTTCTGAAAGATACACAGGGCATCAGCCGGGGTGCATTCGCCATCCTGGTTCACATCACAGCAAACGTCCTCACATGCAATCTCACACGATGTGGGGCATATCTCCAGATAGGTTTCGAAGGCACACAGGGCATCCATGGGCGTAATCTCTCCATCACCGTTTACATCCCCATCACAGCCGCACTGAAAAAAGCCATGAGTCGCAGACCACCCGGCCAGGTCGTCTTTCAGTTCCTGAAGACCAAACCCGCTAGCCTCACACAGGCTTATCTCGAAGTTAAGATACACCAGATCACTTGGAATCAAAAACCTGCGCAGCGAGGGTGTTCTGAACTCCATCAGGGGTATTCATGGCGATTACCCTACAGGAGCGAAAATAGGGCTCTCCGTCGGCGCAGACGTTTGCAGGGGAAAAGAAGATCCCCAAACCAGCCAAAAGGAAAGTTAAGAGTAAGTATATTTCTATCCTTTTCACGGTGACCCCCTTCTCCATTCCTTTTCGGGGCAATGGGTTGGTTATGATAATCCGCAACCTAAATCCTGCTTATCGAAATACAGCAGAAATCGTCCCGGAGCTATGCCATCAGTCTTCATGAGTCTTCCCCTGGCACAGCTCCGGAACTCTCTTTAGCTTCTTACCTTCAATCCATACAACCCGGCAGCCCCAGATACTTCTGGAAGATACACAGGGCATCAGCCGGGGTGCAGTCCGCATCTTGGGTCACATCACAGCAAACGTCTTCACAGGCAATACCGCACGATGTGGGGCATATCCCCAGGTAGGTCTCGAAGGCGCACAGGGCATCCTGGGGCGTGATTTCACCGTCACCGTTGACATCGCCGGTGCAGGAATACTCGAATACCACATCGAGTGTGGTCTCTTGACCCACGTTGATGGTAATATTAGTGTAAGTCGCCTGATCCAGTTCTCTTGCATATCCAACAACCGTGTAAGTTCCGGCAGGCAGATTGCGAATTTCGTAAGTGTCGGTCACGCTGGGCCTGCCTATGCCATTGCCAATGGGGATCTCCCAGGCAGGATCCTCGTTAAAAACCCAGATAGAACACCACTTTGTCCCCTGGCGCTCATAGCCTTCAGGGGTGATGACATTTCCCTTCAAGGCGCCGGTGTCCGTTCTGACCGTCAGGTCCTGATCGGTCAAGATTTGGCCTTTGGAAAGAGTCCACTGCCGCCAGTCATGAATCACTATAGAGCCTTCATACCCCGGCTTAAACGAGTAGAACTCGTAGAGGAAAATCCCCACATTTCCTGGAGGCAGTACGACACCGTATTTGCCAGGAGTTTCGGCAGGATCGATCTCGAAGTAATCGGCATACCCGTCTTCAATGTACGCATCATCCAAGAAAGATCTCTCAATATCGGGCAACTGAAAGTCATCCATATTTACACCGATGATGCCAAAAGACGGCAACCCATAACTTTCCCAGGCGTGGTCATCATAGAGCGGGAGAGGCAGGCCATCGGGGTCTTTGGGCCGGACAGTGTCAAAATTGGTGATCTGCCCGGCAATGGACGCCCCTTCGTCCTCGTGCATCATGACAAGGTCGGCGGTGACCACGTTAGGATCTCCTGGCGGCTTTTCGGGAATGACCACATCTGTCGTCTTTCCGCAGAGAAATCCCTCCTTGCATCCCCTCACCGTGCAGATCCCTGGCGGTATGACGTCCGTCCGATACACCCCGTTTTCATCAGTGGAGGTATCAAACTCGGTAACGTTCCCGTTGATGTCAGTGCCGTCCACCTCAATCTCTGCCCCGGCCACAGGCAAACCGTCCTCATCTGTAACCGTGCCGGTAAGGGTTGCAGCAGCAAGCAGGGTAATAGTGGGGGCTTGCTGCTCTTCGCCGGGGCTAAGCACAAACGGCCCGAGACACTGCAAACCGCTGGAGTAAACAATGCTATCCTGCTCGGAACCTTCATCCTCCGAAGTGTGCAAATAGACTTCTATGCCGGCGTGGAGCGAGTGGAGGGTGAAATACCCTAGAGCATCAGTGTAAGTTTTAGGCCAGTGTATATTCCCATTTGCAGTGATAACACTAGGATCGATGTTAAACCATTTGATTGGATCCCCATCGGGGGTAACAACACGGCCGGTGACGTAACCTCCTTCATCGAGAGTGAAATCAGGGCCGTGGGTGGGCGAACCCAGAGTGGCCTTGTAGAAATCTGCGGAAATCTCGACCTGGCCGTACACGGGCTTTGCCGACCGGCCGTCATCCTGGATATAGACCTTGATCCAGTTGACCGGGCCAGTCGGCTGAATCACGATATAGCCCTTCTGATTCGACCACCAGGCCCAGGCGCCTACCTGGGCATATTCGCCGTCAGGTTCACCGGAGGTTCTAATTTTCCAGGAATCGTGGGTGCTTCGCTCGCAGGACGTGTTGTAAAACGCGCCGTCTGATCCCTGTACCGCGTCCACATTGGCAACATGGGCAGATTCGGTGAGAATGATATAATAGGAATAAGAGCCGCTGAAGGTCTGGGTGCTGGTCCCGGTGCCCAAAAGGGTATAACCGTAGTCCTCGGGATGCTCGGCATCTCCTCCGCAAAAGTAAGTATTGCCGCCGTATACCTTATAGGTGGTCCCGGTGTTGATGATAGCATCATGTAACCCGACTTTGTAAAACTTGCCGGGAGAAGGCAGAACCCAGAGTTCGTACCTGCCCGCGGTCACGGTGGGGCTGTCCCGGTCGGTCCAGGTTTGATGCCCCCCCATATTGATCGTCGCGATAACTAGTCTCGGTAAAGATGCCCGCCCTTATGGGGTTCATGGCCGAATCTTTCACATAGCCATAGATGAGCGCCGCTTCTTTGAGCTCGATATCAGCTCCGGTGGTCTCCTCACCTTCTTCAACCATGATGTCATAGAGATCTGCCCGGATGAAGTGACGGCCTGAAGCGTCTTCCTCCCCGTCACCAATGTGAAGATGGTAGGCCCCGGCCTCCAGGTTCTCGAAGCGATAGAAACCACTTGCATTAGTTTCCGTCCCTGCGAGCCATTCCCACTCTCCCACGTTAAGATTGACCCAGATTCCCTCAAGGGGGTTGCCGGCCTCATCCCGAACCGTACCTGAAAGGGAGCCGGTTCCGGCTGCCGGGTAAGGAGTTTTAGCCCGGGTCAGATGAACTCCTCCAATTTCGATGCCAGAAGGTTGAAAGGATCTGGCCTCTGACTTGGGCTGGGCTAGCAGTCCAGCCCAGGATGGAGTAGCAAAGGAAAAATAAAAAACAAGTCCAAGAATGGTCAATGCAATTTTTTTCCAATTCATTACAGTCACCTCCTTTTTAATGTTACCTGTAAACAATTTCAGGAAACTTGATCTCCTTAAATTGCAATTAGGTATTAGAACCGTCAATAAATCATAATAATTCAAATAGTTGAGGTATTTTTTGTGAGATAATAAAAGTTATTGCAAGCGGAAA
>Ga0126332_10000697_pt1 | contig 11510 bp, 13 predicted proteins | sample InaspJWI42metaG_FD_94482 | JGI IMG/M metagenome (GOLD analysis project Ga0126332, IMG submission 94482) | Marine gutless worms symbiont microbial communities from Oahu, Hawaii - Inanidrilus sp. 2 OAHU.JWI-42 metaG | ecosystem: Host-associated > Annelida > Digestive system > Unclassified...
ATCCGGTGTGCAATCAATGTAAAAACCGGCATGCCCCCATTTGGCATTTTGGCTAATCACAAAATTAAAATGTGCCATAATTCAATAAAAAAATAATGATACAAAAGATTACTCAGAACAATTTGAATTTCTGAACAGTGAACCTTATTATGCGAGCAAAAAAATTGTTAACCAGTCGTCAGATTTTCCGGTACGCCATACCGGCTCGTACCGTCACAAAAAAAGCACTGGACATACGTTAGTTGTATGGAACTGCTAAATGTTTGTCTTTTAACTACTGTATGTGTTAAATTACTAGGCCTGTATATATGTTCTGCTGTATGAGGGCAAGTGTAAGTGGTCTTCTGGCCCTTCTTGTCCTGTGGATTTTCCATAAAATATATTCATTCATTCAGGGTCACATTGCCGCCATTAGGTGAATATGAGTGAGTGATGGACGTCACATAACCCTAACCACTTGTTTCACATTAACACAGGTTATACAGAAAAAAGGTCTCAATGGAACGTTTGGAGACAGCTGCAGTGGATTTTTACAACACAGATGCCCAACAAATAGTGTCAAATTCATTGCTAACAAAAAACTGACACAAACATCAATATGTATGGTGTTAACAAATACCTTGTTCAACAAGGCACAAACATCTAGTTTGCAAGCATCTTCCATAAAGACTTGCACCAATGCATTGACATACCAGCTACCATTCTCGGTGTTCCGGAACGATCGATACACTGTAAACAAGTATAGAATGTACGCACAAAGTACACTCCACATGCTAAATTACTAGATGGCTCTGATAACAAGGTTAAGTTTACATTTCACTAAGGAATCTGCTAAATGGTATCGTGCTGATTTGCTCTGCTTCTCTTCTGCCATACAGTAATTTCAGTTCAGACATACACGGCGGCGGCGTGGCATAGTGGTTAGCTGCATTCGTCGCATGAACAAAGTTAACCCACGTCGGGTCCGGTTAGTACCTGGATGGGTGACCATCTTCGGGCGGGTATACTGTCTCGGTATGTAACCAGCCAACTAAGTCAACTCAGCCTTGCATTCCTCCAGGGTCACTTAATCGAGTACCAGCTTCGGCTGGGGAAATGGCAGGAATGTCACCTCTGCCGGGAGGCAGGTAACACTGTGTGATCCCATATGGCATGTGAGTTCCAATGGCAGTGAGGCGTCTTGCGAACTGCTGTATTCCGTTTGCCTTTAAGTTACACATACCTTGCACTGGCACTATCTAACTAGGTGCAGTATACTGCAACCTATACCACCACATGAACAGCCTACATTGCTGCTGCTGCTGCTGATAACCCCCCGCCCTGTGCAACAAATCACATGAGCTGAATGGAGTTTGCCTCCACTGTGAGATCTGCACAGCAACAGAGCACTTGATAAGCTAATAGTACACACATGTACATTTATAACTAGTTTTTGTTAAAAAAATTGACATATAACAACACCTATTCTGCAAACAGCATATGTGACAAAATTTTCACAACCCTTAGACAAAGAAATATTAAATAATTTATACCAGTTTTTGGCAAATATTAATGAATTAGTGATGAACAGGTGAATCTGCCTAATGCTAAACATCTCAGTCTATCAGTGTTTGATTCCATATTTATAAAATCATGTACAAACAATGCAATACAAAAAAAACAGAAGTGCAGTCAATGTTCAACTCACAATTCTGTGTTGGATAAGCAATAAGAAAGTCGCCGTAGCTTGGAACGAGCTCTGGATTATCAGTCTCAGTTACTTCGGCACCAGCAGAAACAGCTGGCTGGTCAGTTACAGCATCAGTCTCGTCATAGTAGTCTACCAACAAAACACACATGAACTATTAACCATCATGTTTGTTTCAAACCCATCAGTACCACAGCACTCACAAACATGTTTAATGGCCCTTTGTCCGGGGCTACCCAGGTGAGCCAGTACCAGAAAGGTAAAACCATATCTGGATTTTACTGTAGCAAGAGACGGTCAGCGGCAATGGCATCAGCTGGGCCATATGCAAGTCTGCACCTCGCTCCAGACAGATAACCGTAATCACGCCAGCACCCCACCACTCAGTTTTTACAGGCCGAATGTCCTTCCTGACGCCCAACCAACAGCGTCAAAGCACTGAAGGCAGAACCACGGCAATTCAAAGAAAACGATGAATGGGGCACTAAGAGTTCTGCCCAAACCATAGTTATTTGCCAAGCCAGTGCCATTTCATAGAGACCATTCTTGGTCCACGAATACAACACACACTGACAGATGTAGTCCATGCTGACTGCTGTAAACAGTATATCTGTAAGAGGTAGTTTCCAAAAGATGCCACACTGTTAGCACAGCTCATGCCTGGTCACAGTATCTACCCAAGGCACATAAGAACCTCAAAAGGATCCTTCAGTCAACCCCAATTATTCACAGTGATAACGTTAAAAATGTGTTAAGGTGCTGCATACTCATGAACACGGGCTTGACTCTCCTGACACTGTGCATGCATGGACAGAAATGTTTGGCATCAAGCATCTTCCTCTCAACGTTTCTGGGGGAAATCTGTTGCACGGCAGGGCATAGTCAGTGGTGGTGTGGCGCAAATGCCATCAAAACCAAACTATAACTAAACAAAGATCCTTAACATGGCACTGACACACAAACCAAAGCTGAAAGTCATCGACATAAGGTCTGCCTATCATATGGTGTGTCTGCTTATCACGTCACTGGGGCCAAATGACACTTCTTGGTGAGAGACGCCGTGAGCATGAGAAAGGTAGCCTAGGTCTTTACACAGCAGGACTCTTGATTGCGGGTGGGAGATGCATCAATGCAAACTCGGGACCAAGCTATGCTAGCATGCAAAACGCCTCTTTGCAAAAACAGTAACCAACACCCGTTTAACGGCCCTTTGTCCGGGACTATCCAGGTGAGCCGGTACCAGAAAGGTAAAACCAATCTGGATTTTACTGAAGCAAGGGACAGTGAGTGGCAATGGCATCAGCTGGGCCATATGCAAGTCTGCACATCGCTCCAGACAAATAACCACGCCAGCACCCCACCAGTCAAGGATGGGCCAAAAAAGTTGAGACACAGACTCATGGCCACAATTCTGTCAAATCTGAACCAATTTAAAAAAAATTTTTCACTGGAAGATGCCTTCGTAAATCTGTAGTTAAATGGATACTTAAAATCCCACCGCCCCTTGCATATGTTGCTACACTACCTTGTGAAACATTAATGTCAGCAAAACATGCCATCATGGCAGCCCACTGGGGCCAAACACAGCACACTGGAAGAGACCCTTGGTATATGCTTCAAGGCTAAATTTCGGCTGGATCAATTTCTTCTGTTGCCATAAATGGGCAAAAAAACTGTGAGAATACTGATATTTTGATAAAATTCGTAATGTTCCAAGAAATTCTGTGCCCACACCCCTTTGCAGATTATGGCAAAATTTGGCCTGAGGGAGTAGACTCAGTCTGCTAAAGCACCTTATTTTGTCTGGATCAGTCAAATCTGAACCGATTTTTAAAATTTTAAATCGGTTCAGATTTGACAGAATTATGGTCATGTGTCTGGTCCCACTTTTTTGGCCCATCCTGTATATGTATACCTTAGCTTAATTATTCGTCTAAAATACACAATACCAACTACATATAAACACATACTGTACCTCCACGGCATGCTTGAAAAAACACCAACTTTGGTTTATTTTTGAGAAATCTGCAATTGGCATTCGTGAATGGTGAAATAATTTCATTGTACTTCACTGCCTGACCATCACTTCCAAACACACAATTATCTTTTCCATGGCTCATGACAAACATGATGAAACATTCGTCATTTTCCAGACTTTCGTCTTGACTCAGAGCAAACACCCTTTGCCTCACTTGCTGCAAACGTTGCAAACACAATCCATTTCTTCTTAACAAAATCAGAAATGATACTTAACAATAATACATAACACGTGTAATAGAATCAAAAACATACGTAATGGAACTGCAAGTTTCAATTAGCTTGCTAATTGATTAATCAAAACAAATAATTGCTTAACTGAAACGATAGCAAGTAAGTAACAATTCCTACATTTTACGCTGCTGGACAGGGTCCTACCACTATCTGATGTGCAGATTTTCGGCACGGCTTTAACCTGGATGTTGCGTAGATTCGAACAGATTCAACTTGAGATTATGGTCAACAATAATTTTTCTAGGTCATCCCTTTGGTATCGCTAAATCGAGTACTAGCTTCGGCTGGGAAAAGGGCGGGAATGTCACCTCTGCCGGCTGGCAGGTAACACTGTGTGATCCCATGTGACATGTGAGTTCCTGTAGTGGTGAGGCCGGGCTGCTTAAAAAGCTGAAATGCTAAACTGCATGTACTTATTTCGTGACGTAAAAATGCACGATTATAGGCGTTATTGAAAAGTGTCTAATTTCCGACTGTTAGGCAAAACTGTAAATTTCTTTTTGATTAATCGATCGATTAGTTTAATAATAAATTACCGTTAATCGATTATAATCGATTAATCGTTGCAGACCTAATAAGGCTACTATGTAACATACATGATACATGATAACAAAGGTAATCTGGCTGGATCACTGGGCACTTCATTCAACAACGACATAGACGTTACCTTGAAGACATGTCCTTCACCTAGTCTCTACGCATTTGCATCATTTGCATGTACAGGTACAGAAATGCAATAATTTATAACCATGTCACTATACATTTTTACTTTAACAATTTTCTACAATTTCATTTGGAAATCACCAGTGACCATGTGCTCAGCAAGTGCATTTAAGCATTGCAAATAATATCACCTATAACGATGGCAGATCTGTCAAGCTGACAACTCACATCAAACTTCATTTTAAGATCTATTGTTCTAAGGTGAAAGTAGGTTCAGGTGAAACCACTGTCGACTTATAAGCCACTAAACTCAGGTAACCGTAATACTCAACAAACAGAAAAAAATAAGAACATAGAGCTGCTATTACTAGATGTGATGCAGCTAACAACATAAAATTTCAAAATCAGCAACAACTTCTAAGAAGACAATCACAAATAAATTACATACATAAAATTTCCATCACATTTCAGTAAAAAAGTAAATATATTAAAGTTAAATCGTTTGAAACATATAGTACAAAAATCCACAATGAACAGATAAAACTAACACCCACCATTGCTGTGCAGTCGAGCCAATGCATCACTTCAAAATGCAGCTGTGTAAACAACTCACTAAGCAACCTTCCATCTACTTTTGTTCCATGACGCAATGGATATGAACCAACTCTTTCCATGTTGAATATGACACATTTTCCACGCTTGAACTTGGAAATTTTGTACGCCTACAAAAAACACACGGCATTGTTCATATTTAGTATCAACAATGCGTGCAAGTATTTACCATTTGGATACATAAAACACACTTGAAAACTAGCATGCTTGCACAGACAAAAACAAATATTCTATGTTTGCAAAATTCTTACATTGTCTTTGTGATTCTGATAGAACGGCAGTGTACACTCTTGTACAGTAACTGTACTCAACTGACTGGGCTGTCTGGACCACCCTGTAACAGTAAATCAGCACTTTACATTAAACACAAATGACTACATATACATGTTAAATAAATTCATTTTCACTCTTGATAAGTAAACATTTCCGCCACATACATTGCCTGAAAATGTCACTAATACTACATACTTTTTCTTGCTATAACTTCAACATATATCTACTTATTTTGATAATGAATTGCAGCTAACATCTGCCAAGACAGCAAAACATCCCTGTAATAGTATACATTGACTTTTACTCCAGGGTTAATCAAGAACAACTCCCGAGTTTGACACAGTGACCAACAATATGATAGACGGTAAATGATGCCTGTGCAATTAACAAATGACTAAATGCTACACTATTTGTCCTGTTTGGCGCACAGAATTGTTCTTTTTGTGAATGAAAAGTAGTGCAACTGTGAACGTGTTTGTGTGCATGTTGGCAAAGCACTACACTTTGTCTAATTGAAAAAATGCAATTTTTCAGTTTCCTGTTTCATAAGATAGTGTAAAAGCATTTGTTAAGTGAGGTAGCTAAATAAAGTTATCATCTGACTGCTTGCTGTCTCTGCAACAGTTACATAAAAATTTATCAGAATCAGTTAATATTTATCCAAGTTATTGCATCATAAAAACTAACATTTTCTGAGACATAGTGTATATCACTGACATAAGACTGCCATACATATCTATCAAAGCATTGCAGTAGCACACAACTGCATGTAGCACACACACATAACCTTTCTATGACCATTATACAGGTGAACCTGTGTCTGCTGTCACTGTCCATTAAGAACTGGAGAATTATCTTTGGTCAACATTTTACTGTGCTCATGATCTTGCTGACAGCAACTCGTGCATTTAGATTACGAATAAGATGCTAGAATTCTCAATGGTGTTGCTTATGCCCAGTGTTTGATCTGCTGGGAGGAGGTGGGATGGGGGGTTTAACACCCCACTGGTTGAGGATGACTCCTTTAGTGCTTTGACGCTGTTGGTTGGGTGGCAGGAAGGGAATCCGGCCTGTAAAAAACTGAGTGGTGGGGTGCTGGCGTGGTTATCTGTCTGGAGCGAGGTGCAGACTTGCAAATGGCCCAGCTAATGCCACGGCCGCTCACTGTCTTTTGCTTCAGTAAAATCCAGATTGGTTTTACCTTTCTGGTACCGGCTCACCCGGGTAGTCCTGGACAAAGGGCCGTTAAACGGGTATGTGTGTGTGGTTAAGGATGACCCCACCCTGGTGACTACAAATTTTGGTCTGGGAGTCGACTTTGATCTATCCTTCTCCCCTCCCCCACCCCAGTTCTGCTCTAGTAATACCAACATAACATCCAGATGACATCGAGATACTTAGGTTGGCGGCGTGGCGTAGTGGCGTTCGTCACATGAATGAAGTTAACGCATGTCGGGCCCGGTTAGTACCTGGATGGGTGACCGTCTTCGGGCGGGTATACCATCTCGGTATGTAACAAACCAAGTAGGTCAACTTGCATCCCCCCCGGGGTCGCTTAATTGAGTACCAGCTTCGGCTGGTGTAAGGGCAGGAATGTCACCACTGCCGGGTGGCAGGTAACACTGTGTGATCCCATGTGGAATGTGAGTTCCCGTAGCGGTGTGGCAACCTTGCGAACTGCTATGCACTTTTTACTTACTTACTTACTTCAGGATATCTGATACAATTCTAGATTACAGTCTGTGCAAAAATTACTACAATGAAAGAAACGTTGCTGAACTACTCATAGGGCCTACGACGATCAATTTGTCATGGGAAAGTTCTACTCTAGAGGGAGGCTGACTCGGTCCGGACCCACTGGAGGAGCTTACAACATGGACAGAATCTGCACTCTGGAAAAAAAACTTATAAAAGTGTCACATGGGCGTCTTGTGCATGTGAGTAAAACTTTAACAGATTTGCATATTTTGGGCAGTGAACTACATTTGGTGGCCGGGCTCTGGTTGGACCCACTGCCTTCAGACCCTCTAGCCATTATAAGGGGTGGGAGAAGGAAGGGAATAAAGGGTTGGGAATAGGGAGAGAAGGCAAGGGGAAGTTAGGAAAGGACCGGAAGGGGGAGGGAGGGACAGGGGTGGTGGGTAAGGAGACGACCCACACTGCTTTTTTGACAAATCGAACACTGCTTATACTGTCTCCACACAACATACAGCTGAATGCAACACTGAACAATTATCAAATGGCACAAACACACACACCCATTTAACGGCCCTTTGTCCGGGACTACCCGGTACCAGAAAGGTAAAACCAAGCTGGATTTTACTGAAGCAAGAGATAGTGAGTGGAAGTGGCATCAGCTGGGCCGTATGCAAGTCAGCACCTCGCTCCAGACAGATAACCATGCCAGCACCCCACCACTCAGTTTTTTTACAGGCCGGATGCCCTTCCTGCCGCCCAACCAACAGCGTCAAAGCACTGAAGGAAAAATTACCAAATGGCAACAGACAACAAATAAATCTGTTAACAATTACAACAGTGTCATTGTGCTCCTGATACAATAGGCAGACTTTTTGTGCTTATTGTCTTGTTCAGACTATTAGCACCACCACCTCTATGGCATGTAGCCAAACAATTCGCATTTTACATAGCTGCAAAGGTAACTATACTACCTGAATTGTCTGAAGTCAACTGCGACTCTGAAGGCTCAATTCGAACTGTCTCAACGGCAATGTTGCCCTCTAATTCAGCACATTTATTATAACAAGAACTGCTTGGTGCAACAGCAGTGGATACAGGTACTGTTGGTACAACAGAAGCAATGCCACGTGATGGTATGCACAGCTCAGCACCAACTGATGCACCGCTAAACCACACTGACGTACCACAGTAAACTGAAACACAGCAACACCATTCTGAAACAATGACTTGCAGATAACAATTTCGTCCTATATATGACAATGGGTATTAAACTGCAACAGAAAAGCTGCAAAATACAGTAATCACAGACTTCGTTCTACAACACACACACACACCCATTTAACAGCCCTTTTTCCGAGACTACCCGGGTTAGCCGGTACCAGAAAGGTAAAATCAGTCTGGATTTTACTGAAGCAAGAGACAGTGAGCAGCAGTGGCATCAGCTGGGCCATAATCAAGTCTGCACCTTGCTCCAGACAGATAACCATGCCAGCACCCCACCACTCAGTTTTTTACAGACCGGATGCCCTTCCTGCCGCCCAACCAACAGCGTCAAAGCACTGAAGACTGAAGCACTGACTTCATTCTACAAAGCAAAAGGAAAAATTCCACAGAATGCCGCAGTGTTAATAAATTACATTCATTCTGTTGCTTTGGCTCTTTGTCATCATGTGGCTGTTCAATTTCCATCTGCTCGCTAAGAGGTGCAATTTCTTCTGGCAATGGCAGGTGTTCCACTTCTGAAGGCTGAACAGTCACAGCTGCTCTACTGCCATCCACATTTCTGGACTCAGATTCTGATACAGAATCGGAAAAGTGTTCCAGATACTTCAGGATGTGTTCCTGATGCACATTCCGCACAGCAAAATGGAATCGTGCAAAGTCATCATCAGAACGTCGATGCATATGATCAAGAAGACGCTCTGCTCGAACAAATGTATTTTTCTCCTCCTGTATGCAATGCATTAGCAGTAAAATGGCATCATTAACAGTGCAACATGTAATATGTATTCCAATTAAAACACAGTGGGTACAAATTTAAAAAACTAAAAATGGCCTGGTCACATAAAAATATTTAAAAGATAAAAAAAGATGCAACTCAAGGCAAGACACTTAGCCATTTGTGGGCCTAAATGTGTCAGCCTATCAAGTAAAACTTTGAAAAGCAGTTTGGACAGGCAACCAGACAGAGAACCAACCATGTATAACAACCAATAGCAAGTTGATACCATGGTTGTAGTATCATGCCACATCACAGCCACCAAAAAATTTGCAAGGTCCGAGTTAAATCTGAACCCACAATATCTTAATTGCAACTAGGACATCGCTATCTCGAGCCACTAATGATAGTTTTATTTAAGTGCTAATAAATATCTGAAAAAGCATATAGTCACAAATGCATTCCAAAAATGAATATTTTAATGTTCTGTAGTTCGAGAGAAAATGTTTTTTCTGGCAGTATTTCCAAAAAAGACAAATCCAAACTCTGTAAGATGTAACTGGAGCAAACATGTCAAACTATTGTGGTGTGATTCCACCTGGCATATGACGATGACCACAAACTATATGGCTGCTTCAAACCATGTGTGTGCATGGCCAAGTATGTCCCCCAAAATTGTCCTTTCCTGTTGGCTGATCACAGATCAGTGCCCCCAGTGTGGTTCCTTAGGCCAGCCCGTCGGAATCCATAACCAAACCCAAATGTTACCGTGATCAGCCAAGCCATTTTTGTTGCGCTCATGTCCAACAGACAAACACATAGATAATGCTACATCTGTGCTATGCATATGCGATGCAATCTAATAATGACCCATCATTAAAACATTCTACTGGAATGAAAATGCTGTGACTAAAACCATATTTAAGAACTTCACATCAACAACTAACTAACATCATTACCTTGAGTGTTTCACTGAATGTTGTGTTGATGACACCAAACTTTATAAGCTGACTGATCAGTTCATCATTAACCAATAGATGGTCGACAATCTCCACGCGATTGTTGACCAGAAGGTTCTTCCAGCCACGAACGTAGTCCTGAGAGAAATCAATTCTGATTGTACTTGCCAAAACTGCTTCCTCAACTCGATCAGTGCTGTCAACAGGCGACGATTCCAAATACTTCACCACATGTACTTGTCCCAGTTCAATCAGTGCATCTTTCAGCTTAAGAAAATCCTGGTATGGACGATGCTGTGCTATATAATTCAGCAACTCAGTTACTCGGTTACTCCGACCTTTGGGAACCTGTAACATAAACCTGCTATCACGTACATGCATGTTATGCACACAAATATCTGATTAAATAAAACACTACACGATGGGAAACAAATTCAACTTGTAGTGGCTGCTTAACAGCAATTTCAGAAACTAAAAAAAGGCTCATCTCGCATGCAACCCATAATACAGTTCAATAAAACTGAATTAAATACTCTATTCTTTTTCAATACATGACACATTCTGAAGATGTAAATTAAACTTGATCGCAATACAAAGCTTAAGCCTTTCAATGTACAGGGTGTCTAAAATGGACCCCTGAATATTTTGAAATAACTTAAAAGATATAGACCAATATCAATAATTTTTGGCACAAAGAATCTCCGAAAAGTATCCCAAGTTCATGCATGTAGTACATGAGATTTGGTACAGGGTACCAGCTATGTAGAATATTACCAATGCAACAACAGGCAAGTTGGTTGACAACTGTACTACTGTAGCCAAAGAAATGGCTGAAGTAAAGATAATCCTACGATGTGTCTTAACTGAAATTCATGTAGTTAAGATGCTACTTAGCTAACAAACTGACAAAAGAATTTTCAACAAAGCAGTGGAGTTAGAGTACTTTGAATGTTTTTCATCAAACATTTACAAGCACACTATATTACTGCTTGAAAGTGCAGGAGTGGCAGCAAGTTTTCAATGTTACAGCAAGATGCTGGTTGACAATCATCACATCATAGACCATGTTCTTTGGCAGGAATGCACTACTCAGATACACTGAACAACTCAATAGGTTGCTAGACAAGAAGCTCAGCTATCGCCGAGGGACCGCGCGATGCGTCGTGTCAATTGAACTCTTGTCAATTGCCACGCAACAGTGCAGAAACTAGTTATACGACAAGTCCTGACCAAATCACCTGTCTACCGACGACCTGCTGTGGCAAAATTTTCTAAGTCCACAATGTAGAAATTGCTCACGTGACCCTGACCACGCCCACTTAGGGAGCACTCACTCATCACAAGACTAAGACTTCACATGGCAGACCCGTGTACGAAATCTGAAGTCTCTAGCGTTAGCCGTTGCGGA
>Ga0126332_10000698_pt1 | contig 11493 bp, 2 predicted proteins | sample InaspJWI42metaG_FD_94482 | JGI IMG/M metagenome (GOLD analysis project Ga0126332, IMG submission 94482) | Marine gutless worms symbiont microbial communities from Oahu, Hawaii - Inanidrilus sp. 2 OAHU.JWI-42 metaG | ecosystem: Host-associated > Annelida > Digestive system > Unclassified | place...
AAAACAACATTAGGGCCTATTTGTTAATTAACTTGTGCTTAAAAAATAAATGCCATTGGAAATCCGGGGTGCACACTTTTTAATTCGGAGTGCACAATTAGTGCGGGGAACACGCTTAGAATAGGCCCTGCTGTTTAGAATCCGCGCACGTGCCACATGCCCAAAGAAGCGGAGCCGTCTCTTTCGGATAAGGTGGGAAACTGAAGGACAGCCTGCCTGACAGTAAAGTTGGTGACGTGTCTGGTATGCGGGATCTGAAGGATTTCATGGAGAGACCATGTATCAAAAGCGTCACGTCGCCAGCAAACCAGCCAACTAAATATTTATGTCACAGGTCACTTAGTTCGCGAGTGATCATCTGGACACACACAGTGCTGTACCTACACCACTAAAGTTGTCGATAAAAAGTACTGATAAATGTACAATGTAAAACGTAATGTTGTGGCATTAAACTGTAATTGTGTACTTTCTGTACGATCTCAGTAATAATAATAATACTAACGTCCTATAATACTATAGCAATTAAATAGCAAGGCACAAATGCATACAACATTTACATTCGCAGCATGAACTGAGTACTGAAATTGGCCCAGCACCAAAACTCGTTAGCAACGTAGCTTTGTCGTCTGTAAATAGTGGGATTTTCTTCTAGAGAAAGAACGGCGAGAACGACTCTGAGTGTGACGTGGTTAAGGTCAGATTAAGAGAAAAATGAGCAGTAAGCTAAATTTATTCGACTTCAGCACATACACCTTTCTGTTTCACTGTTTTGACAAATAGTTATGTAGACAGCTATAGAGACGTGCACAGTTAAAGCGTATTTGTGGCCCCTGCGAACTTGCGCTATATAAAATTAATGTCCTTTATAATAACGATAATAATAATAATAATATTAACAATAAAATGCACCTCCGCAGCACGCTCTAGCGTTTATGGCCTTTATCGGGTTTCACATTCAGTTTCGGTGAAATCTTTCCACTATTTGCTGCAATTTAATAGCTTCTACACAGCTGTGACGGATCAACTCGCACAACTATCTCACGACAAGGCACATTCTGGCCCGATTCAGCAGTGCCATACAAACATTTACTCGTCGATAAAGACCTGTTCCCACTGTCTAGGCCTGGACTGGTGAATAAGCAACACTCAACAGCATTAAAGGTCTGTATACACGCTACAGTGCACATGCTGGGCGACGAAAAGTGGATACAGGCCTACTGGACTTTGTCTTTCACACGATAGTCCAAGTAAGCATCACTTGAAAATGCTTAACCGTTACTAATCTGCAGACTTTAGACACAACCAGTTCGACCTGTAGTGTCAACGAGCCAATTATCGCAATGTGGTCGTGAGGTGTGCAACGCGTCGACGGTCTGTCTCGGCCATACCTGGTGCAATAAGGTCCTACTGACAATCGTCCACGGATGGCAGCGCTGATGTTGATTTCGACATGCAATCTCAGTCTTAGTATTTACAGGGGCGACCTAAATAAGAAAAGTATATAGTTAATGGCAGTGCCAACCCATTCGCATGCCATTAATCAAAAGTTAGTTCCTAAATATTCGTATCAAGACACTAATTAATGCCGTCACATGATTATACCAGGTAGATCCACTGCGTGTACACAACTAGAGCGCGATGAAACTGTTTACTACGATGCGTAAGTAATTCATCTTCTCTGGTCACAGTCTCACAAAATTCAAACTCGTTATGATATGCTATGTTCTCATAAGATAAGTAAACTACCACGCTTAATGGACTGCAATGCAAATCGTGGAAGCAGGGAAAGTCTGTATACCGGGGGCCAATGTGGTCAACTCAGCCTTGATCACTCCCGGGTCGCTAAATCGAGTACCAGCTTTGCTGGGGTAAAGGCGGGAATGTCACCTCTGCCGGGTGGCAGGTAACACCGTGTGATTAACACCGTGTGATTCCATATGTCATGGGAGTTCCAGTAGCGGTGCGGCAACTTAGCGAGCTGCTATCCTTGTTACTTTACTTACTTTACTCTACTTGATGCCCGCCGATTATTCAATTATCCCAAATTATCTAACTTCGGTGCGGGAAGATGGCGTTATTTCTACGTACGTTAAACTGATACATAAAAGGGACAACACTGAGAAAAATAAGCTGTACAGCAGGGTCACAGTGAACGCAGTTGGGGTCAGTCGTCATAAATCATTGTCCAAATTACAGCATGTGCTAGACTTACGTTCTGACAATTAAAACCACATTTCAGTTCCAGTGGCGAGGCCACGGGAGAGGAATGAGGGGCTGAAATCCTCCACCACTTGCCCTCAGAACCATTTGTAGGATTTATAAAAAAAACCGATAAGAAATGCTTGGGTTACTCGCCCGTCGGCTAATACCACGCTCAGTTGAGCCTGTCAAAATGCATTGAAATCTACATCTACGAGTTTGAACGTCAAATTTCAACAAAAAAATATGGGGTTGCCCATAAAAGGGATGATTTTGCGCGTCCCTCTTCAAACCTCACTCCATAATCCCCGCAATAAAACCCCTGGCCTCGCCTTTGCATTCAACCATCTCCAGTTTGTCAAGCACGACACAGAAAACAGCGAACAGCAGCTGATACCGAAGATTATGAGACGTTTCGTAGACCTCCTCTGATGTCCAAAAGGACGATTCGTATACCGGAGAGAAGATGGCGGAGCGGTAAGCGGGGCGACGCCGGCGCAGGGCGAGACTTACGTATGCGGCACGGACACCACAGCAGTTGAACACAGACTGGTCCGGCGAAAATGCCGAATTCACGTCTCGAATCATCTTATTAGTGCGCAGCGTGAATTCTTTGCAATATAAGGGTTCATCGACTCCTTAAAGTGATATCGGTCGATCGTTATATACACTGTGTGGCCTGGTGGAGTGGCGGTTAGAGCGTTGGAATTGCGACTCAAAAGGTCGCGGGTTTGAATCTCGGCCGTTCCGCTTTCACGTAACAACCGTGGGCAAGTTGTTCACACACATGTGCCTCTGTCACCAAGCAGTATAATTTGGTACCGGTCAAAGGGCGGTGGTGCCATGCGGCTGGGAAGGTAACCGTAGGTCTGGTGGTGTCGCACTGGCCATGCGTCACAGACTTCAGTGGTTCATCCAGCTACGGGCTCATGGCCTAAAGAAGGGAGATGAACACCCCGCCTACACTCCTCGTGGGGTATGGCACTCCTTCTTATATACATGGCCAGGCAGTATCCCTCTGTGCAGCCGCCGTTAAGCTGCCACGGAGGACAGCTATATTCGCACACACGTATGCTGAGACACCACCTGTGATCTGACATTTGTCCCCCTCACCTGCCTCCTCCCCGAAAACAGTTATCGCAGACACTACTCCCTGGTTTGTGTTAGGATAGGTACGGCCGGCAGATGTCTGCGATGGTGATTTTCGGGGGACATGTGTCTGGGGAAGGGACAAATGCCCAGCACGCGTTACACATAAACGCCCTTACGATTCTGTTAGTATAAGATTGGCTCCAAGCTGCGCCCGGCGGCCGGCATCTCTCCGCGCGTGGTATACAGATCGTCTCGACCGGGGAACAGCGGAGGCGAGCGAAACGTCCCGCTGGCGGAGTGTCAGTGTGCGTGGAGCTGGTTGACGCTGGTTTGGGCGACGACGGACGCGGCGGCGGCGGCGGCGGAGGCCGCGTCGCGCTCGCTGACCACGTACGGCGCCGGCTCCTGCCGCATCTCGCAGATCACGTTCGTCAGCGACTTGATGTAGTTCTTGGCCAGCGTCAGCGTCTCGATCTTGGACGGGCGCCGCGCGCCGCCGCCGCCGACCCGCCCGAGCAGCGGGATCACGTCGCGCAGGCCGTCGAACGCGTCGTTCAGCGCGTGCATACGCTGCCGCTCGCGCTCGTTGCTCGCCAGCCGCCGCAGCGCCCGCTCCCGCCCGCTCCCCCCCCCTCCCGCCCCCGCCCCCGCCGGCGGGCTGCCCGCCCGCCGCTGCTGGCGGCGGCGCGCCGACCCCGTCATCGGTCTCCTCGCCGCTGTCGACGTCTGCCTCCTCCTCCGCCGCCGCCCGCTGCAGATGTAGTCGTCGTCGTCGTCGACCGCCGACGACGTGGACGACGACGCGCCGTCGGACCAGCGGCCGCCGGGTCTGCGCTCGGCGAGGATGACCGAGGAGCGGCCGAACGGCTCCGTCGGTGAGTCCAACAACACGGGAGTCACGGACGCCGTCGGCACGACACACGGCGACGCGGCCGCCGACGAACCGGACGGCGAGTCGAGCACCAGCTGATACTGCTGGCGGTCGTGGTGCAGGTGCGCGTCGAAGATGCTCGGCACGTTGTGACGCAGCAGCTCGACCTCGTCCGACTTGATCTCGGCGCCGTGCAGGCCGCTGACGTCACAGTTCAGCGCCGACAAGATGGCCGCCGTGTCACGTGACATGACGAAGCTCGTCGGGCGCTGCGTCATCTCTCCTCTGCAGCGCGCAGACAACGACAACGACAAGTGAACTGCGAGCAGTCGTAAGCAACGCCGAGCAGCATGCTGCAAAACCGCCAGCATGCAACGTTAGTTTTCACCGTAAATTCCGCTACATACTGATGACGTATTTCCTCTGTTTGAAGCACAAAAGTGAACTAGTCGCCACAACAGGCTGGCAGCCACAGGCCGCATCGCTGCTGCCCCTTAGCGAATACGGTTGAGAATATCGACCGCGGGCAAGTCTGGGCATGCCTGTTTATGGCCCGTCTTTGAGAAGTGCCCCTACCGTGGGTGAATCCGGACAGTCGTCTAATACACGGTTGCTAGGGTCCCCAGGAGTCCACAGTCCACACGGCATGTCGGTCGTTTCAGCCGTTTTAGTACAGCTCGCAATTGTGACCAAAAGACAGACACACACACACAGAGAGACCACGCTACAACGGTAACAGTGGTCCGCATCGTATGCCCACGCACAGCGATGCGGCCTAAATATAAACACGATAATTATATTCACTGTGCACACATGCGTGAAAAGTAACTATTGGCAGTGTGCACACAAATAGCTGTTTACACGAGCTAATAACCGCGAACATATGCACGTGGCATTTGAGTTTTATTTACACAGCGCGCAAGGTAAATAAATAAATTCAACTACCGTGGGTGTAATGCACGGCATATATAGCGGGCTTGTGTTACTTATTCACCGTGCGTGCTCACGATAATTATCAGCATTCAAGCAAGTCACACAAACGAGTACATTGGCAGTGATTACTGCCGTCATCAGACCCAGAAGAAACCATAAGTATTGATTAATGATTACTCTGTCCCCGCTACGGAAGCGAAGTATTGTGATGAGCATGTCTGTCTGTGTGTCTGTCCGCGAGCATATCTCCGGAACTACACGTCCGATCTTCACTAATTTTTTGTGCATGTTACGTATGATCAGTCGGAGGCGTTACGATATGTTATGTATTTCCAGTTTTGTAGCTGACGTCATTTTTGCACATAAATTGGTTAGAACAGACGACGCGGAAAAGGCGAATAGTTAAAGTGACTTAACGTAACTTATTATAATATGCGTTCTGTGCCAATATAATTTGTGCAATTTATGCTGGTGTTTTATTGTTTTAATGCGGTGCTCTTCAGCGTAAAAAACTACAACACAAGAGTAAAAATCGCAATTCAATGCCAAATCAAATCAAATATGACTTTAATAACGGTTGACGGACCGCAACCTGCTTACAACTTGCTAAACATGTGATAAAATAACGGTAAATAAACGATGACACAGGTAAAAAACGTAGCAATGTAAATGCATAAAATAGCAATATAAATAGCATAATGTCAATAAACGTTTTAAACAGCATCGTGGTAATAAAATCACAATCAAAACGACGCACGACCCACCTCTGTGCTATCAGTAACTGGTCGCGTGACGCAGCGGTGCAGCGCGCAACGATAATGTCACAATAAAACAGTTCTATAGAATAGGACGACGCGAGATGGAATTCACCCAACAGCGAAGTGTTCGAAGCTTGCCGCTGCAGACCCAAGACGCGACAGTCTCGGTATTATGGCAGTTATTACGGTCGGCATTCGGGCCGCTCACCGCAGCTGCACTAAGAGGTAGGTGGTGATTGTGAAGAGCGAATCAGCTGTTCATGTAGGCCTATGCTACTGCGTGGGATTGTCACTGCAGCACGGAGAACAACTCAATACAACACTGCCACGTTTCACCCAGCCACCAGCAAGCAAATACGCAAATAGCACAGATGCCCATCGGGCACCTGCTCCCCGGACACATGTCCCCCCAAAAGCTAGCAGGCGCACATTCGCCCCAGACCTAACCCTAAACCCTATCCGTGACCCTAACACTAAATCATGTCCTACTCCTACCACTCACAGCCCTAACCCTAATCCGTAGGGCTTCGTTGCCGTTGCGACCACTGTGGCCGTACGGCCATGCTAATCAGTGAGCTCGACTTCCAGCATGGAGTTTCCTATTAGTGTTCTATAGTAATCATAACCCTAAATGCAGCGTTTTGGGATAGCGGCATGGGACAGACGGACAGACGGATCGCAGCATCACTTAATGTCCCCTACCGTGGATTTGAGATTCGGTTAAATGATTGAAATCATTTCTTGAAAGATCTGAGACTTGAGTTAAAGGTTTGACTTGAGATTTGCCCATCACTGGAGCACACCAACCCCGACTCTTAATTCCAAATCCTAACCGTACCCGTATTAGGGGAGGGATGGGGGCAAGTGTCCGAACAGGCATCGGGGCGGTCGTCGGCTGGTGCCGGATGACGTGAACGTTGTCCCCGGTAGTTTGCCAGCTCGACGGCCGTCGAAACCGAGCCCAGCAAAGCCTCGTTCACATCACACGAAATGAACCGAACTCAGCTCGAGTTCTGAACACATGCAAACCAACGGGAACGTTCACATCGCACCGACTAAAGTTTACGAACTGCGTTTCGCGAACTCCAGTGTGAACAGTCCCATTGGAATAGGCCTACACGTGTTCAGAACTATGCGACCTAGTTCGCGGGAGTGTCTATAGCCAATGCGACGTGACGCAGGACTTTGCGAACGACCAATCAACGCATTCGGCTACCTACTTGGTGTAACTGGTCGACTATGGGTAAGTTCAGTTCAGTTCGTGCGGTGTGAACGACGCTTAATGCCTGTTCACAGCACACGAACTGAACTGACTTGCAACAAATCGACCCAGTTACACGACACGTTCATTGATCACGCGCGTCAGAGTCAACACTTGATTGGCTGCAGCGAAACTAGGACGGTTTGTGCTGAGTCAGTTGGTGCACTGCGAACATTCCAATTAGAAAGCGTGTATTCAGAACTTCAGTTCGCACACTCCAGTTTTTATCCGCGCGACGCTATGCTAGCGCGGGTGCTAGCTATGGCCCTGTGTCTGTCTGTGTCTGTCACAAGTCGGTGTTCTATCGAAACGGGTGAACGAATCGGGCTGGTTTTCGGCGCGGGAGCTTCCTTCCACGTGTCCTTACACTGTGTCAAAAGGAAATTCGGATATCTGCAAAAATAAGGGTACTTGCCTCTTGAACATTGTCCCAAACTCCGGACCTGGATTCGCCACGGCATGTCGATCGTCGAAACGTATTATCAACTTAGCTCCAGAAAGGTGGACGCTCAGAGCGTGATGAACTGGATCGTCGTCGATCAACTAAGTTGACAATACCTCCGAGCTCCGACGCTCGTCCACTAGTTTATCACACTAACCGTGGAGATCTGTCTACAGCACGATTCCGTCGCGCGGGTCTGTTTGCAACAGCTGATACTTGTCGTGTGCTGTGAACAAACCTTTAGAGGCGCTGCCATCCCAGGGCCGGTGGTGGTGGCGACAAATGAGACCAGCATGACGTTGCGCAGGAACCATTACACACTGCCGGGCCGGGCAGAGTTTGCGAACGAACCAACAGTTCGCCGGGCCCAACGGTACTGCCAGTCTGTTGTGCGGGTCACCGGAACAGAACTTTGATGCGCATTGTAGTTGTTTTTCCGACATTGTTACTGATACCGAACTTTCACCAATGTGTCATCATCAACATCAGCTGTGTTGTTATTACCGCGCGACGCGGCGCGACTGCGACGGCATATGCAATCGCCCCGTGTCTGCGCGTCTGCCTGTGACAAGTCGGAGTTCCATCAAAACGGATAAATAATATAACTGTCGTCATGCAAACAACGCAGCATTATAGCGTCGGGAACATGATGTCCAGAAAAACCACACAAATTTAATTATAGTACTGATGCAACTGCTCGAGGTAAAATGACAATCACACGAATTTCATTCAAATCTTCGCAGAGTTCAATAATATAAACATTTATTTGCAACTTGTATGTATCTGTCAAATATTCTTTGTATACACCGACATGATCTTATTGCTTCCAAAATGCTGCTGCCAGCAGTTCAGCGGATGCTATTTTCATGAGAACCATGTTCAATGGGCGATCTTAGTCACTCTTTCACGGTTGTTATAGATAGCAGAAACGATGTATGTATAAACTTAGTGAAATATCATCACATGCTCAGCTGTGTTGTCACCTTATCCAGAAAACGTAATAATAGAAGAATAACGTCTAATCTTACAAACATTACAAGGTAACATAACATAACATAAAGAGCACTTTGTGGGAAATACTTCAACGGATTTTGCACAAATCATCCACGATAACAACAGTGAAAGATTAAATAAACTCGCCTTATAATTCACAGAGTAATGCAGAAGTATTAACTCAGACTGTCGTTGTTGCAGGTACTGTAAGACTGAGCTAATTTGCAAAAAAATATATAGCAACTGCACGGAAACTGCGTGGCGCAAGAACACGGTCAAATCGGAAGCTATAACTGGTTGTTCTCACTCGTACAGTTTTAAGAAAAGTCGTCCACAACTTTAGCGAATAACAGAAAGAAAACCGCGCAAAACCCGTAACAGTCTGCTTCACGCAAATGAATGCAAATAATTGTCGGTGACGACGTGGCCACCTGACGAGCATCAATCACGATTTCGCTTACCTGTGATAACAAGCAGCGAGGTGATGCTAGCGCCACACAGCCAACAGTGCAGCCTTCGCCGACATCAGTCGGTTGCGGAGACTGCGTGCGTACTGCGTACTGCTGCGTGTGACAATCCTACGCACGGCGCTCGCACGCATCCACCTGCAGACCCGTCTACCACGCACGCACGCACGCACCGGTCTAAACGACGTCCGTAGCTAATTGTAAACGTTCTACTACGTCGCGTATGGCGAAAGCGGCTCTATAATTACCCCGCGACGTTCTTGTTGTTGTTGCTGTTCTTCTTGCTGCGGATTACGGGTTTGCGAAATTTAAAATACCAAGGGATATCTCTCATACAGATCCATATTCCAGCTGCGCTTGTATCCAGCAATGCGCTACAGCCGGTGCCGAAATACGACTGTACACTGTACGGCTTATCATGTTTTATCAGTGTAAGTCTACTCCGATTTATTGACGCTACCCACATAATATGTGGTGCAGGGTCTACGTAACGGTCAGCTGTCCGTCTGTATGTCTGTCCCGCGATCGACATCTGCCGCTTGCCGCAGCCCGGGCGCGGGCAGCAGATATCGATCGACAGCTGCAGGCGCCCGAGCTGCAGCTGCGGGCAGCGTCATGTTGAGAGCCGAGGTACGAGGCTCAACACAGACTGGTTCGCAAACGCTGCGTCTGTCTAAATTCTTTGCAACACCAACATCAATTTATGGGACATTGCAGTGTCTGTAGTTACCGACTATTCAGGCCTAGTAGTTCAGTCAGAAGGTACAATGACTTAAATTTAGCTTTCAAGCTAGCCGTAACGAGCCAGTGCAGACGATGCTATGTTATTACACAATTTGCATGCTGTTACAGAGATAGCGCCTACATTTGGACTAATGACGCCAAACAGGTGCGTCGCAGATAAAACTTACCGCCGTTGACGGCGGAAATTAACAATAAAAGTTTTATTTCATTGCCCATACGTAAATGAGAAATTCAAAAAAAACATTCTAACATTTGTTCGTATCGCAGCAACGGTTTGCGTCGTAAGGGTAACGAAATAATTTTCGGCGCGTTTCCTTCAGACGTGTGAATGCATCGTCGAAAATAATCTTTATAGCGTACTTGACACATTTCATTTCGGTATCGAACACGTATTTACCACGTTACTGCATTAAGTTACTACGGTATTGTTACTGTGGTAAAATTATTGCCATAATTTTGTATATCGCTGTTTGCACAATGTAAATCAAAAAGTTTACCCCCTTTAAGTTTCTGGCATTTTCAATTAACGATGGAATATGTTTAACCAGAAATTTACATGCATATTGTATTACGAGTAAAAAGTCTCATCGTGTTCGTATAAAGCTATAAAGATAATTTACTACAACGACAACAAAAGTCAAACGTTCTGACCGTAATAAATTTCATTTTAAAGATAGACTAGTGCGCAACAGCTTTTGGCTTGTCAAAGTGGGCAGTTGTAAGTGCCGGGTATCCGGCCTTGTTGTCCAGCTCCTATTTTGAGCGAATAAATGATGATGATGATGATGATGATGAAAGTAAGGTTGCAACAGCTTTAAAAGGTACCCCTCAATTGGCTGAAAGTAAAAATGTGTCATTCTACGTAGTTGTATTCAAACGTTAACACTTTTTTTCAACTGACAAAATTTCTAATTCGGACAAAGTTTTCTAACGAGTTGTAATATTTTGCAGCTTGCAGTCAAACACTCGAATATTTGGCAAGCAATCGTGTTACAAACAATATGATTGGCGCAGTCGTATTGCGACCGAAAATTACAGCGACGGACGAGTGAGGAAATCCGCCAAATTGCTGATGGCATGCGTTCACGGACAATGTACTAAAAGCGCGGCAAGTCGGAAGCATCGCCGTTCTCCGGAAATTAGCTTGCCGGGACGACAGCTCGTATGGCACTCACAGTAGGCTGTGCGATGTACATGTATATTGCATTTGCCGCTGAGAAACAACGATGTCAGAATCATTCCTTTCGTGCATAACTGCGAGCAGGATTTGTCAAAACGTTGCGAATGAAGTTCACGAAATCCGCGCAGTGGGTTCTCTTAGACTGTTAGTACAGCAAACAATCACATAAATTCTAGGATGGTCGATAGTCCCCCAAATCGCATCCGTTAAAGATTTTTACTGCAGTAAATAAATCCAAATACTAATACCAGGGCCGGCCTTCGGCAATTGGCGACCCTGTTCCAGTGGCGTCCTTTCCCTCCCTTTCCTCTCCCCTCCTTTCCCTTAGAAGTAAGCCCCTAAAATCTAGCTAGCGGGTCTGTGGGAGCGCTGTAAGCTCCCCCAGCGGAATCTGGGGCGCAGCCCCAGCAGAAATCGAATTTGGTGCATTGTAGCTTTAAAATGTGACATCTGGTGGCAACAATTTTAATGATTTTCGTGAGAATCAACTTACCAAATTTCGTGCAGTTTAAACAATATTAAGGCAAATCGGGACCACGCGTTCTTTTGTCCA
>Ga0126332_10000699_pt1 | contig 11468 bp, 13 predicted proteins | sample InaspJWI42metaG_FD_94482 | JGI IMG/M metagenome (GOLD analysis project Ga0126332, IMG submission 94482) | Marine gutless worms symbiont microbial communities from Oahu, Hawaii - Inanidrilus sp. 2 OAHU.JWI-42 metaG | ecosystem: Host-associated > Annelida > Digestive system > Unclassified...
ACCCTGTGAACCCTGAAATCCTGCAGCAAAACATGCAGAATTTCACATTTTTATCTTCATACCAAATTACACAACCACGCAGTAAAATGCGAACCCAGCACAAAGCTATTACAATTACAAAAGTTAGTTTATCTAACAAAACAAGCTAAAAATAACATCATTATCTGGCAGATGCAAATTTGCTTTTTATAACTGCAGATTAAAAAAGGTAAAGTTTTCCCATAGTCGATACCGAGCATTGGGCCTGGAGCTGATCCCAGGTGCACACAACTGCAGATTAGACATAATAAACTACTGTCCATTAGTCGTTATGTCATTTCTACTTACGATGGAGTACACACGTAATTTCGCCCAGCACAGCAAGCAGAAATTACCTTGTAAGCCAGGAGATCCAACTTGTCCAATGTTGCCACTAGCTCCAGTGAATCCCATCTCTCCTTTCTGTCCCTGAGGTCCTACCTGTCCAGAAGGACCGGTGTTTCCTGCAGAGCCACTGCTGCCTGTGTCGCCCGGCTGCCCAGTCGGACCTTGAGTGCCGGGACTGCCGTCTGGGCCACGTACACCCGGTGAACCAATCTGGCCAGCTGGGCCTGGCGATCCCGTGTCACCTGTGTTACCCTGTCCACCTGACGCGCCAGTAAACCCAGTGCCTCCGGTACTGCCCAGAATTCCCTTGCGTCCAGTGGCACCTGTGCCGCCAGTCCAACCTACGACCACAAATACATGCTACGATTAACTGTCCAGCAAAATGTCTACAGCGCCTGCGCATACATTTCTTGTCTCAAATAAAATCATCAGTCCGGTGGACAACGTTACAAAATTGTTTCTGCAATTAACTGACTTGATACGTGCTTCAGCTTACATTTATAATCAAGTACCAGATCCGGTTTACTGAATGAAAAAAAATAATTTGGGAAACTGGATACATGCAGTTATTTTCACAATCTTCTCACTAAATTTATGGATGCATATTGCAGAAGTTAAATTACACAAAACTGAAACTTAGTATAACATCAACAATTACGGAAACTGTTATTAGAGCTTGAAACTGTCATGTCAAAGAAAACGAAGGGCACCAGTGACCAGTATTTAGAGTTGTTCATAAACAAGCTAACAGCAGCTAATATTGCGTGTGATGACCGTCGGTCTATGATCTGTTCTTACCTGCCTCACCGGGCTGACCCTGAAAGCCATCAGGACCTCTATCTCCAGACACACCCGGCCGTCCGGTGTCGCCCTGCAGCCCGTCTTGTCCACGAGCGCCTGAGAACCCGGTGTCACCAGGACGTCCAGTGAAGCCAGTTGCACCAGTGATACCCGACGCTCCTTTCTCACCCGTCGCGCCCTGAAACCCACTCTGACCTTCCTGGCCAACAGCACCGGACGAGCCTGTGCTGCCCTGGACTCCTCCTGGACCCGGCGGTCCCTGAGCGCCGATCTGTCCAGCCGGCCCCGAACTACCGGTGAATCCAGCGAGGCCTGTGGCGCCAGCTGCACCTGTCCAGCCAGGGTCGCCATTGACGCCAGGTGTGCCGATCTGCCCGGCCGGGCCTTGCTGACCTTTCAGTCCTGCTAGACCGACGGCGCCCTGCACACCTGTACACGAGCGACAAACGCCGCCAGCCAGTCAGTATGCAAACAGATCTGTCGCTCAAACACCACAAGCATACTAACTCACAGCACAGCTTCCATCCTACTGGCTTTTATTCTAACTTCATCAATCTTACTTTAGACACAAACACACAGGCAGACAGATGGTGCATTACAAAGAGCGGAAGACAAGTTGAATCACGAAGGGCGTCTGTCATGCGACAGGCACTGCATAGCCCGCAGCAGCAGCAGCAGATGAGATGTCCGTGCCGTCTGTCAAACTGTCTACCGTCGGCGGCCAGGCTTTCCCAGTCGCTGGAGCCTTGACTCACCATTTGGAACAGTCTGCCGGACAATGTGATCTCTGCTCCGTCTCTGTTGACCTTCTGCCAATGTCTGAAATAATTTTTATTCTCAGCTTCCTTCCCTTACACTGATATTATCATTGATAACCACTAGTTTATTTCCTTATTACCATTATTGGATCATGAAATTACTCCTGGAACACTTTACCACCAGACTTTGTGAAGTCACGATCGCCACACAGTTACCGTTTCTTTGGAAAATATCAATCTTCGTTTTTGTTTAAGTTTCATCTCTTTTTTATTTTCTTTTGTTTTATTTTTGGTTTCTGCCAGGTTTGGGATGCCCATTTAATAGCCTGTCATATTTCGATATGACACACTACTGTCATTGCTGCAGTGGCCAAAACTTCACTATTCCTCCGCTCTTATTCGACGTCTGACTATTAACCTGTGTAATGCTGTCGATTTGGCTTTTTGTTGAAAATTTTCTCGACTGCACCACTCTCTAATAGCATACTTTCATAATATAATAACAACAAATGAACTGACCTGGTGATCCCTGTGGTCCTACGTCACCGCGCGGGCCAATAGATCCATCAGGTCCTCTAGACCCAGTAGCACCAGGTGCTCCCATGATGCCCGGCTGTCCAGTGAATCCGAGTTGTCCTTTCGGCCCTGATGCCCCAGTGTTGCCTGTAGTACCAGTATTGCCGGCCGGGCCGATGGAGCCGCGAGCACCAGGCTGTCCATTCACACCCTGCTGGCCTGTGTCACCAGTAAACCCGGTGAAACCGACCTGCCCAGCGTCTCCAGATGAGCCAGTGTCGCCAGTGAAGCCTTGAGGTCCCTGCTGTCCGGGACGACCTGTACCGGACAATCATCATCAGTCAGTATGCGTGCATCAAAATATCAAACACTTCTCGTTGTTTGCTCCACGTAATGGCGGCGAAACATCTGGCAGAGATATGGAAAGACGAAATTACGTCACCGTCAACCCACGGAGCATTTGTCAGGATAATAGTTGTCGGAAACGGAATAGCGACTGCCTCCTGGTCAGTATGAGTTGACTTCACTGTTTATATACCAAAAGCTAAAGTTGTTGTATAGCTACAAGTAACTTTGGTCTCCAGATGCTGTTTGAGCTAGTGCCATCTAAATAGCATGACACACTGTTGCCACACAATGGCATCCTTGTAAGACCAAATCATTTCATCACAACTACAACTCGCATTAGTATTATGTGCTGCTTTGTATAATACAACAGCCAAATTAAGGTTAAGTGTAATAACTTTTGGCTGGCAAACAGCTGCATAAGTTGAGACACATAAGCTTAATGCACCACTTTTTCTTATAAGACATTAAAATTACTACTGAACTGGAAGAATTTATTAAGATATAAGATTTCAATTACCGGTAACAATTTTAGGAAAACAGCAGTAAAACAGCAGCAGAATGTTAATGACGTCGATGCAACTGACAATTATACGTCTAACGCAATTTCTAGGAAGAGAAACCATATGCTTTGCTAGAAATTAAACAATGATTAATTTTCACTTTTTTGAGAAAGGTGACAACGATAATGATATTAAATGACGATGACTATGATAACAAGAGGTCAAAGTAATTTGACAAACGGCCACACTGCCATGCATGCAATTGTTGATAATATGCACTGCCTAGCTTATGTCTTCAGTGCTTTGACGCTGTTGGTTGGGCGGCAGGAAGGGCATCCGGCCTGTAAAAAACTGAGTGGTGAGGTGCTGGCGTGGTTATCTGCCTGGAGCGAGGTGCAGACTTGCATATGTTCCAGCTGATGCCACTGCCACTCATTGTCTCTTGCTTCAGTAAAATCCAGATTGGTTTTGCCTTTCTGGTACCGGCTCACCTAAATAGCCCCGAAAAATGGCCGTTAAACGGGTGTGTATGCACTGCCTAGCTTAAGGCAGCCAAGACGCACACGTTACCATGCATCTATGTTTGTTTGCGAGTAGGCCTATCTACTTTGTGGCTGTGTCAATACCGCCGTTTCACAGCAAGTGCCCCTAATGGATGTTCACGTTTCCCATTGTAACGGCGGACACTTTTCCCTGGGAGCGAACTAAATATGAAACTGGCCAGTAGCGAGCATTGCATTCACAGACAGACGTTTCATTTAAATGGTATCAACTTCAGAGCGACTCGCATAGCTCCTGTGTGTGCATGCTGCTCTGGTGTATCGACGTCGTAGCAATTGCTTAAGTTTGCTGCGGTAAGCGGCAATTGGCGAAATTTGGAAGTTTGAATTTGCTTTCTTTCATGTAGGCTATATGCAAGTGTGTATCTGCTACTGAGTGGTGGGGTGCTGGCGTGGTTATCTGTCTGGAGCGTGGTGCAGACTTGCATATGGCCCAGTTGATGCCACTGCCGCTCACTGTCTCTTGCTTCAGTGAAATCCAGATTGGTTTTAACTTTCTGGTACCAGCTCACCTGGGTAGTCCCGGAAAAAGGGCCGTTAAACGGGTGTGTGTGTATCTGCTACTAAACTACACCCGTACATTGCCGAGGTCAAGTGCTGACTGTAGGTATAATACTATATATTATACATGGCCGTTCTTAACGATTTTGCTATTACAATGAATCTTAATAGGGGGAACAACCCCCAAGATTGCCCCTTTCCTTGAGCGGATCCAGACAAACCTAACACACGGTTCCTTGGGCCCAGCCAAGTCCACAACCCAAACATTTGCAGGGCTCAATGTTGGGTCCAACAGACACACAGACCGACCCACACTACATCTGTAGCAAGAGGCCGCATCTTTGCGCTCTATGCATGCAATGTGGCCTAATAATACACGCGTAGAAGCTTCAGTGAGTGTAAAGCTCTTACCGTCAGTTCCTGGTAGTCCTGGATTTCCTCCAATTCCGCTGAGTCCAGTGAATCCCATTTCTCCCTTAGGACCCTGAAATCCTAGGAAGCCACGCTCACCAGGTGAGCCAATTAGTCCGCTAGGGCCCGGTGGTCCAGACTGACCAATAGGTCCAGTTGGTCCAGTAGTACCTGGCTGACCAATGCCCGCTGGTCCAGTATCACCTACGGGTCCTCGAGGGCCTTGTTGTCCAGGTGAGCCAGTTGCACCTGTGAATCCCTGAGGCCCGTCAATACCCTGGGCTCCGGGGCTGCCACGACTGCCCGCCTCACCTGACTGACCCTTCTGTCCTACCAGGCCTGACAGTCCCGTCGCTCCCTGCAGTCCACTGGGCCCCGGAGAACCCGCAGCACCAACAGAGCCGGTGTCACCTTTCCGGCCAGTAGCACCTTGCTGTCCTGCTACACCAGGATTTCCTGCTGATCCAATCTGACCACGTTCACCAGTGAAACCCTGGAATCCAGCAAAACCTTTCTCACCAGTCTGTCCAACTACTCCTGGGCTACCAATAGTTCCAGGCTGGCCAGTTTCTCCTGTTGCTCCAGTAAATCCTTGAAGACCGTCTATTCCTGGTCCACCAGGGGTGCCAATGAATCCCTTCTGACCAGCTGTACCTTTCGTTCCAGTACCTCCGGACGGTCCCGTGGCTCCCGTTTCACCTGTGAATCCCGCCAAGCCAGGAGAGCCAGTTTCTCCTACCAATCCAGGTATGCCATTTTGTCCAGGAGGTCCCACTTGTCCCGCATTTCCAGGATTACCGGACTGACCAGTATCTCCGGATGGTCCCTGTTGTCCTACAGACCCAGGCTGACCAGTAGCTCCGAGCTGGCCCACTGCACCAGTAAATCCTTGGACTCCCTTGATGCCTTGACTGCCGGCAGCTCCCGCAAACCCAGGCTGACCGCGAGGTCCCACGTCTCCTGGAGGTCCCTGCGGACCTTGTGAGCCTTCCTGGCCTTTACGTCCTTGAGAGCCAGAACTACCGATTGCTCCTGCAAAGCACCCATTCACCACATGGATTTAAGTATATACATGTACTGGAAAAGCAAGCACATTAAATTTCTACAGCTGACAATCATAGCACCACAAACAAACACTCATACAAACTGACATGCACATTTTTTGCATAATGCAATAACTTTTAGCTGTCAGTATTTACACATTATACAAACTACATAAAATGCACTTATTTCAATTTTAAGAACATTCGACTATCTCGCAATATTATGTTTAGCTCCTGAAAAGGAAATTATTCTACATTAACAAATGTATAAAAAAAATGAATCACAGTGACAACAGTGAACAAGCAATTCAGAATTTTTAGACAGACTGAGATAATTATATCAATATAACACCACATAATCCCTTGAGTGCTTTCATACTATTGTCAGAGTAATAGGAAGAACATCTCGCCTGTAAATAACCGGCAACTATCCCCCAAAAGTTTCTTTTGAGGCATTCAGCCCAACCCAGAGTAACTCCAGAACACAAGGCAAATTAAACCGACACAGAGTAAGGAGTAACACTACTTCATGATTCACAGCGACATTGTTGTACTACAATTTTACAGCAAATACTCACAGCCAATAAACCTTCACCGCACATTATGCCATATTTTGTGGTTGTGATTTCAACTACACGTACAAGATAAAATACTTCCATATGCAAAGAAAAATGAACTTTTACGAAAACAGTCAGATGTACCTATTGCTCCATCAATTCCAGGATTTCCAGGTGTTCCAGGACTGCCACTTGGTCCAGGCGAACCTTGCGAGCCTTTTGTGCCAGACGTTCCGGTGGCACCGCGTGATCCGTCTGGTCCTCGTGAGCCAGGCTGACCAACTGACCCAGTCTGGCCTTGCTGGCCTTTATTACCAGAAGCACCAGTTGCTCCGGTAGCGCCGGTAAAACCAGCTGGTCCCACGAGTCCAGTGAATCCAGACTGACCTGGTGAACCTTGTATTCCTTGATCTCCCTTCATTCCCGGTTGACCAACCTGGCCAACGGGACCCACGTTACCAGAAGGTCCAACGTCACCGTCAGTGCCCGGAGTTCCCTGCGCTCCTTGCGGCCCAGTGGCACCAGTAAAGCCTTCTGGTCCAGTTGCTCCAAGCTGACCTTGAAATCCCTTTGGTCCGGATGCTCCAGTCTGCCCGGTGAAACCTGTCAACAGTGTACAGTCAATGATGCACCAAGGCCACAACATACAGCCACGGACTGAGTGCATCAGTTACTTGGCGGCGTGGCGTAGTGGTTAGCGGCGTTCGTCGCATGAACGAAGTTAACGCACGTCGGGCCCGGTGAGTACTGGGATGGGTGACCGTCTTCGGGCGTGTATACTATCTCAGTATGTAACAAGCTACCTAGGTCAACTCAGCTTTGCATCCCTCCGGAGTCGCTTACTCGAGTACCAGCTTCGGCTGGGGTAAAAGCAGGAATGTCACCTCTGTCGGGTGGCAGGTAACACTGTGTGATCCTATAGGCCTATGGCATGTGAGTTCCCGTAGCAGTGTGGCTGGCTAGACTGCGAAATGCTATATCCGTATATTTTACTTTACTCTACACTATGCTGAAAAAGTTGCACTGAGAATATCACGAGTACAGACTGAAAGGCCAGTTGCACCTGTTTCGCCGACGAATCCCGCCTGTCCTTGTGGTCCAGTAGCACCTTGTGGGCCAGCGTTACCAGGTCGGCCTACTGGACCGGGCTGTCCAGGAAAACCAACAAATCCAGCAGGTCCGCTAGCTCCCCTCTCTCCAGGCGTGCCTTCTGCTCCTTGAAAACCAGTGAAACCAATGGATCCAGTTGCTCCGACGGCGCCAGCAATGCCTGCTGGTCCAGTTGCTCCAGGCGCTCCAACTGGACCCGGAGTTCCCGTCGCACCTAGCACACGATGATTGATATTACACGCATTGCTATCAGTCACAAGAAATTATTACCGGTTTTTCACCCACTGTGGTGCGTATACAGATAACAGTAAAAAAATTCAACTGTTAAATATTTTTGACATTAGTCACATTATGATTTCAGTACTTATGGACAAAGTTATTTTCTCTAGTTTGTTGCTCGGATCAAGCCGTAACTAGGGATGTTTTGGGTGTTTAAACACCCCCGAAATTTCAGACAAAAATTTGACGAACAACTAAAATGTAGGCTGTAGTACTGCCATTAACAAATAATCAGCGCCCTCAAATATTGCAAGTTGTATATTGACACAACTTGCAATATTTGCTATGCTGTGAGGACAGTAGATTAAGTCCTTTTGTCACACCAACACTGTTCTAGTGAGACAAATCGCTTCCAGGAGATGTCTTCTACAGGCTTGGAAATGCGCCAAAATCGTTTTCAGCCAGGGCTTTGCACCAGACACCAGTGGGGGAGCTTACAGCACTCCCCAGACCTCACAGCTGATGGTGATGGCGCTGCCCCCTTCCAAGAACTCCACCCCACCTCGGCCCTTTGGCCTCGCTGTCTCGTCCCCCCAAACACCCCCGAAAATAAATCCTAGTTACGGCCTTAGCTTGCATTAGCGCTGACAACGTCACCTCCGCCATTTCTCGCCTACCTTAGATGCTGATCCACCTCTAGTTGCAGAAATTAAGCTGACTGTGCCATACTTTACGAAAGTATCCTTTTCTCTCAGACTAACTATTGTAACTAATCAATTTTGTATAGTCTCCAAACGAACAAGACTTGAATGTGGGTAATAGCTTAATTGCCACATCGAGTGAAAAAGTCAGTATGCGACAAAGGCAATTACGGGCTGTTCCGATCATTACAGCATCACATCGATGGTTGCATTTTCACTGGTAAGGCATGACTTCCTATTAGTGTTCTATATTGATCTTAGGTCTAGATGAAACCATTGTCGATTTATAAGCCGCTGAAGTGTAAAACGACAGCAAAAACAACAATAAGAAGCACACTGTGATGTACTTATGGAGCTGCTTTCGCTACAAGACGTGACGGAATGTCGAATGAATAAATTGATAGCAAATAAATAAATGAATAAACGCAACTGGTGGTAATGTACTATTAGCAACCAGAGTGTGGGACTCCATAAAATTAGCAGACATTCTGTGACTGATTAGAGTGAACAAAACATAATGTGACAACTCTTGACAGCAACAAAGAATCCAGAAAACTATTCTCACGAGCTAGCTCCTGGATACATCATCTGAAGTAACAGTAAAATTACAGAGATTAATAATATGACCGTACCAAACTGCCCAGGAATGCCAATAGAGCCTGAAGGACCAGTGTCTCCAGTGAATCCAGTGAATCCAACTGATCCTTGATCACCAGGCGATCCAGGACGACCCAGTGGTCCTTGTGTACCTCGTTCCCCTGCCGGTCCAATTATTCCAGCATCTCCGGATGCTCCCGTTGTACCCATGCTGCCTGTCGCTCCCGCACTGCCCGGCTGGCCTGTAGCACCAGCACTGCCTTTCAGACCGGAGGCACCAGTCGCCCCTTGAGGCCCGTCCGGTCCAATATTGCCTCGTTGGCCGGTAAATCCAGGCAGTCCGGTAGCACCGGCCTGCCCTTGTATTCCCACTTGACCAGTTGCACCTGCAAGCCAATCAAACCATCGCGTTAACGACCATCAACAGCTGCAATGCTCTTCACATGCTAACTCTACAGCATTCTTTCTCCGTCTATTTACACAAGTTAATTGCAGAAAGTTTTACGTAAGTTATTAACTTATTATTATTATTATTATTATTTTTAAGCCCACCAGAACAAAGCTGCAGGCTCATCATGCACAAAGTTCTGACACTGCACACACACCCATTTAACGGCCCTTTTTCCGGGACTACCCGGGTGAGCCGGTACCAGAAAGGTAAAACCAATCTGGATTTTAATGAAGCAAGAGATAGGGAGTGGCAGTTGCATCAGCTGGGCCATATGCAACTCTGCACCTAGCTCCAGACAGATAACCACGCCAGTACCCCACCACTCAAGTTTTTTACAGGCCGGATGCCCTTCCTGCCGCCCAACCAACAGCATCAAAGCACTGACACTGCACATACATGTAAAATTGCCTAGCATCGATTTTGCTACCACACTAGTGTTGATTATGGTACATAACAAAGTTATCCGCCATCATTTCCTTCTGCGGCACTTTTTGTGCTTTTTGCTCTTTTCCAGAAATGCAAGCGTTGGACGCAGTCGTTGTCGTCATTTATTGTCTGTACGAGTATAATATGTTTCATTTTTCAACCAAATCTCGTATATTAAAATGTCTCGAATATTAAACTGTCTCTTTATTCGGCGTTTCAAAATTTCTGACAGCAAAGAACTTTTAAGTTGATAATGTTGCTGGTTAGTGGTAACGGTTAAGATTTGTTCACAGCACATGAACCGTCGCATAGTAGTGTAGCGACTTAGCGAACTGCTATATCCATGTTACTTTACTTACTTTACTTTTTCCGTAGCAAACGACCCCTAGTTGTACACACACACACACACACACACACACCCATTTAACGGCCCTTTTTCCGGCACTTCCTGGGTGAGCCAGTATCAGAAAGGTAAAACCAATCTGGATGTTACTGAAGCAAGAGACAGTGAGTGGCAGTGGCATCAGCTGGGCTATATGCTATTCTGCAACTCGCTCCAGGCAGATAACCATGCTAGCACCCCACCACCCAGTTTTTTACAGGCCGGATGCCCTTCCTGCTGCCCAACCAACAGCGTCAAAGCACTGAAGGCACTAAACGACCCATAGTTGTAATTAACACAAAATTATTGCTGCCACATATGTTCTCTTTGACATCAAAAAGTACAAAAAAACTACAATATAACGTTCAGAGAAAGTCTACTGTACCCTGGAATCCCGGTGATCCAATATTGCCGTCTGGTCCACGATTTCCAACTGGTCCAGGAGAGCCAGTAGCTCCAGTATCACCCAGTAATCCTGGCACTCCCTGTGCACCAACTTGACCTGGCAATCCTCTCGATCCAACTGGACCTGTATCTCCAGCAATTCCAAGTGACCCTTTCAGACCAGTGAAACCTTTTGACCCGGGACTTCCTGTTGGTCCTGTACCGCCAGTCTCACCAGTAGCTCCTGGTATGCCCACTGCTCCTGCCAGTCCACCCAGCCCGGTGAATCCCGTGAAGCCGGTCGCTCCTGCTGCCCCGGGAGTGCCGGGATTTCCTTGACTACCGGCAATGCCATTGGGACCGGGACTGCCAAGAAAACCGGCAGCTCCAGTGAATCCAGTAGCACCAGTGAAACCACTAGCTCCAGTGAATCCAGATAATCCTGATTACAAAGAACATATCAAGTAATTTACACTGCCGTAGTAATTTGCATTCAAATATCATACTGGGTAGCTCATAATCACTGCTTATTGTAGGCATTTTTGGGGGCAGGGAATTTCTCCCCAAAAATTATAATTCTCCCCCAAACGGCTGCCAAATGGTGTGCTCTGACTCTAAATCTTTTTTCGGCGGGGGGTAATGAATTACAAATATATCATGGAAACTTTCTTTTAATGGACAATAAACACAGGAAATTATTCGTCATTCATCAATCAACAACGACCGTTTAACGGCCTTTGATCCGGGACAACCCGGGTAGGCCAGTACCAGAAGGAACTTTCCCCACTCACACCTATCCGAATCAACGTGCTTCCTTTATCATCTTTCTCCATTTGC
>Ga0126332_10000700_pt1 | contig 11454 bp, 8 predicted proteins | sample InaspJWI42metaG_FD_94482 | JGI IMG/M metagenome (GOLD analysis project Ga0126332, IMG submission 94482) | Marine gutless worms symbiont microbial communities from Oahu, Hawaii - Inanidrilus sp. 2 OAHU.JWI-42 metaG | ecosystem: Host-associated > Annelida > Digestive system > Unclassified | place...
AAACATTTTGCGTGTAATATCATGAGGTGCAGATCGGTCCTTCTGATGTGCAGTTCGGTCCTAGGGACCGAAGTGACTCAACAAGATCGGTCTTCAGTCACTTCGGTCCTCGGTCAGTTCGGTTCTCAAAAAAAGGACCGAAGTGACCAAGGACCGAAGTGGATGTAGAGCGTTTAACGCACCATATCTATGGGACCGTTCAAGACAAAGTAAAATAAATTTTACCAAAATGTTCCTGGGGACGTTCTTGTGTTTCTGAAAATAAGTATTAGGTTGTAATTTTTATGTAACTGTTAAATATCATTGGTAATTAGCTTCATTTTTGTACCCAAAAATGCTGTTTGCAACTTTTCAGCTGGTGGAATTTTTGTTATAGGTATGTTAAATATTACGCAATCTTAGTCATTCTTTCACCGTTGTTATCAAAAGCAATGCATGCATAAACATACTGAAACAAAGTAAATTAACTACAGATAAAAAAATAAGCTCGAAAGTAACACCAGCAGATAATAAATCTTTAAAAGGGAATCTTTAAATAGCTGTTTTATGACAAAATTGCAGTCGGTTATTGAACTCAGTCTGCATGTTATTTGTTAATGACATTTTTAGAATACCAGATGTTTCAACCATGCTGCCGGTCAAGCACAACATGTCATAAGATTTTGGAAATCAAAGGACTTGTGCCATACAGCTATATCTATGATACTTGCTCGTAAGTACACAGATGTAAATGTATTTTTTAAATATGCTAGTATATATATACGTGTGGTTTAACATTGATACGCGATTGGGTGCACGTCACTTTCAGAAGTTTAAACGAAACATTACCGTGACGAATTCACAGCAGTTGGCCTATACTGATGTCATGCTTGTTCAGGTTGATTTGAAAAAAAAATAACAAAATAGCTTTAGTGTTCTTCTAGAAAAAAGTTTAACTTAAATTTTAATAGTAAACATGGTAACTTTATATACAGATTCAGCGCACAGCAGACGTCAGATCTCACTACAGGCACATTGTCATTCAGCTGTCTGAAGATTTCTTTGTAATAAAAAATACAGTTGTTTCTGAGGAATGGCAGTTTTTATGCGCAAAAATATAAGGAAAATGTTTTAATTGCTGAATGACGACTGGTGAAAACTACAGTAGTTTATTTGAGTTTCCACTCTCTAAGCAGGATGATGAATTAGTTGATAAAGTTTGTGAAATGAATGCAAACAAGCATTGAGAATGACTATTGCAAATTGTGTACCAGGTAATTAAATTTTAATTGTTTACGATAAGTTGTAATTTACTGGAGGTGATGTATTAGCCGCTCACTGTACACAAATTCTAGTTTAATAGTACCAAGACAGTCACAAATTGTAACCACATTTAGCGGAGTAACTGAGTAAATTGATTGGCCGCAATGTGATAACAGATTCAGACACGTTGCAAACCGCCAAGTACATCGGTCCTCATATATGCGGGCCGAAACGTACGCTGGCTCTGAGGTACCGCATCGACGTTATAAAAACAGGGCACAGATAGAGAGAATGACGGATAGATACCCGACCGATGTTTTTTGCTTTCCGCCATAAACGCGGTCAGCGTAATAACCCTGCCATCTACATATTATTTGCGACAAAGCAAGACGCCGAGCGTTGATTTCCTTGTTTCCGCCGAGAAGACAGTAAACTTTGCCGTTTCGAATTAGGTGCATTATTCTTCGCAGGATTTTGAACAATTTGCAGGTGCATCCCAGTAGCGAGTTGGTCCATCACTTTTAGTCCTTACCCTCTCAGCGAGGTTTGTGGAGTTGGGCAGAAACTTTCATTAGGGAATTAAGGGCAATATTGTCTACAGCTTACAGCTTTTTGACGTTTGGAAGTCAAAAGGAAGTGGTAATTTTTTTTTCATTTTCAATGTCATATATAATCCCGAGTCAGAAATACAGCCCAGATTCTCTAGAGCTCCAAGAATTACCGCTACTTTTTGTTGAGTCTGTCCTCCCAAAAAAGTTAGTCCGGTAGGTTTTGCACTTACACCAACTTGAGTGGATGATAATGTTTAGGCGAAGGCTGGAGCATGTGGCGTGCAAATACTCCGACATGACGGCTGCTTGTAACCAGACATCAGCTGATCTGTACGCATTTTTCTACCAGAATGACATTGACATCTGGAAGTCGTCGAGCTGCGGTACATATTCTGTTCATGCCACAAACATTGAATTGTCGTTTTGCAAACCGTAACACAGAGGCCTACTCTACTTTGAATCACATGTTCGTCATTAGCGTTCTACAGTAACTGGTTTCTGTTTCGTGCAGTTTGTGAGATGCCATGTACAGCGTAGAGGTGTGCATGGGAATGGGGAAGACTGGGATCCCATGGGTCCCATGGGATTCCCATGGGAATGGGAATAAGATCAGCCATGGGATGGGAATGGGATGGGAATGGGAATTAAGTGCATAGGAATGGGAGTTAAGACGTGGGACTCGTCACAGCAACTGTGAATAGTCTTCTGTTCTTACATAGTAACATGGAGTAAGGGCAGTAATGCGGGTGGTGCTACAGCCTGAGACTGAGCAAGTTGTGGTGAACTAAAGTAAACTAACATTTATAACTAACATTGATACTTGAAAAATTAATCGGACTACTTTGATTAAAATTTGTTACAACCTACTTTTTGCGCATAGCATGATGTCTCATTTGATTTGCCGGGTGGGAATGGGAGGGATTCGGGAATTGCTGGATGGGAAATATGGGAATGGGATGTAAGTTTCAGATCGGAATGGGATGGGAATGGGAATGAATTGGGAGGGAATTGGTACGACAGATCTGTTCCCGCACACCTCTAGTACAGCGAGATACTGGTCGAAAATCGCAAGTTTTTACCACGCGGCAATAGGCCCTGTGTCTGTCTGTCCGTCCGTCTGTCCATCCGACTGTCCGCCTGTTTATCACAATCCGGTATTGTGTCGAAACGACTGGACGAATCAAGCTGTTTTTACACCGAGGTTTCTTTCGAATATCCAACACTGTGTTTTAAGGAAATTCGGTTAACTCCAGAAATAAAAATGCTTCCTCTGGAACGTTGTCTCAACCTCTGAACTTAAAAAAGTTCGCTTCGGCAAGTCGATCGTATTGCCAACAAGACTCGTCGACGCGTCAACGCTGTTTACTTCACGTCGGTCGACCGCAATGCTCTTTTGTTTTAGCCCGTCTGGACTGTGCGATGCTCAGCCGAAGGCGGGCTTGTGTTCTGTTTTTGTTTCATATTTCCTTTTGTAATTTTAACGATTCTGTCAGACAAATAATATCTCAACATCTGCCGGACCGATTCTAGCCAGATTTGCAGGATGGGTAGAACTATGGTCGCAAATAAACGATCTGAAGATAGTTTTTTTCGATCCCCAAAGGGATGTTGCCGTGGCAACCAATTTTGTGGGCCAAATCCAGGCCCGGCAATCCACAGAATTGGGTTCGCATGCAATTCGCTAGATGGTGGCGTACGACAAGAAGTGCAGGTGCTGCGATTGAGTCAGACAAACCAAATAACTGATTCAATGTGGAACCAATTAACTGACCAATTAACAACAATTAACAGGCTCGGGTGGTTTGGTAGCCGAGTGGTTAGCGTGGTGGACTCAGGCGCAGAAGGGCCTGGGTTCAAATCGCAGCCGCGACGCTGTCGGGTAAGAGTATTAGGCAAACTGTTCACACCCGTCGTGCCTTTGTTCACCACGCAGCGAAACTGGTAGCAGCCCTCTTAAGAGTTGCGAGGGTAACTGCAGGCCTGGCAGAAAGTAATGGTAGCCTACCGCCGGGTTTTTGACTCACGTTATTTGCAGGCTGACTGCCAAGAACCGGGATCAGCTCCGGAACCCTACGCTCGGTAATCGAGTATGGGCTACCTTTAACAGGCAGTAGGGGGACAGCCGGGCGGCCTACCGTCAGGCTTTACCTTGCGTCTAGCTGTGGATTTGTTATACAATATTTATTTCTATAGTTATGCAGGATGGGAGTGATGTAACTAGATTTGGCAGCTTTGACAACAGCGCGTGCAAGAGAGTTCTGGATCTGTTGGAGCCGGGTGATCGGAGACTTGGGCAGGTTGTGATAAACAGAGATGCAGTAGTCAAGCTGGAAGTGAACAATGACCCTATTGGAATTTTGTCGATATTGTAGGCACCGAAATAGTAGACACCGATGCCTTTGCCTGCTTGATGATTGGGAAAGTCGTTGTAGCACAATAGCATTAGCAGCGCAGGTTCACAGACGCACAGAATTGCTATTATCAGTCTCGCGCTCTCTGCATACATGCAGCTGTGCTACGTAGGCACGCGATAGAAACCTAATAAGTTCACACACAAAACGCACTGTACGCTCTAGTTTTGACTATAAGTTTTACAGAGACATGTACTGACTGCTAGCCATTGTTTTTGTTGTTTTATCCACTCACTCAACGCTTTTTTGCCTGCACAGCAAGTATTTTGACACTTTTATTTTATTAAACGAACATGAGTGATTGCTTGGTTGTTTATGAATTCATAATATTGTTGCTTTTTAGGGATCAACGAAAGTGTCATAGTCAATTCACAATTGCCAGGTAAAACGTTCAGTGTATGAACAGCGTTCAAAAGTTTGTAGACTGACTTATATCACATTTCGTCTCTTTTCAACATAGACTCTTGCAACTGAAATGCAGTCGGTCAAGCGTTCCTCCGAAGCTCGGATTACGTTATCAGTGAAATTTATAATGCCTATACCTATAGCAGTTTACGATCTATGTAACATGTAACATGCCGCATGTAACACTTTCTTTTCGGTGTTGCCGTTATCGATTTAATAAGAGTTCCCGATCATACACGTCGAGCAATTGGGTCGTCGATTGACGAACATTGCTACTTGCAGAGTACATTTATCCAACGAGTATTTATAACCAAAAACAACAACTGTCATAACAGCACAATGCCAGTCTTTGAAGCAGATTGCAGAGTTGCGCACATCGATAATAATACAAATTATTATCGTAATCATTTGACTGCAGAAACGAAGGTTATATAATGTAGGTTTCTGTGGTAAAGACACTAGGACTGCTTTAATGTTAAAGATAGCCGAAAATGCTGATGATGCTACACGTATTCATTGGTCTCACTTAGACATGTCGTGTTCTTACTAAATGCGCTCGCGGTAATTAAAATGACCAGTCTACGTACATGTATCTCCGAGTTTCTGTTTTGCCACGGTTGTCGGCGCAGGATATTTGCAGGATTATAACTCAAAATGTTAACATTTTTGTAAAATTTTTGACAAATAAAGTTTCTACGAGAAATCCGAAAATAATATATCAGCTGACATCAACATGAAAATAGTTGTCCTATACTATGGGAAAATGGCATGGTTTTAGTGTCGTTTTATGGCCTCGCAGCATCCGCTGTTGTAGGTGGGTCGCGGAGATTGTAAAGGACTCAAACGATATTTAGCGACATACACGTTGACACTATAGACCAGCGGTTTTCAAACTGGGGTCCGCAGACCAAAGGGGGTCCGCGACGGGTTCCCATGGGGTCCGCGATAGGATTCCGAAAAGTAGTAATATTGTTTGCACGGTTTTTAACAATTTACGACCCATATCTTTTCAAATTTGCAAACATAAGTCAGTCACTCAGTCTCAGTGCATTGCATGGAAGTGTTGCCGTGGTTTGGCACGACAGGCTTTCTGCTGATGTCTCTTAGTATAGTGCTGCGCGTGATTTGCTACTCTGACGATTGGTTCATCCCCTTTGTGGGAGATGATGTTGTGGTTAAGTGTATCAGTAATTTAAAAAAAAACAAAGCTGCATTTAAATACTCAAAAAGGCGCAAGTTTAGGCCTAAAATGCGTCAGAATGCGTTTGGCGGCCGGGCTCCGCCCGGACCTGCTGGGGAAGCTTGAGCGCTCCCCAGACCCTCTAGCCGCAATTGGGGGAGGGTGCCTACTTCTGAGGGGGGAGGGACGGGAAGGGAATTGGAAAAGGGAAGGAAGGGGATGGCAAGGGGGAAGGGAGGAAGGGGAGGGGAGGGAGGGAAAGGGCAGACCCCCGTCCCGGATTGCGAAAGTGCAAAGGTGGCAACCCTAAAGTGTGGCTTCCGCCAACTATGCCTGAGGAGAATAGGGGTCCGTGGTCAAAAAAGTTTGAAAACCGCTGCTATAGACGACAGAGCTTGGGGCTGCAAGTAAGGACTCAGAAGGGCCGCCGTGTTACTGAACACGGCCATGACACTGCGTGGTCTTGTCTACCTTAGTAAAAGTTGTACTCGCTGAGTGTTTTTGGGGTCCATGAGGTCTGTACTGGTATTTTGTGTAAATAGAGGACACCAACTGTTCTGATTACCGATACCTGAAATGTCTGGTTGCGTCGACTCTCAAGTACCAACTGTACACCGATACTTACAAGTATTTCAGCGAGTTACTGGAAGGCACTTACGGCTACCCATATGGTAATCCGTGCAGGTGTGTAGGATATTTTATTTTCATTAAACTTTACTATTTTGTTTATTTAACATGTGTTTAAGGGTTGCAGGGGTGGTTTACAAACTGGTGATATTTTATTACACATAACACGGGGTGATTCTAATTCTCAACAGCAGGGCTGTTTCGGGGCGCTGTAACTTTTTTAAATGTTAACACTGGAGACCGCTGACAGTGTCACGAAGAAGAGAAGACACGTCCATACCACCAGCGAACAAGCGCACGTTTTTAGGCCGTCTCGTTGTAACGTACTTTCAGATGAGTGCATTGCGCATTGTTTGCCCGCGAGGAAAGAAGACAAGATGTTTAACCACTTTCATGTTTTACGTCGGTAAGGTTGTGTCCGTTGGCTTGCAGATGGTTAATGGAGGCCATCGACTGTATCGGCTGCAAACCGTGGCAGAAAGTATTTCCAACAAGGGCCATGTATCTGGAGCGATATTACTACGTCTACGGCGTTGCTGACTACCTCACTCCGATGCGGCTTTACGACCTCTGCCGTGCCGATGAGGACGGTAAGGACGACGACAAAAGTTAATGGGCAAGAGCAAAATTTGACCACCGCCTCCTCTAGATCTTTTAATACACCGATCGTCATCAAAATTTGCATACATGATTACATCGGGATACATACCATAATGTAAAATTTTGCCTATCGAATGCCAACATCATTGATCTTCAGTGAGCTTCAAGGCCACTTTTGTTAGCTGTTTGGAACTCTTTTGACTTTCACACCTGGGGAATATAGAGCATATTACTTACGTTACGTTTGTATTTAAATCGAAAGGTGCACGCGCTTTATACTTTTAACTGTGTTATCAAAACGGAAGGACTTCTGAAGGTCGTAGGCAGTTTCGTACACGGTAAAAATGGCAACATCTTGGAAATGGTGCGAAACAGAGGCATGGTTGCAATAAACTGCCAATAGAAAATCATATCAAATGGCACCGATACTATTGATCTTAAATGACTTATATGTAAATTGCCACTTGAATGTCACTTTTGTATGTTCGCGCAGTTATGCACCAGTTAACAATATTTTGACTGACCTGGTGCGTCGCGCGGTCTCTCTGCGCAGCAAGAATTGTTATTCTTAGGCGAGAGGGAAGAAAATGCACCTTAGGAGTTTTGTCTATACTGACGTACTTTTATACATGAAACTTTGACACGTATATAGTTTACTATTTGTAAAAATTTTACTGCTGTCGTTATTAGCACGCTTTACCAACATGTCAAACATGGAACTCATTTTTACAGTCATATTTTTATTTTGCAGTAATTCTGAACCAGTCTGTTTTATTTTTAAACGTAAGTTGTTGCGGTTAACTAAAGTTTGTCAAAAGAAGTCTTGGGTTGTGTTTAGCGCGTTATTAGAACGAGATGGATCACTTAAAATAGCCATGCCTGAAAATGTAACTACACTTAGAGTGATCTTTGTGATAAACTAATGCTAGAACAGATTGCTGAACAACCTTTTAGCTGAAGTTAGACAGTCACTTTGTGGCAAGTGACTTTAACGCACCCGACGGTTTCTAAATAGGCCTACTTCGGTCAAATATAACAGTATAAAACGTTTTGCTTGTAGACTATATTGAATATGCCGCTTGCTTCGAGAGAACGAATATGTCCAACATATTCCACTATGAATGTCGAGCTGAAGCTGAGAATGCTGTTCAACTGGAACCAGGATATGACTACTGCAAGTACGTTGTGTTGCAGTGAACAGTTTTGCCAACCGTTATTTCACGTAATTTACAAAGGTAAAGCGGCAAAAGTTTATTAATATAGCATTTGCACAGTGCCGAATTACCAAGCGGGAGTAAAATGAAAAGCCGGAAGTAATTACCGGAATGTATAAAATTGGCGTAATACCGCAGTAATGCATCATAGTAAGAAATCGGTCGAGAAAAGTAGAACTCAATAACGTTCAATATCTGTCAATGCAAAACAACTTAGATTTCGGCATAAGACGGCATGGCGTAGGCCTAGCGGTTAGCGTCGTTCTGCGTGTAACGAAGTTACCCAATACAGGGCCCTGTCAGTATTGGTAGGGGGCCTATATGGGTGACAGTTTTGGGTGCGTATGCCATCTCGGTATGTAACCTGCCAACTAGGTCAACTCAGTCTTGCATCCCTGCGGCGTAGATACATCGACTACCAGCTTTGCTGGGGTAAAGGCGGGAATGTTACCGCTGCCGGGTGGCAGGTAACGCTGTGTGATCCCATATGGCACGAGAGTTCCCCTAGCGGTAAGGCTAGTTGCAAAATGCTATACTCCGCACCTTTACCTATACCTTTACTTTTTACTCGTTAAGAACCGAAGCATGCACGCAGACGGAGGTATTGGTACGTGTCTTGTTGTAGTTTGTACAAGTACTGGGGCCAGTGTTTCTACGTTGCGGTGGCCACTAAATGTTCAGTACGAGCAGCTGACTACGTCATGATGTATCTGGTGGATGGATGGCAGCCAGTGCTCTACCATCAGTACGGATGCGATTTCGGTAATACGTCTACGCGTCGCTATCTATAGCACGGGCGTACGAACAGGTCCGGCAGACCCGGCAACTGCCGGACCAATAATTTGACGAACGAGAATTTTTATGTTCACATTATATCAACTTTCGTAAACGTGAAATGAACGAAAACACAAGCAGAAAAAATGCATACACTGTAGTCAATTGATTCTCAGGAAAATTAGTAAATTTGATGCCACCAGATGTCAGATTTTAAGGCTGAAATGCACCAAATTCGATTTCTGCTGGGGCTTTGCCCATACCACGCTGGAGGAGCTTACAGTGCTCCCCAAACGCCATAGCTGTATTTAAGGGGCTTACCTCTAAGGGGAGGGAAGGGTAGAGGGGGAGAGTAGGGAAGGGGGTGGGATGGGAAAGGGAAGGGCGGGGAATAGAAGGAGAGGGGGAAGTAGAGAAGGAGAGGGGAAGGGATTTGCCGGACCGATGTCAAACTGCTTCCTACGCGCCTGTGTAGACCTACACGGTGGGCCAGAAAACGGGGCCACAGACTCATAATTCTGTCAAATCGTAACCGATTTACAACATTATTCACCGGAAGATTCCTTGACAAATTTGCAGTTAAATGCATATTAAAAATCCCACCGCACCTTGCATATGTTGCAACACTACCTTGTGAAACATTAATGTCAGCAAACAAGCCATCAACGACAAATTGCAAGGTAGTCTAGCTACATATTTAAGGTGCGGTGGGGTTGTTAATAACCAAATTAGAAAGGTATATTGTTTAGTCTGCGAGTAAAAAAAATTTAAAGTCGGTGAATATTTAGCAAAGTTACAAGCACGAACGTGATTGTTTCGTGCACTTTCTCCGTCTTTTATCACTCCGTTGGCCAAGCGCACAATGTGCACGAGATAATCACGCTCTTGCTTGTAACTTTGCCAAATATTCACCGATTTAAAAAAATTCATTCACAGACACAGCAATAAACCTTTCTTAATTTGATTATTAACAACCCCACCACACGTTAAATATGTAGCTACACTACCTTGTAATTTGTCGTTAATCGCTCGTTGTGCTGACATTAATGTTTCACAAGGTAGTGTAGCAACATATGCAAGGTACGATGGGATGTTTAATATGCATTTAACTACAAATTTACCAAGGAATCTTCAATAAAAAAATTTTGCAAATCGGTTAAGATTTGACGGAATTATGGTCACGAGTCTGTGGCCCCGTTTTTTGGCCCACTCTGTACATGTAATGTAAAACAGCTGGTCATAACGATATCCCTGGAAATTTTGTTTTGATTAAAATCTGTTTTATGTCTCAGTCTAGTATTAGAGCATAGTATAGGATGTCGTACTGACAACATTTCCTTCTAATGAAATGACTAAAATCACGCGGAAACGTGCGACTGCAAATTTCGTGGGCTTTTTATAACAAAGGTAACACTTTTGCGATTCACACACCTTGTCACTCAACGTCGAGAATATGGAGACGTTGTCTGTGCAGGTTGTGACTACTCGACTTGTGCATCGCCTCTAATACAGCTGGCAGAGACCGACAGTCAACTGTTGGTAAATGGCCAACTAACAGCAGGCGAACTATCGAACCTCTGCGCGTACGTAATATTGAAATATTTCTCGTAATAAAAAGTCAGAAGTCGGCCCCAAAATCACGCCATAAGACTGGCGTTCATATATGTGTGACGGAACACAACAGTCGACAACTTATCGCCCTGCAGCGGCGAGACGATATGCCCCCGCCGATGGCAGTTTTTAAAAATCAAGTGCTTATTTTCCAAAAGAAACAAAACAGGGTTTTTAAAGGCGTTCAAAAAAGTGCATTTGGAAAAATTGGCATCCTTCCTGGAACTTTCTCCCAAACTTTGAACTTAGATAAATTTCACCTTACCCGTTGACAACGCAGTTCAACTGAAAACCTTCATCAGTTTATCTCTCTGTGTACAACGCGGTCGGTGTGAAGCAGCGCGTCGCGCGGGTCCGTCTGCGACAGCTTTCACTTGTAAATTACAGCTACACACTAAATCCGAAAGTCCGGTTTAAAATAGTAATTTTTTTTCTAAACCATCTAACACGCGGTATCTTATTCTGTCCCCCCCAGAACGTTCACCTTTTAATTTTTTGAATAAGTGTCAAAAATTAACCGATTTTAATAACAAGTAAGGTGGATAAATCTGAAAGTTCATGTCCATTTTTTTTAGGATTTAACATACCAAAAATAATTAAAGTCGGTTAATTTTTGACAGACTTATTCAAAAAATATAAAAAAAATGGACGTTTTGGGACACAGTGTAATTAGTTGTTTCCCAAACCTTAAAGGGGTCACGTCACTTACATGAGTAGTGTCACGGGGTGAGTTTGGGGCAGTTTTGGGAATATAATAATTTCCACCTTCGTATAGGTCTGTAGAACTTTTGCGTCCACCTGTAGCGTGTTGCGCGGGGGGCCGCCTTTGTTCGGCCGCG
>Ga0126332_10000703_pt1 | contig 11446 bp, 12 predicted proteins | sample InaspJWI42metaG_FD_94482 | JGI IMG/M metagenome (GOLD analysis project Ga0126332, IMG submission 94482) | Marine gutless worms symbiont microbial communities from Oahu, Hawaii - Inanidrilus sp. 2 OAHU.JWI-42 metaG | ecosystem: Host-associated > Annelida > Digestive system > Unclassified...
TCAGCTGGGCCATATGCAAGTCTGCACCCTGCTCCAGACAGATAACCATGCCAGTACCCCACCACTCTAAGTTTTTTACAGGCCGGATGCCCTTCCTGCCGCCCAACCAACAGCGTCAAAGCAATCCAGCACATTCTCTTGCAATCTCTTGCTGGTCCTTTGGTTTGCCCACACACAGTCAACTGCTTTCAATTACTGCCTTTGTTTATTTTCTGTGTCTTAACTTGCCAAATAATTGTAGATAACTGTACATGTTAGTGACCAAATGTTGTGTTTTCTTATGTTTGTTTTATGTAGTATGTTTACATCTGTCTGTCTGTGACAGTGTGGCAATATTTAATTGTTTAGTATAGCCAGCATGGTCAGTTTATGCCTTTCTAACAACATGCTACATTATTTGTGTATAACTTGGCAAATAAATTGTGTATTTTTAGAAGCCTCAGTAAAGTTACCTGTATAGCAATTTGTAGGTCATAGGTGAAGGTTACAAACCTACAAGACAACTTGATTGCCGCACGACTTTTGTCTGGACTTCAGATAGCCCAGTATTTTGTATTACTGAGTAACTGTGTATATTGGCCTTAAATAATTGCTCTTGCTGTACTGTGTAGTTTGTGTGTTTATTTGTAATGTGGAAACTAATAAACATAGGCCTATACATTACTATACCTTGTCCTGATGAAACAGAGCCTGGAAAAAGTCATGAGCTGCACTCGTCCAATGCAGAGATGTGAAACCGTGGCGCCAAAGGCACTAAAACTAAAGCACCACCTGGCGTTCGAGGCTCGGAAGGGGATGGGGAATAAGACAGACGTAGAGAATGTACTGGCGTAGGCTAAGAGCCTCTGCCAGCGTCTCAATAACAGCTGTTCGACATACAATACCCAGTATGTTAAACTGTATTTACTCTGAAAACTTCCGTTGCCCCGTGTGGGCTCGGGGGCGTTGTAGAATAAGCCCACCTTGTTTCCTTGCCGAGTGTTGTAAGAGGCAACTGAACCAGGGTAGTTTTGTTTTGCTGTATTTTAGGTTGTTTACTTTTTCTGATTTGTATTGAGTTTGTTTTTATTTTCCTGTACTGTTTTGTTTGTCAGTACCAGTCAAGTGATTGGCTGTGAAGACCGCCTCCGAAATGACCTTTATTGTGTCGGGTGTGGCGTTAAACTCTACTCAAACCAAACTTCCAATTCCGTCAATTTGCGATCGAAAATCATATAATGTCGATGCTGCCAATATCGATCTTGTCTGGTTTTAAATACGTTAGTATTACTGGCAGTTATACCCGATTAGGCAAGCTGTTCCAGTGATCAGGCCATGAGGGGAGGTTACTGAACTTTATAAACCCCGGGAGAACAGCAAAGCTTGTTTAAGTGGCCGTTTTAAGACAAAAAGTCTAACTTAATTTTGAAAATTTCCGCTGTTCTACACTAATGATTAGGTATGACTGTCAACTTGTTGCCTGTGTATATCGCCAATTCTGCACTCACAGTCGTCCCATTTTTCTTCTGCACTCGGACACGAAAACCCAGTTTTTGAGGCCCTGAGTCGAAATGTTCACCTGCAGTCGTACTATACAGTGTAAACCTGATGTCACACCTGTGCTATTTTATCGCGTCACATAAAGAAAACAAGAAACGGCTTCTATTGAACTGAAATGAAAAATACCAGACCGTGATTGGATATGAAAGCCTAGAGAATATGGAGCCTACCTATAATCACTCAGTTTACAGTAACAGCTGACTAGCCCACTGAAGACACTCAACCGTCACCGAGGGACCGCGCGTCGCTGCATGTCAGTTGAAATCTTCATCTGCTCTGCAAATCAGTCTGTGTTCAGCCGTCTACGGCGGCTGTAAACGTGACACTGCTCGCCTTTGCTGCTGCCCGCCGTGCTGCTGCGGCGCCATTGCTGCTGCCCGCCGTGCTGCTGCGGCGTCATTGCTGCTGGTCGCCCAGCAATCGATCGATATCCTGCAGCCAGCCGGGCCACAGCAGCAAACCCGCCGCACGCTACCGCAGCGGTCGATAACTAGGAAGGACGGACACCGTACCGTTACATAGACCCTGCCGCATACTCTGCGAGTAGTGTCAATAACGTCGGCGGGAGACATAAACACATCATGTTTCAGCCAGCTAGAGGAACATTTTTCTGCAACGGCCATTTTTATTCGGCTACCTGTGTAGTTTTGTTGGCCTACCCGTATTGTTGCAAGAGGCTCAGCTGTTGCACGCCAAGCGTCGTGGCAATTTTCTGGCTCAGCAGTCTCCCTCCAACAAACATACCATATGCTATGACTCGGCAGATGTCGCAGAATTGAATAACACAGCAGTCGAAATCGAATTCATTTTTTTCACGCACGAGGCAAATTACAATTCGTTTGTTCTTCGCATTTGTGTAACAAAATACCGTACTGAACCAATGTATGCAGTTGCTCAGTAATACAAAATGTTAGGCTATCTGAATTCTGAAGTCGAGGCAAAACTCGTGCGCTCATCAAGTTGTCTTGTAGGTTTGCTATATTTGGTGCTGTGTCAGAGTCAGAAGTAGTAGTAATATGGTAGTATTACTACTACTGTCAGAGTCATTTAGCAACTAAGCAACTGCTATACATACTCCACAGCACCAGTTTTGTAAAAACAACGCTGTTTGCCCCAGCATGTGATGTCAGACACCTTAACTCGTTTTTTTGGTAAAAATGTTGGTCTTCGGGGTCCACGGACTTGGACGCTGTTTGCATTCGCCGATCGGCTGCATGTCAAAAGACTGTCTCGCTGTGTGTGTGTGTGTGTGTGTGTGCATCTGAATCTGATTATTACTGGCTTCCTGTCCGACTGACGTGTCATGTGTCCGACTGTACAGACTTCTGTGGCATTTCGCGTTATCGATATTGCCTGTCTGTCTGTCCAGCTTGGCGACAACGCTATATTCAACCGTGACAGCTACGATTGCTCTCTCTCCTCCCTCTGTATCAGTGCGACCAAAAACTGAACGTCCGAATATCGACAGTTTCTCCCCCAAACACACCAATACGTACATAGGGCAACAATGACGTAATTTTGTTCCATATCTATGCCAGCTGGTTTTCGCCGCCATCTTGCGGGTAAAACTCTGACAAGTGTTTGTCAGTGTGATATCATTAAATACGCTTTCTTAGTAAGTTAATGATCATATTGACATTTTCTTAAACCGTCTGATTCGATTTTATTTGAATAACACACTAAATCTTCGCCCCGTTGACTCCACACGTTATGCCGTGTTATACCCACAAAATGGCGATCGTATCGTGAGTGACCATAGATTCTGTGACGTCACTTCACCCTATATATAGTTTCATGTTGGCTGTTTTGTTTACCATTTGGCTTAATCGGCTGTATGTAGTCATACATTTCGTTAACCTATACTATACTCGTCTCTCGCGGTTTTTGTTTCTGCAATAATTTTAGCCCGCATCGCCAGCACTGCTGTGGCCATATCGCACAGTCCGTGGTCTGTGTGTCTGTGTCACACCGCGGTGGACTGCGAAAACGACTGACCCGATCGTCAGCCGATTGGGAGGGGAGAAACTTGCGTGGTTCAATGAATAGGCCTATATTAGACAGGGATGCACATTGGCGCCACGTGGTGAATATGATTGATCGATCCGTGCTCGGCGGCGATGCAGACTTTTGTTTTGGACACCTGTTCATGAAACTGACCGAAATCGTCCACTATATACGCCAGCTGCTTGTCGCGCACGAAGTCGCATCGCCGTCGCTGTCGGCAGCACAAGACGAACAGCGATCGAGTAGACCTGTCGATCGGTCAGTCGGAGCAGTCTCGCCGGGCTGCGGTGATACATAGGCCGGCTGATGGACGAAGACCGGTCGCCGTCGACGTGAGAGAGGTGAGAACGTGCTGTTGTCGCAGCGCCGCCGTCTCGACCTTAACTCGATCCGGCTGAGATTGCCGACTGCATGCTGTTTAAATACAGCGGGAATGGAGAATGCGAGCAGGGCAGCGGCATTCCGAAAACAGCGATCAATAGGCCTATAAGTCTACAGTTAGCACTGCTCACACTCAATTTTTTCGATTCGTTGTGGATCTGTTGTGCAACACGTTGTACACAGATCCACAACGAATCGGAAGCAAAAAAGGTAAAGGTAGCCCATACTCGATTACCGAGCCTAGGGTTCCGGAGCTGATCCCGGTTCTTTGCAGTCAGCCTGCTGGTGACGTGAGTCATAAACCCGGTGGTAGGCTGCCATTACTTTCCGCCAGGCCTGCAGTTACCCTCGCAACCCTTAAGAGGGCTGCTACCAGTTTTGCTGCGTTGAACAGAGGCACAATGGGTGTGAGCAGTTTGCCTAAGACTGTTACCCGACGGCGTCGCGACTGCGATTTGAACCCGGGCCTTCTGCGCCCGAGTCCAGCACGCTAACCACGGCTACCGAGTCAACCTAATCGGAAGCACTTTAAGCATTAGAACAGCTAACGTTCATCAGAGATACAAGTATCAGCTATCGCAGATAAACCCGCGCGACGAGCTACTTCTCCCGCGTCGTGTAAGCTTATATAGGCCCATACAAAAGTGGATGCTCACTGTGATCAACTGCATGGCCAAGTCTGTGCTGTGTCACAGTTGATCACAGGTCAGTATTTTCTGGATCCGATCCGCGGTGTAGGGGCCTACATGTACATGATCTTTCTGATTCGATCCGACCCGTTCACACTTCGCGCAATGACGCAGTTGTCGTTTACTCTTAACGAATTAATGCGCACAATACGATACGATACGATACGAGATGCTATATACAGCTTTATTCACCAGAATGTACACTGGCAGAGAACATAGATATAAACAATAATAAACAAAATAAAGATATTTTAACGTGCGCTCGAAACCCGACACGAGTCAGCTTAATCTACCGCACGGAATGCAGTATGCATGGAGTCTCAAACCAAACAAGTCTGTGTTCAGCAACGTACGTACGCTGACAACGTGGCACTGCCCGCATTAGCCCGCCACACGCCGCTGCTGCAGCAATCGATCGATAACTCCTGTCTTCCGAGCCCTTAGTAGCAAATCTGCAGCAGCGGGTTTTCCACTGCAGGCCCATGCTGGAACGGAGAGACGGACACCGTACCGTTTCATAGACCTTGCTCCGCATACTATGCGGGCAGTGCCAATAATGCATTGCCGCAGCAGTGCAGCACTCTGGCGACTGCAGTGACTGCGCACCATTGCGGACGACGTCGTACGTTCGTAGTCGCTCGTGCCAGCTAGTCTGTAATCAGTCCTGTCCCTGTAATAGGCTCCCGTACGAATTCCCGTGTTGACGAACCAAACCACGAAGAACTTCTTAGTAGCCTACCATGCTCGTAATCAAAGAACTTGGCTGGACATCACAGAACAGTGGCCGCGCATTTTTATGGTCATTTCTCCAATATTGCAAAAACACGCTTGGTAAGAAGAACATTATTGGGCAAACCTGGCCGTTTTGCACATCAATTGAAAGATAATTTTGTGCTTGTACAAGATCGAATAGACAGTATGCATCCGGCATCAACAGTTCGCATAGTAATAAATGTATTCCTAAATATGTTTATACGAAAAAATATCCGACGCAGAGAACTACACATGTACAGAAAAAATGGCTACTTGACCAGTGTGTCGACACCTATGTACAATTTCAAACTGGTCTGCTGTTATCCACGATCGGACATCACAGCCGTCGCTAAACTGAATTTAGAGGTGGAAATTGTGTGTCTATCAACACGTGTCGCACGTTCCGTTATGTGCGTGGCTGTGTGTTGGGCACACAGGCGAGCCTTGCAGATACTGATGAACTGATCAAGATGCCGTCTGCGGGCCAGACGTAGATAGGAGTGCACGGCGCCACCTGGTAAATACGATTAAATGACTCGTGCGCGGTGGTATGTGGCCTTATATCAAAGTATTTTGACCACTTATTCACCTGTCCCTTTAGGACCGGTTCACATTGTCCCGACAGAACTAGGTCTGAGCATCTTCAGAACTGCAAAATGCCTGTTTATTTGTCGCAACAGTGTAAACGGGGCTTTAGGCAACAGTTGGGTTGTTAACAACAGAGTAACATATTGCTATTGTGATCAGGATTAAATGAGTCTAATCCGTCATCGGTGTACGACGGACGAGCACCGAGCAACATGCTTTCGACGCCGTTGCCGTCGTTGTGAAGATGGTAATTTGACCTAAATGAGATTGTTCTATTATCCACACCACAGTACTCACTAGTCATTACTCCCATTGAAATTTATTAAAAAAATTCTTTGAAACTTTCAAGCGGATTAAATTTTATGAAATGTTACGTCTTCAAGCATACATAACTAACGTTACTAACGCTGTTTTGTTTGTACGGAAGACACGCGCGTGTAAACTGTATAGCAATTATATCGTAGCATCATGATCATTGCCAGTCACTGTGTGTTACAGCACATCAGACACATACGACACGGAAGTAGCACCATCCACAAAGAACCGAATAAAAGTTGACAGTTACCAGTGCCATAGAAATTTGAATATCTGGTAAAGCACTGAGTCTAATGTATAGAAGAGCAAATTTATTTTATTTTAACGAACCAAATCTTTCTTAATTCTCTTACAACTAGGCCTAATCCGTTAACGGTTAAATGTAGCCTAGTTAGATTTTTGAGTAGGTACAGTAAGCAAGTTATTTAGTTACATGGGTTAAATTGGGGGGATCCCACCGGATCTCAGATCCGGCACCTCTTGTTTGAGATCCACTATACTCTAATAACAGATCCTATACCTCACAATTGAGATCCGGCCCTTTTTGCTGGGATCCAGCACTCTGTACAGTTTATATTTGAGTATTTTTCTCTATGCATGATGTTTTGTAAAAAAAATGTAGTCCTTTGCGGTCATTTTGTCATTTGCATTTGTGCGTGCTTGGTGTGGATAGATGTTGCAAGCGTCAAATACTATTTAAATACCATAAAAGCCAAACAAGAGTGCCCTGAATGCTCGAAACCCCCTGATCTGCGGTCGGGAACCCCACCTCTGCTCTCGGCCCTTAGGGATCGAGCTTCGGCCCTTCAAGCCTCTCGCCTATAAGGATCCACCACCTCTTGCTCAGTAATTAAACCACTGTTTAGTTATTAGTAATTTTTGTTCAGCGTACTAAAAGCATCAGTCGTTGGGCGCCGAATAGGATATTCTCGGTAGCATAGTTGCACCTGGTTCCTATAGGACACTCTTGGAATGTCAATGACGGAAATAGAACTAATTGGCTGTAAGAGATGAAAAGGATTCAACATTCAGCCAGACGCATTAATAGTCTGGGCTGGTCCACACCCACCCACGAGCGCAAATCAGGCTTACCGCAAATCCCGCAGCTACAACGTCCATCGTCCAGGAGCCGACGATGTCCCTTTTGCAATCATTTAGTTCCATTTAGGTCTACACCTGCTAACTGAAACGATATTTCAGAATTAGTTTTGAAATCATTGGCTGCGGATCCAAAGATCACCTTAGAGCCAGCGATCGTTCTGTCTGAGAGCTGGTTATCCCTCTGATATTCATTTTGATTTCCTGTGTAAAAAGTGCGCATTCTAATGTGTGTTCGTAGATGTGAAACAGATCCACGGATATTGCAGCAAAATAATGTTACAAAATTAAAACGATTTATGCTATGGTAAACCGCAAACAGTAACGAGATTTAGAAAATTCACTCGTTCCTAATATGTATCACAGACTTATAGGCCTAAACACGAGTCCATGCCTACGTTTTCGTTTTCTTATGTTTGCATTTCATATTACGTCATTTTTTAGACAAACGTCGCAACAGCGTAATTTAAACGTTTCTCAAACGAAATCTTTGCTTCATTGCCCAAATAAAATGCATCTATAAATAACAACAAAATAACGAGGCATTGAAAGCATTAGAGACGCTCAGAACTGGTCGAAGTAGACGAAAACTATGATGACATTGACAGTGGGTTGAACAGCTGACAAGTTTGTCAGCCAGAAATTGGATAGAAATGGCAGCCGGAGTAATTGAGGCGCGAGCATCCCTGCCACCGCCGCCGCCGCTGCTGCTGCTGCGATACCAGGCACACAAGCATCCCGCCTGCTGAACGTGACTAGTCCGATGCGTAGTGTAAGCGAGCGAGCGGAGGGTGTCGCATCGTTGCCGAGCAGTCGTCGGCGCCACTCAAGGCCACTCGGAGGACACGACGACTCTGCGATGGCTGACATCACCACGGCCGTGGCCGTCTCGGTCGCGGACGGTAGTGGAAATCTCTCCGTGAACGAGTCGACGCCGGACGGCGCCGGCGCCCTGTCCACGGCCGAAGCGATCGCCTACTCGCTGATACTCCCGGCGCTGGTCGCGCGTGTTGCGTAGCAGTAACATCGTAGCATCATACTCGCTGTCGCAGCACATCATTCACTCTGAAGTAGCAGCCTGAACTGAACCACAACGAAGCGAATCAACGTTGACAGCCATCAGCGTGGATGAAGTTCGTATAGCTGACGTTTAAAAAGCACCGAATGTAACGTTCATTTCAACAGAAACAGCTAAGTCAAGTCTTCGTTGATTCTTTTACCACTAATCCCACTCGCTGATACTTCCGGCGCTGATCGCGGCGACCGTCTTCGGCAACGTGCTCGTCGTCCTGTCGGTTTTCACGTACGCTGTTTACAGAATTCCGAAGAAAGATGGTGTAACTGTTTATGAAACTGTCAGCCACAGCCTGAAATGTCACCACACTACCTGGTGAAACAGTGAGACCGAAGATTCGAGACCGAGAAGGGACCGAGGCCAAACCGTCGAGGGGAAAACGACGACCAGGACCAATGGTTTGGGTCAAAACCGACCGAGATTGAAATTTTAGCCGGCAGATCCAAGTCGAGATCAAAATAATTCTGGCGTTGAGACCGAGCGCAAACGTTTGGTCTCGAAACCGAGACTGAGAACGGGACCAGATCCTCGAGACTACAGGACCGCGATCAGTCTGGTCTCGAGACGTTAGCACCTCCGTTGTGAAATCAAAAGCTGTCATCTGGACGACGGTGAAATCTCGTGTTGCGGTCGGTGTTCACGTACGCGCCGCTCAAGACCGTGCCCAACTTCTTCGTGGCGTCGCTCGCCTGCGCCGACCTTGCCGTCGCCGTACTCGTCATGCCGTTCCACGTCGACAACTTCGTCCGCAGCCGGTGGTCGTTCGGCACCGTGTTGTTGTGCTCAGGTCTTGGCTGGTTTTGATCTGGCAAACATGGTCGTCTTGGTCTTGTCGTAAAGTTTCTCTCTCTTGGGTCTTCGTCTCGAGATCTGTGCTGTTGCTGTTCTTGCTGTGGGTCTTGTGAGCACTGGTCGGGGTATCCGCCTTGGTCGTGCGGAGACGGTCCTGGTCCGATCAGTGCACGGTCGGTGGTCGTTCGGCGCCGTCTGGTGCAACGCGTGGCTCACGTTCGACATCCTCACCTGTACCGCCTCGATCCTCCACCTCTGCGCCATCGCCCTCGACCGCTACAACGCCATCCACGACCCGATAACGTACGCGATGCAGCGGACGCGGCGCCGCGTCCTCGTCAAGATCGCCGTGGTCTGGGCGACCAGCGCCGTCATCTCGGTGCCGCCGCTCATCGGCTGGAACAGCGGCACCGGCGGCCAACACTCGCTGTACGACGCCGCGTCGGAGCAGTGCCAGCTGACCGACGACCGCGGCTTCGTCGTCTACAGCGCGTCCGGCTCTTTCTACATCCCGCTAGCGATCATGACCGTCGTCTACATCCGGATCTTCCAGGCGACGCGCGCCCGCCTGCGAGCCCGCGCCAGCGCCGCCACGTCCTACCTGCGCTGCACCACGTCGACGGCGGTGACGACCGTTCCCAGTCGGGCGCCCGGCGAGAACGGCGGCGTCGCGGCGGCGGCGGCGGCGGTGGAGCCAGAGGCGCGAACGACCGTCGCTGCCGGTCCGGACGCGATTTACCAGGAGGACGAAAGCGTCACGGACGCGATGCCCGTGATGGCGGCGGAACAACGGCACAACGTCGAGCCGCTGGAAGTGTCGGTGACGGCGGAACTCAGTCCGGTCGCCGGATCGTCCCGCCCGGACCCGTCCCCGGCGTCGTCGTCGGCCCCCGGTTCGAAGCGGCTGCGGCGAAAGCGACGGCGACGCAACAGCGCTCCGGCGGCGAAGGGCGGCGCTGGTGCGAGCGCGGCGGGCGCGAGCCGCGCGGTGCACGAGTTCATGGAGGAGAAGCAGCGCATCTCGCTGTCGAAGGAGCGGCGCGCGGCGCGCACGATGGTCATCATCATGGGCGCGTTCGTCGTCTGCTGGCTGCCGTTCTTCCTCATGTACGTCATATTTCCGTTCTGCCACTACTCGATCGGTTCAGCCGTTTGGGCTCTGTACCGACACCCGTTTTCGTTCTGCCACTACTGCGCGACGGCGACGGACTACCGGGTCGTGAACGCGATCGTCTGGCTCGGCTACGTCAACTCGACGCTCAATCCCATCATCTACACGGTCTTTAACGTCGACTTCCGCCGCGCTTTCAAGCACCTGCTCACCGCCAGGTGTCGCGACAATCGCCGATAGACTTCCGCCTTTTAATTCTGCCGTTTAGTATCCAGCAGCGGGTTTAGGAGTGCTCAGACTGTTCGGCTAATCAGGACCCCGCTATGACGACAAATTTTAAGGATACAAGTGATTCCTTATATTATGAACGCCGATAACGGCCGATAGACCGATGCATTAATTAGTCACACCGCAAATTTAGAGGCCCACATTTTCGATTTCCTTCTACACCTGTAGAATCAATGTTGAGGAGAACGGCAAACCCATATTTGATTTTTGTACATGTATTTCTTACTCACTTTTTGTTGTGGTCTATGCGAGACGCCTTAGAAACAGCTAACAGCAGAAAGTGAAAGGAAAAGAACTTAAGCGTACCCACTTTTGATATTTGTAAATCCGGCGCTGTCGTTATTTGCTGTTTATCAAATATTTGTTTTGAGACTTGTGCGGCGGTCGAGACTGTGCATGGCTAAAGGCATACCAGTTTCAACGCGATAATAACGTGGATGTTGACTGAATGTTGTCGAAAATTTAACATTATGCAACATGATTAGGAAAGATTTATTACGTTGGCCGCGTCAATAGCAAAAAGCGTAAAGCATAAAGCAACGGTCTGGTGTCTGTCTGTCCGTCCGTCTTTATGTCTGTCTGTCCCATTTTTACTATTGATAATGACTCATGGCTAATTAGCAGTGCCTAGACATGGCCAGGGTACGTTTCGATCCTTCTGTCCGAGGACAGAGACATTTATTATTATTATGGTGGCGTGGCACAGTGGTGGAACGTCGGTCTCTGGCCGGCGAACTTTCCCTGTCCTGCGCTCGACCTGCAGCTGATGGGTGACCACTAATGTGGGTAAGCCATCCGCTATAGGTCAGCCAA
>Ga0126332_10000704_pt1 | contig 11446 bp, 3 predicted proteins | sample InaspJWI42metaG_FD_94482 | JGI IMG/M metagenome (GOLD analysis project Ga0126332, IMG submission 94482) | Marine gutless worms symbiont microbial communities from Oahu, Hawaii - Inanidrilus sp. 2 OAHU.JWI-42 metaG | ecosystem: Host-associated > Annelida > Digestive system > Unclassified | place...
ATGGACCGTTGCAAATGGAGAAAGATGATAAAGGAAGCACGATGATCCGGATGGGTGTGAGTGGGTGAATGTTTCTTCTGGTAACGGCCTACCCGGGTTGTCCCGGATCAAAGGCCGTTAAACAGTCGTTGTTGTTGTTGTTGTAACTAGAAACAGTGGGCAGTGAATATACTCAGAATATATAAGAAGCTGTCGTACCATTCCACCCCAGAGTGCACACTGGTGACAGATGCAGGCACGGCATGTCCAGCAATAAACACTCAACTTCTCATTGTGCGGCTCACAACTGCATACACACAAGGTCACAAGCACTGCACATCAGCTGAACAACAGCAAGCACACTCAATGCTCACCACGTACTGTCATCACATCTGATACTTGCACAGAACTGGCAGAAACCCCGGCTGCCATCAGCTGTTCATACCTCGACACCGGCATTTGATGTTCCGTCGTCGGGTCTTTTATGTGGCTGGCCTTATGGCCTGGAACTCGTTATCAGACTACCTGTGAGATCTGTCACATTCCTTTGACCATTTTTGCCAGTAACTGAAAACTATTCTTTTCTCGTTTTACTAACGCTCATACACGTGCATTAGACGCTTTGTGATTTTATGCGCTATATAAATCTACTATTGACAAACAGAAACTGGGTGGTGGACCATCACACACCAGCACAAGTGAATTGCAACAACATGCTCACAAAACTGTGGTTCTCAGTCCAAGCTCAGTCAACCTTAACTGCAGTTTCACTCAGCATCAGTCAAGACAGCAGCAGATCACATGACAAGTCAGCCAGTAGAAGTGTTGGAAAAGTAAGATATTAACCAACAGACCACGGAACTTGATAACAATAGGCACTCTGTGCATGCAATACAGCCTAAAAATGATCAAAATGTACAGACTGAGTACTGAAAATAAAGGACAGGAATATGACAGATCAGGCTGCAGGTACTAATAGTGATCATCAGAAGATTACACTGGACACATACGCTTAAGATTCCATCATCAGAGTGATTCCATTGTTTACAAAGTGGCATTTTTCAAGACATACCACAACCTACCATGCCCACCACACCAAGCCCACTACTTTCTGTATATGGGATTAATTGCGATAATTCATGTGACCTGGTATACCATAATGCCTACCAAAAGCTACTGCAGTCAGACCGCAGTAGTCTGCTGTTAGGCAAGAAGGAGGCATGGCATGGTAGGTTGTGTTAGGTCTTGAAAATGCAACTAAAACAGGAATCCTGGGCAACAAAGTTACCCTGGTAGGGTCCAGAAGCAAAGTCTAGTACAGGCCTTGGGACTAAGTCATCAAAGCTGAAGCAGTTTTCGTGCATACACAACAAAATGTTGATGGTTTGTTAAAATTGGGTTCACATTTCAGTCTGGCTCCCGACATAATTTTGATTGGTTCCTACAAAACCTATACCATATCATTTTAATTCCATCACATGTATTTTTAGATTCAATAATTTTGCTTTTTAAATACAAGAGTTTATCGCTCGAATCCATGTTGTACTTGAATTTCATACTCAAATTACACTCCACTTCCATCAACTGTATATAATGCTATGAAATTGTTAGGATAGCATGTTGACAGAAACGATCAACAAGAACGAGACAACGAACATGTCTTTGCATGCAGCAGTTGCAGCAGATCCGGGCGACTGCTGCTGCAGAGAGTCCAACTGCTGCGTCACCTCCTCAACCCAGCGACAATTCACCAGCTCATGTAGGTGCAGCGACGATCTGCCCATCAACACACACACACGGGCTACATGCACCCACTGCAGCAGCAAAGACACCACATTAACAGCTCCATAACACTAATGCTTCTACAGCACAACTGTACAGAATCAGCAACCCCTTTACTATCTTCAATTACAAGCAAGCTTAACTCAACTCAACTCAATGAGCATCTACGGATGCAGCTGTAAACACCTCAATGTCTGCCTATTTAACACAACTAAATACAAAGACACTGAGTGACTTTACTTTTCCGCAAAAACTTTAGTTTTAAACTAAAGTTTTAGACCAAAGCTTAATCCAGACCTAAAATCCGGTTTTAAACCAAAGCTCAGAATAATTTCGGTTTTAGACCTTTCGCTAAAACTCTAGTTTTTACCGCGTGATGCTATGCATCCGTCGTACTAGCCATGGGCCCATGTCCGTCTGTCACAAGTCAATGTTCTATCGAAACGACTGGAACGGATCGAGCTGGGTTTTGGCATGTGAGCTTCCTTCCACCCGTTCTACACTGTGTTAAAAGGAAATTCGGCTATCTCCAAAAATAAGGGCACTTCCCTCTGGAACTTTGTCCTAAACTAAGGACTTAGAAAATTTTGCCACGGCATATCGATCGTTGAAATGTTTATCAACTTGGCTCGAGAAAGGTGCATGCTCACAGCGTGATAAACTGGGCTATCGTCGGTCAACTAAGTCGATAATACCTCCGAGCTCCGACGCTCGACCACTATAGTTTATCGCACAGATCATCAAGCGCTGTCTACAGCACGATTTTGTCACATGGGTCCATTAGCAACAGCTGATACTTGGTTCAGGACTTGTCGTACAAGTAGTTTTTCTGCCTTGTTGCATGGCAATAGGCAAGATTTCAACTGACACGATTCATCGCGTGGTCCCTCAGCAATAGCTGAGCATCTTGTAGTTGCAGAGGATGACGTTCGGTGCACGAAATCCACAACTGGGCATGTTTGCTGCCTCGGCAGCATAATTACCAAAAACGAAAATATCGCCATTTTGTTGTGATTCATTGCAACTCTACATATACTTTTAATTTGTCAACAACAAGCGACCAGTTAAATGTTTAACGTTTTGTTACGTCATTTGCTTTCAGCAAAAAGTTTCAACAGAAGGTCTAAGCGAAAAGTAAAGTGGTTTCGGTTTAAAAGCAAAGATTAAGACTAGACTTTAAGCAGAGATGCCTATCTAAATGCATTATGTAAATGCGGTTTAAAAACGTATTGTTCAGATTACCTTCAGTCTAAGACCTAACTTCCGTTTAAAACCAAAATGTGTTGTCACTTTACTTCTGCATATTAATTAGATGTTAGACTTAAGTTTAGTTTAAAACGAAAGTTTTAGCGGAAAAGTAAAGTCACCCACTGTGGTGCTTACCGACAGTGGGGGCACTGTGACCTCTGTTCTGTGAGCCATCTCTACAGAACAACAAACATCAGTAATCAATCAATCTATTCATATTAAAAAGGTAGCCCATACTCATGAGTCCAGCACACTTACAACTCCGCTACCGAACCAACCCTACTCACCTATCTATTCATAGATGGCAGCTGAAAGGCTGGATTAGGCCTACATGCTTGAAACAGTTCTGTGACTCAGTGGAATACGTTCTTATTACAAAGTGATGATATAAAATCATCAACAAAACACCACCATGGATATTCACAGACATACTAACACTTGATTACAAACTAATTAGTGCCTCTCCTTATGTCCAGCCACCGGGGGTGTTTGCATTCACCCGCCCAGACGATGGGAGGGGGAGAGGTGTGTGCTGCGATCACATAGCTGGGTACTAAAGAAATGGCGAACGGCATGAATGGTGCTTGCCGACGAGCAGGTCGCATTCAAGTGCCGCCACTGAGCAGAGATAACGATCAAACTCCACTGTCAGCGTTGCCCGGGTTGTGTCGCCGCGGTGCAATAAAGCTGCGAATGCGTAGTGAACCGTCAACAAATCAATCATGAAAATTCGACAACCGGTTATACGTTCTCAAAACTGGTTACTGGTTGGAAACCAGTTAACCGGCTTACTGTAATGAGACCTGGGCGACGAAAGTAAACAATCACAAGTCAGATCAAACTGAAAGTAGCATGATAAGGTATACCAGGTTATGTAGAAAAGTAGCACAGAAGTGCAGGGCCCAGCTGTTGGTTTGGTGATTAAGAATTATTTTAGACAATTTAGACACGTGGAATGTAAAAAAAATAACAACAATGGTATCAAACACTATACATCGATGTACATAGAAATAGACAAGTCCAAAAAGACATGATGGCACAATGGTAAAAGGACACAATCTTTGATCCATCCTTGAACAATGCACAGTTCCAGAATAAATAGCCATCCCGGGTTTACCTGGAAAATGACCACTTAAATTGTGTCTGTGTGCAAATGTGTGTTTAATACACTATGGTTATAAAACTAATTACAAACTCCAGCAGCAAATATCAGTGAACTAAAGTAAAGTACGGCACAACTGTACATGAATGCAGGTGTAGCAGCAGAGCTTGGAGCAATGTGGACAAAGCCGAGCATCTCTCAGTTTTTCCATGCATATGAAACACCGGAACACTTCCGCCAACGTCTGCAGACAAAATGACACCGTTTCAGCACAAAACTGAAAATGTGCCTAAACTGCCAACAGTAGACAGCCAGCCAGCTTACCAGGAGACTGACAACATCAGCGGATAAAAGCAGTGCTAGTTAGTAGGCCCTAATGGCCAAGGCACTGGTAAGGACTGCTAAATGACCTGTCATTCAATGATGTATTTATTTTTCAATTCTGTATTCAGAGAGTTGCAAAAATGACAGCAAACATGGCCGCAGAAGTCCAGCCAAAGAAGAGCAAACAGACCTGCCAAAGTGACACGACATGCTATGTCTGCAGTGTTGTGTGCATATTGCTTTGCAGGGAGTGCAGCTGCTTAGGCAGAAATTGTGACGAAAGAGAGGAGTCATGCCATGCACAGTAATATGTGACAATGTAAGGAAATGACGTTAGTGACTTGCAAATCAGGCAAGTAGTGAGTATCAAACAAAAAACATATAAACAACTAACATAAAAACAACTAAAGCGAAACAGGCATACCTCCATAGTTGCATGCTCATCACTCTTCTTTTGATCTTTTGGTTCTTTACGATTACTGCGAGATGACATACTTTATACACCGTTTTAAACCAGCCAAAGATGATCTTTGATATTCCTACAAATAGCACATACAGCTAGGGATACTAACAAGGGACTAAGTATTAGGTGGAGGCATGGATCCCCCCGGGGAAGGGACAATTTTGGGGACAGCTGTAGAATGGCTGAGCCAATCAAAATGCGGTTTGGGATGAAGACTCGTGTCGGCCCAAAAAACATGTGTTAGTTCAGGAGGCACAGATATCCGTAGGGGAGGAGTAATGTTGGGGGACAGGTTGTTTCTCCACTGAATAACATTGTAACAGTAACATCTATTAGAACAGCCATATATAATACGAAGTGTACATACCTACAGAAAGCAATTGGCCTTAAAAATATACTGGTGCAGTTCGTTAGCAGATACGCATTTGCATTTATGCAAAAAAAAGTTTGAAATGATGGATTTTGCAAACTGCCGCATGTAAACAATAGTGATGACATCACAGAGTCATGGCATAAGTTAGCAATGTGCCAGTTGCATAAATTTGACAATATTTAAATGAAATGTTTCACTCACTGTAAACATTTGCACGATTTGTGTGCACAGCGAAGGGGCCTTGTCAAATTACTTTGACCTCTTGTTTGTACAAGCACGGCCTGGGCACCATAACGTGCTTTGAAGCATTATTATCCCCGCGAAAGCGAGGGATTATGTTTTTACCGGCGTTGGTTTCTCTGTCTGTCTGTTTGTTTGTTACCACAATAACTAAATACAACGTGGACGGATCTGGACGAAATTTTTTGGCAAGGTTCCTAGGGGGAAAAGCAAGCCCAAGTTCGTTTTCGGTTACGATGGCTAGCCAGGTGTGGAGGTTACTGACCATAAAACGTCCAATAGTCCAGATCCAGTCCGTAATTCACGACCACTCACCAGGTGTCGCCACGCCCCGGTTGGTCCGTAATTCACGACCACTCACCAGGCGAATTTCGCTTTCGCGGGGATCTGTACTCTCAAGAGAGTACTTTCCCTCTAGTTTTCAATATCTGATGCAAGACGTTTCAACTTTGGACTACAGCTGTATCATACAGATTGTTTAGTATTGTTATTGTTAATAAATTTATTATAACTTTCCACTGTATCCCATTTGTCACGGCTTCACCTACTATTGTACTTGATGTATAATATTTTGTCAAATGGCATATCAGTGTCATGTCTAATAAGGCTTGCGAGTTGCGACTGTTTGCAAACTGTTGCAATTTCTGCAGTGGGTTCCAAACCGTTGGCAAGTGAATCCGCAAGCCGCACATATGACAAGCACACTAGGCCAGCGTTGTTGCCCAATGACAAGCGCTGTCGAAGTCATGCGACTAAATGTTACTAGGTGATGGATTTCAAAAGGAAAGTGGTAATCATTTGACACTGTAAACCTGTAATCAGCTGTGATAATTTAACACAAACAAGAGAGTCTGTGGGTAACTCTGCTCCCACTGCACTTAGTAGTATTCTTTACGTATTATAATCGCATTTTATAAGTCGAATCAGCTCAAGGATTTGCAGCAGAAATTTGCAATTACAAATTTTCTGTAAGTCTGAACGCCTGAACGTCCTTTTAACTGCATGTCATTTGTAAATGAACATTTCAACTACCCGTTGCCATACTCGCATCCCAGCACGCCCGCATTATACCAAGTGCCTTCCTGCAACAGGTAAGCGACTTCTTAGGATAAGTAGCTACGGTCGTGCTATGTGCAGCGTGACAGTTTGGTAAGTTTTGGTATCAGTCCGAGGCCGTACTGATAACAATGCCAACAGTTACTCCGCTGGCAACGTTGCGTTGACAGGTCCAAATATTTGGCCTCAGTGCAAGCAAAGCTGCTATCTCGGGGATGTATCATTTGCTCCGCGCATAATTAGGCTTGCAACAGCTGTGCAACTCACTTTATACTGCAATAAATTATTCAAATGTCTATAATTACAGCAAAAACAAATTCGACAGTATACCGGAAGCAAATTGCCGGAAGTACACAAAACAAACAACGTGAAACTATGAAAAGTAAGTAAACAGGATATCGAACAGACGAAAAGCCGCATCAGATTGTGAGAACTGGGAAGTCTAGGACGATGCTGGAAGCCGCATGAGGACAACCATTCACCGCAGATGGCCAGGCCAGCATAAATCTGGTGAGTAGTCACACTTCCACCTGGCGGAGTGAAATGTGCCTTGTTGTTTTGTGTCGTAGACGAATTGACGAAATCGTTCAGAAAACCATTCCATCTTCGACTGGTAGCATATGCAACACATGATAACGCTAGTCATGATTGAGTTGTAAAATCGGTCAGTGTATATTTGCCACAAATTACGACATATGAGTACAACGGCATCCATTTGACTCCCAATGGGTCCGGTTTTGATCAACTCTGTAGCCCGGAAGTCAGAAAGTTGCGTATCAGTGCTCTGCGGGCGGTTTAGCAGGCAGCAGCTGTAGTAGCGTACGTTCGTTCACGCTGACTCTCACAACTTGCTGTCTGATTTCTTAGCTCGCTGGAGCCTACGAAGTGCGCATGTGCTACCGCTATCCACACCGCTGCTTCAGCAGCGGACGCAGGCCTGACGTGATTTATATTTCTATTGCTCGGTAATCTGATGTTATTTTGATGGCGCCACAGGTTCCGTTTGCGTTAATTTACCGGTAATCGGAATGCCGGGAACAAAATCGCATTATCGTAGCAGCAAATTTACCGTTATAACCTATTACTTCGAACTAGGCTACACTGTATTCTGCAAAATTCTGGTAGGCCTATTTCCAAAAATAGGCCTACCGGTAGGTAACTCTGCCGAACTTTGTCTCAAACTCCCAAATTTCATCGAGCGTCGCAAGTTTAGTCAACTTATTTCGACCGACGACCGTCGCCAATTTATCACACGTTTGTGTCACGGATGCGACGCGCGTGTTGGTCGAGCCCATCTGCCGCAGCTTGGGGCAGCATTTCGTCAAAGCCAATAAATTCATGGACCTAAACAGGCGCACAAAGCAGCTTACACCAATCAGCGATCTGCATACGCTCACGTTTTCGTTTTTTTCGGCGCTCTGTGACTTCTGATATGCGGCGCCATAGAAAAACACCTACTTACTTACTGGACGACGTGACGTGATTCTTGACTATGATTTATCAATTTTAAGTTCATAATTTTCCAGAACTGTATGGGCCGGGCGCAAAGCCCCCTTGATACGCCACTGCTTGAGTGCCGAGACACGGGGCTGAGAAAGCAAGAAGGAAGCCGTGCCGTGGAGCGCAGTGGCCTGCATGCCTGCTGGGTGCACCATCATCGCAAGCGCTGCCGACCGACTTGCTAAACATCTGTTCCTGGTAATTACTCCCGACCAGCGCCGTCGGTAGCGGCGAGTTAGCGGCGCCTCGACCGTCGGAAGGACTGGTGCCTGGCGTGCAGCAGAACGATTTAGTGAGTAAATTTGTTAGTTGGAAGCGAAGAACGGAAGAGGAATCGGAGAATAATTGTTGGCCGTCTGACACTGCCAAGCACCTACGAGATACACCCATCCTGCGCCATCGGCGCCCCTTCTCCGCAGCCGGCTAAAGCAAGTAAGTAAGTAATCTGATGGCGTCAAGATGACAAGTTGTTACAGTTATGGTAGCGACAGGCCGTAATGCCGCCGATGCACATGTCTATTAATCATATCCGCCACGTGGCGCCAATGTGCACGTTCATCTAATACATTCTGTACGGGCCCACACGAGTCTGTCTCCAAACGGCGTCTCGATCAGTTCAGCCGTTTTGCAGGGCGCGTGTGCCCGACACACAGACTGCGGAACGTGCGACCTTAGTACCCAGCAGACAGCATCTATGCTATACGTGCGATGCGGCCTAAAACGCCACAGCAGCGCCTCGTAATGCTACTGGTCATGTCCGTGCGTCTTCAGTTTCTGCGTGAAAGTGTTTAGCGGTAGTCACAATAAACAATAATTAGCAAGCGGTTAGAGGGCTAGCTGCAGTCCGGCTTTGCCTTGCATCCAGTTTAGTGATTTCTTTCAGACCACTTATCTCAACATTCACCGGATCGATCGTCGCCGAATTTATTAAGGGGGCTTTGCGCCCGGCCCCTCTTTGAAAAGTTCTGGAAATTTATTAAGTAAAAATTGATAAATTTGCAGCCGAATTGTGGCCGGTAGTAGACTAATGCAGTCTGTGGACTCACTCACAGAATGCAGGCTTCGCTGTTCGTGTCGCAGGTCCACGCAAGAGATGAACGGATTAATCTGGTTCTTGGTATTAAGACTTCTTTCGACCAGTCCTACGATGTGTTTTTAAGGAAACTCAGGTATCTACAAAAATAAGGCTACTTCCCTCTGGAACTTTTCCTTAAACTCCAACTTAGCTCGAGAAAGGTGGACGCTCACAGCGTGATAAACTGGACCGTCTTCGGTCAACGAAGTTGACAATACCTCCGAGCTCCGACGCTCGACCACTGCATAGTTTGTCGCAGATATCGTCAAGCGCTGTCTAGGGCACGGTTCTGTCGCGCGGGTCAATTAGCGATACTTGTACACACAGACTGAAGACGCGTGTACACAAAGCATGTCAGCGTACCGCGCTAGTATCGTGCAGTCGTCCTACGCCACATCACAGCGGCCTGGACCAGACCGTGCCGCCACTGCTTCGCCACGAGCCAGTGAACGGCCGGGCGGCGCGTAGTCGTATACAGTAGATCGACAGATACAGATCGCCTGCATGCAGCTGCAGACGCTGCCGACCGGTCGGCGTGTGAACGAGTTCGAGCGTGAGCGATCCAGCGAATGAGCCGAGACTGCCGAGTACACAAGGTCGACTCGACTCGGCTCGACTTGACGTCTACTCGCCAGCCAGCTGACTGACACGGCGTCACTCACACAGCTGCAGGTGATGATCACAGTGCGCCGCCGACTCAGCTCGACGTTCTGTGCTGCCAGTCTCGCACGAAACTAGCGCGGTACGCCTGCATTCTTTGTGTACACGTGTCTGTGTGTACAAGTATCAGCTGTCGCTGATTGACCAGCGCGACAGAACCGTGCTGTAGACAGCGCTTGACGATACCTGCGACAAACTGCAGTGGTCGAGCGTTGGAGCTCGGAGGTATTATCAACTTAGTTGACCAACGATGGCCCAGTTTATCACGCTCTGAGCACAAAGTCCGGAGTTTAGGAAAAAGTTCCAGAGGAAAGTACTCTTATTTTTGTAGATCCCTGAGTTTCCTTAGCGTAGTACTGGTCGAAAGAAGCCTTCATGCCAAAAACAGATTAACCTGTTCATCGATTTCGATAGAACACTGACTTATGAGTGACGGACACAGACGCGGACACAGGGCCCTAGATAATACCCGCGCTAGCATAGCGTCGCGCGGATAAAATGGCAGCTATGATCGTATAGAATGTGGCCACTAAGACTCGGGGCTTACTTACCTTTTACCACGTTGACAGTACACTTATAAAGACGGTTGTCAGTCTCAGATATGATTGAGATTTGACTCCTATGAGCTGAGTGTCTTGTTTAATCGGCAATTTTTGTGTTTACCACTTACAGTATAGGTTGCACGGAGTTGCCAAACGGAAAACTCTGAAGATTAATAATAATAATAATAATAATACTAACTACGACAATGTTTATGATGTTATCATATTGATTGACCAAAGTCATTGCGACAGTTCGCCAGGTTCATTTGATGAATGCAGACTGAGCGCCGGGTGGCCGCCAGCTCTCACACCAAGTCAGACTTGGGCTGAGTCCGCCGAAAATTGGTAGCTACCTTCCACATCCACAGTCGTCATTGTTATTATTGCTCAGCCCGTTAAACTGATACTTTATCATCCCATGCACGGAGGGTGGAAGGCTGACTCGACCTAGGCACTGCAGTAAATGTGCGCAACCCGTGCCCAAGGCTGTATGTCACTGTGGCTGTCGCGATAAACACAACTGCCTGCGCCGTGATTCGAGCATGGCTCCTCTCACAGGGCAGACAAACGCGCTAATCACTAGGCCATTGCGACCTTGTCGAACTGCAGTTTGAAAGACCAAAACATTTTCGAAACAAGTTGATTTGCTGTACGTGTGTGAATTTTGTTGGCGAGAAGAGTACGTTGAATTCCGTCACCCATTCACTGTTTCATTCCACACTTAAAACCTCCCTTTTCCTCAAATCCTTCCCACCGTAGCCATCCTTTTCTTCTTCAGGACTGACTCCACTTATTGCCCGGACTGTTTATTGATAATTCTGAGCATATCCGTTGTTACTTTTTAGTTCTTCTTTTCTCCACATTTTAGTTGTTGGTTCCGTGCGCACGTTAAAATAGCATCTCTTTGGTTGTCGGCGTGGCGTAGTGGTTAGCGGCGTTCGTCGCATGAACGAAGTTAACGCACGTCGGACCCGGTTAGTACTCGGATGGGTGACCGTCTTCGGGCGGGTATACCATCTCGGAATGTAACAAGCCAACTAGGTCAACTCAGCCTTGCATCCCTCCGGGGTCGCTTAATCGAGTACCAGCTTCGGCTGGGGTA
>Ga0126332_10000705_pt1 | contig 11429 bp, 8 predicted proteins | sample InaspJWI42metaG_FD_94482 | JGI IMG/M metagenome (GOLD analysis project Ga0126332, IMG submission 94482) | Marine gutless worms symbiont microbial communities from Oahu, Hawaii - Inanidrilus sp. 2 OAHU.JWI-42 metaG | ecosystem: Host-associated > Annelida > Digestive system > Unclassified | place...
ACTGCTTATTCGTCAGGTGAGGTCACCCGCTTAGATCGCAGCTAGCCACCATATCTGGTGGCCGTCCCCCTATCCACCGGCCTGGGGACGCGGTTGGTAGCCTGCAGCTTGGCCCCAACATCCAAATTCATTAAATGGTTGGCAAATCACTGAAACAGTTAACGTTGATTGGACATGTGCAGAGAATGGTCTTTTTGGTGTGTCGCTCGATGTTCTTCTGGAACATGATCAAAAGAAATTACCACAGCTTCAAGTTCCATTGATACTGAAGGCGGTAAGGAAATGCCAGTTTGCCATGTATTTGCTATGCTTGTATTTATGAATTTCAGTAAAATATTTGTGGTCAACATTTTTGACCAGTCACTCCTGGTAATTCAGGATTAGCCGAAAGTAGCTGTGTTTATTTTGATATGTGTGTTTGTATGTGAAGCAATTTGTTTGAACTGCTACTGAATGCTAGCATGATGGCTGTTCAGCTGATAGAGCACATACAGGCAGCTGGTTTAAAGGAAGAAGGCATTTTGAGGATACCCGGCTCTGTAACTCGCGTCAAGGTCTGTGGTTGTGTTCTCAGTAATAATTTGCACTATAATGTAGTGTTTTTTGGAACGGCCTGCTGTTTGAAAATTTTGAAGAACCCCAAAATGTCAGAAAATTTATGCGGGTTAGGATAATATCAGACATTTCTTACAAAAAGCCACAGAAAGTTAACACAAAATGTGATCTTGTAGAGCAGTTTGTTGGAGTGCACGTCGTGAAATTATTGGATACCGCCAGCAAGCAGTAGAATGTTGAAAATGATGAGCTTCACTGCAAGGTGGTTGCACTGTTTTATAAAAACAGCTAAAATAGCCCAATAGTACTGTTTACTGTTGCATTTATATATATTTGCTTGAGAACTTAATGTACTACCCTTGTAAGTAACATTGTTGCTGAGTTGTAACAGTGCCTTAGCAGGTACTAAGCAGGAAGCAATCCCTGTTTGCAGACTGCATAGGTCAGCTGTATGTCGACTAATGTCATCCCGCATGTGATGATGTGTGAGGAATTAGTAACAAGGCAGTTAATTCATTTTTTCCCGAATATGATATGAAATTTTTTGTCGCTGTTTTTACATGATGCCCATGATGTGGAAACATGGTGTTTGTGGCAGTTGCTGAGACAAGAGCTTGAATCCTGCTACAAGCATGGCAGGTTGAGTCTGAAGGACGTACAGCCACATGATGCAGCGGCACTACTCAAGCAGTTCCTACGCGAACTCCCAGTGCCTCTGCTAACGTTCGAATACCTCGAAGCTTTTGCTCAAGTCAACAGTAAGCCATGACACGTTCTTTGTTTTTTGTTTGTATTCAGTAAACATGGAAAATACCAAAGATTGATAAACATGGCAAAATGGAATTTGCGTGTATAAAAAGTTACATGGTGGCTGTAATTGTTTAAGAAATTTCGTCATTTGACTTCTGTTCTCTGATGTAAAATGCAAATTTAATACTTTTTGCTTTTAAAAGTGATTTATCACGGGTTGTAAACAACAATTTTCTTATTTTATTTCACAGATGTGTGTATATTTCTGTTATTGCAGTTATGAATTTTGCTATACATGTAGTAATAGTTGCTTTTACCAGCTGATGTCATATTTTTCCCAAGTTATTAGTGTTATTTAAGAGTGATGCTAATACAGCTGTTATGATGTGAATTACTGAGTAAACATTGTTCTCACTTTATTGTTGTGCTGTAGGAATTGGTGACTTGGCACAACAAGTTGAAGCGTTAAATTTTCTCATCTTTCTTCTGCCAGATGTAAACCGCCACTCTTTGCAGGTTCGACTAAAGTTTGGTTGTACCTTTTCACAAATATACATGTAGAACCTTTTTTGTAGATCAGTTGTTGCTTACCATTTATAGATTTGTAAAGCATTATTTTTAGAGGTCGGATGGCTTCTGTACAACAATTTGGTCACACTTGAGGATTGAACTGTAAAGGATTTTTCTACAACTCTGTGTAAATATGAATGCCTTTGATGTGTAATACGTGTGCTGGTTTTGTATGAAATGATGCCATTAAGATAACAGTGCAGTCTGTTGTGTTGCCCCATTGTTGTTATCTTAACTACTCTGCGCTTTTGTGTGTTTTGTATTTTTGTATTGTCTGTCATCTCTGACTATCATTTTTATACGTTTGCTGTCATTTTGATAAGTAAAGTTTGATAGCATATGGACAGTAAATTGATTGACGTCTACATTTGTTAATTCTTGCTACATCGTGCATTGTTGTGATGCTGACAGATGCTGCTGCAGTTCTTACGAACTGTAACATCCGCGTCACGTAGCAACAAGATGACGCTGAACAGCGTTGCTATGATTATTGCACCAAATCTGTTTCTGGTCGGGACGTCGGCACCAGTTAATAACACTAGTGCTCGACGGGCTCCGAAGAGAATACGACAGCTGCTGGAAGTATCTACAGCAGCTGGGATCTCATCTGTGATCAGACTTATCATATACTACCAGGACCTGCTGTGGCAGGTACTTCTGTCATTTAGACTTGCTCTTGTTATCTCTGGCGTTAGAGAGCAAGGTGTACTGTTTTGTTTGTCAGTATCAGTCTGTCTCTTGCTTCAGTAAAATCCAGATTGGTTTTACCTTCCTGGTACCGGCCCACCTGGGTAGTCCCGGAAAAAGGGCCGTTAAACGGGTGTGTGTGTATCAGTCAAGTGATTGGCTGTGAAGACCGCCTCCAAAATGACCTATATTGTGTCGAGTGAGGCGTTAAACTCTACTCCTACCAACCAACTAGAGAGCAAGGTACTGCAATTAGTCGTGTCCGCCCGTTTCCACTCTAGCATTTGAACCAGCTGTCCAGGGATAGAAAGCTAACGTTGAGGGTTTGGGCTAGGGTCAACAAGGATGTGGGAACATGGTTGGTCTGACCTCCATCCTTGACCGAGGGCAGTTTGTTTTCTAGTTGTTATGTAATCGTTTTTGATGCCAGTGTAGCAAAAACTTTTCATTTATGTTGTGCTCAATATGCTGTCCGTGTGTACATATTTTATAAGTTAGCCTTCATTCTGTTTCAGGTGCCTGCATTTATTATGTCACGCGTACGGCACCAGTATCAAGTTGAATGTGAAAGAAGTGCCGACAACAAACTGGTCAGTAAACTTGCCAGTCAGCTGCCGTGCTTAATTGTGATTTTAGTTGTCTTCATTTTTAGCAGATGAATCTTAAGTTTATGGACTACCTATCATGCTGCTGTGCATTGGCCTTCAGTGCTTTGACACTGTTGGTTGGGCGGCAGGAAGGGCATCCAGCCTGTAAAAAAACTGAGTGGTGGGGTGCTGGCGTGGTTATGTCTGGAGCTAGGTGCAGACTTGCATATGGCCCAGCTGATGCCACTGCCGCTCACTGTCTCTTGCTTCAGTAAAATCCAGATTGGTTTTGCCTTTCTGGTACCAGCTCACCCAGGTAGTCCCAGTAAAAGGGCCGTTAAACGTGTGCGTGCTGCTGTGCGTTAGAAGCTGTTGTACTGCATTGATTAAAGTTATTTTTATGCTGCAATGATGTATATTATGCTGTATTTTGTTGCAGCTAAGTGTCAGTTCATGATGTTGATACTAAGTTCAAACAGTTCTCTGCAATGCTTTAACACTGTTCATTGAGTGAAAGTGGCCTGTAAAGCAGCTGCTGTAATTACTGCCATTGTTTAGCGTGAAGTATGGTAACTGATAAGAAGGCTAGTTAAGCAAAAACTAAAAGTGTTTAGTAAGTAAGCAGCCCCCAACCACTCAAGTCATTCTGAAATTTAAAGTCGTGAAGTTTCGTAATCCTGACTTGATTGCATGCGTGTAGTTTTTGAAGCGAATTGGCAAAAAGAGCAAGTCAGAGTCGCGGAAAAAATCTGCTTCACCCGAAGAGGTATTTCCGTAAGAAATTTCTCTCATAATGTCAGTTTTAGCATTGAGTTTTGAGGCGTCAGTTGTGGCTAGCCATGTGAAGGATTGCCAGTGTTTTTGTTTGGAGGTTTTTCTGAAATGTGATTTCTAACCATCCATTCTGCCCTTTTGATATTTGAAGGAAAATCATATTTGCCTCTTTATTATGATATTTTATCTGCCATCCAGTGGCTGCTCTTCAAAATTATGAGTAATATTTTCATTTGTATTGATATTTAACATGATGTGTTATAAACATTAGTGTGAAATTGAATTAAAGAACCCTCTACAACAGTATGAAATACTGTTTTTTTCAAAGTCAGGACTGTCTTTGTGAATGCTTTCAGAATCCATGCTATTATTATAAATAATTTTATCAACTTTTATTAATTTTTTTTTGTTATATTCCATGCATTAGACTGGCTACCAGTTTTCTTTTAATTACATTATTGTGCTTTCAGTGCTTTGACACTGTTGGTTGGGCATCAGGAAGAGCATCCGGCCTGTAAAGATTGAGTGATGAGGTGTTGTTGTAGTTATCGGTCTGGAGCGAGGTGGAGATTGTTTGCATATGGTCCAGCTGATGCCACTGCCATCCCAAAACCCCATTATATCTTGCCTCATTTAAATCTAGACTGGTTTTACCTTTCTGGTACTGGCTTACCCAGGTTGTCCTGGAAAAGAGGCCGCCGTTAAACGGATGTATTAGTAATAGTAGTAGTAGTAGCCGAGTGGTTAGCATACTGGACTCGGGTGCAGAAGGGCCTGGGTTCAAATCGCAGTCGTGATGCTGTCGGGTAACAGTCTTAGGCAAACTGTTCACACCCATCGTGCCTCTGTTCACCAAGCAGCAAAATTGGTATGTTGTAGCAGCCCTCTTAAGGGTTGTGGGGGTAACTGCAGGCATGGCAGAAAGTAATGGCAGCCTACTGTCAGGTTTATGATTCACGTCACCTGCAGGCTGACTGCCTAGAACCGGGATCAGCTCCGGAAGCCTACGCTCGGTTATCGAGTATGGGCTAACTTTTTTAGTACACACACGCACACCTGTTTAACGGCCCTTTTTCCGGGACTACCCGGGTTAGCCGGTACCAGAAAGGTAAAACCAATCTGGATTTTACTGAAGCAAGAGACAGTGAGTGGCAGTGGCTTCAGCTGGGCCATACGCAAGTCTGCACCTAGCTCCAGACAGAAAACCATGCCAGAACCCCACCACTCAGTTTTTTACAGGCCGGATGCCCTTCCTGCCACCCAAACAACAGCGTCAAAGCACTGAAGGCAGTAGTAGTAGCACATATGCTAGCAGTATGCAAGAAGTTGACATTTGTTTGATTGCTGCATTGTGACTAGGTATTTCCGGCGTCGTCACACATGATCCGCGTCACAGCGCCACAGCTGAGCATGTTCAACACAGCAGTAATACAGCTGGACCAGCAGCTGACGGCCGGCGACGTCATCGAACGTTTTATCTCACTCTCACGGTCACCCATAGATGGCGCCAGGTCGGCCATGTTACTCTGTGTTGCTGTAGTAGGAATCTGTTATAGACGTTAACAGAATGACACTATCACGAAAGGCACAGTAGTTGCATATTTAAAACTTTGCAAGGGGTCTAAAAATTCAAATGTCTTGGTTTACTGAATTCTGACTACTGACCTTTCTGGTACCGACTCACCCGGGTATTCCTGGACAAAGGGCCGTTAAACGGGTGTGTGTGTGTGGTTGACTACTGAATGTAACTTTGAATACATATCTTTCGGTTTTAATTAATATTTTCATCACTTTTATGGGATCTGATTGACAAGCAGTTGATACTGTAGACCAGTGGTGAGCTTGTGTGCAGTGGCCACTGGGTGCTTAGTTGAGAAAACAAACAGCCAGGTGCTTTATTGTTGGGTACAACAGGCTGTTCTTAACTGTTTTTGGTAGGGCTGACAAAAAGTTGAGGCAGTGGGAGGGTGCAGGAGTGGATTCCCACGTCTGCATCATACTTCAGGCTATGTTCCTCTGTTTTTAACTTTCCTATGTGTGCTGCCTTCAGTGCTTTGACGCTGTTGGTTTGGCGGCAGGAAGGGCATTGGGCCTGTAAAAAGTCTGCATGGTGGGGTGCTGGTGTGGTTATCTGTCTGGAGTGAGGTGCGGACTTGCATATGGCCCAGCTGATGCCACTGTCAGTCACTGTCTCTTGCTTCAGTAAAATCCAGATTGGTTTTATTTTTCTGATACCGGCTCACCCAGGAAGTCCCGGACAAAGCGCTGTTAAACGGGTTTATGTATGTTCCTGTGTGTGCTGCAGAGTTTATGTAATTAGTGCCATTCCTGTTGTCAACTAGTACAAAATCACTTGTTACAGTACATTGTCCCTTACTTAATCCACTTACTGACTATAGAGATATCATGTAATTTACACACACTTTCTAACTGATGTCTGTTGTGTGACAGCAGTGGGAGCAGCAATGAGCTTGATAGTGCAACATCTGCAGCCGTTCATTCCAAATTTCACTTGTATGAAGTTGGTGGAAACATCGGTAAGTGACTGTCGGCTGTCAGTTTTCTTGCATTTTCGCTGCAGGTAGACAACATCGACGGCAGGTCGGGTGAATGGTTCGTCGAATAATTTTTGGGATTTTTTTGTCGCATCTTGAGTTTATATTCCTGGAGCCGTTGACAGTGTGACGTGGGTGACATGTATGGTGTTGGGCTTCCATTGCAGCAGTCTTGCTAGATTATTTAGAAGACCTGTCCAGATGCTTGCATGTGTATTTTTAAAGTGTTTCCTGTTGTATTTTGTATGTTGTAAACTGAGTGGTGGGGTACTGGCGTGGTTATCTGACTGGCATGAGGTGCAGACTTGCATATGGCGCAGCAGATGCCACTGCCACTCACCGTCTCTTGCTTCAGTAAGATCTAGATTGGTTTTTCCTTTCTGGTACCGGCTCACCCGGGTAGTCCTGGGCAAAGGGCCGTTAAATGAGCGTATGTGGTGTGTGTGTTCCTGTTGTATTTTCTAACAGTAAAAGAGACTGCGTAAGTCTCTGGCACTTAATCTGAATGCAGTAGTTGTCGCCAGCAAGGGCATGAGGGCAGTAAAGCTTTGTTCTGTAACATAATCCGCCATTTCTTCCGGCTAACGTGGTTTATTTGTATAATGGGTATGAAATGGTTGTTGTCAGTGATTTATTTTCTGTTAGTCATTGTGAGTTTCACTGTAAGCATTTAATGAATAGACTTATGTGTAAGTTCTGGAAAAAACTAGTTTTGTGTCCTGTTTGATGTTACGCACATGCATGTTTAACAGCCCTATGTACAGTTTACCTGGGCGAGCCGGTACCAGAAAGGTAGAACCAATCTGGATTTTACTGAAGCAAGAGACAATGAGTGGCAGTGGCATCAGCTGGGCTGTATACTAGTCTGCATCTCGCTCCAGACAGATAACCATGTCAACACTCAGTTTTTACAGGCCGGATGCCCTTCCTGCCGCCCAACCGTGTCAAAGCATTGAAGGCACTCCTGTTTGATGTTAAACTCTCCTAATTCTTACTTTGTCTTTTCTCTCAGTATGTTGATGATTGACGAGTGATCCAGTCATGTGTATACTTGAAGGTGAGCGAAGACTTGACCGAGACACCAACATAATGTCCTTGTGTCGCGTCAACCCACACGCCGAGTGGGTCGTCAAAATGTAGCAGCGTTGGTCGCCATTTCATCACCGCTACCTCATCTCAGTTCCTCGATCCAAGCACTTGTCTACCTTGCTTCATGCAGCCGACCAGCACTGCCTAGGATGACTGTGTCTGTATTCTGAGTGTGATATTTCAGTCCGTTGTGCACAGTCTGCTCGTAGGCGGAATCACCCTGTGGGATCTGTGATACACATCCGCTCCAATTTGGAGAAACAGTATTTAATAACACACAGCAGATGTACATTATGTATTTTTCCTCTACTCTCCAGCTTTTAGAAATCTATGTTGGGCTCGTCACTTAATAACACACAGCAGTGTACATTATTGGCCTTATCTCCCTAGATGTCTACAACAACAGCACCCATTTAACGGTGCTTTTCCGGGACAACCCAGGTGAGCTGGTACCAGAAAGGTAAAGCCAATCTGGATTTTACTGAAGCGAGAGATAGTGAGTGGCAGTGGCAGTGGCATCCACTGGGCCATATGCACTAATGCACCAAAAACCACTTAGTGGCTGAGCTCTGCCCCCAAACACTTGAGCTTGATGTAAAAGGGAGGGGAAAAGTGGGTAGTCAAGAGAAGAGGTAGAACAGGCGAATGGAGGAAGGTTAGGGGAAATTCACGCCTGCATCTGGTCCCCTCCGACTTCACAACCATTGTTCCACCTACGAGTCTGCTATACTTATCTATGAGCCCAGTGAGTGCTGATATTCGTTTAGCAGTAGGCACTTTTGTATTTTTACTGAGTTAAAGCACTTGGTAGTTTGTATCTTACACAGTTGGTGTTCTGTAACTCTAACGATATATGGCCAGTTTTCAAAATATGTGGTGATACATACCTGTCTGGGAACAGCTATGCACAGTGTGATGCATAGAGAGGTGTTTCAGCCACATTTTTTGTTATATTTTCTATTTTTTCACGCTTGTGTGTTTGCACTGCATTCAGTTTTGATTGTCTTTTTGAGTGTGCATTTTTGTTTAGGTAAGAGGATGGAGGGAGCAGGATGGAAGGGTAAATTCACACCTACATTCTGGTCCCTTTCAAATTCACAACTGTGTTTTTGCCTGTGAGTCTGCTGTAGCTGTTTGTTAAATCCTGGAATGAACTTTCGTCAGTGAAGTTTCGTGAACAGACGTTTTGACTTCGATAGATTTTTACATGCCATGCACACTTTCAGACCAGTCTGTTATTTTTCTAATATTTTCCTGAGCACCTCTATGAAATAACAACCGATCCAAGCAGTCCTGCAAAATGACTGTGAGATTGTTGTTGTGCGCACGTGTATGTGGGATTTTGTGTGTTTTGTTGTGTGTTTTATGTCCAGTTTTATTCTATTGATTTGCTGCAGCCACTGGGGATGTGTGAAATTATGTGCTTTGTATTCTCCATACTCTGTGTGTGATTTCTGTTTGTTTGTGTGTGGCTGAGAAATGTTCAGCTACTTCTACTAGTAGTTTACTAGTCCGTTTCTGCAGCGAATTACTGTTGCATATTTCTCTTGCAGGCTGTCGTTCATTTTGTGCTGTTTTTCATGCTGCGGCTGGTCTGTTTGGCTGCATCGTCATTTTCTGGCTGCATATTCGTATGAGTACTTTAGCCGCGGCTAGTCCCAATAGACATATGATAGACATGTGTATCACGCTGCAGTGCGTCACTGTGGTATACAGTAAAGAGTAGGTCCTGGCTTCTCATTGTTGTGTCTATTTTATTTGTCACTTTGTTACTGGTGAATGTTTGCTTTTGCTGGATTGGTTCTCGTTTCCATTGTGCTAAGCCGAGACAATATGGAGTTAGAACAAGAACAAGAACTGTCTTTCTTCAGTGCTCCTTCATATTTATTGACCTTCTGATACCATACGCTCGACCCAGGCTTCTCTGTTCCATCTCTGCTTATTCTCGCTGTTCCTCAAACGAAGCTTGCTTTCAGTTCTCCTGCTTTCTGTGCCTTGCACCAACTGTCTGGAATTCTGTAGACAGTGTCACATAGGATTCACAAACTTATTTTACATATAAACTACATCTTATAACACATCTCTTCTAGGCTTTCTTTAACATTATCCCCTACCAAATCCCTGATCCTTTTTTGATTTTGGTACTTTATAAATTGATTGCTTATTTGCCTACTTACTTATTTACTACCCTAATGTCTTAACTTGGTGGGCAGTTATGCTCACAGATTACAGAAGTACACCATCAAACCCTCTTGATATATTAGATTTTCTCTCTTCAGTACTGGATTGAGAAGAACGTCTCCAAAATGGTTTGTTTTGCGCTGAAAGAGAAGGTAAACTTTAAAGCAATCGATCACTCTTTTCACAGCTCGGTTCCTTCTGCAGTGCATAATTCTGCTACAAGGCCAGTAAGCCTACATTTAGTGATATGTGTAAGAGGTCGTTTTCCCCTCAGTTTTAGTTTTAAGGTTTCAGTTCTGTTTTATTGTAAAGTTTTTCTGTGCTGTGTATTTGGAACATAATGAGGTTGCTAATAAGGTCTTGCTGAATAATGAGTTTAATTTTTCATTGAATGACGGTTGCTAATGATTAGCGGTTGTTAATTTTTATGACGTAACACATGAGTTTGCTTTGTTGGTTTAGTTTGCTTTGTTGGTTTTTTCAGCATGATAAGAAATAGTTCTTGTATTTATAGTTAAGCACTTGCCTTCAGTGGTTTGATGCCACTTGTGGGTTGTTAAACAGGGGTTGTTAAACAGGATTTGTCCCCTTTCAAAATGTATTGCTACAGTAGTTCTTAAAGAGGCATTTGATGGACACTGCCTGTGTGTCCGTTTTTGCCTTCAGTGCTTTGATGCTGTTGGTTGGGTGGCAGGAAGGGCATCCGGCCTGTAAAAAAAACTGAGTGATGGGGTGCTGGCATCTGGTGCTGGTTATCTGTCTGTAGCTAGGTGCAGACTTGCATATGGCTAAGCTGATGCTACTGCCACTCACTGTCTCTTGCTTCAGTAAATTCCAGATTGGTTTTACCTTTCTGGTACCGGCTCACCCGGGTAGTCGCGGAAAAAGGGCCATTAAATAGGTGTGTGTGTGTGTGTGCCTGTGTGTCCGTTAGAGCACTGCTTTTTGCATCAGTCAAATGGCAAAGTCAAAGAGAGCGTGTAACAGTCATGGAAAAATAACGATGTTGGTAATCGCTAATTTACGTTGGCTGGCTCGATCTACTTGCAGTAGTATATATTGTCAGTATTTTGTCGAATCTGTAAATAAAATCAGTGTTTTCTGAATGTAATTGTTAATGTTAATTTGTGGTTAGCTGGTTCTAACGTCACGTGGTGGTTATTTGGCCTGACGAAGTCTGTTTTCGTTGAGTCATAACCGAGACTTTGTTGGCTGTTTCTTATATTTGATGTTTACGTTGGTTTTGTGGATTTATCATTTCTCTGCAGGCAGCAGATATGGGTTGAGACTGAGCACTGCAGTTTATCTGAAGTTGATAATATTGAACTCATTTATCATCAGCATATATGCCATTCTTTGCTTTTGGGTGTGTGTTAATCGTTTTTCTTCTTCACTGAAGGTGCAATATTACCTTTGTATGTGTTGAAAGCACCTTTAGGGGCCGTTCACGTATTATATAACGCACATGGGATGGGGAGGGGTACAGATTTTGTTAGATTCTGTTATATTGTTGTATTCTGCTATATTGCCCATTATTGAGTGTAATTTTGAGTATATATTAGATAGATAGATAGATAGATAGACATATTTATATAGCGCCTATAAATTCGAAAGAGTCACTAAGCGCTTCGGTCGCCAAATAAATGAGTTTTCAAAGATTGTCTAAAAGAGTCGAAGGTAA
>Ga0126332_10000706_pt1 | contig 11427 bp, 9 predicted proteins | sample InaspJWI42metaG_FD_94482 | JGI IMG/M metagenome (GOLD analysis project Ga0126332, IMG submission 94482) | Marine gutless worms symbiont microbial communities from Oahu, Hawaii - Inanidrilus sp. 2 OAHU.JWI-42 metaG | ecosystem: Host-associated > Annelida > Digestive system > Unclassified | place...
CGCTTCCAGGCCGGCGGCAAATCGAGCCCTGGCACAATTATTTGAACATCTTAACAATGCCGAAGAAAAATATCCCGGAACAGATTTGCGACTGGTCTACGAACTCGGGGGATATACATCACCCAATTAAGCCAAAGGTGTCAGTTATTCTTCCCAGAGGTAAGGTGTCCTGAATATAGTGTTTTTGGATGCACTACGAAAACGCAAAGCTTGCATGACCTGGAAGGTAAAGTTCCATTAATTGGGGTTTTTGCGATTTATTTATTTCCAATTTTAAAAATTAGCCGGAAGCATATAGCGAGCCGATAAGAGTAGTATGGACCTCCCAGCGGCAAGCCACGGGGTATTAATGTATGATACATTCTATCCTAACGCAGCAAGCTGCGGGGAATTAAACCCGGCAGATTTCGCAATCTCCACCGCACATTCATTTTAATCTGTGTAATCTGCGAAATCTGTGGATTAAAACATCTGATTCTGAACATCATTACAAGCGGCATGGACAAAAAACACGACATCGAAGTAAAACGAAAAACGATATTGATATATATCATAAGTATAATCGGTATCATTAATCTTATTCCTCTTGCGATCATAGCGATTATCCAGGGCAACCGAACATTAGGTATTTTTGATTTACTAGTCGCGTTGGTACTGCTTACAATTCTGTTTTTGCTAAAAAGACGCGGGTATCATATTTTTTATAGCTATTTAGGTGTTATATTCGCTGGTGCTTTATATTGCTATCTTTTTGCTTCGGGCGGCGTAAATGGTACCGGACATCTCTGGTATTACACCTTCCCGTTGATCACCTCATTTCTTCTTGGCTCAAAAAGAGGTGCGATTGCCACATTCGTATTATTTGCTATTGCATGTTTAATTTTTATAATTGAAGATTATATACCGATCATTACCAACTACTCGACCAATTTCAAAATAAGATTTATTCCCTCTTTTTTGGTTGTATTTGCGTTGTCATATTTTTTCGAAAATATAAGAGAAAAAACACAGCAGCAATTAACCAAAAGAAATGCGGACCTCAAGAAAACAATCACTGAGTTGAAGCAGGCCGAAGAAGCATTGAGAGAAAGTGAAACACTTCTCAAAGCCACTCTTGAATCGACTGCCGACGGCATTCTCGTCGTGAATGACATGGGTCAGGTTGTTGCAACCAATGCAAGATTTGGTGAAATGTGGCGCCTTCCGGAACAAATCCTAAAAACTAACGACGATGAAAAATTACTTAACTGCGTATTAGACCAGTTAAAACAACCAGAGGCATTTCTTTCAAAGGTGCAGGAATTATACAAAACGTCTAAAAAAGACTTAGATATCCTTTACTTTAAGGATGGCAGAGTTTTTGAGCGTTATTCAGAGCCACTGATAGTTGAAAACAGCATAGCCGGACGCGTATGGTCCTTCAGGGATATCACTGAACGTGTAAAAGCGGAAGCGGAAAAGTCAAAGCTTCAAGTCAAACTGCAACGGTCACAGAAGATGGAGGCTATTGGTACCCTTGCAGGAGGGGTAGCCCATGATCTGAACAACATATTATCAGGCATCGTAACCTATCCGGATCTTTTATTATCACGACTTTCTGAAGACGATCCTTTAAAAAATCCCATTAAGACCATACGAGAATCCGGTAACAAGGCTGCCACTATCGTACAGGATTTATTGACACTGGCTCGTAGAGGCGTTGCCGTGGAGGAAGTGGTTAATTTAAATCATATTATTTCTAAATATCTTAAAAGCCCTGAATACAAAAAATTGATATCCTTCCATCCTCACATTGAAGTCAAAACCGAACTTGCGGAAGATATAAAAAACATTTATGGCTCCCCGGTTCATTTAACTAAAACTCTCATGAATCTCGTATCCAATGCCGCAGAAGCAATGCCAGAAAATGCGGAGATAACTATATCAACAGAATTTCGTTATATAGACGGTCCTGTCAAGGAGTATGATGATATCAAGGAAGGCGATTATATCATACTAATAGTGGCTGATAGTGGGATTGGCATCTCTTCAGCGGATATAGAACGGATATTTGAACCTTTTTATACCAAAAAAGTGATGGGTCGCAGCGGAACAGGATTGGGGATGGCGGTGGTCTGGGGAACGGTAAAAGACCATCGGGGATATATTGACGTTCAAAGCATTGAAGGAAAAGGTACGACCTTTACGCTCTATTTTCCTGCCACAAGGGAAAAAACAGACAGCGACACGGCCGATGTAAACATTAATGACTATAAGGGTCAGGGAGAATCCATTTTAGTGGTGGATGATGTCAAAGAGCAAAGAGAAATTGCCACTCGTATCCTGTCCGAATTAGACTATTGCGTAACCTCTGTTTCATGCGGCGAAAAAGCGGTCGAATATTTACAAAATAATTCTGCCGATCTATTGATTTTGGATATGATTATGGATCCTGGAATGGATGGGCTTGCGACTTATAAGCAAATTCTTCAAATTCATCCTGGCCAGAAAGCCCTCATAGCCAGCGGATTTTCTGAAACAGACCTTGTCAAGGCGGCTCAAAAATTAGGGGCGGGCGATTATGTTAAAAAGCCTTATACATTGGAAAGTATCGGTATAAAGGTAAAAATGGAATTGGAAAAATGAAATCAAGTGGTGATCCCACAGGGCAAGTGCAATGATATCTTTTGAATTAATTTCAGTCACATAAAGCGAGTCGAAACCGCTGGAGATATCCTTGTATACGATACCTTTTTGGATTTAAAATAGAAATAGTCCCATTTCGACAAAAATCCTTGACTTTTACGGGACATTCTTTCTAACATAGGCCCGTTTTTGAATTTGAGAACAGCAATTCGACAAGGAGAGGATTTAGCATATGGGTGAACCAATCAAGGTAGGTAAAAGAGATCGTAAGATCGCAATCTCCCCTGAGATGGCGGATGTTTGTTTGACTTGCGGAACGTGTGCCAGCGGTTGTCCAGCAACCAACCTGGTCCCCGGATGGGATCCCAGAAAGGCGATACGCGCGATGGTATTAGGTTTGGAACAAGAGGTCGTAGATTCTAAATGGCCCTGGGTATGCACCCTATGCGGCCGGTGCCAGTATGCATGCCCCATGGGGGTTCAGTTGCTGAAAACCTTTCGGGGTTGTCGCGCAGGGCGGGATCGTGACGGCGTACCGGGTCCGTTGCACAAGGGTGTCGTGATGAACTATGAACGGGGCAACAACCTTGGAATCCCCAAGGACGATTTCCTGTTCTTGATGGCGGATATGAGCGTGGAAATGGAGGAAGACGAAGAGGCGCCCTGCCCCGGTTTCTACGTACCGGTGGACAAGGAAGACGCCAACATCATCGTCACAATAAACTCCAAGGAGCCCTTCGGCGAGCCGGACGATATGAAGTTCTGGTGGAAAATATTCTATGCCGCCAAGGAAAGCTGGACGGTTGCCTCTGAAAACTGGGAAGGCGTCAATTGGGGCCTGTTTTCAGGGGACGATGCAAACATGAAAATCCAGGTCGAACGGGTCCTGGAAAATGCTCGCCGGCTAAAGGCAAAAACAATTTTATATCCCGAATGAGGGCACGCCTACTTTGCAACCCGGTTCGGGTTCCAAAATTGGTTTCCGGAAGCTTTTGATGAATTCAGAGTTGTCAGCGTCTTTGAACTGCTCAAAGAATATATCGAAACCGGCCGTATCAAAATTGATAAGTCCAAGCATCCGATGCCTGTCACCCTGCATGATCCGTGCAATTATGTACGCAAATCCCAGATGACGTTCGGGGATCATCACGGCGAAACGGCGCGCTGGATCGTGAAACAAGTCTGTGACAATTTCGTGGATATGGTGGACGATCCGATGAACAACCTCTGCTGCGGCGCCGGCGGCGGCGCATGGGCCATGCCTTATACCGAGGAGCGGCTGGCCTACGGTAAGCACAAAGCAGACCAGATCAAAGCCACAGGGGCCGAACTGGTCATTGCCCCGTGCCACAATTGCCGAGACCAGATCATGAAAGGCCTGCCTAAAGAATTCGATATGGGCAATTACAAAGAGACCATGTACATCTGGGAACTGGTGTCGGAATCGCTCATCCTCGAACCCTGGAATGAGGAAGAGGTCGAAAAAGGCCACGCCGAACGCGATGCCCAGAATGAAAAATTCGACATCGATCTGGATGATATGGAATGGTAAAGATTTAGTGTAGGACGGGCAACCTGCCTGAATAATTTCAACCCGGTGGAACACCAGGTTCCACCGGGTTTTTTATTCTATATTATACTGAAAAATTTCATTTACTTATGATGTCGGCGATGCTATTGATTAAGCCATACTGCTGTCCAGCGGACCGACGCTATTATTATCTTACGGAAAACCTGCGGAAATAGTTTGATCAGGGAGGAAAAAATGTCAAAGCGGAAATATAAAGTGAAAGCCGAATGCCCGGAATGCGCCTGTGGGGATGTGACCTTTTTAGGTCCGGAAAAATTGCGTGAAAAATTTATCGGCAAGGAGGAAAAGATTGATATCCTCTGCCCGCACTGCGGAACCGAACTCAAAGGCCATGTCGAAGAAGAGGGGGAATAGACCGACACCGCATCGCCGTATTACGTGACATTAATGATATGTACTGACACCCTCTAAACAGGTGTCCTTTATTTCAATGGTGACCATCCCTGCCCCGGTTCTGGTTTTCAGTATGATCTGCTTGGGCCCGCCTTCATAACCCTGCAGTTGATCTTTTTCTACGATGGCATCCCGGGCATTAATCAGCAGATTGATAAAGGCCTGTTCCAGCCGGTTGGCATCAGCCAGCACAAACGGCAGGTCATCTTCCAGGTCTTTAAGCACCTGTATCCCTTTTATTTTTAACTGTTGGCTGAATAGCACAAGGGCATCGTTCAGGACTTGATTGATCTGAACGCTCTCTTTGTCGACTTCCGATTTGCGACCGAACTCGCGCATGTGATTAATCACTTTTGCTGCCCGATCCACATAGCTTTCAATTTCTACTGCTCGCTATTGTTCTTTCTTTCCGTCATTTTCGCCTCACTTTGTCTTGGATCCATTAATTTTCCATCCAGACGAATGTCGGCCAAACTTTTTAATTCAAAACTCAGTGTTTGCTCTACCAGGATCGAGATAGACACGTCGGGAAGCTCGACGGTTTATTTCGAGATCAGGATCATAAACAATCGAGGGTGAAGTGGTTCTGGCGCGAAGTCGTAGAATTAATAAAAATATATCAATTATTTAGGCCGGGGTCAAATTGGAAGATTGCCCAATAAATTCAAAAAGCAAAATCAGCCCCATACCTATCCTCCCAAGATCGCATCGATTTTGGCATTGATCTGCTCATCGCTGCTGTGCTTCAGGGTGATCGCTCTGGCCGGACATTCGCAGATGCAGATACCGCAACCGCGGCAATCGGACGGCGGGATCTCGGACACACCATCTTTATTTATATACGGGGCAGCATAGGGACAAACGCGGACGCAGGCCAGGCAGGCGACGCACAGGTCAGGATTTACAACGGCTACGGAAGCCGGTGTCGTTAATTCTTGCTTGCACAGAATTTTCACCGCCTGCTGGGCGGCAGCTTTGGCCATGATAATCGATTCTTTGATGAACCTGGGGCTGTGCGCTAAACCGGCCAGGAAAATGCCGGGGGTTGGAAAATCCAAAGGTCGCAGTTTGACATGGGCTTCGAGGAAAAAGCCGGCGTCGGTGCGCGGGAGCTTGAGGAGTTGTGCCATGGACCGGGCTCCGGCATTGGGCCGGATACCGGCGCTGAGAACCACCAAGTCCGGTTCCAGCCGAAAATCCTGATGCGAGCTTCGATCCGAAAAATCAACCGTCAGACGCTCGTTATCATTGTAAACTGTTGGTTTTTCTTCCGGAATATAGCGGAAAAAAAGGACGCCTTTTTGGCGTGCCTTTAAATAATACAGCTCTTTGAATCCAAAGGTTCGCAAATCACGGTACAACACAATGACCTGTGCCCGGGGATTGAGCTCTTTGAGTTTGATACTGTTTTTTACCGCCGCCGAGCAGCATACCCGGCTGCAGTAAGGAAATTCATCGTTGCGTGACCCCACGCATTGAATCATCACAATGCGATTGAGCCTGCCGGCCCAGCCCGGATCCTGGGCCATGCGCCGGGACAGTTCGACCTGGGTCAGAACACGCTCGTCCGTGCCGTAAAGATATTCGCTGGGCGTATAGGACTGACCACCGGTGGCGACCAAGGCGGCGCCGTATCGAATGGGGTGTCGGCCGTCTTTATTTTCAACAGTGCCTTCAAATGCCCCCACGTGGCCGCTGTGCTCGATGAGCTGTGAACTCAGGTAGGTGTTGATCCGGTGATGATGGGTGATCCGCTCTTTTAAATAACGGATGAGCCTTTTTGGGGAGTCACCTTCCAAGGTCTCGGTCAGGTTGCGGGCAAACCCGCCGAGCTGATCGTCTTTTTCCACGAGGTGCACCTGAAAGCCCTGATCGGCCAGGGTCAGTGCGGCCGTCATCCCGGAAATGCCGCCACCGATAACGAGGCCTTCATTCATCACGCGGTAGACGCTCTCCTGCAAGGGCTCAAGGTGGATTGCCCTGGCCACACTGGCCTGGATGAGCTCGATGGATTTTTGGGTGGCTTTTTGCGGATCATTGGCATGGACCCATGAGCATTGATTGCGGATATTGGCCATTTCAAAAAGATACGGATTCAATCCGGCCTGCCGCAGTGTATCCTGAAAAAGCGGTTCATGGGTTTTGGGTGAGCAGGCCGACACCACAATCCGATTGAGACGATGCTTTTGAATCTCTTCGACCAGGGTCTGTTGGGTATCTGTGGCGCAGCTGAACATATAATCCGTCACATAGGCCACATGGGGCATTTGTTTGACCTGCTCGACAACCCGGGGAATATCAACAACGCCCGCGATGTTCGATCCGCAATGGCAAACGAACACCCCTACCCTCGCTGCGGCTTCAATCGGTTTTTCGGCAACAGCTTCCTCGGCGACAGTTTCGGTATTGCGCGCCGCACCGATTAAAGCCGAAGCTTCGGCCGCCGCCGCACCGGCCTGCATGACTGTTTCCGGGATATCTTTCGGGGCTTCGGTGCCGCCGCAAACATAAACGCCGGGGCGGGACGTGGCAATCGGATCATCGCCGGCGGTGTTCAAAAATCCGTAGGCATTGGTGGAAATTCCCAGCCGTCCGGTAAGCTCGGTAAAGGCCGGCGTTGGTTTCAATCCACTGGAAAGCACGACCATGTCATATTCTTCTTCGACCTTGCGGTTTAAATGATGATCAAATGTCTCGATGATCAGATTATCATTCTCTGGGTTCCAGTATACCTGTGAGATCATGGACCGTTTGTAAATCACGCCAACCGCCTTGCGGGCGCGTTCGATATAATCGTCGAATCCTTTACCCTGGGCCCGCACATCCATAAAGTATATCGTCGTCTCGATATCCGGTTCATGACTGCGGGTAAGAATGGCCTGCTTGGCGGCATGCATGCAGCACACCGAGGAACAGAAGGGCCGGTTGCGGGCCGGATCCCGTGACAGAACACATTGGATCCAGGCCACTTTTTGGGGCACTTTCCCGTCTGATGGACGCTGCAGGTGACCGCAGTAAGGCCCGGTGGCGGATAGTATCCGTTCATATTGCAGAGATGTGACAACGTTCGGGTATCTTCCGAACCCGAATTCGCCTTCTTCGGCCGTTAACGCCAGTTCGAAACCGGTCGACACCACCACCGCTCCGGCATTCAGGGTAATGATCTGCGGTTTCTGGTCGAAATCGACTGCCTGGGTCGGGCATATTTTCTTGCACAGACCGCATTTCTTCTTGGTCAAGTACAGGCAGTGATCGGCGTCGAGGGCATATTTTAACGGCACCGCCTGGGGAAAGGTCAAAAACGCAGCCTTGCGCATTCCCAGTTCCCCGTTGAACGCATCGGGTACTTTCTTGGGACACTTTTCGGCGCACTGCCCGCAGGTAATGCATTTTTCGGCATCTATGTAGCGCGGCTGTATTTCCACACGGGCAGCGAATCGTCCCGGTTCACCCTCCAGCTCGAGGAGCCGGCTTGCGGTGATAATATCAATATTGGGATGTGCGGCGATTTGTACCAGCTTGGGGGAAAACATGCAGGTGGAGCAATCATTGGTGGGAAACGTCTTGTCCAGTCGCGCCATTGTTCCGCCAAGGGTATGGGATTTTTCCAGCAGGTGGACATAAAAGCCCGCTTCTGCAAGATCAAGTGCGCATTGAATGCCGCCGATGCCCCCGCCGATGACGATTACTTTTCCTACCGGTTGATTTTGAGTCGTATCCATATCTTATATTCGCATTAACGCAGGAAACCCTTTTCCCTCAGAAGAGGCACGGGATCGGTAAAATGCATTTTAAACCATTTATGCGCGTTCTCATTTTCTTCAAAAGCCAGCCGGACTAACTCTGTAAAATAAAAGACCGGCATGCCATCCTTGCCGGCGTCTTTCTGCGCAAGGTCCAGGTTGGTCTGGCAAAGCGAGCAAGAAACGACAATCGCATCGGCGCCGGTCAGACGCGCTTTGAGCAGGAGTCGGTTGGTAAGCGATTCCTGGATTTCTTTGCGCCCGATGCCGATGCTGGCCCCGCAGCAGGTCGATTTGTAGGACCAGTCCTTTACCTGGGCGCCGATAGCTTCGGAAATGCGGTCAAGCGTCTGCGGATTTTCATAATCCGTGAAGCCGGTGATTTTCGGAGGGCGAACCATCTGGCAGCCGTAGTAACAGACCACACTCATACCGTTTAACGCTGTTTTGACCCGCTGCTGGATTAAACTGATCATGGCCGGCTCAGCTAAAAAACGCGTCATATCGTGGATTTGCAGTTCCCCGGTGACTTTCCAGGGCACATCGTATATTTTTTTCCTGATCATCAGCTGTGAAAATCGCAGCCGGTTAAAACAGTTGGCGCAGGGCGACACGATGTCCAGCCCAAGTTTTTCAGCCGCTGCAATATTTCTGGCCGGCAGGGCTACGTTCATCATCTCATCCAGGCTGTGAGCGGCCGTCGCGCCGCAGCAGGACCAATCTTCTATTTCAACCAGCTCGATGCCCAGATGCTTGAACACGGCCGTGATGGACCGGGCATAATCGTTGGCCATCCCTTCCAGTGAACACCCAGGGTAAAAAGACAATTTCATCAGTAAACCTCTCCTCGCTTGCGGCGATAGACCTCTTTGATTTCCTTGATTGCCTTGGACCGTTTGGGAATCAGATGGAGTTTGCCTTTTCTCCACAGCGCAAGCCCCAGCTGAATTTCTTTTTTCAACGTTCCCGACTGAAGCTTTTCCCTCAGGATGCGAGGTTTGCGATTGAAGGAATTCATCAACCACAGTTCATTGACACGGCCGTATTTTAACAGCTCTTCCAGAAACGTTTGGTGAAAAACCGCCAGATGTCTTTCTTTGGGCGGGATGGATGAATGAACGGCGGTATTGCGCAAATGGTTGATAACCGTTGCCACGGATACCTCATTGGGGCAATAAGTGGTACACATTTCACAGGAGAGACACACCCAGATCGTGGATGAACTCAACAGATCTTCTCGCCAACCCAGTTGAACATAACGGATTACCTGGTGTGGTTTGACATCCATATAGTGACTCACCGGACAGGAATTGGTACAGCGTTCACACTGGTAGCAGGCGGAAATATTGGCATCTGTTTCACCATTGATGCGATTTAAAAAATGATCGCCCCGGTCGCCGATCAACAATCTTTTCTTGGCAGGCTTTTCTACGGTAGTTGCTTCCAAGGTGGTGTCGATATTTTCGTTCATTATTATATTCCTTTTTACGTAAAGGATCTAAATTCTCAAAAAAGGTGAGCATGTCTTGAGATTTCACTGGGTTGATAGAACGGGCCAGGTTTTCTCAGACAGAAATATCAATTACATTTATAAATAGCTGCGTGTTTGACTTAGATCAAGAACAGGTCTTCGTCTTGAATTATCCTGAATAGCGGCAAGGTGGGCAGATTCAAACGTTCCGGAACCGGCAGATGCAATCCGTAATTACACCAGCAAGACTGGTTATCATTAACCGTGGCTCTTGACAATGCTTTTTATAGCGCTACACTATTCAATATTAGATCGTAATTTCAATCTCTTAAATACCGAAACCCACGAACATCACGGGCAGGAAGCATGATTTGCCCTTGAAAGACGGACAATGACATCAAGACTATTTTTGGTAGCAGCGATATGGATTCTCGGCGATGTGCTGATTCTGCAACCGGCCCTGGGAGAGCCTGTCCTTTCAGACTCGCAGAAAAAAGAATTCGTTTACAAAATGTACGCGGACTACAAGAAGGACTTTCCGACCGTAAAGGATATTTCGCCCCGGCAAACCACGGAATTGATGAATAATACCCCAGTCGTTTTCGTGGATACCCGCAAACCGGCTGAAATGGAAGTCTCGATGCTGCCCAATGCCGTCACCAAAAAAAAATTTATGCAAAACCCGAACGTATATAAGGAAAAAACCGTTGTCGTCTACTGCACGGCAGGCTATCGTAGTGGTGTTTTCGCACGGCAAATGGCTGAAAAAGGCATTACCACATACAACCTGCAAGGCGGCATTCTGGCCTGGACCCTGGAAGGCGGAAAGATTTACGATGCAAACGGTGAAACCAACCGGATTCACGTGTTCGGCAAGAAGTGGAACTACGCACCGGACGGCTATGCGGTCGTTATGTTCGGATTATTCGGGATGATCTTTTGAGTCGGTTGGTCGGTTAGCCGGTTAGCCCGTTTGCCCGTTAGCCGGTTTGCCTGTATGGAGGTTTAACGAATTTACTTGTTTAACTTTGAAAAGGTTTTTCACACCGCAAATATGCCCTCTCACCAAAGAGAAGGTAGCCGATTAGGGGACTAACCGGCGAACGGGCAAACGGGCTAACCGGCTAACCAGCCCAACCGAGCCGGTCTGTATACTATTAATAAATTGTTTCACAGGTAATAATTTTTTCATCGCAGGAGACCCATATGCCCAAACCCATTTATCTGGACTACAATGCCACCACGCCGCATGATCCAGAGGTTATCGAGGCCATGCGGCCCTTTCTGGAAACCGAATTCGGCAACCCTTCCAGTTCGCACTATTACGGCCTTGCGCCGAAAAAGGCCGTGGAAAACGCCCGCCGGCAGGTTGCGCATATCCTTCAGTGCAAACCCCAAGAAGTATTTTTCACCAGCGGCGGCACCGAGTCCAATAACCACGCCATCCGCGGCCTTGCCCACACCCGGCGCGATAAAGGCAATCACATAATCACCAGCGCGTTCGAGCACCCGGCGGTGCTGGAAGTATGCAGATATCTGGAAACAGAAGGCTTTGAGACAACCTATCTGCCGGTGACCGATGAAGGTCTCGTGGATCCGGCTGA
>Ga0126332_10000707_pt1 | contig 11423 bp, 5 predicted proteins | sample InaspJWI42metaG_FD_94482 | JGI IMG/M metagenome (GOLD analysis project Ga0126332, IMG submission 94482) | Marine gutless worms symbiont microbial communities from Oahu, Hawaii - Inanidrilus sp. 2 OAHU.JWI-42 metaG | ecosystem: Host-associated > Annelida > Digestive system > Unclassified | place...
GATGTGGATTAGCGTATAGAGAAGTGAAATGTAATAAGAACTGATGTAGAACGTGGTGAACGATACTGTAAATGAACATGTATATACTGTAAATAAACGAGTGTCGATAAGAGAAGCTACTGGTGTAAACAGTAAAGAGTTACGCTCGGAGATAATGAACCTTACGCTACCACGCCACCGACATGAATACAATAGTATGTATAATCTTTCCGGTTCGTTCATCCCGGGAAGAGTACGTTGCGTTGCGTTGACGTGCTGTGTCGCGCCGCGCGACGTGTTGCGTCATTTTTCTCCGCAACACGCCGCAGCAGGCCCCTATGCTGCAACATACCGCATACGCTAACACATTGCGTTTTCAAGTCGCAAGATAACGCAAGACAAAACGCGTGACGCCGCAGCACCGTACGGCTTACGCAACGCAACGCATCAGGTGTAAACGCACCTTTGTGTGCATTGCGTCGTGCGATAGACACCGTTACTGAGCGCTCGCTGAACGGCAAAAGCTGCAAGCGACGCTGCTTATGAAAGGTTCGGTCGCTGTGATTGCACGCAGTACACGATCGCACTTAGCAGGTGCCGCGAAAAATTACTTCCGCGCGTCGCGGTTTTACTGGGTGCGACATGGTCTGACCGACCGAACGTCGCCAATACAGATTACATCGAAACCTTTCGTCTGCACACGAAGCTGCGCCGTTGCGTGTGCGGCGCAGCATAAAGCCGAACAAAAGAACCGCTCAATAAAATAATAGGCCTTCGCATAATGCTTGTCCGGGTCAACGGTCATGTCGTTTGAAAGTTATTGCCCTCAAAACGCTGTTGACAGACACACACACCGGGCCGATTGCTTTACCTGGACCACTAAGTGGTCGGCAGTCAGTACCACTTTAATTCATGACGTGATGATTTATGTAGTACTAGCCAGGACCGGATTTAGCTGGTGGGAGACCCGGGGCCCAGATGCGCGAATCGTTGAAATTCTGAGAACGCCAGTTAGACCTATAGCCCAGTAGAAGGCCATAGAGGCCAAATAAATGCAGTCAGCGTAAAAGGACTGCTAAACTGTGCTATGGCTAAACACAGAACTGAATGAAGTTGGGCCTTTGAAACAACGATCAACAATGCACGACATCTAAGTCGTAGTCTTGTTGGTATCTATCATTGGCGAGAAATAAAACATGAACGGTTTGGTGGGAGGCCCTCCTTAAATCCGGCCCTGGTACTAGCGGGTTCATAAGTGTGACGTCACTGGTCGCCCTGCAACTCTCGCGCGTTGCAAAGAGTGAGTGACGTTACTGACGACGTACCGTACCGTATAGCTGCTGTTCTGGTTGCAGTTTCGATGCCATCGGGCTCGGCACGGCAGGGCCGGGGGCGTCGCGGTCGGTGTCCCGCGGCAGCTCGAGTGGTGCCGGCGGCGAGACGGCCGCGTGCCTGCTGCTGCTGCCGTCGGCGGCGGCGGCCGGGCCCGGTCGGCGCGGCTCGTTCCTCTACCGGTCGTCGGACAGCGACAGCGAACTGTCGCCGATGTCGCTGTCTCGCAAACACTCCGCCGCCAACTCCGACTCATCCGCGTCAGTATACTCAGTGACCAGGCGTACCAGTAGTTGCTCAAGACGGTAGAAGTGTAAAGTGAGCAGTTTCATGGCAAATGGTGTTGTCCGTTATTCGTCTGTGCACGCTGGTGATGCTGTAGTGTTGTCACGCGGGAAGTGAAGATCGCGCGAGAGTGTTCGAGATTTAGCCTAACAGCCTGTAGAGACAGGTATGAGAGCGACAATAGACCTAAATGTGCACTTTCAAAAGATGAAATATATGACATAATCAGTTTTCTGTCTGTAGAATAGCTCGTGGTGGTGCAAGTGGGTATGCTGTCTTTGTGTGTGTTTTGTGATAATGTTTTTTTTCTTTTAATTAATTTCTTTTTATGTTGCCTTGTACCTCGTGTACGATGTCATAATAAAATAAATACATACAAAATGTATGAATTTCGAGTTTTACAATTGTCAGATAAATTCTGCTGCCGCATTTTGTAATGTGGTGCCGGACAGCCTGCAGCGGACCAGTGCCCAGCTATTTTGTACAACTAAACCGCCGGAGTAATAAACACGCTGCGAAGACGCGCTGGTTTGGGCCGGACATTCTCGGACATCCACCTCCCACCGGCTAATTTGCGGTGAAGATGTGTTTTCGTCGCGGTCATTCGGCGTCGATGCCGCGCCCCCACGACGACGACGACGACGACGACGACGATTACGACATGACATAAATCGCTTCGTTGCCCGTCTCTGCACACTGTTTTCTCGACGATTGTGTGACGCTGTATACACGGTGGGCCAAAAAAACGGGGCCACAGACTCATGACCATAATTCTGACAAATCTTCACCGATTTAAGAAATTTCTTTACTGGAAGATTCCTTGGTAAATTTGCAGTTAAATGGATCTTTAAAATCGCATCGTACCTTGCATATGTTGCTATACTACCTCGTGAAACATCAGTGTCAGCAAAACAGGTTTATTGCTCAGTCTGCGAGTGAAATTTTTTTTAAATCGGTGTATATTTGTTACAAGCATGAACGTGATTGTCTCGTGCACTTACTCCGTCTTTCAGCAGCGTGTTGGCCAGCGTGCAAAGTGCACGAAACAATCACGTTCTTGCTTGTAAGTTCGCAAAATATTCACTGATTTTAAAATTTTCTTCACTCACAGACTCAAAACCTTTCTTAATTTGATTATTAACAACCTGACCACGTCTTAAATATGTAGCTACACTACCTTGTAATTTGTCGTTAATGGCATGTTTTGCGGAGTTTATGTTTCACAAGGTAGTGTAGCAACATATGCAGATTGTGGGATCATTAATATCCATATAACTGCAAATTTACCAAGGAGTCCTCCAGTTCTGAAATCAGTTAAGATTTGACAGAATTATGGTCATAAGTCTACGGCCCCGTTTTTGTCCCACTCTGTAGAACCTGCGTGCGCAGCCCTTGACGTTTCGGTTGACGCCAGTTTGACTTCTGGGGGGAGTGGAGCCACCAGGGCACCGAAGCATGATTGGTCAAATGAGGCGACCAATAGGCCCACGCCATTACTGTATAAGAAAAAAGTAAATACACTTCTAAACACAAAAGACGAAAACAGGCTGTCGTGTAATGCGTTTCTTTGGGAATGAACATAGTGAAATGTAACCATGCATACAATGTTACTGTTACTAGTCGTCTCCGTTCACCGGCAAGCTCCTGCCCCGCACTCACTGCTGTATGTAGCGTCACGACCCAGACATCAAAGAAGTCAATATAGGATCACGATACCGTCTCAACTTTGTCTGTCTCTACCTCAGAGTGTTGCTCGTCATCGTCATCGCGGACATTTGCAGCGCGTCGACTACGCACAGCGATGAGTTATTACAGGCGTCAACAGTCAGCAGTCGAGTTAACAAGCCTCAACTAATTATAAAATATAATTTATAAACGCGCACCATGGTCAGCATAAGCCAAATCTGACAAAGCCCCGCGACGCCCCGCGTCGCATACATTGTGTTGTACACAAAGGTGGACGCTCGTTGTGATAAACTGGCGACGTTCATTAGTCGAACTAGGTTGACAGCACTTGCGACGGTCGACGTGCCATAGCAAAATTTTTCCGAGTCTAGAGTTCGGGACAACCTTTCAGTGAGAAGTTCCCATATTTTCGGGGATACCCGAATTTTCTTCCAACACAGTGTATACGATAAGTCCAGTAGCTTATACGATAAAAAGAGCTCGATCCGCCTAGATGTTGCGATAGCACTCCGACTTGTGACAGATGAACATGCAGACATATTGTGCCATAGTACTAGCGGGTAAAAATTTACGGTGTGCCGACATTTTGTTGTTTACCACTGTATACATGCTTTTATTTTCTATTTTGATCGGGCATCTGTTATAGTGGACGTTTTTTGCTTAGCGTCAATTGCATATTGTACGTACGCTGTTAGTCGTGTTCCTGTGTCTCTGTTGGCGAATAAACTGATTGATCGAAGTCGGCTGTTCGCAGACAGCGGTCGGGCGTCGTCGAGGATGTCATCGTGACGCCGTTCGCACAGATTCTGCAGAGTCTGCGAACGGTTCGAGACAACTACGTCTCCATCAGCCGCCTGCTGCCTATTGCCGAGTAGACAACTCTCTCTCTCTATCCTTCATCGGTGCAGTACTGCCGTAAATGCGCCCCGGCTTTGTGGCCTGGTGTTGTAATGGTTAGGGTGTTCGTCTCGCGACTCAAAAGATCGCGAGTTCGAGTCTCGGCCGTTTCGTTCTTTTTCAGGAAAACCTCGGCCAGGTTGTTCGCACACATTTGCTTCTGTCATCAAGCAGTATTATTTCGGTGAAGATGCGGCCGGTTATGCCCTGCGGCAGGGAAGGTAACCGTAGGTCTGGCGTCGCATCACATCTTCCATATATGGACTTATGGCCTAAGGAAGGGAAATGAGCATCTGCCTACAGTCCTGGTGGAGTGTGACACACTTTACCTTTTAATGGATAAATCGCTTTATTTGAGGTGTCGGATTTCCATGTCCTTCTTGCTCTTCTGTCTTTCAAACGAGCTGTAAGTTTCTCAGTAGATTCTTGGGCGAAACTTATTTGCACGGCCGAAATCGTTTTTTTTTGTACATGTTGGGCCATACAAACGCTTCTTGTAGTAAAACATGCTCGGATTTAAATGAATAGTTGCCAGATCTCACCCAAGAGATGTCGGTTCTAAGCCACGAGGTACGAGACCCGGCGAGATACGGTTCAGTTAAATCACCGTGTCCCTCACTTTCCTTTTATGCATGCACGTTGCATCAGAGTTGTCCATGGGTTGGGTTGACCCATGGGTTGGGTTGGGTCCACTACAGCAAAAGTCCTAAAAATTGGAAAGGATATTTTAAAGCATTTAAAGCACGGTTAGATAAGATTTAGTTGTACCAAGCAGTTAAATTTGATTTTATGGCCGATCTGACAGGTACCGGAAACTGATCAGAAGGAGTAATAAAGTGATAATGTTAGCCAGTGACAGTTAGTATTGGGTTTGGTCGGGTTGGGTCCAATTTTTTTACTTGTAGTGGGTTGGGTTGGGTTGGGTCAGTCAGCTGATGGGTTGGGTTGGGTCGGGTCACACAAAATGGACCCATGGACAACTCTGCGTTACATGCCCAATACGTGTGATTCAGTTTGTTACTTACTGTAGAATGTAAGCTAGGCCAGCTGCACCATAGGCTATAGGCTGCTCAGGTGCCCTGCAGGCCACCAGAGCTGTGCGGACTGCGGGGCAGGGTGACAGAGAGACACGCATGTGTGTGGGGGCACATGTGTTAACTGGCGATATGTGAGCCTATAACGAAATTCACATACGAACTGGCGACATACCTATGGCGACGTCGCCTGTTTGCAAAATGCCCTTTCCTGCCATGTCGGTTAGGATTAGTCAGTTGAAGGATAGGGTTGGGGTTAGGGTTAGATGTATTATGTGCTAGATGTGTTTGGTGCGTACAGAGAGCATCAGGGAGTGTTTACTGACAGTCAGGTGACGTCAGCTCCTGAGACAATGACGTCATCCGACCACCACAAGCACCAACAGCAGCAGCAACAGCGGCGGCAGCAGCAGCATCAGCATCAAGTGGCTGACGCCGCCGCCGCGCCGCCGTCGGCCAGTCCAGCCGGTAAATCCCGCTGACTTTGTGCCGTTCTGTCCGCCGTCTCGTCCGGCCGTAACCCTCCCTCTTCCGGTCGGCTGTCTGTGACTTTCTGTGTCACTGATCGCTCGAACTCCTGCGCTATTGAATATTCGCACTCAGCGACACGTGCGAATGTTAGCCAGCTGCGGGCGTCGCTGCCAGAGCACGTGAGCGAAGCGGGAATCGGAGCGGAGCGGGCCGAACACCGAGTGAGCGGGAGCGTAGCGGTGAGCCGGCTGAAATGGCCGCTCAAAATCCACTCCAAGTTGCGAATTGACTGCTGTCGTGAGTCACCGCGTCTGTCGCCAATTTATCACACTGATCGCGTCCATCTTTGTGTATCTGAGGGCTAATTTCGCGCTACAAAAATGTGCGTGTGCTCAGTGTGGATGATGAATGCGGAACGTGAGCGGAGCCATATATATATATATATATATATTCTTTTTTGTGTTTTGTCACTTGACGTAAAGTGTTTGTGTGTGTGTGCTGTGATGCCTGTAAGTGCTAACGGCCTTGGCATTTCACTTGGTTTTACAAGGTTTCTAAATAAAGAGTCAACACGGGCCCCTTGACCGTTATCTCTTCCAGGTCCCTCCACAATCCGCACTCGCATCCCCGTCTCGGACGTCCCCGTTGTCAGGGCTTTTTAGTGTGCAGCTTTACACAAAACAGCAGTACTAAATGGATTTATGCAGTTATAAAAGGAAGTTTGTGTAGTTATAAACTGATTTAAACCATCATTTTATACCCACTGAAAGTGTGAAACACATCAAAGTTTCTCAGTTTGGGGTGTAATCACTTCAACTGACAACCACACAGCTGCAGACATCATTTCTGTTTCCTTACTGATATACCGGTCTGAATGTAGGGACGACTGCAATCGACTGCAATTGTCGACGTGACTAAATTCTTTGGAGACGCGTCGTTAAACACAATCTGTCGTTCTTTGTGTGATTTCATCACTTTGCCAAAATATCAATAATGGGGCAAATTTGCGGCTTCCTTTGGACACACCAACTTTAATACCGTAAGCTGCCCCTGTGACGGACTTGTTCGTGAATTGTCACCTTAAACTTCACGCTGACGTTACATTACATTACAACAAATACAAAAAGGCATCCAGCTTCAGGGGGCTTCGCCCCTGTCCCCCGGGGGCTCTGCGGCTTCTGCCCCTGGACCCTCGCTGGGATCCGCCACCAGACCCCCGTCATAGGCTCGAGATCGCGCTCACAATGTAATCGGACCCTGTGCAGTTCTAAACTGACCTTTAGCAAAGCCCTATTATGTCGCTACACGCATAAAAAGTGAAATCCACTCCCTGCAGAGTTCGATCCGTACGCGTATGACGAAATAACGTACACTACCGTACGTAGGCCTATACTTAGCCTACGGTTAAAAATAACGTAACTTCGAACTGTGACTGCCAGTGTAAATGGTACAATAGCACACCATGAAAGCGCAGCGCTAGAGTAGTCTACTGTCTATAGGCTACAGAGCGTCATATGGTTCAAAAATTAACGCTGAGTTTGCGCGACCGGGCCCCTATGCTGACTCTCCCGGGCCATGAACACTGACCCCTCCTATCCCCCGTTTGGTGTCACTGAGTGGAGCGGAACTCGAAGCGGAGTGGGCTAAAAATCGAGTTAGCGGGAGCGGAGCGGTGAGCGGGGGTTATAGAAATATGTATGAGCGGTGGGCGCGTTCACGTTGCGCTCACATGCTCTGGTCGCGTTCCAGGAATGTCCAGGGGCCCGGATTGCCACCCACGACCGGAGCGATTTCTGACCATTTCATTTTTTTCAAAATTTTCAGTTTCCGTGCCCAAATCCGTCCCCATCGAAATAAATTGGCCGGAGTTTACTATTTATTATTATTTCGCGCGTGCTGCAGTCGCTGTATTCCAGCCATATGATATCATCCGCTTCGTGGAGTAGATTCAGTCCGCCTTCAAATTTTGTTAATGGGCACGTCGTGTCCGAGTTTACTATTGACCAATAACGACAATGTCAGCAGTGCCGGACTGCCTTGTGGTCCTCCGGTTTTGGCGCAGCAAACGTGCAGCTCAGTTAAGTTGTTGCTTGAAATGTCTATGAAGCCTAATTACTTAGCGATCGCGGATGATAAGCGGGTTGTCTGATGTAAACAGTTTGTCCCTCGCAGTCGTTCCAAATCGGATACCGTCTAAGTAACCAGCCACTCAGGCCAGTTTAGTCTCCTGTCGTCAACGGGATGGGAAATGGCTACCGACAAGCTAGGACAGTGAGGGTAACGTCACACTGGTCATGCACAGAGTGAGTGGCATAGGCCTACAGGGTGGCGCGGGAAAAAGTGGAACATGCATACTTTACGTAAAAAATTTGCTTTGTCGTGGTTTTATCTGCGTAAACACCCGGGTTATGGTCCTATGTAAACAGAGACTTAATTTCCGGTGCAATTTTAAAATTTTGCTAATATTAATTTTTTTTCTCTGTGGCGCCACGTTTAACAAATATGTCCACATGTGACGATAGTTCTAATTTCTGCACTGCGCACTGACAGATGATGTGCTGCGAGAAAATCAAGGCAATCACATAGGCCTATGTCAGACTCCGCCCCGGTAACTAACTAATTGACTGCGCTGCTTTGCGCTGAGACACAGAGAACACATTAGCTGCATCGGAGCTCGTTGCGGTTGTCGTGACAATAACTCGTCGTCGTCGTTGCGCGCCTTAACACATCCATCACGGTTGTTGCTGCGGAAGCAGGCAGGCTGTGACACCGGTCGTCGTCATGTCAACGTGACGTACGACTCCGTGCGTGACGTCAGCCACCGCAGCACATCGCTGCCACTGGCGCATCCGGGACTTTGTACACGTGACTGATATCTGCCCCTCTGGTTAGGGTTAGAGTCAGACATTAGGTGACGGACAATAGGGTTTAGGGCTATAATACGGTTAGGATCAGGTACGGGGCTGATGTCCGCGATGATGCCCGGAAGGGGCAAGTGTCCGGGAAGGCAAATGTCCGGGGCCACATAATGTCCTATACATTCTTCTGAAAATATGGGGTGGACTAAGGAGTCTGGGGCCGGCCAAACTTGTGGTAGGTCGACCGGAAGCGGAACCCATAGTGGAGTCAGGGAGTGAAATCCCGGCAAGGACTGCCAACAGCTGAACATTTTCGCAGGCGTCGCGTAGATGGATGCAGCGTGTTGCTGGCGATGTCGCGAGCAGCGTAGTATGTGTGCTGGGCAGATGGGTGCGCCGAGCAAAACCGCATAGACCGCTACCGCAGACTGGTGGTGGCTGAAATATGGGGGGGGGGTTCAGATCCCTCACCGGAAGGGGCACTTATGAGGAGTGGCGATGCGGTCGTTTGCCAAATCACTTCGGACATTTGGCTCAATTTCACGCATGATATTTGGCCGTGGTGGCCGCATGCAGGTCACATAGAGGGCCGCCCTGTCGGCCTCTCCTGTATCTGCCACCAATGTCTGCTCGGGTCGAGTCGAGCGGACAGACTCAGCTAGCATGCTCATCATTCTGGTCGTATACAACAGAAATGGATGGTTTCAACTACTCTAACTGGTGCATTATTTATCAGCCGTTATCACTCCTATGTTCGCGGCAACTTAATGGAGTTTTCTCACCTGCAGTCGTTTGCTGGCACATTTTTGGCGGAATTGTAACACATTGTAATGCAAGTCTTGTGTTCAGCCTCGTCATCTCGGCTGTCAGCATGTCACTGCCCGCATTTGCTGCTGAGCGCCGTGCCGCGGCGCCGTTTTTGCTGGGCTCCTAGCGACCGCCGTTGTCGATCGATATCTCCTGCCCGCACGGCGCTCAGCAGCAAACCCGTCGCACGCTGGTGCTGCAGTCGAATAATGGGACATACAGACGGACGGACACCCGACCGTTACATAGACCCCGCTACGCATACTATGCGGTTGGTACCAACAAGCAGGCAAAACGTCTGAGCATATGGCTGTTTCTTGTAAAAATACGACGTACAGAGTTCATAGAATCGATAAGTAACGACACTAAGATTGAAAAATATATCTTATGACATATTGATGACAGCGCACAATACTTCTATACGAACAACTTGAACAAGCATATTATGCACAGCCAACTGTCAGTGTGTTGCATGCAGCTTAGCTGTAACGTTAGCGGCATAGAACATTTACTGTGCTGCTTCTGTGCGAATAAAATTCGTAAGATGTACAGCCGGGTGGCTGACAGGATGTACGATCATCGCTGTAAGTACGAGTTTATGCTCGCGACGTAATATAGTGTGACAACACTTATGCCTGTTCTCCTACTGAGAGGCAGCATAAGGTCGTAACGCACGTGATGTAAACGGATGTTTAAGCTTACACCGTTACGCGAGGCGACTGTCGGAAATAGAGATGACTGTGGGACCATGGGATTCTCAATGGGAATGGGAAGGAGTGGGAATGATGTGTGTGCGTGCGTGCGTGTGTGTGTGTTGTAGATGAGCAGCATCAGCAGCGGCTTGCCGTCGAGACACTGGAGGAACTGGAATGGTGTCTCGACCAGCTCGAGACGATGCAGACTCACCGCTCCGTCGCCGACATGGCCGCCGTCAAGGCAAGACCACTCATCGTTCATTCGACGATATATTCATTAGACGCGGCGGCATAAGAATCATCTCGGGGGGGGGGGATAAATGGGACGCGTCCTTCAACAATCTGTCAAAGTTAGCCTATTTCCATTTTCTGTACTGAAATCACTCCCCATTATTTGCCTTTGTTCTCTGTTATATCGACTAGATACACGAATGACGACTTTAGGTTTAATAGTTCATAAAAAAAGGTTTTCCAGCGTCTTCCTCAGAACCCCCTGAAAGAGCGTACACGGATGTGTCGACAATGTTATCGATGGGTTGACGCCAGGGCTGGCAAAAGTTTTTTTATGTTGTATTTTTTAGGTTTTTAAAAATACTTAAAATCTGGAAAAGTACAAAATTTAGGTTTTTTAGGTTTTTAAATTTTCACATTTTTTCTCAGAAAACTAAGTTTAAATTGTTTTTCAAGTTAGTTTGACTAACATTAGCATTTCTATCGAAGTATATGTGGTTAATGCTGCAGATGGATTTCTATTATAGGTCTACTGTCTACACTATAGGTAAGCTACATCTAAAGCGCTTTACAAAATAAAAAAAATAGAACTAAAAACTTTTAAACCGCTAAAAAAACCTTTAAAAACTTTCTTTAAAAATCTAGTTTTTCCATCCCAGGTTGACGCCACTGAAAGTACATGTAAAAGATCACAGTACGTACAGCTTGTGAATATTTCTGCGCTCCTACTGCGCCCTGAAGTTGAAAATGTGACACTCGCTGTGCGCTTTGTTAAATGGTTGTTGACGTTGTTGCAAAACTTCTTGTGAACCTGGATATTATCGGATAGCGTTTGCGTTGAAAGGATTGTTTATTGTAGGGCCTACGTATATGGCATGTATGCAATAATTGTTGACCTAGTTATATTTTACTGCGCTGAAAATTTTAGTTATCATTCTTCGGTTTTGTCTTCGTTGCAGTTCAAGCGTCTGTTGAACCGCGAACTACATCACTTTTCCGGAACAAGTCACGCAGGAAGTGAAATATCGGAGTACATCTGCAACACATTTCTCGGTACACACTCCACAAGTTCCATATGGTCTATCGTTTTTTTGGTTCGCTTTGCGGTGTTTTGCTTACACTTTTATAAACTCTCCAAAACCAAAAAA
>Ga0126332_10000708_pt1 | contig 11419 bp, 9 predicted proteins | sample InaspJWI42metaG_FD_94482 | JGI IMG/M metagenome (GOLD analysis project Ga0126332, IMG submission 94482) | Marine gutless worms symbiont microbial communities from Oahu, Hawaii - Inanidrilus sp. 2 OAHU.JWI-42 metaG | ecosystem: Host-associated > Annelida > Digestive system > Unclassified | place...
ACCGACCAACTGGCGGCATAGCTAGGGGCCACATTCACAAAATATCTTACGATTTATCATACACGATTATTGTAAGTTTATCGTAAGATCGACTTACGATAGTGACTTAAAACGTTCTGAAATTTCTCAAGAATATCCCAAGCTAATTTGCGAACACTATCTCCGACGATATTGCGATTTTGCACGTGAATCTTACCTACGAAAAGCTTTCCATTCATAGTAAGATGTTTTGTAAATCGGGCCCCAATATTTTTTCTTGGGAGTGGCGGTTTGCATGGTACAGATTCAGGTCAAAACGTTAAAGTAAATCAGCAAAGTATTCACTGCGAGCAAATCGGTTCAAGCACTTCGAGCACTTGATGTCTGCCTTTGAAACTGAGACACTGACGTCATTAATTTTCATATCATTATAGTCAGTGTAAAGCTAGCCTAATTCACACTGCCACGTGAGACACGACAAAACTGTCTAGTCTGTGTCGCGTCCGCTTCGGTGGTGTGAACTGGATTCCCGACAACTGAAGACTGTCGCCGACAGAAAATTCGAAGTCTGAACGCGTTCGGAGCAATCGTTCAATTCACACCGGCACACCAAACAGACACAGACAGGACCGTCTTGTCGTGTCCGGCGGGCGGTGTGAATTTGGCATTAACCGACAGGTTTGTTTCAACCGGTAGAGTGCGGAGTGCCGCCAAAAACCTTTAGACGCAAAAGGATGTGGCAGTAGTGCAGGGGTTTAAGTCCTTGTTGTACGGCCCTATGCTAAAATACAGGGTTTTTTTCGAAAAATCCAAAATTGGTCTTTTTTACCAATGACGGTCGCCCGCACCCCCGGCGTCCGCCACTTTGCCACCCAATTGGCTACGCTACTGCGTCCGACGACGACTACGGACGCTGATCGACGCAGCAGGCCAGTCGCTCTGTCTGCTCGTTGGTTGGTCGGTCGTTTATCGACAAGACAGTGAGAGATCGGCGGGGTCCGTCCGTCAGCCGCCCGACGTCGTCAAAAACTCGCGGAGCTAGCGGCGGGCGTGCCAAGCTCGAGCTTGACGACCGACCGACCGAACGACGTCGGCGCGTGTCGGTCGCGGTCACTCGGTCGTCGGCAATTTGTCGACGGGCGGAATGTTTGTTGTTCCGCGGTTGCTAATTGCTTTGTGCCGGCGGCGCAGACAGTTGCTCGGTGCGCCTCACCGCCGACCGACCGACCGCCAGGGCGGTCATCGCTCAACCGCCGAGCTGTTTGTCAGCTCCTGTCGCAATAACTCGACTAACAACTCACCGCCAAAACTGTTCTTCAACTCTACAGCATTACGCCCTACGTAGACAGGGGCGAATCCAGAAAATGAACTTAAAGGGGGCCAATTCAGGGGATCTGGGGGACGGAAGTCCCCCAGCGGGGTCCAGGGGCGGAGCCCCGGTAGGGCTCTGGGGGACGAAGTCCCCCAGAAGCTGACGACTTTTCGCACTTGAAAGGTTATTTAGATGTGCTCTGGGGAGACCTCGTCACCTCTAGCATCTTGGGGGGCATGCCCACCCCCCTTAAATCCGCCAGTGTATGTAGAAGAGACTGCACTGATAGGTCCATTGCAGCGCTATAGAGAATGCAAAACCGCACCAATATCGCCACACTGGCGTAGCCAGGATTTTTGATTGGGTCTCGTTTTACATTGCACAAGCCTGAATTCAACTTAGTGAAATCCTAGGACGACCAAGAACCCTCTCGCTACGTCCATGTCACCAAATCACCAAATCCGTTGTCTAAACAGTCAGCAAGGTATACCAAATGACCTCTCGCTAGTCGCTACAGCGGAAAAATTACAGTCTGTCTTGAAACCACAATGCCCATCCGTGAGCAAAATTTCTTTTCGTATTGCTTTATTGACTGGTCCAAAATTGTGCAGCTTTCTTGTAGAACGTTCTCGTTATATTGATTCCGACACGTTCTTTTTCCATGTAAGTAACAAATGTCGATCAGGTATCGCAGGAACATCTACAAATGTGGGCTAACCTATATCAAATCAGAAGTCATGTCTCCAGACTAGACTATCTACTAAACGCAATGTCCGAAACGGAAATAAGAGTTACAGCAGTGAAATTGGCGGCGCGGTAATGACAAAGCATTTTATGCTCTTCAAAATTCAGTAGCCTATGTCACAGCTGGAATTAAACAGTTACATAACCTACCCAGAACGTTTCGCTAGATTTTGACTTACTTTCGTATAGCCTACTGGTATTTCGTGAAGAAGAAATCTCATTACTACACTACGAAACATGTAGCCTACTACTACATTACGTGACTCCAGTAGACCCGCCCAGACAGTCTAATGCGCAGTGATTTGTGCCGCTGCCCGTAAGCGCTTCAGCGGAAACGCTACCTATATTGTAGATTCAGCAGCTGCAAGCATCTTAACAGCAGCAGCAGCTACGGCAGTGTTGTCAACGGCAAGACGCTGATCGGTTGAGCAGCCGGCTTACAGACGGCCGGCGTATCGCTAGTGGGTGCTGCGTGCGAACTACTCGTACCAGAACGTAGTGGGACGAGACAACTGCGTCCAGATTACACACGGAAGACTTGGATTATGGATTTCGAAATAAACAAAGGCGACTGTTTTGAAGTCTGCACTAACGATTTTGAAGAGCGAAAATTCGGTGTTGTCTTCAGCACTTGGAAAGACGAACGCAGACGGTAGATGCGCGTGTGCACGACGCAGATTTTCCGGTGTCGGCAATACGATGAGTAATTTCTAGCGCACTGACATCATCTGGACAGTGGCGATGTACGTTGAGCGCGGCGGCTGGAGGACTGTGACGCTGCTGGTGCTGAGTCTGTCGGTCGTCGCGTCGACGCAGCGACGTCGCGGCGGCGCGCCCGGCACGTCGGCAATACTTCCCGCGCACATCGTCCTCCGCTCAGACCCGCACGTCAACACGCTGGACCGCGGCGGGCGGTGGGGGCGCGGAGGGTCGTCGCGGCGCGGCAACAAGTGGTCCAAGCTGCGGCCGCGACCGACGCCCGACGACGACGACCTCCCGGTCCTGCCGCTCGACGTGCCCGCCGCCGGGCAGCTGGGACCCACGTCGAGGGACCTGGAACCGCGGACTCTCACGTCGCTGCTCGGCGAAGAGTTCGACGTGGAGTTCATGGCGATCACGCGTCCGACGGACAGCCTGGCGCACCCCAACGGCTCCTACCTCTACGACGCGGCCACGCCCGGCGGGCACCGCCGCGCAGCCGTCCGACTGCCGCGCCTGCGCGCCTTCCGCATTCCCGGGAGTGCGGACTCGGCGGGCCGGGTGGCGATCAAGGGCCGCGCGGCACGGCGACGCGCACAGCGCTACCTGGCCGCCTACTCGTACTGCCCGGTGTTCGCACGCTGGCGCGACCTCGGGCGCCGGTTCTGGCCGCGGTGGATCCGCGAGGGCTCGTGTCGCGGCGACCAGCGCGCGCGGTCGTGCTCGCTGCCGCCAGGGATGACGTGTCGACCGCACCGGTCCGCCACCAAGACCGTGCTGTGGTGGCACTGTCGCACGTCGGCACGTGGTGGACGCACGCCGCCAGTGCAGGCCAGCGCCTCCGCGTCGGCACCGGCGTGCGGCTGGATACCCATCAAGTACCCCATCATCACGTCGTGCAAGTGCTCCTGCTGACGCCACTCTAGACTGCGTGCATAGTTCTCACTAGAAAAAACTGCCCTTAATCGAGGATCGAGGACAGGCCGACCGCGTCACCATCCTTGCTAACTCTAACCGTAAGCCTGAACATTGACTTTCAATCCCCGACAAGCTGTGGTCATGACCCATTCACACGGTAACGATCAAGGTAAAAAATCACCTGGTTCAGAAGCTAGAATGTTAACAATTTGGAGTACAGACAGACACAGCCGAATTTATTGCCTTCCTCGCTAACGCGGTCGATAAATATCTCGCTATAACAGCATTATACAGTCAGTTTACAACTTCACAGTGCCTGCCGTTTGACCCACACCTTGCGCAGATAACTGGCTGATCTGGCGAACAGACTCAGCTATTATTATCTGCTATCTGCGTTACGGTTTATTTAATACTTGCGTTAACGAGACCGACACATACTGTTTTTAATACTATTTAGGCCTAACTAATTAATGACGATACTTGAACAAAAATGCGTTATGTAATATGTATATTGTACTGTAACAACAACGCTGTACTATTGTTAACGCGCATTTCGCCATAATATTATCTCGTTGAGACTGCTGCTGTAGAGTTCACTAGTATGGAAGTAGCAAATTACAAATGCAGACGTGCTGATTTACTGAAACTACGGTCTAATTACAACGGTGTAATGTGTTAATTACATGCTGAGTGAAGTCAGCAGTAAATAACGTAGGCTACAACAGAACGACGCATGTTACACGAAGTCTGTCCAAGTTCTAACACAAGTTAAAAAGCAGGGGACCGATTTACAAAATATCTCACGACAATCTTACGATTATCTTACGATAAAGCCGAAGTTACAATCGACTTACGATAGACGTCTCATTCACAAAACATCTTACAAAGGACTCCAGGCTTTTCTCACGTACAATTCACTTGCAAAATCGTGAAATCGTCTGAGATACTCTTCGCACATTAGCTTACGATATTCCTAAGAGAAATCTAAGCACGTTGTACACGTCATTATCGTAAGTCAATCTTACGATAAACTTAAAAAGATAATCTTACGATAAATCGTAAGATATTTTGTAAATCAGGGCCCCGATAAACAACTAAATAACAGTGCACGACCATTGTCACAAACATATTGTATTGGTTAGTTCTGTATGATGTTAATTACCTAAGCCAAATAAGCTTCAAATCAAGAATTACACCACAAAATCATGAAACAGCTTATTGCAGTCACATGCCACAGAGCGATAAGTGAAAGCAGCAAAACAAAAATGCACAAATATTACACTTTGCACAAAAATATCTGAGCAAAATAAATCATTCATCTGCCTCAGAATGTATGCAAACGGCTGTCACCAATTAACTGATTAATCAATGATTTTGAATAATTTCTCAGAGACATATAGTTGACTAAAAATGTTAGCTGTCGATTAATATATTTTACAGCTCCAATGGCACAGCTTAACAATGTGTTAACATGAAGCAGCTGCAGTGACGTTGGTGAAATATTTGAAATAAACTACATGTAATAAGTTCTTAGAGTATTTAAGATCAAATCATCAACGTTTTATTAAAGCTACCAAAAAGCATCACACTGGCAGAAAGTTGTTGATATAAGAAAAGATCTATAAACAGTGACAACTGTGAGCTGTCAGCTAGTACAAACATGTACATTCAATAGCCCTGCTACTTTCAGTTTTCAATGGCACTATTATTTTTACTACATAATTTCACTACAGTCTGTCAGTAAAATAGATGCACCCAATGCACTGGACGCAAGTAGAAAACTGGAAATGTATGGAAAATCAAATACAGTAAAACAAAAATACCTTCAATATTATGCAACAGTTCTCAGAAGCTTACTGCTCATCATCAATTATTTTAGTCTATAATTCTACTTATCTAACAGGCTGTATAATGTCTGGATTTCACGCTTGTAATCTCCTTCAGGAGTCTCCAGAATCATTGGCAGATCATCAAAGAAAGGATCGTTCATAATGCGTTGAAATGTCGACTTTCCAAGCTTCCCTCGACCAATGTTCTCGTGACGATCCAGGTGACATCCAAGCCCACCTATGTTTGCAAATAATGAAACACTATCCACTACAGCATGCCAAATAATAATTTAGGTTTTTAATTTTTTCATCACTTTATGACTTTGCCCATCCAACAGATGGGGACAGCGGCATTGTTTCAACGTTTCCATCTGTCTATGCGTGCCTCTATCGACTTCCAATTCATCACTAGTGTGAAATTGTGTGTTAGGAATAGTTTCTTTGGGTGCTTTTATATACTCGTGTTTCTTCTACGTGTTTTATGCTAATTGTGATGAAACACTTCCCAGAAGTTTATTGCTCATTAACTGGCAGTCTAACTACTTCTCCAACAGCTTGTAAAGTGTCTCGATGTCCCGCTGGTAGACTTCAGGAGTTTCCAGTACGATTGGCAGATCATCAAAGAAAGGATCGTTCATAATGCGTCGAAATGTTGACATTCCAAGTTTCCCGCGACCAATGTTCTCATGACGATCGAGGTGACATCCAAGTCCACCTACGTTTGCAAATAATGCAAACAATCTCCATTACAGCATCTCACGTGGTTTAGGTTTGGTGACTTTTATGCATCGTTTTCTTAAAACAGGGCCGCAGCAGAGGTGACTTGGGACAGAGAGAATTGGAGATGGATTGTACAACCTCACTGTCAGCAAACCTGACTGATGAAAAACAAGAACAGAAGAGGGCCAATTGTGATAAAACACTTCCCAGAAATTTTTTGATCATTAACTGGCAGTCTAACTACTTCTCTAACAGCCTGCAAAGTGTCTCGATGTACCGCTCGTAGACTTAGGGTTAGTTTTTTTAATGTTTTTCTATACTTTTACTGCACTTTAACTTTGCCCCAATAGGGAAGCGGAGTATTGTGATGACTGTGTCTGTCTGTCTGTCTGCGAGCAGAAGTACATGTCTGATCTTTACCAAATTTTTTGTGCATGTTACCTATGGCATGGCTCAGTCCTTTTCTTGCGGCGTCGCCGGAAATATATGGACGACATCATGAGCATAAGCCAAGGCAGCTTAACGCAGCTGCCCAGCTGATTGGAGCACATGCAGCCTTGGACTTGGCTATAAATGGTATGTGGGAATTCCCGTTGCGGGCCAATGGACTCACGGGCCTACTTTTCGGGCACCACAGTCTGGGCCTAGTAGGCCGCAGCGGGCATGTTGAATATTCATGACATCATGTTAGCACATAATATCCCTGTGTATATAGCGACATGAGAAGGACATGTGCTTAAAGTAACTCCCCAGGTGGCAGCACTGGGGCGGATACTGTGGTCTATGAGTGCCTTCTTGGTTATTGTGACTGTAGTCTGTCTGGAGTTGACTAGAATAAACACGTACTATCAGTGAATATACTGATAGGTTCCTTTACCTGTGATCATTCTGTGTCGCTCTCATTCTACATGTATAATTTGGTGACTCTAATTCAGCTGATTTTCTTCAATGTATCTTTCATTCAGAAAGACCACAGTGATCCCACTCGTCTTCTTTCACTGCTTTTTCACTACTCCACATTATGATACTTAGAATTACACAAAATTATTATCTTCTAAAAGTGTCAGTAGCTCGGTTTTGACAAATAACAAACACGGTACTAAAGACAACACTCCGTCAATTTTACGACAAATGATAACAATTCACTCACCTTTCGAATCATTAAGGTGGACTGCCTTCAAATACTGTCGACCAACTACTGTCTCAAACTCAGCTTTCATCTGCTCATATCCTTTCTCAGACCGTATATCGTAGCCTGAAGTTACAGTACAATTGTTATGGCAATCATAAATATGAATCAATTACTTCATCAGCATATACAGTAACTTCCTATTAGTTTATTTACATCACAGTTTGGCTGATAGTCAGCCATCCAAATGTGTTAAAAATTAATCTGACGGCATAGCCACAAGTCAGCAAGAAACAGTGACTGATAGCACTGGCGGAGTTCCCACTCAATTTCACAATTTTTGACCATTTACCACAAAACAGATAAAAATATTGAAAAATTCCTGTTAATCTGTTACCAATATTTAATTATTCATTGCAAAACAAAAACAGTTGGAAAAAATATACAGTATTTTTGTAGTTGTGCACCTGCGTTCAACTTCGTGACACCACTACAGAACTGGAGTGAAAAACATGTCCTCAAAGCATCATCCCGCTCAGTACAGAAATACTACACAAGTTTAACGACCCTTTTTCTGGGACTACACAGGTGAGCCGGTACCAGAAAGGTAAAACCAATCTGGATTTTACTGAAGCAAGAGACAGTGAGTGGCAGTGGCATCAGCTGGATCATATGCAAGTCTGCACCTCGCTCCAGACGGATAACCACGCCAGCACCCCATCACTCAAGATTTTTACAGGCCGGATGCCCTTCCTGCCGCCCAACCAACAGCGTCAAAGCACTGAAGGCAGAAATACAATAACAATAACTGAAATCACCCGAGACATACATGCAAGTTTATCTAGCATACGCAAAGCATAGTAAGAAAGCTAATACATCACAAACTGTTACCTGCAGCATAAGCATGACATGTGTCCAAACAAACACCCACTCGAGACTTGTCTGTGACAAGGTCAATGATCTGTTTCAGCTCCGAGAACTTGCCACCAACAGTATTGCCTTGACAACTCATGTTCTCGATAACTACAGCAAACATGCAAATGACACATCAAAGCGATGCAGTATAAAAATTATTTCCAAAATACAGCAACCATTTATTAGCTCCTAAATTAATCTTAACCTCAAGCTACAAACCACCAATAAAACCCAAATGTGGGTAATAGATATTTTGGCAATATAAGTCAAAAAGTACCAAAACATGACTACAGGCACTTCCGGTCATCAGAGCATCACAGCTGTTGTGGAGGACAGCTTATCTTATCTCCCACACGTGTATGCCGAGACACCACCATCTGCCCCCCCCCGACACCTGCCCCTCCCCCGAAAACAATTATCGCGGACATCTACTCCCTGGTTTGTGTTAGGTTAGGTGTGGCAGGCAGATGTCTTGCGATGGTGATTTTTGGGTCCGGAGAGGGGAAGTTTGCCCAGCTTGCGCAACGTCACTTATGATTTCAATAGTAAAACATTTATTACTACAATCTAATGTTCAGTTACATCAACATACTACTGACAAGAAATCAGTGCTAGTTGCTGTGTAAATGCATACAACAACTGATGAGTGAGTGAACTACCGGTAATCACGTTTGCTGTCTGTGAGTGCACATAGTTAATTGAAGCAGCAATCTTCTGTATACATTCTTCACGTGAGACTTCACCCTTCGAAGAACCTATCATATCAACACACGTGAATATGCACTTATAATTAGGACCACACACACAGAAACGTTTAATGGCCCTTTTTCCGGGAGTACCCAGGTGAGCCGGTACCAGAAAAGAAAAACCAATCTGGATTTTACTGAAGCAAGAGACAGTGAGTGGCAGTAGCATCAGCTGGGCTATGTGCAAGTATGGACCTCGTTCCAGACAGATAACCATGCCAGTACCCCACCAATCAGTTTTTTTACAGGCCGCCTGCCCTTCCTGCCGCCCAACCAACAGCGTCAAAGCACTGAAGGCAGTGCTTTGACACAGGACCAGTAACAATAAAAATTTTTAATAGTTAACTTTTCAAAAAGTAACAATTATTTAATAGTTAATTTCAAGTTTTTAAAATTACATAACACAAATCAACTGTAATTTTTTCAGTTGTCGAAACTGTTAACAGCTGTCATATAATGCAACAACACAACTGTTCAATTGTTCTTTAAAGTCTTAGAGATAAACTAAGGCACGTTCACTGGAGATATGATCATCATAAACAACTTAATCATATGTAGTTAATCTGTTGATAAGTGATGTGACAATAATCAAAATTTGAAGGATTAAAACGGTTAATTCAGTGACTGATCGTTAATCTGTGCAACCCTACTTATAATATATGCAGATTTGCAACCACTGCTGTTAAAGCAACTGCCAATTAGCTCATACAGCTATTATTACACGCATTTTCAGTTTGTTTAATAGTAACAGAATGACTGTCAACACTTCAAACAACACCTTAACTGAATAGACAGTGAAATATCTCAGCGAGCATGAGTGACTGTGACTAGCATATTGCGAAGGTAGTATATAAAACAAGACTTAGCAAACCCGGGTGGAAGTTGTAGATTGGAAGACCGAGCTTTTCACAGCGCTTCAGTTCATCAACCAATGTCTCACGAGTCTTGCGCAGGACTTCGTCATCGGACGAGCCACAATTCAGCAGGTATGAACCATGTGGCACCACCATCCACGGATCAATCCCACATTTCTTCACACACATAAACAACAGCTAGACCATTTGAATATATGTATACGCATACATCAATTCTGTCATGCTGTTACTTAGGCCTATCTGAAGCATTTGTGGATGACAAAGTTTAAAAAAAGGAAGTAACACATGCACACACACGCACACCCGTTTAACGGCCCTTTTTCCGGGACTACCTGGGTGAGCCAGTACCAGAAAGGTAAAACCAATCTGGATTTCACTGAAGCAAGAGACAGTGAGTGGAAGTGGCGTCAGCTGGGCCATATGCAAGTCTGCACCTCGCTCCAGACAGATAGCCACGCCAGTACCCCACCACTCATGTAAAAAAAGGAAGTAAGTGGTTTCATAATATCATACCAGGATAAAACAGGTTATTGCCATATAACCGGTAAGTGAAAATGTTTCATGACACTGGCAATGCCACAGAATGCAGTCTGTTCCATACATGCACAATAGTGTGTTCAGGGACCAGTTGGTGCTCCTGAGCAACCAGTAAGTTATTACCAGTAGATATTCCCAAGTAGAAGGGCAGTCCAGCAGCTAACAGGCCTCTGGCACTTGTAGTAGATGTCATATGACAACAGTGTACTGTTCAAATTCAACCATGGAATAATTACAGACCCATTTAACGGCCTCTTTTCAACAACAACCTGGATAAGCCAGCACCAGAAAGGTAAAACCAGTCTGGATTTAAACGAGGCAACTGATGATGGGATTTGGGATGACAGTGGCATCAGCTGGACCATATGCAAACAATCTGCACCTCGTTCCAGACAGATAAGCACACCAACATCTAATCACACAATTTTTACAGGCTCTGTTAGAGTTATGCTCTTCCTGACGCCCAACCAACAGTGTCAAAGCACTGAAGGCAGAAAGCAATGAAGGCAGGAGCAAACCACGAATAATTACTGTAACCAAAATCCAAAATGTATTGAAACTGAGTGGCAGTAATTTAATGTTCTAGGCTATTATCAGTTTCTTTAACAAATTACAAAGAACAACTTTCTTGTTCTCACATGACATTGTAGGTGGTTGGAGCCTACGATAATTACTTGTAAATTCTGAGGCACTATGGTATACATCATGGGATTGCTGCATTTCTAGCCTGGAATATTAATAGTGCCTCGGATACAACAGCCTTCAACTTCTGGCAGCACAACCCAGCATACTGCAACTACCGCAGAAACTGTGCAGACAAGGACAAGAAATTCTGAAATAATAAACCAGATAAGTACAGGTGACTAACTGGCACATCACCAACCACATTCACCACATTCACGGTTACGCTGACGACACGCAGTTGTATCTGCACGGTCGTCGCGACAACATGACGTCCACCGCCCGTCGACTCGAAAACTGCATCACTGATGTCGGTCAGTGGATGTCCGCTAACC
>Ga0126332_10000709_pt1 | contig 11415 bp, 6 predicted proteins | sample InaspJWI42metaG_FD_94482 | JGI IMG/M metagenome (GOLD analysis project Ga0126332, IMG submission 94482) | Marine gutless worms symbiont microbial communities from Oahu, Hawaii - Inanidrilus sp. 2 OAHU.JWI-42 metaG | ecosystem: Host-associated > Annelida > Digestive system > Unclassified | place...
AGTAATGGCAGCCTACCGTCGGGTTTATGACTCACGTCACCTGCAGGCTGACTGCCAAGAACCGGGATCAGCTCCGGAACCCTACGCTCGGTAATCGAGTATGGGCTACCTTTACCTTTTTAGTAGTAGTAGTAGCAGCAGCAGCATAATAATAGTAGTATTTGTAGTAAGACAAACTTACTGCTGACAAAAACGTGGACTTCGCAGAAACTGAGTGCGTTGTTAAGAGCCTCAACTTGGACGACAAGAAATCTTCTCCGAGGCAGTCCAGGTACGCACGGCAGCAGAACAGGTGCGCCAATTACTCCTGCCTGTTTGCCTGTGTGACTGTCTGTCTCTCCGCGAGCATATCTCCCGAAATGCATGTTCTAGCTTCAGTGACTTTAAACGACAACAAACCTTGGAGAGCGAGGTCGAGGCGGAGACCATGCTCTTCAGACCAGGACTGGAGGCACGCGGAGAGACAGACAGTCACACAGGCAAACAGGCAGGAGTAACTGCCGTACCTGTTCTGCGCGCATCTTACCTCCACCTTTGACCAAGACCACTATTTTGGCCTCAGGAGCTGCCGAGACCGACGTTTTGGACTCGAAGACAAAACCAAAATTATTATGGCCTCTAGACCGTCTCTCCTTTTTTCACCTCAATTTAGTTTCCTTTTTGGTTCTGGGGCCAAAACAGACACCGAGACGAAAAGTTCGGTCTCAAGAAAAGTATGGTCTCCAGATATAACTGCCAGTGAGGGCACCGTAGTGGACTCCGCACTGAAAACGAGAACCACTCAGATTGAGAAAAAAAGATACTCGAGCGCTGGGTCCTGAAACGAGGGGACTTACTGGTGTCTGTTTGTGTGCGTGTTTGTCGGTCTCTCCGCGATCATAACTCCGGAACTGCGCGTCCTATCTTCACCCAATCATATGCCGTGACTGTGTAGTCGTCTGCGTGGACGCACGGCAGCAGGAGCAGGTGTCCCTCATACCATGTTTTCAGACTCACGGCGCTCTGGTAGCGGCCACACACGTCGTAGTTCCACAGAAATGGAGCCGTGACTGCTGGTGACACATCGGTCACTCCAACGATGAAGTAGCTCAACTGGTCAGCTGAAAAGAAACGAAACCCAGTGGCGTAACTAGGGTTTTCAGCGCCCGGAGGCAAAAGCAATAAAGTGCCGCCGCCGGAGCCCAAAATTAAAACGCTATGCAAATTGCCACGAAGTACAGTATTATTATTATTAATATTTATGGAATGAAAAAGTTACGCTATGCAATACAAAAAGTACAAAAATCAAGCTGTAGTAAACCTGCGCGTCAACCAAGGCCCAACAGTGACATTAATGTGGCATGCAAAGAGTCAGCCAAGCCGCAGACCTACTCCGATTCCCACTGCTTCATCATCAAGCCTCGACCCACAAGACGACATTGGCATAGCCTGAAGCCAGTCTCCACTATGCGGGGATGAAGCAGCCAGAAAAGAAGCCAGCTGTGGCGGGGTGCTCACACTGGACTTCACTTGAGCTACGTTTGCCAAAATGCCGGGACGATCCCAGAAGGGTTGTTTTGGCGGCAAATCGTCCGGAAGAGTGCCAAAGGCTGACGACCAGTCAGAGAGATATGACTGTAAAGAGTCATTGTCGGAGCAGGCACAATCAGCAAGAATGTCGGCCTGGGGGAGAGTGTGCTTGCCGCAAACGCTAAAAAGGCAGGAAGTGCGAGCGAAGACACACGTCTCCCCCCCAGGCCTCCATCCTTCACTGGGAGGCTGGCCTGAAGCCACTGTATGTCAGAGATTATTATTATTATTATTTTTTTAAACCTCGGTAGGAGTTCACGAGGTGGGAGACAAAAATTAATACTAGAAATTATAACTCTGATGGTCAATCATCCGAGCGATTCTCATCAGCAAAGCTCTCGTGCAGCAGGGTAGCGTTGAAACGCTGTATCAAAACGGAAATTCGCTGGAACAGATAGTTATTATTATTAGTATAGCCCCCGGGGTTAAAAACTAGAAGCTAAAACAAATATCACTGGTGGCTAGAGGCCCGGGTCTTCGTCAGTGGAACAGAAGGAATCCATAATGAGAGCAGAGTTGAAGAACACAGTCCACGACAAATCGGCAACAAATCAACAAATTGGGGTATGCAGTTTAAGCCTACAGAAACACATAAATCACAATACCGCAGCAGTCTTGTCTGGGGAGTACAACAACGCCAGTGACTGAGGGTGGAGCGCCGAGATCAATCGCCCACCACGGGTTGTTTGTATCCACGGGTCACCGCACCCCACCACGGGGGCTAACCACCACAGCACGGGTTGTTTATATCTATGGGGGCTTCATGCTCAACCCCACCCACCACGGGGCTCCCCACTCCACCACGGGTTGTTTGTATTCACAAGGGCATCCACCCTTCCACGGAGGCACTCAACCCTACAGGGTTGTATATATCTACATGGAATCCACACCTTACGACGAGGGCTCCACACCTCATCCCATCATTGGTTGTCTGTATACACGTGGGCAAAACACGCCACCACGGGTTGTGTGTCGTCGATCTTTAGATTTCCAGCGACGTTAAACGTGACCAAACCTTCCAGAGTGAGTCCGACATCGAACTCGACATGGAACAGTATATCACACGGCACTCGCTCGTCAGCGTCACTAAACGTCTGTTGATCACATCTGAAGACCGAGCTGTTCCAGCTTTCATACTCGTAACGTCCTCAGCCAGTGTGACTACAGCGTACTGTACTACTGCTCCGTGACCTTGAAGTACCAGTCTACTTACGTCACGCTAATGGACACTTCGTCACTACTATTACTACTGCTCCTTTGCCTCATCGTCCTCCTCTTCCTCCTCCTCCTACTACAACTATTGTTGCTGCTGCTCCTACTATTGCTAGTACTACTACTATGAGACCAAACCCTCGAGACAAACACCGAGACCAAAATTTTGGACTGGAGACCAGCCTGGCCTCTTGTAGCTTCACGGTCCACCACGGGTTGTTGTCCGCCTCCGACACGAAACAGCTTGAGGACATTTTCAGCGCCCAACCATCATGGGTGCCGTCGACCGCCTTGTCCGGGGTAAACGAGCCGAACACCGGGTGAGTCGCAATGCTGCTGGCGAACGTCGGCGGATTTGTGGCAGGAGTTCTTTGATGCCTGCTCAGATTTGAACACAGCGTAGCCAAAACACACGGAAGTGTTCCAGGACAACACCTTCGAGGCCAAAGCCAAGGCCAAAGCCAACGCCAGTGCCTTTCGGTGTTAGTAGGGTATGGTTGGGATTAGGGTTATGGCCAGGTTTTAGATTCTGAGTTAGCGTTTGTTTACTGTTGGATTATTTTAATCATACTACAGCGACTTTTTCTTTGTGGATTCATCTAAGCTAAAAAGATAAACTGCCTATCACGTTTCAAGGCCTAGGTAGCTGGAGGCCAAGGCCAAAGCCAAGGCCTTTCTACTTCGAGGTCGAGGACAGTCCTCGAGGACCACATCCCTGGATTTCTTTGATGCCTGAACATGGTGTTGCAAGCTGTGGGATTTGGACAGAGCATCGCCGGATCACTGGAGAGTGACGGTGTAGTTACTGACTTAATAGGCATTAATAAATAGCGCTAATATTCTGGTCGGAGTTCACACTACTGGCGAACGTCGGTCGATTGGTTGCCACGCTGAATGGTTTCGACTGCGGTGCTGCAGCAGCGCATGCAACATAAGTAATGCAAATAAAACTAAGTAAGACGGTTAGACGGAGTTCATCTTGCGATTATTGTTCCCGAAGAAAGCCCGCCACAGACGCAATAACGTCACTGTCATTTGAATATTGCGTGCCATACAAGTGTTCTTTTTTGGCAATAGAAAACAAGTATATGTCAGAGGGTGCTAGATCTGGTAAACATGGCAATCGCAGCAGCCATCGCAGCAGCAGAGGTGTGGGCATGGCGAGTTATCATGCAGCGGAAGAACACGTCGCAGCTTTCGTCGACGCTTGCTTTTTAATGCTTCGTGTGCCGGTAGTCTTAATGAAGACGTCATCTACATCAATAAGTATGTAAATGAATGACCTTTATGTTGCGGTAATAAATGCAGTGTATACCACATAGTTATCGACAGAGCCAGGAACTTTACTTCGTGTACTGGGGATGAATAAGAAGACACAGAAATCAACTTACAACGAGCGAATACTAGGACCTCGCAGAAGTTGAGTACGCCATTGGCGCGTTCGATTTGAATGACGAGATATCGGCGAGGCGGCATTTCGGCGATGCACGGCTGGAACACAGTGCCTCCATGGGGGACGACACCTGGATACTGGCCGCAGACGTCGTAGTTCCACACCGATGGCACTACGGTGAGCGGCGACACGTTCATCAGTCCGACGATGAAGTTATCCGTCGGGTGATAATCTGACAGAGGAAACAAGTCGATAGTCGCTTCCATTGTCTTAGAGGTGTCATAATCAAACCGACTACGGACCGACATGTGGACATCACCTGTATACCGACGGCTTGCTGTGGCGAAATTTTCTAAGTCCACAATGTAGAAATTCCTCACGTGACCTTGACCACGCCCACTTAGGGAACACTCACTCATTACAAGACTAACACTTCGCATGGCCGACCCGTGTACAAAATTTGAAGTCTCTAGCGTTAGCCGTTGCGGATATATTACATGGGGTGTAAAATTCTATAACGGGTCACCTGACCCTTACCACGCCCCTTTCAGGAAAGATTTTTCATCGGCAGGGTTCCACTTGCTATGGTAAGTCAATGTACCAAATTTGAAGTCTGTACGTTCATCCGTTACGAATCTATGAACGACGGTGCAAAATGCAAAAATGGGATGGTTTGGGGCGGTTAGGGGGCACTCAAGGTCATGAGTAATGCGACCATTCGATAGAGCGCATACGACTTTTTATTCGACTTTAATAGAAACCATGCGTCCACCGTTTTCGAGATATAGCCAGCTATTTGTCGAAAGTCGCCGATTTTGACCCACTCCAGATGCATTTGGCGCCTCCGTAAGGGGTGATCCAGGTCGAATTTCGCGGAGACCTTTGGCCACAGAAAACTAGAGTCCCTGGGATATCGTGTGGTGTTATTTGTGTGATCCTGCGTTTAGCCGTTTTAGTAGAACTCCGACTTGTGATGGACGGACATACTATTCCAGCAAGTTAATCGTGGATATCAAACTCCGCCCCCGGTGCCGTGCTCGCCTGGTTAGTCAGTCTGAGTATACGCCGCGGTGTCAAATACGTGCTGCCCCCTGTTGAGTTACTTTGAGTATATGCCTTCAGTCCGTCACCTATTACTGGCGGCTACGTGCAAGCATGACGTTATGCATAAACCGGAAGTACATCTAACTACATTTGCAACTGCTTTCAATCACAGTCACTGAGCACTAAACAATCATTGGACTTATTGCATAATTTTCAGATATTGTTATTTATTCAAAAATATGTGCACCACAGAAGTAAGTTGCCTGCTGTTTTTTCTACCTATTTTGAAGAAAATAATTTACTGCACTGTCACGATACACGGCAAAAAACGATTTCCACACGTATGCTGTGCAGTCTGAAATTGGGAAAAAGACTATTAGATATAAGGGCAGTAAGTTATGGAACAATCTACCTGATGACCTCAAAAAGACTACATCATTATTATCTTTTAAATATAGATTAAAAAGCTATTTGCTGCACACTTAAGAAGAGTAACTGTCTGAATATATATATAGTTTTTCATGGCATTAGTATTAGTGTATTGATTGTAGGCCCTATTAGTGACTACCACCAATGTTTTCTGCATGTACATGCCATGTTTGCACGTTTTTTGTTTTTTTTCACTTTTTTCTGTCAGTATATGTGTATTATGTTTTTTTGTATGGGCGGCCAGCTACGATGGGCTAATGCCTCCACTGGCAGCCTGCCATTGTAACAATTTATATGCATTATCTATGTTATGTATATTTGGCAAATAAACTCTCTCTCTCTCACCCACTATCTAGTTGCAGTGACGAGTAATGCTGACTACAGTAAATTCAGAATGGCCTCTAGACAGTTGCATCGCACGTGAGCCTGGTAAGGATTAAACTATTATACAACAACAACAACAACAACCGTAACGGCCCTTTTCCGGGACTACCCAGGTCAGAAAAGTAAAACAAATCTGGATTTTACTGAAGCAAGAGACAGCGAGTGGCAGTGGCATCAGCTGGGCTATATGCAAGGCTGCACCTCGTTCCAGACAGATAACCATGCCAACACGCTACCACTCAGTTTTTACCGCGCGACGCTACGCTAGTGCGGTATATGCTGTGGCCATGTGTCCGTTTGTGTCTGTCTGTGTCTGTCACAAGTCGGTGTTCTACTAAAACGGTTAAACACAGGATCACATGAACAAAACCGCACGATAGCTCAGGGACTCTATTTTTGGTGCCAAAGATCTCCGCAAAATTCGACCGGGGTCACCCCCTACGGCGCCAAATGCAGGCGGGGTGGTTTAAAATCGGCGACTTTCTGCAAATATCTGGCTATATCTCGACAACAAGCTCAGCTATCGCTGAGGGACCGCGCGATGCGTCGTGTCAGTTGAAATCTTGCCAACTGCCACGCAACAGTGCAGAAACTACTTACGACAAGTCCTGAACAAATCAAAGTTATGAAGTTGGAGCGTTACAGTGGGCCGATGTGTAATAAACATGTGCACTCAACCATGACGCGATCGAGTCGCACAGTTGGTAGCACAGCAAACCGCATCGCCATGCAGGTGCGTGCTACTCTCCGGAGAACAAGTCTATATTCAGCTTCCTGCGTACGCTGATAGCGTGGCCATTCATTCGCCGCACGCCGCTGCTGCTAAGCGCCGGCCATGCAGCAATCAACTGATGCCAACCGAGCTCACAGCAGCAAACCCACAGCAGCGGGTTTGCTGCTATGAGCCCATTCTGGGCGAGACAGACGGACAGACGGACGCATACTATGCGGGCCGTGCCAATAACGATCAACGACGAGCGAGCAAGCTCTAGCACGCAATTATCTCCCCTAAAATTGAGCGTTTCTGGGCAATCAGGGGCAATCACAGCCCAGTCTAATATATGCACGTGGTTCTTTGGGCCCGCGTGAGTCCACACCACGAACGGCATCTCGATCGGTTCAGCCGTTGTTGCAGGACTCACGGTCGTAAGACCACAGACAGACACTCGGACAGACCACGAAACATCGGTGTCAATAGGCCGTAACTTACGCTATGCGATGCGGCCTAACAAATGCATTCATGCGTGCAAATCAAAGCGACCGATCGCGGAAACTGCTACGACAGTCAGTGCGTGGAACCAAGTAAGTAAGTAAGTAGCGTAAGTAAAACATATATAAACGCGTTAATCACACAAATGAATCGGAAGCGCTGGAGTTTGCCGCTAGGTGGTACCACGTTGGATGGTACTGAAAGGGAAAGCTGGTTTTCGGGAGGGGGACACGGCATGTGTCCGGGAGGCGGAAGGCAAACGTCTCTTTTGTTCGCGGGTTTGGCAAACGTCCGGTAACGAGGTAAGTTACCTGCGTCTCCTTTGTTGTAAAGCACGATGGCAACAACGGGTAGCGGTACGGCGAACTCGACCGCCCACCACGGGTTGTATTGATAGTGTAATGTGGGCGTGGCCTGATATGCAAGTTAGGTCCGTGTGGGCGGTGCTTTGGTTATCAAGTGACCACTCTTGATTAATCGAGATTTTATTCTTGACAACAGAACTGTCCTTTTTGCTACTATTCTCCGCTCACCACAGACTGGTTTCTCAATGGAATGCAGGCGTGACTTAATATGCAAATTAGGGGCGGGCTTAAATCTTGACAGAGGAACTGTCCTTTCGCTGATACTCTCCGCCCACCACGGGTTGTATTCACTCAGCGACACAAAGCAGCTGTTGTCAACCCAGACGGCTCCAAGGGAATAGCCGCCGTCGACTGCTTTTGAAGGCGAGTATGCGCCGTAGCTCCAGTCAGCTCATATCCTCTACGGCGCGATATAAGTTGTCGTTTTATTATTATTATTATTAAACCTTGTCACCAAGGCAAGCCCTAATACCAACCCAATCCTAACCCTATTCACCCTACACACCCCGACAGGCACTTGCCTTGGCCTTGGCCTCGGCGGTATAGTCCTCGAACACATCGCTGTCGGTTGTTATGCGCCGTAGGTCGCGTCGACATAAACACTACTCGAGAACGTCGGACGATGCTCTGCAATGGTGATGGTCAGCACTCCCTCCGCTATGCAGCAATTGCAGTCAACGCTTCAACGTGATACGATACAGCAGTGGCGTATTCAAAAGGGGGTTGGAGGGGGTTAAACGCCGACAAAGATTGCATAATAAACGAGCATTCAAGAAGCAATCATCAATAATCATCATGCATTCAACCACTCTTGTCATTGACTAGCAAGTCGAGCGCTCAAATTTAACCGACATTAGTCATTTTAACAGCAAAAAAATTAAAACAAAAATTCCCTTCAAGCCCATGCATGTTCAAGCCCCTCCCCCGATGGAGATGGAGACATCGTCTTCCCACAACCTAAGTAGCAGACAACTGTGTGAACCCGCCCTTTAGCTACTCACAACGCTCGATTTGGATGATTGACAGCCTCATTAGCATACTGGACACGCCCAACAACGCGTCGCCTAGCAACATGAAGCATAGCCCTAACCTTAGTCCATGCTCCAACGTGCGGGTCCTGTCCTATTTCTAGCAATGCACGCCTACTATAGTAGTCAGGGCTTCTAACCCTAGCGCTATACACAGCTTTAACCCTAACGTTCTTGAGCTATTTTTTAGCAACGGTCGCTAGGCCCGCGCCTTAGTCACCGACTTTCCCATTTATGTTTAGCCACGACGTCATCATATTTCACAACAAGTAAGCAAATAAGTATGTAAATTTTTCTTCATCCATTGTTCTCTGCATTCACACAATTTGTTTACTTCATGCGCACAACCGCTAGCACCATTGCTAATTTCGCTTCATGCTTTACCAATTACATTAGTTAATACCAATCGTCCTGTGCATGTCAAAGCAGCTACACGAAACGTCTCGCAATCGGGCGGTCTAGCGGTCAGCGTTTCCGTATAGCATCTCACTTCGGTCAGCAAACCGTTTTGCCTTCAGATATACCACACGGTACAGTTCTCAGACGATGCAGCTGACAACGCAGTTCCAATATTTAGTCACGTCATCATTCTATATTTAATTGTCACAGTAAGTAATTCATTAAGTAAGTAACTAACTATTTTTTGATTTATGTCAATACATGGCTGGTTGCTAACGACTAGACTACCTTTCACAATAATTAAGTAAGTAAGTAAGTAATTTTTTTCATCCATGTTAATATATGGCTGGGTGCTTAAGATAGGCTTTGCCATACTTGTAACATGGCAGCACTAGAAATGAAAATACTGTTAGCAGTTTATTTAGCCACAGCTTACTGTCTCCCTGCACTTTTGTATAGCTGCGAGTCCTGGTCTCTTCGATATGAATTACAAGAAGCTCAGCTATCGCCGAGGGACCGCGCGATGCGTCGTGTCAGTTGAAATGTTGCCAACTGCCACGCCACAGTGCAGAAACTACTTGTACGACAAGTTGTGAAGTTATGAATTTGGAGGGTTACAGTGGGGCGATGTGTAATAAACATGTGCACTCAACCATGACGCGATCAAGTCGCTTCCACTGTCCTATAGGTGTCATAAACAAACCGACCACGGACGAGTTGTGGGTATCACCTGTATACCGACCACTTGCTGTGGTGAAATTTTCTAAGTCCACAATGTAGAAATTGCTCAAGTGACCCTGACCACACCCACTTAGGGAACACTCATCACAAGACTAAGACGTCACATGGCCGACCCATGTACAAAATTTAAAGTCTCTAGCGTTAGCCGTTGAGAGATATTTCACAGGGTGTAAAATTCTAAAACAGTCACCTGACCCTGACCTCGCCCCTTTCAGGGAATATTTTCACCGGCAGACTGGGACTTGCAATGATTAACCTATGTACCAAATTTAAAGTCCCTGCGTGCAGCCGTTACGAATATATAAATGGCGGTGCAAAATGGAGAAATTGGGGGTAGTTTGGGGCAGTTATGGGCCACTCAGGGTTATCCACAATGTCACCATTCGATAGAGCGCATACGACTTCCTATTCGACTTTAATAGAAATCATGTGTCTATCTTGTAGGCCTACTGTTTTCGAGATATAGCTAGCTGTTTGTCGAAAGTCCCGATTTTAACCCATCCTGCCTGCATATGGCGCCCCAGTAGGGGGTTACCCAGGTCGAATTTCGCGGAGATCTTTGGCGTCAGAAAACTAGAATCCCTAGGCTATCGTGTGGTGTTGTTTATGCATGTGATCCTACGTTTAGCTGTTTTAGTAGAACACCGACTTGTGTCAGACAGACGGACAGACACAGGGCCATAGCATACACCGCGCATGCGTAGCATCGCGCGGTAAAAACTAGGGCTATTGGCAGTGGGAGAATCAAAGACATATGAACGCGTTAACCAGTCATTTATTTGACAGTACTGGTTCGTGCTAGTCACTGACAAGTGACAATACATGTAGTTATTGTCAGTGCATATTATTATTTATTACAATAATCGTCGATGGCGTTACCCGTAAAACTCAACAGCACAGCGAATCCCCAGTGTGACGTCATTATGTCATTGCACGTATACTAAGCACAGATGACGCGGCCCGCACGATTTTGTTGCGGCACATGTGTCGCTAGTGTGATAGCACATGTCGTCGAGCATGTCTCACGACATGTCGCTAGTCTGACAGCACTTAAGGTTCACATGTATTTCAAGTTTCTTCTTGAAAATACGACGTCCACTGTAAAGATGTTTTCGTTGTTGTAATCCTACAAAATTAGTTTGTTTTCGTTTTCAATCGTTGTTATTGTCTCGTTCCAGTTTTGTGTTAGTTTTATTACTCTTTGTTTTCGTTATATTTTTGTTAATAATGGTACAGAGACAGCGTAGATAACTCTGTTGAGGAGGTTGCTTCAGGTGTTTTCTTTCTTGTTTCTTAACTAAATTTTAAAATTTGCTTAGATAACTTAACTTGTACATTGCTTTCTAATTTCGATTAAATTCAGTTTTGTATCTAGTGTTATTCTGTCTATTTGTTTTGTTTTTTCTCCGCCGTTTCACTGCTGTTTACACACATTACCTACCGTAATATCTCTCACCGCATTGTTTTCTTTGTCTCGTTCCGCTGCCGTCTGTTCCGCACCATGAACCTTTTGCACACTTCTGTTATCACCTGTGCTGTTTTATCCTTCTTACTTCGGTTTTCCTCACCTTCTTGCCAGGTCCATCCTTCCCTGCACCTCACGGCTTGCCAACAGCACTCCCACGGCGTTCCTACCCAGTC
>Ga0126332_10000710_pt1 | contig 11402 bp, 9 predicted proteins | sample InaspJWI42metaG_FD_94482 | JGI IMG/M metagenome (GOLD analysis project Ga0126332, IMG submission 94482) | Marine gutless worms symbiont microbial communities from Oahu, Hawaii - Inanidrilus sp. 2 OAHU.JWI-42 metaG | ecosystem: Host-associated > Annelida > Digestive system > Unclassified | place...
CCTACGGGGCTCTGGGAGCATTTGCCACAGGAATGGGCTCTACCGATATTGCCGCAGCCATGGCCACCGGCGAGGTTTGGCTCAAAGTGCCCGAAAGCATAAAGCTCGTCTATCACGGAAAGCTCGGTTCCTGGCTGGGAGGCAAGGATCTCATCTTGCATACCCTCGGCAGTATAGGTGTGGCCGGTGCGGTCTATGCCAGCCTGGAATTCACCGGACCCATCGTTGCCGATCTCGCCATGGATGACCGCTTTACCATGGCCAACATGGCGATAGAAGCCGGAGCCAAAGCGGGCATCTTCGGCCCTGATCAAAAGACACGCGACTATCTGGCAGGGCGCATCAACCGCAATTATGATGTTGTCCAGTCGGATGCCGGGGCCGCTTATGCCGAAGAAATTGAATTTGACGTTGCGCAGCTGGAGCCCCAGGTGGCGCTGCCCCACTCACCGGCCAACTCGGTTGCGGTCGGCGAGGCCGAGGGGGTTCAGATCGACCAGATCTTCATCGGAAGCTGCACCAACGGCCGGCTGTCAGACCTGGCTCAGGCGGCTCGGATACTGAATGGCCGCAAGATAAATCCGTATGTACGTTGTATCGTCATCCCCGGTTCGCAGGCGGTATACCTTGAAGCCATGCGCAAGGATTACCTGGATGTATTCATCCAGGCCGGTGCGATGGTATCCACCCCAAGCTGCGGACCCTGTATCGGGGGCCACATGGGCGTGCTGGCGGACGGTGAGCGCTGTGTTTCGACCAGCAATCGTAACTTCATCGGCCGGATGGGCAGCCCTCGGGCCGAAATTTATTTGGCCGGTCCGGCTGTCGCGGCGGCCAGCGCTGTTGCGGGAAAAATTGTTCATCCCGCGCAGGTGGTGAAGAGATGATAACCAGACGGGTATTTAAATACGGGCCCGATATTGATACTGATGCCATCATACCGGCCAAGTATGCCAACCTTTCCGATCCGCAAGCGCTGGGCCGGCACTGTCTGGAAAATCTGGATCCCGAGTTCGCCCGGCGTGTCAGACCCGGAGACATCCTGATGGCGTCCACTAATTTCGGCTGCGGCTCTTCGCGGGAGATCGCCGCATGGTCGATCAAAGGAACCGGTGCGGCTTGCGTCATCGCGGTCAGTTTCGCCCGGATCTTTTTCCGCAATGCCATTAATATCGCTCTGCCGGTGTTGGAATCCCTGCCGGCGGTTACGGGGACCGAATCCGGTGACATGCTCCGTATCGACCCGTCAACCGGATCCATAGAGAATCTGACGCGCAACCAGGTCTTTGCGGCCACGCGATACCCATCTTTTATCAGAAACATTATCGATGCGGGCGGGCTGGTCGCACACGTCCGGTCCCGGCTGAACCGGACGCCCAGCGGCAATATCGCCGGCCCGTCTGCGTGATTTGACAGTGCAGGGAGATCGCTCTTTTAACCTCCGGCACTCACGCTAACCTAAAAACTACTAACCAGCCAAAGGAGGTAATCATGTTAGAAAAGACAAGCCTGCGGATAATCCTTTTTGTGTTCCTTGTATTGCCGATCGCCTTTGCGGCAGCCCAACCGGTCGCTGCCGATTCAGCCAAATTGACGCTGGCTTCTGCATTGCCGCCCAAGTCCAATCTTGAAATCGCCGCGAAACTTTACGCCGATAACATCACAGAGAAGACCGGAGACCGGGTTAAAATAACCCATTACGGTGCCGGCTCTTTATACAATCACAAGGACATGATACCGGCGCTGGCCAAAAACCAGGTAAATATGGCCGTTCTGCATGTGGCCATGGTGGGACGCCGTTCACCGGAGCTTGAATTCATCGGCTCTTTCGGTGCACAGGGATGCTGGACGAGTTACGAACACTATTTCCGCTTTATCGATCTGCCGGAGGTTCGCAAGATTGCAGATAAGGAGTTCGACCAATATTTCAACGCCAAACTCCTCGGTGTACTGGCGTATGGGACCGGGGCCGTGGCGCGCAACGACAAACCGATTAAATCCGTTGCAGACTACAAGGGATTTAAGATGCGGACATCCGGTACCGCCCAGGCAACCATGTATAAAGCGTTGGGTGCCATTACGGTGGAGATGAGCTCAAAGGAAATATATACTGCGATACAGCGCAAGACGATCCAAGGCTGTACCACGGGTATCTCCCGGGTCAGGCGTTCAAGACTTTATGAAGTCGCACCATATATTACAATTGACCCGACCCTGCCATACTTGAGTTTTTGGCTGGTGATCAACAAGGATGTCTGGCAGAAACTCTCGCCTGCAGATCAAAAACTGTTTGTTGAAGAAGGCCGCAAACTGGAGAAATGGGCCCGGGAGCATGCTGCCAAGGAACGGGAACAGGATCTGGCATTTCTTAAAACCAACGCCAAATTGCTGTACGACATGCCTGCTGCCGAGAAGAAAAACCTGGTTGACGCAGTCAGTCCAGTGATGAGGAAGTTCTCCAAGGAGCGGCTCGGTCCCTCGTATAACGAGCTGTGGGCACTATATGATAAGGCAAAATAGAAGCAGTGGATTTGGTTGTTCAAAATAGGGGGAAAGCAGCGCTGCTGGGTGGTTTTATCGACAGGATCTCGTGGGTTGGCAACCTGATCGCCGGCATCCTCATGCTTCTTGTCTCGCTGTCGATTTGCTACGAGACCAGTATGCGTTACTTTTTCGACCTGCCGACAGAATGGGTGATGTCCCTGTCGCTGCTGGCATTCATGTGGTTTCCGTTCCTGTCGGCTGCCTACGGCATCAAAGAAGACAAACACATCTGCTGTGACGTTTTTGTCTCCAGGGCCGCACCGCGAACCAGAGAAGTTCTCGGTGTGGCCACCGATCTCACTTCCCTTATATACATTGTCGCCCTTGGGATTTACGGCTATGAAGCTTTTATGGAGTCCTATGAAATGGGCTCCATGAGCGTTGGCATTATCCGCTACCCCCTATGGGTTCTAAGAGTGATTTTCCCCATCGGGATGTTTCTGTGCCTCCTGCAGACATTGCGCAAGGTGGCGGTCCGGCTGACGGTTCTCAAAAGAGGCTTGGTTGAAAAAGGGTCCGGTTTTAGCGCCAGATCGGGATTGATGCTTATGCTTTATCTGATCAACCTGGGGGCAGGTATATGGGTGTTAACCGTCCATATGCCGATGGGTGTGCTGGTACTGGCGTTGACCATCCTGCTCTGGGGCGTACCCATAGCATTCGGCCTCGGTGTCGTTGGACTGATTTCCCTCCTGTTTTTTCACGGATCTTTGAGTGGCCTTTATACCATTCCCATCGTAGCGGAAAAGACGGTCCACCATTACGTACTGCTGGCCATACCGCTATTCTCGCTGGGTGGCGTTATCCTGGCCAGATCAGGTCTTGGCGAGCAGATTTACGATCTCAGCGCCAAATGGTTCGCCTGGATGCCGGGGGGGCTTGGCGTGGCTACGTGCATCACGGGCGGTATTCTGGCAGCCATGATTGGATCCTCCACGGCGGTTACAGCCATTGTAACGCTGGTGGCCATGAAGCCTTTGCTGGACCGGGGCTATAGCAAGACTGTGGTCATCGGGACGGTCACCGGCACGTCCCTTGGACTCATCATTCCTCCTTCCATAGGGTTTATCGTTTACGGCTATCTTACCGACACTTCGGTTGGCGCGCTGTTCATGGCCGGTTTCCTGCCCGGTACGATGCTCGTGGCGATGTTCAGCATTTATGTTGTTTTGACATGCAAGATCACCGGCAAGTACGAAAAGACCCGTTATTCCTGGCAGGAGCGGCTCGGATCCCTGAAGAAGTCATTTCTGATACTGCTCGGTCCGATCTTTGTTCTGGGAAGCATTTATTCCGGGCTGGCCACACCCACCGAAGCCGGCGCCATTCTGGTCATTTACAGCCTGTTTTGTACCCTCCTGTACCGGCGGATGACGGTTGAGGATTTTATCTACTGCCTGATGGAGTCGAGTGCCATTTCTACCATGATCCTGATGATTATGGTCGGGGCGCTGACCATGTCCAATGTCGTAACCCTGCTGCAGGTGCCCAGTAATCTGACCGAACTCATCGTGAATTCTGGGATGCCGAATCTGGTGCTGATTCTGCTGCTTATCGTTTTCTATGTGATTCTGGGAATGTTTCTGGACGGGGGCTCGATAACCGTGCTGACGGTACCGATTCTGGCGCCTATGCTTCCGGCTTTGGGAATAGACACCATCGTTTTTGGCGTCGTGCTGATGATGCTGATCGAGACGGCTCTGTTGACACCGCCCGTCGGACTGAACCTTTTCACCGTCAAAGGGATCGTCGATGAACCCCTGTCATTTATTATTAAAAGCGTTTTGCCCTTTGTCGCCATATTACTCTTGGCTACAGTACTGTGTCTACTTTTCCCGAAAATTTCCCTATGGCTGCCTTCCTTGCTGATGGGTTGATCAGGTCGACGTTGATTTAGAAGCTGAGGAAGAAATTGTCTATGAAAAATGAAAACTCAACCCTGGATTTGATACCGCTGCTGTCGCCGGGTTCGGTGGCGATTGTGGGCGCGTCGGCCGGTGCCGGCAGCGGCGGATATGCCGGCAGGCTGGTCGACAACCTTCTGGATGGCGGCTTTAACCCGGCCAATATCTATCTCATAAACCCCAAATATGAGCGAATCGGCGATATGCCCTGTTACGCGGGAGTGGACTCACTGCCCGGGCAGGTGGATCTGGCGGTGATCGTGCTTTCCAGCAAGCGGGTGCTGCCTGTTTTAAAGCAGTGTGCCCAATTCGGCGTGAAGGCGGCGCTGATCCTCAGCGCCGGTTTTGCCGAAGCCAGTGAAAAAGGCCGAGAAGAGCAGAAAAAAATCGGTCAACTCGCCCGGGAGACCGGCCTGCTGATTTGCGGACCCAACTCCTTGGGGATAGCGCTGCCCGGGCGTAGGGCCATGATACACGGGTACTTTCCCCTGCGGATTGAACCGGGCAGTCTCAGCCTGGTTTCCCAGAGCGGGGCCATGGCGTTTGCGGCAATTCTGGCACCGGCGTTGGTTCGAAGCGTGAAGTTCAGACACGTGGTCTCCACTGGTAATGAAGCGGCATTAGAGTCGATTGACTTCATACGTCACTTTATCCGCAGCCAAAGCGTAAAAGCCGTATGCTGCTTTCTCGAAGGGTTTAAAAAAGCGCAGCGCTTCGTACCGGTGGCCGAAGAGGCTCTGGCAGCCGGCAAGGCGATCATCGTTGTCAAGGTGGGGCGCTCCGAGATGGGGGCCCGGCAAGCCGTTTCCCATACGGGTGCCATGACCGGATCGGATCGGGTTTACCAGGCCGTTTTCGATCAAACCGGGGTCGTGCGGGTTCCTTACCCCGACGATCTGGTTGAAGTTGCCAACCTTTTTGCCAATCTCCCCCAGCCAACCTCGGAAGGTATCCTGGTCGTTTCCACATCCGGGGGGATGTGTTCGCTGCTGGCCGACATGTGCGGCGTGCATGGACTGAACCTGTCTGAGTTGGCAGACAATCAAGCCGCGTTTATCAAAGAGCAGGCGTATCTTCTGGTTTACGGTGAACCTGCCAATCCACTCGATATCCGGGGACAGGGATCGGTCCATTTGCCGGAGATCCTGCAGGGGTTTGTGGATGACGATCGCTTTGGCGTCATCGTGGTGGCATTAGGTGTTGCCGCTGTCGGTAAAATTTCCAAACAGATCGCCCGGCCGCTGGTAGAATGGGCGACACGGGTCGAAAAACCGGTGGTGGTATTATGGATGGGTAATCGCCTAAACCACAAGGGCGACTTTGTAGAAGATGATGGATTTCGCCTTTTAGAGAAGAGCCGAATCCCCATCTTCTACAGCCCGGAAAAGCTCATCCGGGCGTTGAGTCGTTACATGGGCTATCACCGGTTCCGGCGGATATGGCTGGAGCGGCGCACTAAAGGCCCAACACAAATCGTGACCGGGATTGATGCCGGGGGCGCGGCCGCCTTCCTTGCGAATCGCAGCGGCACCCTTGATGAGGTCCAATCGCGCCGACTCCTGGCGTACTACGGTATTCCGATCCCTCGCGAAAGATTGGTGGCAAATGAAACCGCCGCGCTGGCGGCAGCCGATGAAATCGGCTACCCGGTGGTCCTCAAGCTTATATCACCGGATATTGCTCATAAAACCGATGCCGGCGTGGTTCGCCTGAATATTGATGGACCCGGGACGCTGAGCACGGCGCTAAAGGAAGTGACCGATGCGGCCCAAAAGATCGCTTCCGGCGTGTAGGTCAGCGGTTTTCTGATTCAGGAGATGGTCACCGGGGCCAGGGAAATGATGGTGGGCATAAAACTTGATGAACAATTCGGACCAATGGTGGCCTGCGCGCTGGGCGGGGTGTGGGTGGAAGCCCTGGCGGATATCAGCCTCCGGCTGGCGCCGCTGACCGGCGACGAAGCAATGGATATGGTAATGGCGCTCAAAGGCGCTCGCGTACTTTCGTCATTTAGAGGGCGACCGGAGGCCGATGTGAAAGCCCTGTGCGACGTGCTGGTGCGGATCGGCCGGATGGCCAGGGACTTGGAAGGGAAACTGGCGGAATTGGATATTAACCCACTGCTGGTCCGGGAAAAAGGCAGCGGCGTGTACGCCGTGGATGCCCTGGTTAAACCCGCGTCCTGAGATTGGGAAGCAATGAACCAAATAATCATACGTTCCGTATTAATTTTGCCGGTCAATAACCGGCGCTTTGTCGAAAACGCCTACCGGCGCGGGGCGGATGCCATAATGCTTGATCTCGAAGACTCGGTGCCGGCGGCTGAAAAAGACAGCGCCCGCAAGCTGGTAAAAAAGTCAATCCCGCTGGCTGCACGCGGCGGCGCACAAGTTCAGGTAAGGGTGAACAGCGAACCGCAGCAGTTGGCAGCAGATATTGACGCGGCGGTGCATCCCGGGCTCGACGTCATCGTTTTACCCAAGGTGGAGTCCGCTGCGCTGGTCAAAAAGGTTGACCGACAGGTAAATGATCTGGCGCACAACCGGGGAATTAAACCGGATCGGATTAAGCTCTCATTGGTGATCGAGTCCCCCAGGGGCCTCTTGGATCTTCAGAACATAGCGCTGGCGAGTGCCCGCACGATGTTCATGAGTGTTGGCCCGGAAGACTACTGTCTGGCGTTGGGGGTTGAACCTTCTTCGGACGGAATAGAAATCCTATTTGCCCTTTCGAAGGTCATCACAGTGTCCAAAGCTCTTGGCTTGCGGCCAATTGGATTGCTGGGCAGCTTGGCCGGTTTCAGGGATCTGGAAGGCTTTACCAGAGCGGCCGAACGGGCTAGCCAGCTGGGTTGTGAGGGCGGCGTCTGTATCCACCCCAATCAGGTGCCCATTCTCAATCGCGTGTTTGCACCGAAGACTGAGCAGGTGGATCAAGCGCGGAGAATTGTAGAGGCTTTTGAAAATGGACTTTCCGCGGGCACAGCTGCGGTAGAAGTTGACGGCCGGATGGTTGACTTGACGGTTTACCTGCGAGCCAAGATGATTTTTGACCGTGCAAGGGCCATTAAGGAATTGGAGGAAAAAAAAGCCAAGGCTTTGGCCGAATGGGTCAACAGACAGGGGGGATAAAGCGGCGAGCTGCTCCGGCGTATGGGGGTAGAGAAAAAGCCTCGTCATAGTTGAGCCACTAAGACACGAAGGCACAAAGATCGCCCGGGCGCTGGCCTTAGCCATTAAACTCCGGGAATTTGACTTGATATTAACCGGGGTGGCGATGACAGAACTGCTTGGTTTGCCTTTCGCTTACGCGGTTACCGAAATTGAACAGGGGGTAAGTGAGAAAACGTTGAAAGTTACCAAAGAGCTGGGTTTGGAATTTTTCGGATAACATAAATACGGATAATATGTCGCCGGCCAGAAATATTTTCTCAACCATGAGGCCGCCAAACACTGCCTGGAGGCTGTAAGACCGGATTGCCGTCAAGAAGCAAGAAAGGGAGACATTGTATTAGGTGGTGAGAACTTCGGTACAGGATCGAGCAGAGAAACAGCAGCGGCGGCCCTTAAAGAGTTGGGTATCGCCCTGGTAATCGCAAAATCATTTGCGCGCATCTTTTTCCGTAATTGCATTGATATCGGGTTGCCTGCAGTAATGGTTCCCGGATTATACGATTTGATCGACGACGGGGATATTGTTCGGGGGAGCCTTGCCGAAGGTCAGATTACCAATGAAAGTAAAAACAGAACCTTTAGCACTGAGCCGCTTCCGCAAAAGATGATGGCCATCTTGGAAGCAGGGGGATTAATAAATCATGCTATCAAGGAAAAATGGTAAACATTGCGTGTGAAAAACAGTTGTGAAGACTCTAACCCGGTTCCGCCGGAGGTGGAGAATCGACTATTGAATACTGAAAGAGGGGGGGGGGCAGTCTTCTTTTCCGAGGATCACAATTTGAGCCGGACACAGAGATTGAGCAAAAGAGGGCGTTATACAAAGGTCTCGTTCAGTCCGTACTGACAACCTCGTAAAAAACCGTACGCTCGGCTCTGTCTTTTAACGGTATGGCGGAGATCAGGCGGGCGATTTCCGTCACCGCCAGTTTTACGGAATCCATAATACCGTACTGCCCCTGCAGCACCAGTCCGTCCAGCAGAGGGAGCGGCTTACGGGTGGCGATGACTTTAATAAACTCCGTGTCTTTGCGATGCCCAGGAAGAGTGGATACCCGCAGCTTCAGAACATCGGTACGGTCGGCAGGGGAAGGAATCTGGTACTCTTCCAACGCTTTCAAGTAGTTGTTGCGGCGGATCCGGTTGGGATAGAGCAGAACAACGTTGCCGTCGGCTGAAAAATTCAGGACCGTAACATAGCTGGGCTTGGTTGTTTTCAGCCGGATGATCATTTCATCTCCGGAGCGGTAGATTTTTTTGTTCAGCTTACAGTCAACCAGGAAGAATGGATCGGGCTCGCCGCCCTCTTTTTTAACCGTTGCCTTGATCTTCACCCGGTAACTGATTTGGGGCGGGGATCTTTTGGATTTTTGATACACCAGAGCGTCCCAGCGCAGAATGTCTTCGGAAACGATGTGTCCGTAGGACACCGAATGGATAAAATCGGACTCCAGCACATTGTTCTTGATAAAGGTTTCCGCCTGAAGCGTCACACCGCATACTTCTTCAATGGCATTGATCCGGGCGCGTTTCAGGGCCAGTCTTTGTGTTTCCTCCGCTGTGAGATTGGCCAGAGCGGCCTCGCCGGTCACGGTCACCGACCGTCCCTGCAGGGCTGCAGTTTGACCCGGTTGAAAAGCAACGACTATCCAAACGGCTATCAGGGGTATGATATATATACGGCTCATCGGTAGCTGACCAATACCTGATCGCGATTGTTGATGTTGAATGTGGGTGTCTGTTTTCGGCCACCATAAAGATTGCGGGCCATGTAGGGAACATTGTCGCTGACATAGGTCGCGATTTCACTGGCGGTGATCTTTTTATCTCGATTGAAATCGGCATTGCCGGTGAGCCCCAGAAGCATGTAATATGTAAACAGCCCGTGGCCCTTTGCAGGATACCAACTCGAAAGCTGCGTTCCGGCTGATGAATTCATGACCGCGGTATTACGACTCGCCACGAGCGGATTTTTGACAACGATGCCCACAGGGCTCGCTTTTTTGAACAGCGGTGCACCGGAAAAGCAGGCATCGGTTACAACCGTGACGCTGCGGGTTTTCAACTTGGCAAGGTTGCCATACAGAAGCTCCAGCGAATACCCGCTGATGGCAACATTGTTCGGATTGCCGTCAACCGGTAGGATATAGCCTTTTTTCGACTCCAGGCTGGGCGCCCCGTGACCCGAATAGTATACGAATACATCCGATTTGCCGGGGGTCAGATAGTCGTACAGCATTCCCTTGTGATCACGGGTTGAGCCGAAAATATTCTCGAGAGCACCCTTGGTGGCATTGGTTTTCATGATGATATTCCCCTCCCGGTACCCGAAGGTTTTGACCAGGCATTCTTTAACCGCCATGGCATCCTGGACGGCGAAGTCAACCAATGGAATGTCACGGTGCTGATAGTTTCGGTTGCCGATGACTACTGCCACGGCATAGCGGTTAGGGGTTCGGGCTTCTTTTAAGCGCTTGAGCTCGGGGGGTGTTTGCACCTCCTCGATGACGTCTTCCGGTTTGAGCCTGGCCAGCTCCACCTTGGCTAGTTTAAAATATTTGAGCGCTTCATCGGTTGGGTTTTGCAGCAGGGATATCTCCAGTTCGGCAACAGCCTGCCGGTACTGCTTGAGCGTATAGTGACAGATACCCTTTTCGCGGTGAGGCAGGTAAGTGCCGTAACGCATGCCGTAATAGCGGATTTTTCGCTTCCCTTCACTCTTGCGGCTGATGGCTTCACTAAAGGCGGCCAGAGCTTCTTCGCAGCGATTTTTTTCTTTGTAATCCAGCCCTTCCAGGTAGTATTTTTTATACGCCTCAAGCGCATAGGTCGGGCTCTGAAAGGTTATAACTAACAGAACTGCACACAAGATGCAGCCGGTGAAGCCGGTTTGATTTTTTGACGCGATTCGCATTTGGGTTGCTCCTTAATTTGAATCCTAAAAACGGTAAACGGCCGACAAGACTCCTTCGGTGATGTATTGGCCATAGACTGCAGCAAGATCCAGTTGTAGATTGTTGCCGATCACAAATCCAAAACCGGCCGAGACGATGTGTTCGTCATCATCACGCTCTTTAAATCGGTTGATTTGATCCGGGTCGGTGCCGGTGTATATCACCGGGTGCTCGGGGCGGTAGAAGTACCCGGCCCGGACGCCAATGGGGACATTGGAGACTTGAAAGGCATACTCGAGACCGAAATGGATTTCAAACTGATCGTCGATTTCATATTCCGACGGATCTTCGGAGGAGCCGGGTTCAAACCGGAAACTGCGCAGCAGATCGGAGTACATGACGTAGTTCACATCCAGGGCCGTGGTCAACGACTGAAAAAAGCGAGAGGAGATCCCCAGACCGATCACGTCGGGTATATTGAGGGTGTTCTGGCCGATATACTTGACGATGTAATCCTCAAAAGGAGCTGTGTCGTCTTCCAGGCGGGTCTTGGTCGTATTGAACTCGGGACCGTAGCGGTAGACCAGACCGATGTTAAAATCGCCGCCAGGGTTCCAGAGCAGGGCCGCGGTATACTGTTCGGAGCTGTCCGAGTCGCTGACAGTGATATAGCTCTCCGGCGGCGGAGTGCCGGAAGGGTTGTTGAATTGTTCCTCCAGCGACTGATAATCGGCCCGGGCAAATCCGACCGAAAACCCCAGCGAAAAACTGTCGCTCAACGGAAACCCTGCGGCCAAGCCCAGGGTTTCGACTGCCAGATCGAAATTGACTTTTGAGAGGTTATTGGGCAGTTCCTGAATCTCGAATTGGCTTTCGATATTCAAGAG
>Ga0126332_10000711_pt1 | contig 11393 bp, 9 predicted proteins | sample InaspJWI42metaG_FD_94482 | JGI IMG/M metagenome (GOLD analysis project Ga0126332, IMG submission 94482) | Marine gutless worms symbiont microbial communities from Oahu, Hawaii - Inanidrilus sp. 2 OAHU.JWI-42 metaG | ecosystem: Host-associated > Annelida > Digestive system > Unclassified | place...
CTGACTGCGTCCAGTTTGAATTCTTTCGAATATTTCTTTCTCGTTGTCATTAATCGTTACCTCAGTTAAGTTTCATTATCTCTTAACTGGGTGGTATCAATCTATTGGACCATGTCACGGATGTTCTTGGAAAGCGAGGCAATACATTCGAGCAATCCCCGGGCATCGATAGGTTTTGTCAGGAAACGGTTGGCGCCCGCGCTTAAGGACGCTTCTTTGGCTTCCGGAGTGGCGTCCGCGGTCAACATAATAACCGGTAGCTGGTTACTGGTATCCATGAAACGCAGGGTCTTGACTACTTCGACCCCGGATACTTCGGGCATATTCATATCCAGGATCAGCATATCGATCTGGTCGAGTTCATCGCAGAGTATGTCGAGCGCTTTCTCACCGTTATTGGCGATTCGGACATCATGACCCGCATTGCGTAAAATGCCTTCGATAACCTGCTGGTTCACCCGATTGTCTTCCGCGACGAGTATGTTCAGATTAGAAGCCCCGGCCTGTTTGGTATAGTGCTCCGCCATGGTGACGATCTTGCTATCGTTCAGGCTGACGCTTTGAGCCGCGTGCAGGGCATTGAATAGCGGGCGTTTTTCTGCGGGATCGGCGATGGTCGATATATAGTAGAAATTCGACTTGTTGGCGTCGATCATGGTGTCGGATGAATTGATCAGCACCAGCGAGTTATCTTCCAGCAAACTCTCCGATTTAACCATTTGCGCAAACTGCACCGCGTCGAGATCCACCAGGCAGGCTTGATCCACGACAATGGTTTCATAAGGCAGATCTTCGTCGTTGGCCCGCATCAACTGAGCCAGTGCGCGGCTCGGTGTTCTGACCCAGTCGAAGTCTACTTGCCAGGATTTCAATGAAGGTCTGACGATATTGACGGTTTCCTCGCTCGCGAGCAACAGAATGTGGTTCTCCGAAATACTGGTCTGCAGATTGCTGCTCGCCAGGAAGGGAATCTCAAACCAGAATGTGCTGCCTTTGTCGAGTTCGCTAACAACACCGATTTCCCCGTCCATCAACTCGACCAACTCTTTGGAGATCGTAGTGCCTAGCCCAGTGCCGCCAAAGGAGCGGCTGGTACTCGCATCGGCCTGCGTGAAATTGTCGAATATCCGGTCGACCAATTCGGCGTCGATACCGATCCCGGTGTCGGTGATATCAAATCGAATCCGGGGCATCGACTCGGTTCCGTCGACTGTTCTAACCGACAGAATAATAGTCCCTTTTTCGGTGAACTTTATGGCGTTGTTGACCAGATTGATCAGCACCTGCCGCAAGTGTTGCTGGTCCCCCTTCAGTGCAAACGGGGTATCCGGATCGAAGGTGCAAGACAGGGTTAAATTCTTTTTTTCAGCCATTGGGGTGAGCATGTAAATCACCGAATTGACCAGGCCGTGCAGGTCAAAATCCTTGGATTCGATCAGTATCTTGCCGGCTTCGATCTTGGCGATATCCAGTACGTTTTCGATCAGATCGAGCAGTGTATTCGCCGAACTATACATGGTATTAACCAATTCCCTTTGTTCGTAATTCAGTTTGGTTTCCCGTAACAGATCACCCACCCCGATAACGCCGTTCAACGGCGTCCGGAGTTCATGCGACATATTTGCGAGGAAGCGGCTTTTTGCCTCGTTTGCCTGCTTCGCTGAATCGATCGCGACATGTAGTTGCTTGATCAGAAAAGCGGCGTAGATCGGCAACAGGACGAGTAACAAAAATAATCCTAAGGCAAACGAGCGGTGTTCCTGCCAATAACTGCCCCAGATGATTGCGCACAGGAAGCCCATTGTTGCTATGGCCTGGGAAATGAACAGGTAACGCGTACCGTATCTGAAACCGTTACCCAGGATAACCCAGGGATACAGCACGAATAATATGACGCTGTCGCCGCCGGCGAAGTACATCACGACAGACAACGATATCATATCGAGGGCAGCGCCGGTAACCCGTCGAATCGGCGATGTTTTTGGATAGACTACGATCGCCAGAAATATTGCCAGCGCGCCGCTATAGTAAAATATAGTCATGACGCTCGGCAGTGAGCGAATCACCTCGATAAAGCGCTCTTCGGCGCCCCAGGGTAGGCAAAAATAACCCACCAGCAGGACGCCGATGGCGAGCCTGAGTTTTGCCTGTGCGGGTTCCGTGTCGCCGGTTCGGGCCAAACGACGATTCAAATTCGCGAGCGGACCGCGTCGTTTTTCCTTATCAGATTTTTCCATAGATGTGATAGCTGAGTCGGCTATTAGCCGTCGCTCAATGTTTTATGGATATTGGTAATGTTTTCTAGGCGTTCAAAAAAGGCTTCTATGCAGATAGGGTCAAACTGGGTGCCGGCATGTTTGTGCAGATAGTCCTGGGCATCCTTAGCGGCCCAGGCGCGCTTATAAGGCCTGGTCGAGACCAGCGCATCAAATACATCGGCAACCGCAACAATACGCGCCACCAGCGGAATATCCTTGCCGGAAAGGCCGTTGGGGTAACCACTGCCGTCGAAGCGTTCATGGTGATTGAGCGCGATGATCGAACCGGTCTGGATGTAACGCGACTGACTATTGGACAGAATCGAATGACCGATAATCGTGTGCTATTGCATGGTCAGCCACTCCTGTTGATCGAACTTGCCTGGTTTCAGTAGAACATTATCCTGAACTCCTATCTTGCCGATATCGTGCATCGGCGCCGCGTATTCGATTTCGTCGCATTCTTTTTCCGACAAGCCCAGGGCTTCCGAGATTTCGCGCGAGTACTTGGCCATGCGCACGACATGGTTGCCGGTCACTTCATCGCGGTATTCGCCAGCCTTGCCGAGGCGTAACAGGGTTTCGTGTTCGCGTGAGACAATTTGCTGGGTCGCGACTTCGACCTGGCGCGCCAGCCAGTCCGCTCGATCCTGGATTATCGACTGTTGTTCATGCAGTTTTAGCAGGTTACGGCAACTGGTGCGGCATTCGATCTGATCGATGGGGCGAGTCAGGAAAGCGGTTGCGCCGGCTTCCAGCGCATCATAGCGAACCGACTTTTCGCTAACCACGGTAATCATCATAATGGGAATGTCTTGGCAAGCGGGTTTGGCGCGGATCTGTTTGATCAATTCGACACCATTGATGTCGGGCATCCGATAATCGGTGATGATTAAATCGGGGTGGTTGTGATTTAGCCACTGCAGCGCCGCCAACGGGTTGTCGAATGAATCGACGCTGACGTCTTCTTCTGCCTTTTGGATTATTTTGGCGAGGATCGTACGGCCGGTCGATTCATCGTCGACGATCAATACCTTACGCTGACGCCGGAGGATGCTTAGTCGACGCGCATTTTCATATGGTGCGATATTTGAATCCTTCGGAATATCGGTTTTTTTATCTGTGCTCGAGATCAATTTTTCCACCCCATATTGATTCTGGCAGAACCCGACATATTAGCAATATCAATAACTTATGTCTCTTATTTCAACTTATTATTGGCGCTGGATAATACTAACGAATTTTCATAAAAAAACAAACTAATACAATATAATCAAGTTTTTATGGCAACACTCTAACGGTTTAGATGAAATATCGGCTATATCTGTGAATGTGTCACATTCAGGCCTACTTATAGCACAATTTGTGCAGCGGTCGCTGATTCCGGTTTTTTTAATGCCATTGGCTTTGCTGTCGCTCGACGCTTCTGCGGGGCAGTATATCCAGCTCAAAACCGCGACGGCCACCTACCGGGTCGAAGTTGCACGAACCCCTATGGCACGCCGCCGGGGGTTAATGATGCGCGACCGCCTCGATCGGTCAAGTGGGATGCTGCTGGTTTACCAGCAGGCCGACGACCACCGCATCTGGATGAAGAACATGCTGATACCCATACGTGCTTACTGGATCGACAGTGACGCCAGGGTGGTAGCCGCTCGCCGTCTGGAGCCCTGTCTCGAGCTTCCCTGTCCGGTGTATTCGGTTGCCATGCCGTCGCTTTACGTGCTGGAATTGAGTGATCATGAACACGATCTAAAACCGGGCGATAGGATAGAAGGCCTTAGCGACCTGTAATCACAAACCCTCGCCCGTTCAACCACAGCCAACCGTGCGCGCCCAAGGCCGCTACGATCAGCGGCACTACCGCATAGTTAACCAGTTGCCAGCCGAGCGTATGCAGCAGGGCGCCGGCGCTGAAGGAGGCACAGGCCGCGGCGCTAAATACCACAAAGTCGTTGAGGGCCTGGGATTTGGCGCTTTCGGCGGGGCTATAGGATTCGGTTAGCAAGCTGGTGCCGCCGATAAACATGAAGTTCCAGCCCACACCGAGCAATAGTAGCGCCGACCAGAAATGCCAAACCGTGCTGCCGCTGAAATTTAACAAAATGCAACCCAGCATCAAACCGGATCCGCATAGAATGATAGGGGCGGCGCCGTAGCGGTTTATCAAATGTCCGGTAAAAAATGACGGCACGAACATACCGAGCACATGCCACTGAATGACAAAAGCGACATCGCTGAACTGGTGATGCTGGTGGGTCATTTCATGCGGGGTTGCCGTCATCAGCAATACCATGACGGCGTATCCGATCGCGGCGCTGGCGACCGCAACGATAAATTTTGGCTGGCTCGCGATTTGAATCATGGAGCGGGTATTTTGCCTGTAATCGCGTGCCACGGGCTTTGGTAGCTTCATGCATAAAAAATTAATGCCGTTGAAAAGGTATAAAACGATTACCGCAACAAAGATACCGAGATAGGTAATCGCAAACACATCCTTGCTGAGATTCGCCAGATTAGGCCCGATGACGGCAGCCAGCACGCCGCCGGCAAGCACATAACTGATCGCGGTATTTTTCCTTGCCGCCGATGAAACCTCGGTGGCGGCGAAACGAAAGTAATTTCCAAAGCCGGTATAAATACCGGTGCCGATCGTGCCAATACAGAAAAGTGCAAACGAATCCAGGTAAATACCGACTACCCCGCAGCCGCCGCCGGCCAGGCCGATTAAAGTAGCCAGCAAAAACCCAAGTTTTCGGCCGATTTTTCCCATTAGCATCGAAGCCGGAATCGTAGTGAGCATGACGGCGACAAACTGCAACGCGAGTGGCAGCGTCGCCAGAGCCTTGTTGCTAGCGAGATGACTGCCAATAATCGCGGCCGAAGTCACCATCAGCGAATTCACCGACATCATCAGCGCCTGCGCCAATGCCAGCAGTAGAACGTTTCGATTCACAATATGAACCAGAGGGTTGTTGGGATGACCAGGACGCTGACCAGATTACCGATCAGCACGATTGACGCGACTCGATGCGGCTCTTGGTTATAAATCTCGGCCACCATGAAATTCAAAATTGCCGGCGGCAACACGCTAAACAATATCAGCAACGAGCCTTGGGATTCGGGCAAGGGTAGCAGATGAACGATAACCAGCGCTATCAGTAGGCCGCTGAGCGGGCACAGAAACGACCCGACCAGGCTGATTTGCCAGTCGCGGAAATCGATGGCCAGCATACGCACTCCGAGTGAAAACAGCATCAACGGAATCGCAATCAATCCCAGCATGTGGATGGGCTGGCGCAGGGTTTCGGGAATCTCCACCCCTAAAACGGAGGCGGCGATTCCCAGAACGGTCGCTACGATCATCGGATTGGAGACTACCGTCCTGGGCGACCAGTGCTGGGTGATCAATTGTTGCCCGATCAGAAAGTGACAAAAGTTAGATATCGCAAACAGCAGTATCGCGGCCGGCATCAAGGCTTCGCCAAAGGTGAGCGCCGTCAGCGGCAATCCCATGTTGCCGCAGTTGTTGAACATCATCGGCGGCACCAGCGTTTTCCACTGGTAACCCAGCAGCCTGGCCACCGGCCAAGCGATGATGCCGGAGCCGAGTACGACCAACAGGCATCCCAGCGACAGATACATATAATCGGCCAGCGCGTAATTGCTGCTCGACATGTAGTCAAAGATCAACGCGGGTACAAAAATATCCATGTTGAGGCGGTTGCCGGAGGACATATCGGCTGCGTGCCGATAACGGGCGTACAGATATCCGATCGCGACGATGCTGAAAACCGGGAAGATAATCGCGAGGATGCGATAAATTAAATCCGCCTGTGTCATGTAGCGGTCGACCCTAGAAGTGGAGCGTCAAATCCTTATGAATAGCGAGGCAGCTGGCAATCGATTCGGCTTGTTCGGAGGTCAATCGCTCCTGCATACGCATGCCGATGGTGCTGGCGATTGTCTGGTCATAGACTTCGAGATCATCGGCGAGTTCATCGCTGGCCCGCTGGCGCCAATCGATTTCGGCTTGCAGAATTTCGGCGCCGAGTTTTAACTGATCCAGCGCTTTGTCTTTATCCGCAGAACTACCGCGCAGGGCGCGTTTCGCCCGTGACAGTTTGGATTTGATTCGATGCGTTTCGGTCAGTTTGTCGATTTCGAGCTCCAGCGGCTTGATGGCCTCGAGGCCGTCCTCGGCAGGCTGCTTTCGTACCAATTCCTGCAGCGAGTCGAATGCGCTCTGCTGCGCACGCAGCTGCTCGGTCTCGGCAATCATGTTGCGCATCGTGATAATCATGCCATAACTTTCGTCGACATTTTGCCGATATTGGCGACGGGCCTTGGTTTCGGCCTTGGCTAAAGATTCAAACTCGGCGCGCGCGCTTTCCCAGCGATCGGGAATGTTCTCCAGTAGCGCCTCGCTTTCGGCCTTCAACCCGGCGATGTGGGCTAGAATTTTCTCGATGCGTTTCTCATCCACGGGCTCCTCGAAGGCGATACGTTGGCGTGTCTGATCGAGGTCGTCGATTTTACGCAACAATTTGCGCACTTCTTTTTGTATGCGGCGAACTTCGATGTGAAACGGCCGGTATCCGGGCGAATAGTCTGCGAGCGCTTGTTCCGCTCCCCTAATTTCATCGATCATGGCAAAGGAAGCGGCCGCCTGCCGGTAGCTATCATTCAGTCGATCCTGATACTCATCCGGCAGATAAGCCAGATTGGCGGTGCCGATTCTTTCGATGCCTGCTTCGATGGCTCCCCGATTCAGGTCGTAATCGGCAAACAGGTAATCTTCCAGGCATTCCTGTAACCTGGGATTGCTCGGCGGTGGCGCGGTTTCGGAAATCAAATGCGTCTTGTTCGGCAGGTAGTTGACCAGACTCGGAAAGGTGCCGGCGATTGCCAACCCCGCCAGCTGCAGCACGATAAAGGCCGCCGCGCCCTTGTAAATCTGCAGGGTACGCACGTCTTTGGGCGCGACACCGCGTAAATAAAACAAAGAAAATCCAAAGGGTGGCGTCAGAAACGAAGTTTGTATGTTCAGCCCCACCATGACGCCAAACCAGACCGCGGTAACATTGGCGCTTGGGTCTGCCAGTAGAATCGGAGCGACGATCGGCACCACGACCACGGCGATTTCAAGAAAGTCGAGGAAGAAACCGAGGAAAAAAATCACCGCCATGACAACGATAAACTGAGTCCAGAATCCACCGGGCAGCGAGGTTAAATGTTCCTTGACCAGCTCTTCTCCGCCAAATCCGCGGAAGGCGGATGTCAGCATGGCGGCGCCGAGCAGAATGATAAACACCATGGAGGTGGTCTTGGCGGTATCCATCATCACGCTGCGCAGGGTGTCATCGATTTTAAAGGCGCGCCAGGTGGCCCAGCCGATCGAAACCATCAGAACCAGCGCAGCAATTGTGGCGAGCGCGATACCCAAAGCGTCATAAGCGTTCTTGATATTCTTGATGTTGAGTTCGAACAGGCTTAGCAGGATGGCCATTGCGAATACCGCGCCGATAGCCAATGCCGCCGGGTAATACGCGCGTTTTTTGCCCTCCATGAGCCGATAGCTGCCCATCATCATGGCGCCGATCGCGCCGATCGCGCCAGCCTGATTTACCGTTGCCACGCCGAGGATTATCGAGCCCAGCACGATGAAAATCAGCGTCAGCGGCGGCACCAGCGCCAGTAAAATCCGGATGATAAACTTGTGATCGTATTTACCCTCGAACGGCACGGGAGGCGCATTGGCGGGTTTGATCAGGGCCGATACCAGGATGTAGAGCATGTATAGCCCCACCAGAATCATACCCGGCACAAAAGCGCCCATGAACATGTTGCCGGCGCTTGCAGTAACCACATCGAAGTCGCCCGGCATCGAAAATTCCCCGGTGGCTTCCTTATATTCGGCCTTACGGGTCGTCGCCGCCTGATCCGCCGCGCTCGACAATTGGTCGGCGAGGATGATTAATACGATCGACGGCGGGATAATCTGACCGAGGGTGCCGGAGGCACAAATGGTGCCGCAGGCCAGCGATTTTGAATAATTGTTGCGCAGCATCGCCGGCAGCGAGATTAAACCCATGGCAATCACCGTAGCGCCGACGATTCCGGTGGTGGCGGCGAGCAGGGCGCCGACAAATACCACCGATATTCCGAGCCCGCCGGGAATCGGGCCGAACAGCTGCGCCATCGCCACCAGCAAATCCTCGGCGATACGCGAGCGTTGCAGCATAATGCCCATGAAGATGAACAGCGGGATTGCGATTAGCGTGTCGCGTTCCACCACCCAGTACAGACTTCGATAATTGGTTACCCCGGCGCTAAGCCACTGATTGGGACCGCCAAGCACGAAATAGGCATCGACGTTACCCTCGAAAACCCAACCGCAAAAAGCGGCAATCGCGATCGTGGCAATCGCCGAGCCGGGTAAAGCAAACGCCACCGGATAGCCCGAAGTCAGGGCGAAAACCATGATGGCGACCAGCAGGACCAGGAAGTAGAGTTCCATCGCTAGTGAGCACCGACGGTGGCGACGTTTTTATCACCGGAGATCAGCTGATTGTAAGTGAGCTGTGCTTCGCCGGCGGGACCGCGTTTTTGTAGTTGGTCGATATTGAATAGCAGGTAGCTGACAAATTGAATCAGCATTGTCACCGCAAAAATAATCAGGAAGGCCGCCATGAGGTACTTGACGTACATGCCGTAGCCGCTTTGCGATACCTCGAAACTGAGCAATGGACTGTTGATGCTGTGGCCGCGCCCGCCCATGCCTTGCATCAGTATGACCCAGCAAATCGGCATCCCGAGCAGGACGCAGCCGATGCTATCGAACAAGGCTTTCTTGCGGCGCTTGAATCCGGCGTAGAGCACGTCGACCCGCACGTGTCCTTCCTCCACTAAGGTTTGCGCACTCGCAAACAGGAACAGTCCGGCGTACCAGAAGCGCACCACGTCACCCATATAGGCTTGCTCGTAAGAAAATACGAAGCGGGTTATGACGATCAGAAATTCCGCCAGAACGCACATTAGAGCAAGCCAGGAGAAGCTGATTTCGCGGAACCTGGCAGCCATGAAAAGCGAAATGAAAATCAATGGGTAGTGGACATAGCTACCCCGAAAAATAGGGCGCCCCAGCTGCTGGGTCAGCCATTCTCCGACGATGGGTTCGAGGAAATTCTCTACCCGAAGGAAAGATATCACCATATCGATCGAGCCGACCAGCGTTACCGACCAGAAGGCGAAACGGATGATATAGGCCGAGAGCCGCGCAAAACGGATACTGTCCGCCTGTAGGCTGCGTGTTTTGGTCTTGATCGCGTAAGCGATACTGCCGACGAGTGCCAGCAGGTAAACGGCGAGTTGGATCCAGCCCTGACCGATCTTCGCCGGATCGATTTCGTCTACCTCGAGCCCGAACCAGCCGTAATGCAACGCCAGCGCATAGCTACCCGGCATTTCCTGCCAGAACACGAGATAATTATTTAGCAGGTACAAAAACACCGCCGTTACCATGCTGTAGGCGAAGGCGCGCGATATCAAGGGTATAGGCAGGTGCTGTTTCATGTTACGGCTAACGACGGGCGAAAGAAAACGGAGCCCGAAGACTCCGTTTTGGTTTCACGACTGAACTAGCTCTACAGCCCGAGTACGCGGTTGCGTTGCGCCACGTAAGCCTGATCTGAGATCTTGGCCCAGGCGCCAACTTCGTTGCGCGACTTGAGGAAGCTTTGGTGAATTTTCTTCGCCAATGCGCTGTGTTGTTCCACTTCGTCGAACACTTCCGCCGCGGCGTCACCAAAGCTGTCATAAATGTCATCGCTGAAGTTTTTCAGCTTGACGCCCTGATCGGAAATCAGTTTCGCCAGCGAGGCGCCGTTTTTGGCGTTGTACTCCGACATCATGATCGAATTTTCGACCTCGGCCGCGGCCGTGATGATGGTCTGGTCGGACTTGCTCAGGCCGTCCCAGAATTTCTTGTTGATGCCGAGTGACAATTGCGCCGCCGGCTCGTGCATGCCCGGATAGTAGTAGTACTTGGCGGCTTCATAAAACTTCATGAAACTATCGTTCCAGGGGCCGACCCACTCGGTGGCGTCGATCGCGCCGGAAACCAGGTTCTCGTAAATTTGGCCACCTGGCAGCGATACCGGCGAAGCGCCCAGCTTGGCGATGACGTCGCCACCGAGGCCGGGCATACGCATTTTCAGGCCTTTGAAGTCGGAAGCGCTGTGCATCTCCTTGCGGAACCAACCGCCCATCTGAACGCCGGTGTTACCGCAGGGTAGACATTTCAGGCCATAGCCGCCGGCGAGTTCATCCCATAGTGCCTGACCACCGCCCCACTGTATCCAGGCGTTGATTTCGGTGTAAGTCATGCCGAACGGAACCGCGGTAAAGTAAGCCCAGCCGGGATGCTTGCCTTTCCAGTAGTAATCGGCCGCGTGATACATTTGTGCGTTGCCCGAAGCCACTTCATCGAACGAGTCGAATGCTTTCACGCGTTCTCCGGCGGCAAAATAATTGACCTTGATGCGGCCATCGGTCATTGCGGTCAGGCGCTCCGCGAAACGCTGGGCGCCGGTGCCGAGACCGGGGAAGTCGCGCGGCCAGGTGGATACCATAGTGATTTCGATGCGCTTGGCGGCGAGCGCCGGTGCTGAAACCGCAGTGGCTCCGGTTGCTAGTGCGGCGGCAACGCCACCTTTGAGTACATCACGACGTTTCATTGCTGATTCTCTCCGTTACTGGGGTTATTGTCTGGTATGTTTTTATAGTTGTCTCGGGGTTTTTATGTTTAGGCCCCTTAAAGTAAGACGCCGTCATTCTGGGCTTTCTATCTCAATAATTCAAGTTTTAACGCTAACATGGCGGCTGAGCGAAGCCTCTTTTTGGTGCATTACCAGTATATCCCAGGCGGCTTGAATCTCTGTCTTGACGCTTTCGCAGCCTTCGGTTAGAAGTGCCTCGGGAATGGTAACGGGTTTCAGCACCGAGTCGGGGTGACGTGGTCAAGCTTTTTGATGCACCCCAGTTAAGCGGCATCCTTCATTTCCAGACATTGTTTTTCATAATCGTTCGGGCTGACATAACTCAGCGTCGAATGTAATCGATATGGGTTATACC
>Ga0126332_10000712_pt1 | contig 11393 bp, 8 predicted proteins | sample InaspJWI42metaG_FD_94482 | JGI IMG/M metagenome (GOLD analysis project Ga0126332, IMG submission 94482) | Marine gutless worms symbiont microbial communities from Oahu, Hawaii - Inanidrilus sp. 2 OAHU.JWI-42 metaG | ecosystem: Host-associated > Annelida > Digestive system > Unclassified | place...
GCAAAAAGTTTAACTAGTTTTTTTAGTTTAGTTAACTATTTTCAAAAATTAGTTTGCAACTAAAAGTTTAACTACTTATTTTTAGTTAAAATTTAGTTTTAGTTTAACTAACATTTTTAGTTAATAGTTGCCCATCACTGCCCTTATCCACGGGCGGGGGTTTAGTATAAGACAGGAGCAAGCACGACCTAGTTGGATGTTTCAGTGGGAGCGAGAAAAAAGAACAAACGGATTGCTGTAGCTGCTCCGCCGATTGTGTTTTATAACGGGACGACGTATGACGCGGTGCGGACACGACGGTGGCAGACAGTCAGACACCAAGGTGGACGAACACGGAACAGCAGAGGCGCCGTGATCTCATCTGTGAGCCGTTCCACCGAGAAAGGCGTCGATCAGTTGTGATTAGATTGTCTGAGACTGTTGTCGCAGCTGTGACAGTCACTTATCGACAAAAGACGCTGGCACGCGGAACGTTTATCAGCTATAAAGTCAATTTGTTCGTCACTTTGACAAACCGGTGGAAGTTGAACCATCGCCGTGAAAATTTTGTCAGTCTGTCGTTCGAAGGTGGCACTCACTGGCGGCTTCGTTTGTCCCAAGAATTGGACTCCATGGTAGTTTCTTTTTAAGCAGTAAAGCACTGCATAGAGTCGTGTCGAACAATTTTGTGCCATGGTGTTACCTCCCGAAACTGACGCCGATAGCCGAAGTCGCCGCCATTTTTTCGCTTAAAATCCGCCGGAAAAATCGGATATCTGTATAATACTCCCAATATCTGCAAAGTCTAAGACTAAATTGTAGTGCCGTTATTTATGCCGGTGAAATACTTACAGTCCATGACCACGACCGGAAACCTAGGGTTGGGGTTAGAGCAGAGTTGACCCATGGGTTGGGTTGGGTTGGGTTGGGTTGGGTTGGGTTGGATCGGGTTGGGTCCAAATTTTTCCACTTGCAGTCCATGTGCATATCGTGTGCATATCTTGTTGAAGTTGCAAAAAATGTTTTTTAATTAATTTTGGGGGTGCTAGACTCAAAAAACCATGTTGTCAATTTTGCAAACACTCCCAAGTGAAATCCAATATGGCCGCCAGACCTCTGTGCTGAATACGCACCGTAATGTCTCACAACAAACTCACTATCAGGCTATTATAACATCTGATACTTTGGTATACACTTGCCAACGGATTGAACGGAACACTAGTCGACGACAACTTCACATTAAATTAAGCATCTTTGCGTAAAACATCCATAAAAGGTTGTCTAAATGCAATGATGACGGCTTTTCGCTTAATGACAGCTACACAATGGACGCTGCTGTAAACGTTTCTGTGCATTTTATATCGTCTAAAATTGCATTTGTAACTCTGAATCGCGTTACTGAATCGGTAAACGGTTGCCTCCCCAAGTCGTACACTTCAGTAATGCAGCACCTTCAATGTTGAGTAAGTTCCCTCTCGAAATTCGCAACAGCTCGCCGACGTTAGCCTCTTTTAAGAAGAATCTCAAGACATAATTTTTCCGGTGCCTTCGTATAGACCCGCCTTGCCATCGCCCCCTACCGACTGCCAGCGCCTCAGATTCGGTTTTCCGGCTGACCACGTGTACGTTATTGACGCTGCCCGCTTAATATGCGGAACAGGGTCTATGTAACGATCGGATGTCCGTCCGTCCGTCTGTCTGTCCCGTCGATCGACAGCAGCAGCGGCATGCGGCTGGTTTGCTGCTGAGTGCAGGCGCGGGCCCGCATCAGATATCGCTTAGCAGCAAATGCGGGCACCACATGTCGACAGCCGACTTGTTAGTGATGACACTGTATTGATTGCGTGGCTGGTTTATTGACTGCTAACCTGTTTGGCGGCATGTCCGTCCGCGGCGGCTTCTCCAGGCATGTGTTTAGTGCTGACGATAAGCATGCGGGCCATCAGCGCGTAGAAGATGGCGATGGTGCAGATTGGCAGGGAGAAGTAGATGACGAAGCGAAAGATGACGTGGAAACCGATGTACGCCTCGCCCCACTCGTCAGGGTAGGCGTGACAGACTCGCGACACTACAACAACACCCGGCTGACCACGATGACCACGGATACTAACCGCAGCAGGATTGTTGCCGGGACCTTTCGAAAATCACTCGAGACCCAGACCGAGACGTTGTCATCAAGTAAGGTCGTGACGCTGATGCCAAGGCGCTGACACATCACAAGCGAGATGAACTCGTAAAGAATGATGTAACTCATGCAGTACTCATTGGGAAAATCGCTTTTAAAAGCACGCAGTGCTCCCAAATCCCATTCTCATACAATGTGAAGTAGCCCGTGGCTATGAGGTCTCTGCAGGCCGAGACCGAAGAATTGTGGTCTCAACACGAAGACCGCGAGATTTCGGCACCAACGTCACGAGGCTTTGGCTAAACGAACTCGAGCGCCCTGGAGTTTCGAGAACAGAGTGACCGTGTCAAACTGACCGAGCTGGTAGGCGTGACAGACGGCGACCGGGTGACCCTCCCGGCTGACCCTCGCGGCCACCAACTCGATAGAGGCGAGCGCGGCCGACAGGGCCCAGATGCCGGCCGCCACGACGATGGTCCGGAGGAGCGACGAGACGCCCGCACCGGCCGTCGAGCGAGGAACGGCGCTCATCGGGTGAACGATGACCACGACCGGAAACCTAGGGTTGGGGTTAGAGCAGAGGTGTCCATGGGTTGGGTTGACTGATGGGTTGGGTTGGATCGTGTTACGCAAAATGGACCCACGGACAACTCTGGGTTAGAATCCCGTCTTTTAACAGATAACCGACCACGGTGGTCATCCGGGGCAGAACGCTCTTCCGAAAAATACGCTAGGCTTAGAATTAGGATTGTGGTTACGGTTGAGGTAGGATTAGAAACTGGACCCTTAGAACTGCGGACGTTCGTAACGGCGGCCCTTCGGAATAGTGGATCGGAATCGTATCGGGGACATAGGCGTGAAAGCAACCACTTCTGGGTGGTCTTGATCATGGTCTTGGTCTTGCAAACGGTCTTGCCTGTACGGTACCGGGTGTGGCTGCTAGAAAGGTTAGCTAGTGGAGTTATAGTTGAGTTGGCATGGCATTAAGTTAGTAAGTAAGTAAGCAGTGTTAGGGTTAGGAACTGGACCCTAGGACTAGCGGACGATCGAAATAGCGGACGATCGTAATCATTTCGGGTTAAGGTTTAGGGGGTGGGATTAGAGTTGTGGTTGCGTCTACTGGTAGACGTCCGGCCACGGTGGTCAGGCTGGTGAACGATGACTATGTAGCGCTCGGCGCTGAGCGCGGTGAGAGTGAAGACGGAGACGCCGAGCGACAGAGAGACGGTGAACTCGCCGAGCTTGCAGACCAGCTCGCCGAACGGCCACGACGGAAATGTGTAGACCGTCGACATGAACGGGACCGTGAACAGGATCAGCAGCAGGTCGCCAACAGCCAGGCTGACCACGCCGATCGTGGTCCGAACAGGTCCCAGTAACCCATGTCGGGCTGACCAGATCACAGTTGCCGTGTCACAAATGGATGGAGCAAGGTTTTACCACCTCCAACTCGACACAAAATAGGTCATTTCAGAGACGTTGCCGTGCCAGAGAGATCAAGTTAGTTTGACCTGGTCACTCTGACTCGCTCAGTCTCAATAGGTCGATATGACTAGGTCACGACGACCAGGTTAGACTGGCCAGGGCATGGTGACCAGGTCAAACATACCGGGGCAGAGTGACCTGTTCAGTTTGACCCGGACATTCCAATCTGGTCATCCAGACCTGGTCACTGTGACCCAGGTCACCAACAGCCAGGCTGACCACTGACACTGACCACTGTCTGACCGCGACAGACTATAACCAGGTCAGAGTGATTGGGTCAGACTGATCGGGTCCAACTGTGACCATGTCAGTATTATCAGGTCACAATACGCAAGTCGGACTGACCTTGACAGACTGACGAGGTCATGCTGACCGAATCACATTAGCCGGCTTAAACTGACCACATCACCAACAACAAAAGTGAACACGGTAACCACAGACTGCATTCGATAGATTATTACCCGGCCAAATCAGCGTGACCAGGCCAAAGTGACCGGATCATAGTGACCAGGTCAAAGTGACGAGGTCAAACTGACCTGGTCGAAGGGACCAGATCGTGCTAACCAGGTCACAGTAACCAGGTCATATCGACCGGGTCAAACTGACTTGGTCAGATTGACCTATAGTCAGTCTCGTTTGGTAAGGGTGACCGACCTGCTCAGACTGACAGGGTCGTGCTGACCAGGTGACAATAATACCACCTATCCATGTCAGAATAACCAGGTCGCAATGACCAGGTCAGACTAACCGGGTCGCCAACAGCGAGGCTGACCAGCAGTACGTTGGGCGTAGTGCGCATGTTTTTGTTGACCAACACCGTGAAGATCAGTGTCCCATTGCCGACAACGCCGACGATGAAAATCAGTCCGAACACAAGCGGCACGACGAGCCACTCCGGGCCCTCGTACGGCTCCTCCTCCACTGTGCCGTTGCCGGCGGACGTCCAGTTCCATTCTCTGACTGCCTCGCCGCCGCCCACGTGATGATGAGCTTCCTCCATCAGGAACTGGTGATAGCCGATCGTCGAAGACTGAGCCATTTCGCGGCAGCGGAAGAACACAGCGCCGGAGTAATTATCAGCAGGAAGAAGAACAACGTCGCGGGCCGCGATACAGCCGCTTTCGCTACGCGGCCTGGGAAGGTCACAACGCCACTCGGTACGACAGCAGTAGTCCGGACTCCGACCTACAGTGTCATGCGACCTGCTCACAAGATGAAGAGTGCGACGGAGTTACTGTCGAAAGTCGTCAGAACAGTTGTTGTCGTCGACAGTTTTGTGTCATGCGCGCTCAGAAACGCACCCATAAAACACGAAGAACGATCGCTCAGTTTTACTGTTGCCGACACACGGCGCGAAGGCGATAAGTTCGGTAGCTGGTGCGAGCAGTAAATGCGAGAATGCGGCTGCTGCAGCAACTGAGCAGTAACACCAGCAGCAGCAGCGGCGGCGGCGGCAGCATCAAGTGATCGCTATCAGTGAATTGATGGAGCGTCGAACCCCGTGTGGGCTCCGGGGCGTAATGCGCCCTTGATTCGATTTTTTGATTTCGGCGCTATATATGTCATATTGTTTGCTTGTTTATATTGTATGCTTCCCAATTATCCTTTTTTCTTCACTTTTTCCTTTCTTATCTCCTCCATTACTTATCTTTTCCTTTGAGAATAGACACGCTCCGTTTCCAGGCGGGATGTCGTAAAAGGCGACTAAACCTGGCTTTAGTTTTTGTGCTTATTTTATGTTTTAGTACATTTCTTTTGATTGGTGAATGCGTGCTTTTGTTGCGTTAAGTTTAGTTTTTCTCATACCAAGCCAAGAGATTGGCGTGGGGAAACGTCTCCGAAATGACCTATTTTGTGTCGAGTGGGACGTGAAACCTCAACTCAATCAATCAATCGACGGAACGTCGACGCGCAACTGATGGCGGGAGCAAAGCCGTTTGAATTTTTTTTCGTTTTGGGGCCTTTTCAAAAAAAACACACTATACTCTCATCCGTAACTTCGCCGAATGTTAACCTATTTCCAAAATTCTTTCGCTATTAGATTTAGTAGTAAATTCGTAATAAAGTGATCTTTAAATATCCTATCTCACCTTAAACATGTCGCTACACTACCTTGTGAAATATTTATGTTCAAAAAAAGTCATGTTCCAGAAGTAATCGTGTAATACTTAGCCATGCAAAAACTGTTTTTAAGTATCTGTCTGGTGAAATAAGCATTATTTAATTTACTAACAAAAATGTTCACATCAACCATATAAATAATCCCATGACTGACTGTACACAACCGCTGTAACAAAAAAAAAGATGTTACAGCAAAATGCCGCACATGATCAGCAGTTGGTCAGTCGCTGATGGCGTCAGTCCGTCAGTCAGTAAGTCAAAGCAGGTCTACAGAAGTTTGATATTTGTTGACAATAATAACCATGTTAACATAAAAACAATCAGTAACAGTTTCTGTCCGTATGCACAAGTTATTTTACTTATCTGGCGAGTTCTGCATCTTTGAGGACAAAAGTGTAAGTCGATAAAAAATTTACGTCACATAATACGAAATATTAACGAATACAGTAATATTCCATTCAATATCTTTACAGTTTACTGTTTCCACGGCAGCCATCGGTATGAATGACACAATCAGCCATTTTGCCTATAACTTCGCCAAATGTTCGCCGATTTTGAAAATTCGTTCACCAGCATTTACAGTGATAAATCTGTAATGAAGTAACCCGTCCCAACTTAAATGATTAGCTATGCTGTCTTGTGATTATCGTTAATCACAATACATATTTTAGATTGCCGCCTGTTTACTGACATTCATATTTCACAAGGTAGTGTAGCAACATATTTAAGGTGTGGTGAAATATCTAAAAACGACTTTGTTGCAAATTTATCACGGAATCTGTCAGTGAATGAATTTTGGAAATCGGTTAACAGTTATTGGCAAGAGTTTAATGTTTTGTTTTTTTTTGACTCACGGTGTAGATGCGGCCTGTTGCTTCAGACGTAGTAGAATGGTCTGTGTGTTGGTCATACTGTAACCCGTGAAAAACGGCTAAATCGCAAGTGAGACGGTTTGGTGGGCAGAATCGTGTGAGCCCTAGGAACCATGAAGATCGCGGTGCGCATTGGCGCCAGCCACGTTGCGAATACGACACATCGATCTGTGCGGCGGCTGCGATGCGGTTTGTCGCTACCATTACTTAGCGACTTGTTTGCATTTTAGTTTGACCCGCAATTGCATAAGCTTAATGTATCTGAAACGTGTTTATAAGCTATGCTGGGCATAATAACACGTGGAGTTTCACACTACATTTGTGCAGCGAAATAGATTGAGATGTTATGAGCATTAAGTATGCCGATGATTGTGTGAAATGTATGGATTATAAGGGCCCATTGTAGAGATGGGCCAAATAAAACTTTAAGCGAGGTTGCATAAAAATGTCAGGCTTCACACGGATGCAGGGCAGGATGTTATGGACTGTAGGAAATGGAAAAAGTCAATTAAAAGCGATGTAGTCCTGGAGGCAGCTACCTTGCCTCGAGGTTGCCTCGAGGCAGTTTTTTTTGCCTGTCTCGGTCTTGCCTCGACCGTCATTGCTCGTATCGGCTGAACCTGAGTCATTAATGCATTAACATTTACGTAGTAATGCTGCTGTAGTTTCGTGATCTAGTGACATAGAAGTCATATCTACATTTTGTTTTCCTCGTGTTTCTGTTTTCCAGGCCTCGGTCTCCATCTGCCTTGCCTCGGCCTCGGGGTGGCCGCCTCGGCCCCGGTCTCGCTTCGTCTCGTTCCCAGCTGTCACTGTCTTGGCCTCGATCGGCAGTTCTGCCTCGGCCCCTGCCTCTACCTCAGAAAAAAATGCCTCGACTACATCACCGCCCCAATTAAATATGTGTGATAAGCGCAAAGGCAGGCTGTGAGTGAACAAATGTTTGAGTGCCAGCTCTCCGGGGTCGTGGTGGATAAAGGACCGTTAAATGGGTTGTCGTCGTCGTTGTTTTGTAAACATCCTGTGTAATTGAGTCAGGTCGAACAGAAATACCAACGAATTAAATCACATAATCGATATTACTGCCTGATCAGCGGCCTACATGACGGCACGAGCCATTACCGACCGTGTGAACCAGGTCGTAAACCGGCCGCAGAGGGCAGTAAAACGCTCGAGCGCCGATAGCGAACTTCGTCCGACCGAAATCCGGCAAGAAAATTGAAACCGATCGTTCAGTCCAGCATCTAGCGCTTCGCAATTTGCCTGGGGATCAGTGGCGTACGGTGCCGGCGCGTGAAAATCGAATTATCGCGGAATTCCGATTTCCGCGGATACGACCACTAGGAAGTTAGCATGACGCGATGTTGCGATAACGTCGGATTTGTAATCAAGAGGTCACCTGGATCGTGTCCGATCCAGCGGTTACTCTGGGCAAGTTGTTTACATCCATGAGCAACCTTTGTCATCGTAATTCGAGTATAATAAACTCTCTGCGGCTGAGAGGGTAACCGCGGGTCACGCTGGCCGGGACTTACCTTCGACTCCTTCAGACAATCTCCGAAAACTCATTTATTTGGCGACCGAAGCGCTTAGTGACTCTTTTGAATTTATAGGCGCTATATAAATAAGTTTATCTATCTATCTATCTATCTATCTATCTATCACAAACTCGGTCTTTGGAAGCTCGACGAACGTCGTCGGCGGCTGCTGTGTTAGACGTGCATTTAAATCGGACTTTCCGACGGTGTCGAGCACAAAGACCGTTTACCGGTCGGGCTCTGCCGAGAACCGGTCTGGAGGTGCAGCGCTGTTCAAAGCCCATAGCTGAATTTCAATGGCAAGGGGCATTAGCGGAAAGGAAGGGTAAGGTGGAAGAGTTGGGGGTATGGAGAATGGGGGGATGAAATGGGTGGAGAAAGAAGTGCGATTGGGCAGAGGAAACGAGACAGTTAGTCACTGCAAAATGACGAGATGGATGCGCATGTATATGACCTTGCATTGTCTCGGAGAAAGACGCTGCATATTCACAAAGGAAACTAGGTATCGCCCCGACAGCGGCGTGACGATATGCCCCGCCCGTTTCGGTCACTTCCGGTGGCCGTACGGCCACGCTGACCAGCGGTTCGACTTCCATCACGGGGTTTCCTATTAGTGTTCTACTATAGAAATAACAGTTCCAAGATGCACCATTTCAACAAAGAGCATGGGATAGACAGACCGATGGAGGGACGGACCGCAGCATTGCGTAATGCCCGCCCATCCTTGTGCGATATATACGGTCGTTATGCTGCTGACATTCATACCTATTATTATTAGATTTCCATCATCCCCTCACTCTTTCATTCCAGACTTAAAACCTCCCTTTTTTGCAAATCCTTACCATCGCAGCATTTCCTTTTCTTCTTCATGGCTGACTACATGGTTTCCCAAGACTGTTTACTGTTACTTCTGAGCATATCCGTTTTTACTTTTTTCGTTTTACTGCTTTACACTTTTTAGTTGTCGTTTCCGTGCGGTAGATTAAGCTGACTAATGTCAGCTTTCGAGCGCACGTTAACATAGCATATCCATCTCGTATCGCATCGTATCGTATGACACAAAAATCACTTTGTAGCGTTTGATAGACCTGTAAGCCGAAGCTACATGTATGGCTAAACGGGGACGTGTAGGCTGTCTCGCGTTGAATACAGTGTAAGTTCGTAAGGTTATTTGCTTTACCAATGGTACAGGCTACCCCGCCCCCGCGCGGCCTCGTCGCTTCATAGCGTCTAAATACGACAGTGATTATCATCTTTTAACGTAGTTTAACTTGACAAAATTAAAAGGCGTCTACTTGAGTTTTTGAAATAAAAACCGAAGCGATTACACTTGTTGCTGAATATTGCTTGATTTAGATTTATGCTGTTGCAGTGTTGCTGACATCACAGACACACTGCGTGATACAAGAATAACACACGCAAGTTTCAGTTGTTCAACTGTTCAACTGTCGCGCCATATACAGGCCTATGCTATATGGCCGCACCTAAGCCTACAAATCCGGCTCGGCTCGGCTCGGCTTGAAAATTTCCCGGCTTAGCCGGAAAAGCTAGGCTGAGTCGCTTACGGGTCTAGCGTTTGATCACCCGAGTCACGGGCTTAAGTTCAGATCCGACAAGCAATAAGGAGTTTCTTGAGTGTTCCCGCGACAGCGTAGCAATAACGCTGCCAAATAGTCGCTTCGAGAGATAGTAAAGGCCGAGATACGTTCTCGTGCTATTTAATTGCCCATTTAATGACCCGTTTACACGCCGCTAACCTATACATCGCGCGCTTCTTCGGCTTGCGAATGCTGGTATAGACTAGACACCGATCGATGCTAACAGTGCGCCCGTAATGATTCCCAGTGTTCGATTGCTGCATCGCCAGGAGCGAGGCCACTGGCGTAGACAAGGGGGGCCCAGGCGGCCCAGCCCCCAATGGCCGGGCAAAATTGTTTTTTGTTAAAATAGAGGGACTACTGGAGCCCGTCGTCTTAATCTTAAGCTTTAGAGTGCGTTCTAACGCTATGTTTACATCTGAAAGACGATATTAGTGTAACAGATATACTCAAAATATCAAAAATAACTTGAAATTATCAGCACTTTTTCTACAAAATTAGTAAAAATCTTCAAGCTTTTACAGTCTCCCGTGCATCTAATGACCCACATCAATTAAGCTTGGCCCCAGGCCTCCCTTCAGCTAAATCAGGTCGTGCATGTTACGATAACCCAACGGGAAGGGAGTATTTCTATCAGATGTCCAACATGTACACTTGTATAGCCTATTTAACTGAAATTCGAAACTTTTGCTCAAAAAACCTGGTTCATAAAGGTGTTAATTTTGAGGCCCCAAATGCTCTAAAACTCACCTATACGAGCATCTTTAATTTTTAAAAAATTTCCGGGGGTTATACCCCCGGACCCCCGTTAAAAGAGGGAGGGGAGGAGAGGGAGAGGGGAGGAGAGGAAGGGAGCAAGGGAGGGGAGGCCCCCCAATTCACATTCCTGGTTACGCCACTGAGCGAGGCGAGCCCGGCTCTTTGCTTGTTTCCCGCCATTCTGTATCGGAGTCTCGCAGCCTTCTAGTACTTACAGCGAAAAGCGTGAAAAGCGCATAGATGCTCCCACCTACTGAAAATATCGACCGCACCCCGGATATTCTCTATAGCCGACTTTACAACGTGCCGGATATACGATACAATACGATACGAGATGCTATTTTAACGTACACTCAAAAGCCGACACGAGTCAGCTTAATCTACCACACGGAAACGACAACTATAAATGGAAAACAGAAAAACTAAAAAAAGTAAAAAACGAATATTCTCAGACGTATCGGTAAATAGTCCGGGGAATCCATGTAGTCAGTCATGAAGAAGGAAAGAAAGGCTACAGTGAGAATGATTTGCACAAAAAGGTTTTAAGCCTGGAATGAAAGAGTGAGTGGCTGATGGGATACTAATAATAATAATAATAATAATAAGTATAAATGTTAGCAGCATAACGACCATATAAGATTCTACAGTTAACTGCCATCAACACCTCTAACACGATAATATGTCCCCACAAGATTGCCACTTCCCCTGGGGCGATCCCGGCTCCACCTAAGACAAGATTAATTGGGCCCACCCATTTAGAAATTCTTTAAATAAAACCAGCCTTGGAATATATTGTAGGAATCCAGGTGTACAATTTCATTTGTCCCCTAAATTTCCCTAAATTTGCATATAAGGGGCTGGTATGGAATCCCCTTCGCGGTTTTCGACTGTCTATCTGAGATTTAGTTCGATCGCC
>Ga0126332_10000713_pt1 | contig 11387 bp, 5 predicted proteins | sample InaspJWI42metaG_FD_94482 | JGI IMG/M metagenome (GOLD analysis project Ga0126332, IMG submission 94482) | Marine gutless worms symbiont microbial communities from Oahu, Hawaii - Inanidrilus sp. 2 OAHU.JWI-42 metaG | ecosystem: Host-associated > Annelida > Digestive system > Unclassified | place...
AAAGAAAAAAACATTTTATCGTCAACTACACCGTGAGTGTGGTAGGGTGGCTCGGTAGCCGAGTGGTTAGCGTGCTGAACTCAGGCGCAGAAGGGCCGAGTTCAAATCGCAGTCGCGACGCTGTCGGGTACAGTCTTAGGCAAACTGCTCACACCCATTGTTCCTCTGTTCACCAAGCAGCGAAATTGGTAGCAGCCCTCTTAAGGGTTGCGAGGGTAACTGCAGCTCTGGCGGAAAGTAATGGCAGCCTACCGCCGGGTTTATGACTCACGTCACCTGCAAGCTGACTGCCAAGAACCGGGATCAGCTCCAGAACCCTATGCTCGGTAATCGAGTAAGGCTACGTTTTTACACCGTGAGTCAAAAAACAAGACACTATACTCTTTCCCATAACTTCCCCAAATATTAACTCGAAAGTGTCGACAATGATACTGCGAGTTCGCTTTTAACAAAGAGAGAAATCCGTTTTTATCGTGAACTATAATGTTTGTTATTTCAATTTTATATTAGCTCCATAGCTCCAGTTGGTTTTACGTTCTCTTTTTATCATCTGTTAGTTATCACATAGCACTGGATCGCCTATGCTCTGCTGATTTGCCGTTAACTCATTCACTCGACTTCGGAATACAAGCAAACCAATGCGAACGTTTACACCGCACAAACTGGAGATCGCGCGACCTGCTTCGTCGCGTCTGCAGCCAATCAGGTCGATTTGACGTAAGCTGGACTGTGCGAATGACCGACTAACGTTTGAGTAACTGGGTCGACTTTTTCAGTTCAGTTCAGTTCAGTTTATGTGATGTGAACGAAGCTTAACGCAGGCGCATTCTCAAGCTAACTAGTTCACCAGTTTCAACACACGCGGCGTTACACGCGTTACGGGATAGGCTGACAACCGCAGCCTACAGAATTCAGGATAATCTATGTTACAACGGAAGGATAGGGTTAACATTATGCAGGATGAAACACCAGTGGAAAACACGCAGTCGATGAACAGCGCGAACTATGATTAGCAAAATACTGAAATGCGCATCAGCCAAAAGTCGGAAAAAAACTATAAATAGCGGTTAAGATACATAAAAGTAATTTCTTTTTGAAATGGCAAGATGAACTCGTCCAGTTAAACAACAACTGGATTTGCAACAGCTAAACTAGAAATAAACGAAACGAAAACGAGAAGCACACACACGCGCAGAAAGCTATAAAAAATCTCGTGATTTTCTTTCAAAATCTGATTTAGTATCACAAATACATATAGATCGACTGTTTTTGTCCTGTTGGTAAAATAACCGGAAAGAACGCAATGCACGACGCGGTAGACGCATGCAGCCATGCAGTGCAGCCACAGCAAGCACGTTCTAGCAAAACGAATTGCAAACTTTCTTACGGGTCTCTCCACACCATCGATCGAATCGCAACCACTGGAGGCAAGAGGTACAGAATTGACATTGGGATAACATAACCGTTGCACCACCAGAATGCTGGAGGCTACACATCGACTACAGCTAGATGCATTTCTTGTAAAACTGTGGTTTCTGCTTCAGTATTCCGCCGTTGTATCTGACATCATGGATAGTCTAGACAGAATAGCTTGGAATGTCCAGGCGGTCAAGTTTACAGAAAGAAACAGCAACGTCGTGATGTACTGCGCGCAGATGATCGCCTTTCGAGAACATCGACATGAATATGGCTTAGACAAGTGTCCGATGCAGGTGCATAAAACATAATAGGAAGCCATGCATTAGACGATATCTTAGTCCGACAGCTACAGCCACGACTTGAACCGGACGCTGTGCACAGCAGAACTCTGCTGGACCTTCCGCTCGATTTTCTTATCGTTGTCGACCATCCGCAATGAATTAGTAGCTAGCCTACCACTCTTCAAAGCGGTATTTTCAACTACTGCCTATACGAAATACTGTATGGCCAGAGCGTGTGCAACATAACGAGCAAACCAATCTGCCAAGCATTAGCAAACCGCATGCCGAAACCAGTTCACTCACAGCATCCGACGCCGCCGCCGATTTGCGACCCTCAGTTTCGGAATTAACGGACGAGGAGGAAACGGGTGCTTTCTTCGCCTCTTCCTGAAGGTCGTCACAGCGCTTCTTCCAGTCTTTTATCTGCTTCTCTAGTTCTATCTTTTCAAACCTCCACGTCGGCGGTTCGCGGTCCTTGAAACCCGGCGGCGACGACGTCGCGGCACTGCTGCCTTGCTTCGACGGCTGTTTTTCCTGCAAATTTGACTGCCCGTTTGAGCAGACTAGAATCACCATGATGTCAGATAATTGCGTATACTAGCATAAAAATTGCTCCGTAAATTGGCATGCTCAAATATTATGCGTAACCAAATAGGTTACAAATGAAATTATATGGCTTCGAAACACGCCCGCTCATAACTTCGCTCAAAGGTCTTAACTAAGAATACTAAAATCAAGTATCGTCTGTTCTATTCAACACTAACAGCAGTGACAATGTCAGCATTTTTCAGTTTTGAATAGCTTAGGTTAGGCTATCAACAGGGCTGGTAAATTTTAGTCATTTTCTATGATAATCGTAAGAACTTGCTCTGCTATAGTTAAACTTGTGCATTTTTCATCATTAACTTTTTTCATTTGCCTAACCCTTAGATATATAAATTAGCAAATTATCTCAAGAAATGACAACAACAATAGTCACGAGATCTCTAGTACAAAACAACGCTAATACAATATAATGTATAATGTATAATGTAACAGACAGGCGCAAAACCACGACTTTCTTTAAAGGGCAAGATGGACAGGGTCCTAGATATGAATTTTCGTAGTGTCCAAAATGTGTCACTATTTGCACCTCAACTCAAACACGAACCCACAGCGATCAGGAAGATCCAACTGACTCAAAATTTTCTTATTGAATTTATGAAAATCTCACGTGACTCGAGGGTCCGTACCCATAGACTTTCTTATCAATGTCCCATAGTAAGGCTTATAAGTGATACTCAGCTGTTGGGGTTCGGGCAGAAAAAAATCGATTTATTGGATAGCATATTTACTACGAGGTCGGAACATTTTTCACCCTCCCCCACGACGGGGGCACAATACCCGTATCCTCATATCTGGCTACCGGTACACGCCTGGAAGCTCGTACGAGATTGATGCGATACATTACAGTTATTTAAAATATACCAGCTATACATATATCAGCGATAATGAGAAGTGTATTCTCACCTCAGACTTGGAAGACTCGAGCTCCTTCTTCAAGCCGGCGTTGAGCTTCTGCACGTCAGCCAGTTTCGTCTTCATTTCGTTCAGTTCCTTGGACGTGGAGTTGTACTCGGCGTTCAGACTGTCGTACTTCTTCTGCAGATTGTCGAACTTGGTCTTGACGTCCTTGTGCGAGAGGCACTCGTCCTTGGTCGTGCTCAGTTCTGCCAGCGTCGTCTGCAGCGTCTTCTTGCACTGTTCTAGCTCTTTCTCCGTTCCTTTGCTGGCGGATTTGAGTTTTTCCAGCTCGCCTTTCGTCTGGGAGTCTTCCAGCGCCTTCGTCAGCTGCGATTTGGTCGACTGAAGCTCGTCCTTGCAGGATTTCAACTCGTCCTTACCAGTCTGAAGGTCGCGTTTGGTCTTGTCCAGCTCACTCTGGTTCAAATTCAGCTCCTTCTTCGATTTCTCGAGGTCACTGCGAGTGCTGCTCAAATCCCGCTTGATTTTGTTGACTTCGTCTTTCGCCTTTCTCAGCTCGTCGTTTGCCGACCTCAGACTGTCTGTGTTTTTCTTCAGATCGTCCTTCGTACGTTCCAGGTCGCTGGTGCATTTCTTCAGTTCGCTGCTGGACTTATCGCGTTCTTCTTGGACCTTCTTCAGATCGTCTTTGGCTAGCTTCGCCGATTTCGTTTGTTCTTCTTTCACGGTCTTTATCTCGTCCTTCGTCTTTTTTAGGTCATCCTGTGCCTCTTGAAGCTCTTCCTTTAGGTCGTCAACATTCTCTTCCAATTCTTCAATCTCTTCGTCCTTTGATTCCAAGTCTTCTTTCATTTTCGCGTTTTCGCTCTTTTCCTTTTTCAGATTTTCGGTCGCTGATTGCAGCTGTTCAGATTTCTTGGTCAGCTCGTCTGTTTTCGTTTGAAAATCTTCCTGTAATTTACTCAGTTCATCTTTTATTTTGCGCAGTTCGTCTTTCGCGTCCTGCGTTTCGTGGTCGGCTTTTTTCGTCGCATCCTGGCTAGATGTCAAGTCGTCCCTTAACTTTTTGGCGTCGTCTTTGGCTTTCGTGCATTCCGTACGAGTTGACTGCAAGTCATCTTTCGTTTTCTGCAAGTCGCTCTTGCACGTCTTGCATTCTTCTTTTACTTTTTTCAGCTCGTCGCGCGTATTGCGGAGATCTTCCGTGGCTTTCTTCAGTTCGTCTTTATTTTCTTGGCTTTCCTCTTTGAACTTTTTGGCTTCATCTTTCGTTTTCCCCAGATCATCTTTTGCAGACTGCAGTTCATCTTTAGCTTTCTTGGAATCAGTCTTCTGCGTTTGTAGTTCGTCTTTAGCTTTCTTGGTTTCATCCCTCGACTTTTTCAAGTCGTCTTTGAATGACTGGACTTCAGACTTGGCTCTTCTAAAGTCATCTTTGCTCGTCTGCAGCTCATCTTTATATTTCTTGGATTCGTCTCTGAGCTTCTTGTGTTCCTCCTTTACGTTGTGTAATTCATCTTTCACTTTTTTCAACTCATCTTTGCTCGACGTTCCTTCGTCTTTGAACTTCTTCGTTTCCTCTCTGGATTTCCTGAGCTCATCTTTCGTCGACTGATGGTCGTCCTTAGTTTTGCGTAGTTCATCTTTGCTCTTTTGCAGGTCGTCCTTCGCTTTCTTCACCTCATCACGCGCAGATTTCACTTCGCCTTTAGTGGACTGCACGTCTGCTTTGGCTTTGCGCAACTCGTCGTTTCTCATCTGAAGATCGTCTTTAGACTTCCGTGCCTCCTCCTTTGCTTTGCGCAGTTCTTCTTTCGTTGACTGCAGTAGTTCCTTAACATTTTTAGACTCTGTAGTCAATGACGTAGAACTCTCAACAGCCTTTTGGTAATCGTCGTTAAGTTGCTTCCATTCACTTTCCTTTGCTTTCATGTCACCGCTTGTTTTCTTTAACTTTTCCCTAGCCGTTTTCAGTTCTTCCTCTTTTTCATTCAGCCGTAATTTAATACAAGAAGCTTCATCTTTTGCTACTTGTGAGCCTTCTTTTACAGTTTTCAGCTCTTCCTTCAAAGCCTTCATTTCTTTCTTATTCGCCTTTAAATCGTCTTTTAGTGACTTGTAGTCGTCCTTACTAGATTCCAACTCTTCTGTAGTTGTTTTAAGTTCATCTCTCGTTGCCTTCAATTCTTTCCTCTTGGCTTTATAGTCTTCTTTTGTCGTCTTTAAGTCGTCTTTCACTTTCGTAAGTTCCTCAAGATGAGCTTCTGACTCTTCTTCTTTTTCCTTTAGTTCATCCCTAGTTTCCTCCAACTAGATTATATAAACAAACTAACACTGTTATTTTCAGAATATTAGAAAAAACACTCTCAGCTGTTATGATTTCAATAACACAACATGCAGCACATGTAAAGTTATAGTACATTACTATTAAAGTATGCTGATATGAATTTACAATAACTAAAGATGAAATAAGTACGAAGATGGATTTCTTCATACTAAATCTCAATCCATTAGTTTGTATTGCAACTTCATTAAATAGCTAAACGAAAGTTCAGTTCAGTTCAGTTAAATACGCTCTTAAACAGTAGCTCCTCAGTGACTAAACAAAATACAAACAATACTTCCTACAACACTATACGGGCCTAAGTCTCAAATAACTAAAATTATAAGCACGAAATGAATAGGCCTATAATCTCAGAAGCAAAAATATTTTCCTGTGTTTCGTCCACTGACTTTTACAGTACTTTCACGAAGCAAATGCTGTCACCATTTACTCCATTTAACGCTACTCGATTAAATAACCACGTGGAGGTAAAACAGCCCACGAACCTCGGTAATAACACTATCATATTTAGTTCGAAGGTCATCTAAAGACGTGCGCAGTTCCTCAATTTCTTTCTGTAGACCAGCGATCTGATCTTCTGCTGTGTTGCTGAACGCTCGCGTCGTTGACAACTGCAACAAACACTTCATCGTTGTATTCACCAACATCGTCGTCAAAGCATTTGAACGTTTTAAACGTATCATGTTCTTGTGTGTATGCAAATTTCTCGCTCACTGTATGTTACAAAATGTTTAAATAAACATAAAAGCAACGGATGTTTGTTACTTTCTGAATTTTATCGTTTTAACACGGTGAAGTGACCACAAGTAAGTCGGCGTCGCTGGAGCTTGCCACCCCAGGGGACCGAAAGCTGTTAGGAAAAGGTGTGTTTTTATGCCGTAGGAAAGAGTTAGGCCCAAACGTGTCAGACGAACTGACTAAGTTTTGAAGGGTGTTCCAGGGTCAGCTGCAACAAAACAGCGAAAACAGAAAATTTTACTAAGATCAATGCAAGGAACTCGTAAAAGGCTAGAAGACGAAGATGACCTGAGAAAACGGGAAGGACGGCATGGAATAAGAAGACGAGAGAGGTGACGTGGGATTGAGTAAGTAAGAGAATTTCGATAGAGCGGCGGACCTCTTTGTTGGTTCGTTCGTAGTCGAACTTGAGCTCGTCATTATCTCGTTGCTGTTCTTCAAGATCATCCTGCAGCTTCTTCATCTGTTGCTGCAGCGTCGTCTTCTCGTCACGCAACGACGTCACCTGATCACATCGACAAGTGGTCAGAGTAATTTGACGCAAGGCAGCATCGCCGTCGCGTACGGATCGTTTGATCGTATTCGCCAGCTGGCGCCAGTGTGCACCTTTATCACGGTTTTTTGGTGGTCCACGTATACGTCTGCTCCCCAAACGACATCTCGATCGGTTCATCCGTTTTTGCAGGGGTCACGGTTGTGGCCAACACACGGAGAGACATGGAAAGTAAAGACTTGCGCAGGTATAGCCCGCATCTAGCACCACGTGCGGAGATTATTAAGGACTTATAATAAGCAGTGGTGCGGGCCAAGAAAAGTAAAGCCTGTGCACTTGCATATCGCTTTTCCATCTCACTGTTAGATTGTTCCAGGCCCGGATTTAGCTGGTGGGAGGCCTGGGCCCTGCTTAATTGTGGGTCATTAGATGGAAGACTTTAAAAGCTAAAATGCAGGTCTAGAAATAGTGAGTAGCAAAAACAATGATCAACAATGCGCGACAACTAAGTCGTATTCTCGTAGGCATCCATCGTTAGCGAGAAATAAAATAAGAACGGTTCGGTGGGAGGCCCTCTGTTGATGACAGGCCTGATGGGGCCCGGGCCACGCTGAAACCTCCTCAAATCCGGTCCTGGATTGTTCGTATTTCAGCATGCAACGATATACGGTTCTGTAATTTAAAAAAAATAAATCACGTCATGTCACACGGCAAACGTTGGTGTGTAAATCATTTTTTTCTTTAATATAACAGACAAAGGACCCGAAGGTCACTAAATGTCACACAGCAATGAGTCAGTGCTTAAACACAAAAAGAACCAGTAAGATATACCATTAAACCAGTTAAAAAGACAACCGACACAAAACTGCAGAAAATACTTGCAATTAGCAAAAAAAAATCTAATAATAAGGAATAATAAGTCAGCGCACTTATATAGCCCATAAAACAATAAAATATTATTGTCTCTAATGTGCTAGGTGCGATATCTGCTGGAGAAGAAATGGCCTTAGTGAGCGCTTGAAGACAGCTATTGATGTTGATTGCCGGATATGCTCAGGAAGTGAGTTCCAGACGTAAGGACCGGCGAAACAGAACGCACTGGCTAATATTATTATGAATGACAAAGAGAGGCCAAGAACGGAAAAGTGGCGTTTATGTGTCGTTATAGTCCATTCCCATTCATCGGGAAAAGTTGCATTACGGTCCATAGCGGCGGCGGTGGGCGAGGTTAAAGAGGTGCGCGACGTCGGGGCGTGGCTTAGTGCTGTGACTGTGTACACAACTTAACTCAGCTCACTGCTCGAGGAGGCCTACAACGACCTGCTGAAGTCCATGGCGTAGAAATTCAGGTCTTCTGAAGAACAGGTTGGCCCACAAGCCTAGTAAAACAGCGTGAAGCTGATGCAGACATACAAACAGTGCAAATAGCGCTCAGCCAATCACACGACGCCTGCGCTCCGAGCCTCCGAAGCCACGCCCGATGGACCTTACGCAACTCGCCAATGAAGTCTGAAAGGACCATAACGCAATGTACCCGGTGTGCGAGGCCTCTATACATGTATACCGACCTCGGCGGTGCTCTTGTCGTAGTTGCTGGAGAGAGTGTCGCTGAGTGATCGTAGTTTGTCGACGTCTTCCTGCAGCTGAGACAGCCGACTGATCACCTTGCCGTGCTTCTCCGTCAACGTCGCCAGCTGTACACCACAACCACATCATCAGGCTCCGCCTTCGGTCGGCCCGGTGATGCCCCCTAGTGGGTCAGTTTGTCGACGTCTTCCTGCAGCTGAGACAACCTTGAGATCACCTTCCAGTGCTTCTCCGCCAGCGTTGCCATAGCATCTGTATAGGCCTACCAGTTATATCATCCGGCGAAATAAGCGTTCTCTATAGGCGACGATAATTAAGTAAGCATGTATGTTTAATAATGTGGTAGCATTTAACAGTGCTAGATTTCACAGATATAGGCCTAAATTTCGGACATAAAACATAAGAAAAGATCAGTCAGCGAACATAAGAAACAATATATACAACTATGCAATGTGCAAAACAAACCAACTATAGTAACGCTATCTATAAGTAGTCATTACGACAGTTTGTGGATAACAAAAAATCCGATGAAAGATTTGTTTCAGTCGTCAACAATTTTCTGACCGCTATATTACTAAACTAGTACTGAACTGATGAAGACCCTATAATAACGGCTAACAAACTCTCTACTAGTTGCTAACAACTAACATATGTAATGTATTTACCATTTTATTTCTTCGAATAAGAAACAACTGGACGATGTACTTATGAAAAGTGTGTTCGTTTCAGAAATAGTGTTGGTTTACAGAATCAGCCTAAACTTCGTTAAGGTTTTCCCCAGCATAAAAGTAAATTCACACATTTGGAATTATAACTGCGACACGTCAGCACGTAACACTGTGAATATAATGCATAGCTAATATTACAATATTTTATGCACTGGATTCACTGAAAGACGTAATCTAACTGCTCAGCGTGTTGCCAGTAAAAAAGGTAAAGGTAGCCCATACTCGATTACCGAACGTAGGGTTCCGGAGCTGATCCCGGTTCTTGGCAGTCAGCCTGCAGGTGACGTGAGTCATAAACCCGGCAGCAGGCTGCCATTACTTTCCGCCAGGCCTGCAGTTACCTTCGCAACCCTCAAGGGCTGCTACCAGTTTTGCTGCTTGGTGAACAGGGGCAAAATGGGTGTGAACAGTTTGCCTAAGATTGTCACCCGACAGCGTCGCGACTGCGATTTGAACCCCGGCCTTCTGCGCCTGAGTCCAGCACGCTCGCTAACCACTCGCTACCGAGCCACCCGTGTTGCCAGTAGCCTAACGCTGTAACGCATTTGCGCTCTTTTGTTTACTTTGACTCTGCACTGTCTGATGTGCATAGTGGACATTACATTAATTCAGAAAAGTAAAAGACATGATAAAAACCTCATTTTCCGCTTCTTCTTTTAGTTTTTGCAGCTCTTCTTCTGCAGCTTCTTTGTCAGCCAGTTGACTTTCGAACTCTTCTTTTTCGCTCAACAGTGAACTTTCCAATTCCTGAATACGCGCCTACAACAATGTGAGAAAAATATTGCAACCCGCTGCAAAAGTGAAACTCTACTCAGTTTCACGACATCTTTATCATATCATTCTATTCGCTAACGTGAAAGGCATACTGCAGACATCAGACTGCTTCCGTGGACTGCACCCGGACCATTATCTCCTGGGCGGATCAGATTCCAGTTCTAGTTCTCTTCCTTATTTGTTTTTTTGCTGGGCATCCGTCAGCTTTTTGTTGCATGTTAAAGATTCCCCTACCGCATCAGATAAACTATGATATAGGCCAAGTGGAGTGTATACTGGATACATACAGTAATGAATACTGCGGACTGACAAAAACTAAGCAAGCAATTGTATGCTACTGCTAGAATTACATGAATGATTACAAATTAAACGCTAGTTTTCTATTCATTGTACATGAGATCTCATCAGACGAATATTTCTCACGAATATCCACAGTTATGGTGGCGAGAGGACGCATCGCTGCTGCTTGACGCCTCTGCTGCACCCCATCTACTACACGGTTCCTTGGACGGACGCGAATCTCTACCAGGACAGCATTTCCATCGGGGGAGGGGAAGAGGGAGGGGAGGGAAAGGGAAGAGAACGGAGGGGAAGGGGAGGGTCTAGAACCGCCCCTGGGCGATGCGGCCTAGAAACGAGAGAGCGGGCGTCGTCGTACGTACGTCGGTGTCGGAGAGTCGCGCCGCCTGCTCCTCCAGTTCCTTCTGCGCCGTGTCCATCTTCTCCATCGTCTCGTCCAGCATCTCGGCCAGCTCGCTGTTGCGGTTGATGAGTTCGGCCGTCTCGCCGGCATGCTCCTGCTCCTTGGTCTTGAGCACGTCCATCATCCGGTCCACGTCCTCCTTGCAGCCGTCCAGCTCCGCCGACAGACGCTCGTTCGCCTCGTCTCGACCCTCCAGCTCGCCGCGCAGACTCTCTGCGACAACGACGCCGACAACACTTGTTTTCAAATATGAACGAATCAATCAACCAAAAGCTTTAATTTCAGTAGAACAAAACGTAACTCATTCCATTTTTGCATGTAAACACTGCTGCTACTGCTGCTGCTACTACTACTACCACACCCGTTTAACGGCCTCTTTTCTAGGACAACCTGGTTAAGCCGGTACCAGAAAGGTAAACCAGTCTAGATTTAAATGAGGCACTACCTTGTGAAACATTAATGTCAGGGTTTTGGGATGCAGTGGCATCAGCTAGACCACATGCAAACAACCTGCTTATTATTGCTGAGTGCATGAGTAAAAAAATTTGAAATCGGTGAATATTTGGCAAAGTTACAAGCAAGAGCGTGGTTGTCTCATGCACTGTGCGCGCCTGGCCAACATACTGCTAATAGACGAAGAAAGTGCACAAGACAATCACGTTTATGCTTATAACTTTGCCAAATATTCACCGATTTTAATTTTTTACTGTTATACTCAGCAATAAACCTTTCTTAATTTGGTTATTAACAACCACACCACACCTTAAATGTGCAGCTACACTACCTTGTAATTTGTCGTTAATGGCTTGTTTTGCTGACATTAATGTTTCACAAAGTAGTGTAGCAACATATGCAA
>Ga0126332_10000714_pt1 | contig 11387 bp, 7 predicted proteins | sample InaspJWI42metaG_FD_94482 | JGI IMG/M metagenome (GOLD analysis project Ga0126332, IMG submission 94482) | Marine gutless worms symbiont microbial communities from Oahu, Hawaii - Inanidrilus sp. 2 OAHU.JWI-42 metaG | ecosystem: Host-associated > Annelida > Digestive system > Unclassified | place...
AGAGCAATAAAGTGCTACGTGTGTGCTTCAACTACGCACGGAGGTTGCACTAAAGAGGACTTCAAATCGGACGAAATTACCGAGCTGGATGACTGCACCTATTGTCAGGTAGGTCTAATCAGCAGTTTCAGCACTGTCGTTATTCGAAAATTGTGTTATTACTACACGCTGCTAATAAGAATTAATATACGGTCTATCAAACAGCGGCAACTTTAATCACCTGGGGAAGTAGGTTAACTAGATTTGAAGTTACTGATAAAGCGAAAAAAATGAACTTCTCTTCTGTAGCTCTTGGATAGTGTCTCACTGCTGCAGTAGCCTAAAATGCATAATTAACTACAGACAGTCATGATATTTTGCAACCTAGTTAAATTTGAAAACACTACGGGGAACATCCCAGGCATTAAGCGTCAGCGACTGGGTTTATCACTCTTCGGGTTACCAGCTTGGCCATGTACATCCAACCGCAAGCTTTCCCAAAACTGCATAAGCTAACTTTTGCAGTGAGTTGGTCAGCAGAATGTAACGTCTCTCTGCGCAGTGGACTCTCAGCAAATCATTTCGGACACCAGTCTTTTTCAGACGACCGATTGCACTGGTTCTAACAGTAACAATATAGCGTAACTTTATTTCACAAGTCGGTGGCACTTTAACACTGACCATCCAATACGCAAATGTTACTAAAATTACCCAGAAGTGCTTGAAATGCAGACGGACAGATGGCGAGGGTTAGTCGATACGGATGTTGTATAAAATTGTTATTAAATGATATTGATTATCCTTCGTTTATATTAGGCCTATACTTAGCCCACCCGCTCTGCGCGAAGCGCAGGCGAGGCCGCGAGGACGGCTTATGTTTTGCTGATTTATTTAAACAAAATATTTTTAGTGATTTCTGTCAGACCAATGATCTCAGCATCTACCATTCTACCGGACCGACCTTCACGAAATTTGCAGGATTCCCAGAACTATGGCCGTAGATGAACGATCTGAAGTTATTTTTTTCGATCCCTCAAGGGGCGTTGCCATGGCAACCGATTTTGTGGACAAAATCGACGTCTATGCCACACCTTGTAGTTCGCATGACATTCCATAGGGCGGCGCCGCGGGCATACGACAAGAAGGACAGTTGCTATACAGGGCGCAGGTAAACCAGTTACCTGAATCGATGGACGCAGGCGAACCAATTAACCACAAATTTACAGGCGGCGAGGGCATCTTTTGTTGTATATAGTTTATTTAGTTACATTGCACTCCGCCGTTTAAAGGTTGATATATCTGGACCTGGTTAATTTTACGGTGACCGTGGAGTGTACTTGTTATCGTTTTACCGTTTTTTTCTTTTGTGGATTACGCTTATTGTTCTGTGTATGCTGTTTGTGTGTGCACATGTCTGTGTCTGTCCACGAGCATATCTCCGAATCTACACGTCCGATTTTTTCACCACATTTTTGTGCGCGTTTTCAGTCAGTGACCATGGCTCTATCCTCCACCGGCGGTGTTGAGATACGTTATATACTTCCGGTTTTATGGATGACGTCATGTTTGCACGTCTAGTGGCCACAAATAGACGACGCGAGAAAGGCTGACTCAACAGGTGGCATCGACGAATGAGTGACCCACCAGAATGCAGCTCCAGACGACGGGCGAAGTCTGCTGTCTACGATTGCCTCGTCTTACATGCATGTTTGCACCGTCAGTAGGTCCAGCTTTGCGTCGTTATGGTTGCGTATGTCGCGTAGTAATAAACGAAGATGATGCTGATGATGGTGTCGATCACACAGTGAGAGAAAGTGCGTGTAAAGTAAAGTAGGGTAACCAGGTATGGCGGTTTGCAACTACATGTACAATGCCACACCGCTACGGGAACTGGAACTCACATGCCATACGGGCTCAAACAGTGTTACCTGCCACCTGGCAGCAGCGACATTTCCGCCCTTACCCCAGCAAAGCTGGTACTCGATTTAGCAAGGCTGAGTTGACCTAGTTGGCTGCTTACATACCGAGATTGTATAATGTGGACCGGCTCAGTGACCGTCAAAGACCCATCTGAGTACTGTCCGGGCCGGACGTAGCGTAACTTGGTTCATACGCGGAACGACGCTAACCACGACGCGACGCGACGCCGATGTGTGTGTGCAGAAATCAGTGACGAGCGTGAGCAGCGTGGAGACAACGACTCGCACCTGCGTGCCGGCGTGCACGGAGGGCGGCGGCGGAGTGTCGGGTCTCAGCAGCCACACGTACTGCTGCAAGGACAAGGACCTGTGCAACGGCGCCGTGCAGACCGCTAGCCAGCTGACGATGATCGCCGTCGCTCTGGTCTGCGGCATCGCCGCCGCCGCTCGTCTCTTCTAGAGCCGATCAGTGCAGCCACCTAGCGAATGTAACGGCGTATAATGCCCGTGTTACCTGTAGCTTGCGTAGCATAGTGTGTTGTGTGTTGCTGTTGCTTGATATACTAATTTATTAATTTCCATTTCAACTATATACAGTGTGTTTGGTGTATAGTCATGTACAAACGATGTGAGTGATTAATGCATCGGCTTGTCGGTTAATCGGCGCTATCGCAAGATAGATTAACTAGTGTAGGCCCCTAATAATTAAATTAACACTCCCGGTTTCGGTTTACAAAAGTGGCTTGCTTGTGCAAAGTGAAGAAAAATCGCAGATCATTGGTAGGGTTTGTTGTCGATACGGACCGCAGAGGCGTATCGGCGATTATTTGCCGTTAGGCTGATTGTCGCCGATACGCCGATACATTAATCAGTCACACCCTATGCAAATGTCGTTTTCTATTCACCATACTTCTTGTGTGTTAGTGTCTTATTTACTGTATCGAGATTGTAATCCTAATCAAATTAGGAAAAATAGTCTGACTTATTATGCCTTCCCCCATCCGTAAGGGGCATTCAGCATCGCTGTTATCGGTCTGTCTCTCTGTCTGTCCCAGCTCTGCAGAACAGTGCATTTAATGCATTTTATGGCTACCACAGAATACTAATAGAAAACCTCATGCTGGAGGTCGAACCCACCGGTAGTCGTGGCCGTATGGCCACCAGAAGTGACCGAAACGGGTGAGGAATATCGTTTTGCTGCCATCGGATGATATCTTGTTATGTAGGCCTACGGATATAGGGTACGCACTAATTATAGGCTCGAAGAGCCGATAAGCCTATTGCAAACAGTTCGAAGGGCGTTTCGGTTATTATCTCCAAACTTGAACGGATTTGGAGAAAAGGAATATAAATGAAGGACCATAATGGAACATCACACATAAAATTTGAGGGAAATCTTTTAGTAGTTTCGCCAAACGGCGCCAAGAAGTAGTAAGAACGCTTTTTGTCACCTTTTGGACACTGCACTGATTACAACCATTTTTGAAACAGCATAGACGTGAATCGGTTTTTCGGTAGGCTACGTACCAGAGATGGACGTGGGTCCATTTTCTTCACCCAACCCAACCCAACCAATCAACTTATGGACCCAACCCAACCCAACCCACGATGCTAACACAAGGACCCAACCCACCCATCACACACTTACGTGAAATGCAGTACTGCAGAACCCATATTTTTGCATGTCCTTTATTTCACAATTATGTCTCAAAAATAAAGGGAAGAGGATGTCTATCTGTATTACCATTGTTCTGTTCAGGAAGCAAAAAAAGCAAAATTTAAGGGTGAAAAATAATTTAAGACACTGCGTTCGCATTATTCGCGTTATTTGCACATTTTCTTTGCACGTAATATTACAACAAGCATAAAATGCAGTAAAAAATAACAGTACTTCTTATTCAACCCAACCCAACCCATCACGTGCTGGAAAATGCGACCCAACCCAACCCAACCTACCCATGGATGGACCCAACCCATGTCCATCTCTGCTACGTACACTAGTGTTGTGAATTTTTTTCAAATTTGTGTATATATAGCGGATTTCGCAGGCCCAAAAAATGACAAAAGATGGGCCTATATGGAGTAATTTCGGCAAGGTGCTTGCGCGGAGCGTGCAGCTTAGAAGGCACAGTTTCGAGCGATGAGAATCATTTCAAGGGCTAGTCATCCACAAGGATGTGTATTTTGTATTCAAGTGTTTGTTGGTCGGAGACATACGGCTTGGGCACTACGACCCCCACGAAACAGCTCTGTTTTCACGCTCGAGCGGTCGTTGTGCACACAGCGCCGATGTTCACAGTGCTATACATACGGTGAACTAACGTCACAGAGTCTATATGGTCACAATAACATTACCTTTTTGTGGGTAGGTACAACACGATATAATGCGTTGAGTTAAATGGCGAAGATTTTACGTGTTATTCAAATAAAATTGAATCAGTTTAAGAAAATTTCCATATGATCACTGACTTACCAACAAAGCGTGTTTAAGCGCTATCACAATCACGAACACTTCTCAGAGTTTTTACCTACAAGATGGCGGCGAAAATCAACTGTATAGATATGGAACAAAATTACGCTACTATCACTCTATGTATAGCGCTACTCGCTAGAGGGCAGGCAGCTTCGAGCTTCTTCGAGCCTATACTCGCCAGATCTGCCGCCTCCCGTCTTGTTTGTATTAATACTACAACTATGCTCGTGATACCATTTACAAACAATTGTTGTTTGCATGTGTTTCATTTAATGCACTTTTATAGCGACTGAGAAACGTGTGTCTGCCTGTAACAGAATAATGCACTTACAATGAAAGTCTTTTGCAACTTTATGTTAACACGTTGAATGCACAGAAACGAAGATAAAGTAATCTAAAATTAGTCGATACTTTTTCAGCTTAGAATCGTGACTAAATTATTCTTAATACAGCTAGTTCAGAGTCAACAAGACTGCGTTCAGCCTCCTACGGCGGCTGACAACGTGACACTACCCGCATTTGCTGCGGCGAGCCATGCAGCAATCGATATATATCTCCTGCCCGCCTGGCCCACAGCAGCAAACCCGCTTGCAGACAGACGGACAGACGGACACCCGACCGTTACATACATGTAGACCGCGCTCCACATACTATGCGGGCAGTGTCAATAAGAAATATAGGCTCCGCCTAGCTACCGCAAACATATCGTACAGCAACAGTACTAACTCAGCTGCTGCACAACTATACGAAAAATCGCATCTGGGAAAACGTAACGTATACATGGCCTTAAAGGTTACTCACGAGTTTCGGAAATGGCGACATTTATCACTCAAAGTTGTCATAAACTTAAATGGTCAGTCCGCAGCCTAGACAATAGACATTGAGCCTATGTGTAAGGGAGGGGCTGTGTATACGTCATCAGTCGCCAAGGAGACGATGACGTTGTGCCCAAAAACATAACCATAATAAATAAACATGCCCATTAGTAGCCTAAGTAATAATAGTTACTGTAGTAAATTATTACTGGCGAAGATGGCACAATGAATTCCAGTTTGCTGACATCCGCTCTCGTTATCGCTGTCACCGTTCTTCTCACCAACATCGGTATACTTACTTTTGCTGCTGCTTCATTTCTCATCGTCTTTCTACTACTGCGTAGGCCTAGGCCTATAGGCTAATCGCAGTGTATATGACGCATAATGTCAGAAGTCAAGAACTCTTGACTGAACGCCTAACTTGCAGCTGTAGGTCTACATGGTGGGCAAAATGCACCATCATATTCTTGCAGTAACTTTATTAAGCTGCACGTGTTTTAGAGTAATGATATCTGCAAAACAACAAAGCTGCCATCACCTCATGACATTTCTTGCACCATGTTGTAAAATGATACAAATATCAATCAACAAAATTTTGCTGGATTAGCGTTAGAATTGTTACCGAAAACTCTAGTGGTCCGGGCAGAGCACTCAGTCGGGTGTATGTGCGTATGGACAACTGTCGCACGAAATGATCTCTGACTGACTGACCTAAATGTGTATTAATGGTTCATCTTGAGCCTATCTGGGTATCAGACTCAGTGGTAAATTTGCAGCAAACTCATATTTAAATATTCCACTATACATTAAATATGTCTCTACACTACCTTGTGAAATATCTATGTTCAAAAAATCGCAATGCTCAACAAGTACGAGTAATTGAAGCAAACTGCCTTGCAAGACTTAGCCACTCAAAAACCTGTTTTAAAATATCTGTCTGGTAAAATATCAATTATTTAATTCACTGACAAAAAGGTGTTCACGCCAGCCATATAAAAAATCCTATTATCAACTGTACACAACTGCTGTACCAAAGAAAAAGATGTTGCAGCAAAATGCTGTACATGATCAGCAGTCGGTCAGTCACTGATGGCATAAGTCTGTCAGTTAGTAAGTCAAAACTGGTCTACAGCAGTTTGATATTTGTTGATAATAAACTCACGTTAATCTGCCTGTTAACACAACGACAATCATTAACAGTTTCTGTCTGTAATACACGAGATATTTTACTTATCGGGCGAGTTCTGCAATCTGCATCTTCGAGGACAAAAGTCTAAGCGAATGGGGCGCATGATACAATCAACCATTTTGTCTGTAACTTCGCCAATTGTTCAGCGATCTTAAAAATTCTTTCACCAGCAAATTGAATGATAAATTGGTAATGAAGAACCCATCACAACTTAAATGCTTGGCTATGCTATCTTGTAATTTATCGTTAATCACAATACCTATTTCAGATTGCCGCCAGTTTTCTGATATTCATATTTCACGAGGTAGTGTAGCGACATATTTAAGGTGTGGTGGAATATTTTAAAATGAGTTTGTTGCAAATTTACCACTGAGTCTGCCAGCGAACGAAATTTGAAAATCAGTTAACTTCTGAGGAAGTTATGGACAAGAGCTTAGTGTCATGGGTTGAAGTTGACGGCTACCGATACACGTTTCAAGGCGAGATGAGTTGGCCATAGCTAAAACATACATAACGTTGAAACTATAGACGAACAACAGCCAGTTGGATGGTTGTTTGTCGAGGTTTTGTGCTTAGTGCGACCTCAATTGAGGTTTTCTAGTTAGATCAGTATTGCGATCGATAACGATACGCGATGAGACCGAGTAATCACGATGATTAATGCGCGCGGTGTGTAGGATCTAGCTGCGCGATCACGTGCTACAATTGCGACTCAACGTTCTCAACCAGCTGCGGTCCGGACGACTTCGACGCGAATGAAGTCGTGACTGAACACAACTGCAAGTACTGCAAAGTAACCAGTCTTATTGTCATTCCACACCCTTTCGACTTTGTGTAGTCCATAGTCAATGAAAAGTATGCTATTTATACGCTTTTGTTGAATTTTTATGGATGCATTTCATTGTTATGCATAAAGCAGAATATAAAAGGAAGTACCGCTAAAGTTGCCCCCTGTAATACATAACACAAAAACAAGTATATCGCCTTCGGAGAGCAGGGCCGAAACGTACGCTGGCCGCGGCGGAGCATCGCACAGATGAACCCAAAGACGGGACAGACGGACACGGGACAGACAGACAGACACCGGAACCAGACCAGATGCAGCAGACCCGATGCTTTGCGCGTTCGCTATCAACGCGGTCAGCGTAATGAAATTTTAAAAAAACACATTAGAATGTTACAGGTATGCAATAGTGGTAACGTTGTTTGTAATCAGAAGACAGTGTCAACTACCTTCATGCATAAACAAGAGGTGAGCCGGAGCTGTGAGCAGATATGCGTTGAGATTGGCGAGGTAAACGGTGAGTTCAAAGACTACACGGTCTGTTGCCAGCGAGATCTCTGTAACGCTGCAGTCAAGTCCGGCAACACTCAGCTCCCAGTTGCTGCAGCTCTGCTCTTCAGCATCGTGGCGGTTGATCGGCTGATCTTCGGTGCTGCCACATAGCGAATGTCGGCGAAATAACTTGACGATATAATGATTTGTATAGGCGTGCTGGCGCAGTAGCGTTACTAGCGTATGTACAGTGTATGTCATGCCAAATTTACACCGCTCCACCCGACGCGATGAAACTGTCGCGTCGGCGTCAGCAGTGTGACTTGGATTCTGGATGACTCCAGAATCCAGAATGTCGCCGACGGAAAATTTGAAGTCAGACCATGTTCACAACATTTGAACTGACAGACAGGCGTAGCCCTTTGACCGCCGCGATGTGTCCCGAGCCGACCAGTGACCACAGACAGTGGTCATTTCGAGGGGGGGCACATGTAATATTTTATATTTGTGTGATAGAATATACACCCAGTGACTGTTTCTATTGAACGTTTTAGGGCAGCTGTTAGTGTTTTTATCGGACCTTGCTGTCCTGCTGTTCTAGAATCGTATTTGCGCAAATGTGCATACTGTTGTATTATTGAGCAAATAAAATTATGATGATGATGATGGAAACGGCGTTCCCATTGTTATTATGGGGATCGGGGAATAACGCACGGGAAATGTTCTCTTCAACAGAGTTTTTGCTTATCAGTGGTATTTACTTTAGTCGGCTTAATTAGCAATCTTAAATTTGTATGCGAACATTTTTGAGCTGTTCTTCCCCATCCAAAGAAGCAGCATTGCATTTATGAGTGCTTCTGTGTGCTACAACGAAGCATTTGGCATTCTCACTGCCTGTCACTTTCCATGTCCCCATTCATCTGAGCGGCAAGAGAAGCGCAAGTGTTGGATAGGCAGCTTTTCCAGCCTTCCAGGCCACGCGCTCTCACCGGTATATAACAGCTTTCATACAAAACAACTAGCAACCGTTGTTGCGGTGGAAGTAAGAACGTAAATGTATTACTTCAGTTTTAGTTTATCTTGTTTATAATGCTGAAACTCTTCGTCGGGTTTGTAAATTATGAGCACGGGGAGGGAGGGAAGGGAAAGGTGGAAGAGGAAGGGAAGGCTAGTTTTCCCATTCTTGCTAATTTACAACCACTGTCGGCAGATTCCGACTGTGTAGCCAATATGGTAAGCCTACACTTCTATGAATAACAAATTGTTTAGATCGCTCAAGATTCCTGCAGACTGTCGCCGACTCATTATACACCACGGGACCCGACACGATGCGACTGTTTTGTCGCGTTACGTTGAGCCGCGTGAATTGGGAATTGGGTTTAATTAAATTATAAACAGATGTAAGCAGATAATTGCAGGCATTGATTGGTTATGCATTGTTAACTCAGCATGGTTGCTTTGGCGCTTTTTGTGTAAGAAGTTAGTCAATAGTAATAAGCGATCAACAACTGTTATGCTGTTCGTTTAATATTTTTTTGCATTTTTGTCAGCAAAAATATGCTTCTAAAGCAAACTATCTAAACCAAACTATATCAATATTCTCGGTAAACGTCGCATAGCGTAGTTACTTGCCACTGGGCATGAGCACGCTCAAGTTCCCATGGCACGTTCCCCGCACGAAACGTATTCCTTTTGACTTCGCATATTTGCCTGCGGCACAGACAGCAGAGCGCCCTGAGCTGAAGGCAAATCAAAGATTCACAGTGCTTTAAAGTTGTAATTAGCGTGATAAAACAAAAGAATTGATTAAGCACTGACGAAGAAATTACACTTGCTAAGGGGCATCAACAGTCGACAAAATTATGTTACAAGCTACGTGTCTGTACTACACTTCAGGCATGATTGCTGTCTCACTGAAAGATATGGACGACTAGTAAAACCAGACATTTTACTACCATAGTTAATTAGTTATGCAATCTTGCACTTTATTCCTATTTTTCATATGACACTGGCATCGGATAAGTGTTACAAATTTAATGTCCATCCTTATAATCCTTAAACGAAATGATTGTCATTCGGATTTACTTTATTTGCATTTATCGGACTTATTTTTGTTACTGTATGTTCCATATTGCCATGGATACTGCAGGACTACAATTAGTAGAGTTGTTGTTTCTAGGTCAGTTCATTTTATCTACAGTCTGTTTTATCGTATTTACATTACCTGAATTACTTGCAATATTAGATGAATTCGACGCGATACTGTCGAAGAAGTTTGCGAGAACGTGATTGTTACAGGTCAGAGCGTTGCAAACATTTATCTGCAGTCTACCTCAGTCATACACGCGGCGACTACGGGCTATCGATGCCCAGGGCTGCATCTTGACCGCACACCTTTGTTTCTTGTCTGACCATTCAGGCGAACCACGACACGAAACCACGCTGCGTCGAATATGTATATTTACATGTATAGCGGTTAGCAACAACTATATGATAGGGTCGGTTGTGGATGACATCGCTTTCCTGCTCTAGGCTATTTTAGCGCGTGTTTAGCCACTGGTAATGGTAGCAACGCAGCATACACTGTACGTCTGCAGCCAGAGGAGACCAAGTGTGCATGTCCACTAAAACGTCGTCTAAATTCTCCAACAAAAAAGTGGCCAGGGTCCGACCAAAATCAGCTTTTACATTTTTGACCCAAAACAAAAAAGAAACTCAAAATTTTGAATAAAAACAAACGATAATAACTCAATGTCGCAATATGATATACAGGGTGGGCCAAAAAACGCGGCCACAGACTCATGACCATAATTCTGTCAAATCTTAACCGATTTAAAAATTGTTTTCACTGGAAGATTCCGCTGTAAATTTGCAGTTAAATGGACATTAAAAATCTCACCGCACTTTGCATAGGCCCCCTATGTTGCTACACTACTTTGTGAAACATTAACGTTAACAAAACAAGCCATTGACGACAAATTATAACGTAGTGTAGCCACATGTTTAAAGTGTGGTGGTGATGTTTTTAATAACCAAATTAAGAAAGGTTTATTGCTCAGATTTGCGAGTAAAAAACTTTTTAAAATCGGTGAATATTTGGCAAAGCTACAAGCAAGAACGTGACTGTTTCGTGCACTTTGCGCGCCTGGCCAACACGCCGCTGAACACGACGAAAGTGCACGAGACAATCACTCACGTTCTTGGTTGTAACGGGGCGCTGAAATCGCAGGAGTGGACAATGCAGGAGTGGACAATATTGGAGGACATGTCAGGGGTGGACTTTGCAGGAGTTGACAATGACGGAGGAAATCGCAGATGGACAACGATGGAGTGGATTTCACCGACTATAGTTGAGCTCACATGAAAGACGACACACAGACGCAAATACATACACTAAAAGTCACAAAAAGATAAAAACAGTAAAAAGGAACAGAACTGATGAAACACGTGCGACATTAGGCCTACTCTACTGTGCTGGAGAATGTGTCCCATACAGCCTGCTTTATTGTTTGCCGGCTGACGTGAGTCGACGACAAACAACACAGGCATTCAATTGCAACAAATCTTTATTTATTTATTATGAAATTCGTACAGCTAGGTACACAAATAAAAACACAATGTAAAAAAAAGAAAATATACAAAAATACACAAAAAGTACATTATGAAGTACATAAAAACCATATCATAAAATCAACTTCTAACTCGCAAAATAGTGAAATCTGACCTTTGTAAAACT
>Ga0126332_10000715_pt1 | contig 11379 bp, 6 predicted proteins | sample InaspJWI42metaG_FD_94482 | JGI IMG/M metagenome (GOLD analysis project Ga0126332, IMG submission 94482) | Marine gutless worms symbiont microbial communities from Oahu, Hawaii - Inanidrilus sp. 2 OAHU.JWI-42 metaG | ecosystem: Host-associated > Annelida > Digestive system > Unclassified | place...
GACACGGACCGGACACGGACAAAGTCCGCGCACGTTGTCGGGTACGAGCTAAATTCCACTACACGGACCCGACCGGACCCGCACGGACCCAACGGAGTTTCGCCGCAAAAAAAGTCCGTGCGGATCCGTGCGGGTCCGGTCGGGTCCGTGTCGGGTCCGTGTAGTGGAATTTAGCTATAATCGAGTATGGGCTATACCTTTACCTTACCTCTACCCCTTCCGTAAGATCAATTCGTGTGCGGGCGGTTGGAGTCGAACGACACGAGTCGACTGAAATCGAGGAGAACTGGCCATCACCAGGCGTGGCGAGTAAGTAAGCAAGCGAGGAAGCAAGCCGTGGTCGGTCGGTTGACATTAGCAGTCGTGACACGTCGAGGACACTTAACCGATCGACTGTATCCGCTGTCTCCGCCTCTCAACGCTAACCGCATCATCAGCCCACCCGCCGCCATCTCTGCTAGTCTCTCTGTCCATCTGAATGATGCACAGCTGCTGCTGCTGCTGCTGACATACACTGGCGCTTCTACGTCCACATATTCTGCCAGTATGGCTAGATGCCTTTTATGCCTTCGTCCATCCAGAAAGAAAAAGAAATGTCTTCCAATTTTTGTGTTATGCAATAGAAGTTTGTCCACTAAGCAAAGCTCACATTAGTTCTCTGGATTTTGCTGTTGGTAGCTGTTTTAGTAAAATATTTTGTGCAGAGTGTATGCAGTTGTTTAACTGGTAGTCTGTTAAGCACGTTGCTGAAAAAAGACGGCACAATTTTATACCGAAATATTTTGCGTCTGGAAACGGACTTTGTAAACTGTTCAGATAAACAGGCCTATCTGTTTTATCTAGTCTGCGTTTCTGCGAATATTGTGAGAATGCGTGAATGACTGATTTGCTTGTTTTTCTCCTTTTTTCTGTATAATTGTTCAATGTTTTTTGGCTGCCTAGATGACGAATAAAGTTGTATATATAATAGATAGGGCTAAATGCATTATGTTTTCGGGTTGTCTGTCTGTGCGTGCGTGCGTGATCGAGCGGAAACATTCCCGACCGACTTCCAGTTATCTCTGGGTTAAGTTTTTACCAACACGACGCTGTCCAAGCGAGGTATTAGCTGTCGCCCAGTGTCTGATGAAACTTTCCTAGGAAAGTTTACTTGCCAATTATCAACTCTAGGATCAGCTGCGGCTAGCCTGTACTCGAAAAACCAGTTCGATCCGTTCATCCGTTTTTACAGATCAACGGCCGATACGGATTTTTACTGTCTGTTTAACATAGGCCCACATACGTGTGAACAACTTGCCAGTCCGAACAGTCCCATTGGGTTCAGAACTAAGCGACCAAGTTCTCTGCACTGCCTGCGAAATCAAGTAATTTCTGCAATTAACTGTCTGTCGGTCAGACAACCCATATATAGCTACACCAAGTCTGCAATAAATGTCTGCGTTCGGCCGGAACTATTTATAGACGACATGCTATGTCTGTCACAAGTCGGAGTTCGATCTGGACTGATCGAGCTGGGTTTAGATTAGGGGCCGTGACTACACTGTATGATGGGTGTTTCAATTTCGCATTGTGGGCCCAATTTTGTAAACTGCTGACAAATGGTACGCCTGATGCCAGCTTTTGAGGATTTCATCGGATGCCGCTTTGTGAACATCCATTATTGTTTTTATTCAAGTCACCAGTCGAACGTTGTCTTGCCATATCCAGGAGAAAGGCAGTGGTGCATCGCAGACCTCGTCCATGGCACCCTTGCGCGAAACACTCGTCTAGTATGGGCATCCGCCGTTGTCTAGGACGGTACGCACCGAATACTACGCAGCAGGGGCGTTAGCCTGCTCACGACGTTGCTGTAGCGGTCGCGACATGCCATCTTAAAGCATATTATAAGAAAACATGACGTCATCTGCAAACCGGAAATACATAACATTTCGCAACACCACCAGAGGAGGACCGAGCCATGTCCACAGGCAACATGTGTATAGAAAATTTGGTGACGTGTGGATGTATGGTTTCAGAAATACGCTCGCGGACAGACGGACACACACAGACAGACACACTCATCGCTAGGTGGTGGCTGCGTGTGTTGCGTCGAGGCGATGAAAAGCAAAACGCCTGCGAGTTAGCGGCAGGCGATAATGAGGCACATAACGAGTAGTAATTATAGTGACGCTGAACGATGTAGCGACGACGAAGCGCTACGCTGTATCAGGCGCTCTCGTAGTCGTCGTATATTAACATCATTAGCAATCTGCCACGCGTGCCATTTGCATACAGCACGACAGGCACGAACAACAGTCCAGACGCGCTGGACTCGCCGCGCTAGCTCGCAGCTGCTGACGCGACCGTGGAAACCTACTACTACGGCCATCAGTCAGTACGAACAACTGTCCAGACAGACAACGACAGGCACTGGCAGAAGGAACGAGAGAGGCAGCGACGATGACGCTGATGAGTGGCGAAATTTTCGCAGACCAGAGTTCGTGACAAACTAAGTGCCGGAGGAAATGCCTTTATGGTTGAAGATACACGAATTTTCCTATAACACTGTGACATTGTGTAAGGTAGGTACAAAGAAGCATCCGTGACAAAAACCAGCTCGATCCGTCCAGTCGCTTCGACAAAACACCGGCTTGTGGCGGACGGACGAACAGACGGACAGCCACACGACAACATTATATATTGCGCTAGCATAGCGTCGCGTGGTAAAAATGAGGACTTCTTCCGGCAATTTATTCCATAGTTGGACAACACAAAGTTACGAACAGAGAAAAAAAATTTAGGGTATAAGGGGGGGGGGCAGATACAACGTGCCGTGAGAGGTTGGACCAGTTTTTATTCTACTTACCTTGACTTTGGGGGGGGGGCGGTGGCGGGGGAAATCCACCCAAAGATGCCGGGAATAAACATTGGGTTTGGAGTTTAGAGCTGCGGTTTGTCGTGCTTCTTATTAAAGGAATATGTTATGTTATGTTATTTTATCATCCGTCATTATCCGTTTTATTTCAGGCAGCAAGGCCCGTAAAAACACAGCAAGCGAAATGACAGAGACAGACTGAACAAGCATACAAATACACAGATAAAATATCACAGTTCGCATGAGATGACAACAGACAGACGACAGACATATATGTAATAAACAGGAAAAATAAAATGATGTAAGGTAAAATACAGACATCACTTCCGATAATTTTTCATTGACGTGGCGTGTTTGTGGCAGCTCCGGGTTCGTTCAGACGGGATGCGGTGTGCCGCGTGAAGACCTACTTCGCCCGCATCTGCAACTCTGAACGAACCTTGAGCGTCTTCCAGCCGAAATTTTCGAGCGTCGTTTTCCGGCGACGTCGGCCACGCAGTACTCCGGCCTGCGCCCATCGACCCCACATGCACTACTTCTCTCGTCTGTTACCGCTGTCCCAGTGTCCGGCGAGTATCGCCGAAACTCGGAAACTCAACTGTGTGGATAGGGCTTGCAAAATTGGTTGCCACGGCAACGTCCTTTGAGGGATCGAAAAACTAATTTCCGATTTATCATCTACACCCCTCGTTCTACCAACCGTGCAAATTTCGTAAAGATCGGTGAGGTAGATGTCGAGACAGTTGGTCTGACAAAAATAGTTAAGAAGATACACAAAAAAATTTAACAAACAGAGACAGAACAAAAGCCCGCCTGCACGACAAACCGAAACAGCTCCGAACTGCAGACCCAGTGTTTATTCCCGGCATCTTTGAGATACTATTTAACAAAATGTCAACCTGTCCAAACCATAGGCCTATCCTACGGACACTCTTGCCACCACCTACTGCACAAAATTACAGTCTTAGAAACAGACCTCACAATAGACAGCTACCTGACCGCATTTCTCGAATAACGGACTGTAATTTTACTGTCAGAATGTCATGTGGCAGTTCGGTTCAGTTCATGCGCTGAGAACGAGGCGGTCATCTCTTCGTACAGCCGACGATCGTATTACACAGTGGCAGTATGTACTGACTTCTATATATTTTAGACCTGCGCTTTGTTTTATTCTTGTGTACAACTGCGGTTTGACACGTCGCAATAAAGGAATATGTTATGGCTGCTGCTTCGCAGCGGAGCATGGGATTCTCTTTACCTGTAACTTCGCCGGGCGGACCAACAAGGTCAGAGGTGAAGCGGTTCAAGAGTTAGAGAGGAAAGAAACGGGCTGGCGGACACGACCGAGTTTATTACCTAGCTCGCCGACGCGGGCGGTAATCATTACAGAGCTGCGTCTGTCGTTTCCAGCAGAGCACCAGCGTGCTAGCGACGTGCGCCGCATGCGACTGCGTGCGTCGTGCGGACCCCGCAACGCTACGCTGCGTGTTACGTGATTCGATCGTCTCTGCCACTCGAGAGTGTGATTTTTCTCGTCTTTTGTCACCGCCATCAGCGGGACTTGGTTGGTTGGAGTAGTGTTTAACGCCCCACTCGACACAGTATAGGTCATTTCGGAGGCGGTCCTCACAGCCAATCACTTGACTGATACTGACAAACAAAACAATACAGGAAAATACACACAAACAGACTCAATACAAATAAGAAAAAGTAAACAACCTAAAATACAGCAAAACAAAACTACCCTGGTTCAGTTGCCTCTTACAACACTCGGCCAGGAAACGAGGTGGGCTTATTCTACAACGCTCCCGAGCCCACACGGGCTCATCAGCGGGACAAAAGCAGCTGCAGTTATGCAGGAAGAACTTACTTAAACATGTGAAGGTAAAGGTAAAGGTAGTCCCGTGGTTCTTAAAGACCGTATGGGTGGGTGCTGATCTCCGGTTTCTACAGGGTGGGCCAAAAAGTGAGGCCACAAACTCATGTCCATAATTCTGTCAAATCGTAATCGATGTACACTTTTTTTCACTGACAGATTCCTAGGTAAATTTGCAGTAAACCATTGGTTAAAAATGCCACCACTCCCTGTGTATGTTGCCACACTACCTTATGAAACATTAATATCAGAAAACAAGCGATTAACGATAAATTACAAGCTAGTGTAGCGACATACTTAGGTGTGGTGGAGTTGTTAAGAAAGGTTTATTGCTGAGTCTGTCAGCGAAATTTTTTTTAAATCAGTGAATATTTGGCAAAGTTACTTGCAAGAACGTGATTGTTTCATCTCGTGCATTTTCCTCGTGTTTTAGCAATGCATTGGCCACGCGCACAAACTGCATGAGACAACCACGTTCTTGCTCGTATTTTTGCCCAATATTCACCGATTTCTAAAAATATTTTACTGACGGACTTAACAATAAACCTTTCTTAATTTGATTATTAACCACCCCACCACACTTTAAATATGTAGCTACACTGCCTTGTAATTTATCGTTAATCGCGTGTTTTATGGCATTAATGTTTCACAAGGTAGTGTGGCAACATATGCAAGGAGTGGTTAAATTTTTAGTAAAGAATGTAGTGCAAGTTTACTCAGGAATCTTCTAGTCAAAACATTTGTAAATCGGTTAAGATGTGACAGAATTACGGTCATGAGTTTGTGGCCTCACTATTTGGCCCACCATGTAGCCAGACAGCCCGCGAGTGACGTAAGTCATGTACACAAGTGCACACCTGGCGGCGGCTGTCAGTACTCTCCGCCAGACCCGCGGTTACCTAAGGTAACCGGTGGCAAAGTCTGCGGTCTGTTACTGGCTTGTTATGTTATGTTAATCCGTATCGGTGAAGCGATTGAGACGAGCTGCGGCTTACCTTCCCAGCCACAGCTCGTCTCAATCGCTTAACCGATACGGATTTTTGCTGCCTGCTTAACATAGGCACACACGCGTGTGAACAACTTACCAGTGTGAACAGTCTCATTGTGTTCAGAACTAAGCGACCTAGTTCCCTGCACTGCCTGCGAAATCAATTAATTACTGCAATTAACTGTCTGTCGGTCAGACAACACGTATATAGCTACGCTAAGTCTGAAATAAACGTCTGCATTCGGCCGGAACTATTTATAGACGACATGCTGTATTCAGGCCACGTTCGTCTTCAGTAACGATAATCTGCGATCAAACAAGAGCCAAAGACGAAAGCTTTGACCAAAGACGTTTGGGAAAAGGCTGTGTATGCAGTACGGGCAACCAATGCTTTTTCTTCTTGGTTCTGCAGCTTTCTGCTTCATGCTCGTTTGTATTCCGGTACGGGCATCGCAGTCGTAACGCTAATCCTCGCGCAAACTCTAACCCTAAAACTAGCTATCATGAGCGGAGCGGATCTAACCACGTAGCTATACCCAACCAAGTGTTCGAGAAAACGTAGGCCTACATGTAGTGTTCACATTCACAAGAAACTATGCAACTTAGAACTGTGTGTGATATCTATATGTCCTCAAATACACTAGACTGACAAATAAATAATTGAAATGTTGTAAACAACCTTTACTGGGATATAATGCATTGATACTTTACATAAACGCCTACTGTTTGGTAACTGCAACTGAGATACTTTTTCGGTGTTTAGATCATGCAGCCACAGCTTATCAAGTACCAGTAATTTGTGTTTCTACTGACGTTACTGACAGCTAGTCAAATCCAAACTCTGAGGCTAAAAAGAAGACTGTTTATTATTTGAAAAAAATAAAGTAAAGTGAATGTTCATAACGCAAGTGGTATTAGAGGTCAGTGATTAGCGTTGACCATCAATTATATGCAGCATGAAGTTTTGCTGTAAAATGACTTATGTGACTATCTGCTCCTAGTAATATCAAGTGGGAACAGTTTTAGAAGTGTGTGAACTCATTTCGAAGGATTGAGGACTAAAGTTCTGCTGACGACTTTTACGAGTTTTTGCCACGTCATTTCAAAAAAACGTCAAAAGTCACGTTTTTTGAAATATAAAAACGTAAAATAGCCTACGTATTCTCGAACATTGTACCCGAGTGATTTCGACGAACTCCAACTGTAACTCTAAAACGACGAAAACCCAGTTCTATACACAGGGTGACGGTGACGTAATTTTGTTCCATATCTATGCCAGTTTAGTTTTGCCGCCATCTTGTAGGTAAAAGTCTTAGAAATGTTTGTCACTTTCACAGCGCTTAAAATTAAATACGCTTCGTTGGTAAGTCAGTGATCATATGGACATTTTCTTAAACTAACTGATACAATTTTATGTAAATAACACGATAAATCTTCGCCATTTAACTCAACGTATTATGTCGTGTTATTCCCACAAAATGGCGATCCTATCGTGACCATAGATTCTGTGACGTCACTTCGCCCTATGTATTCGACAGAACGCACTATACAAGTCAGGCAATGTGGCAATCGTCATCCACGTGGCAGCCTGTAATCAGCGCTGACAGTGTCTGTCGGTACTCGTCGCTCGTCGCACTGGCTTGCCCGTAGTCTATACACTTCGTTTGTGAGATCGCGTCCGACAGGCGAGTATTGACCGAGCGCTCCAGACATGTCCGACGATGCTCGGCATCTATAGCTCAACCATGGAGCTCTGTACAGCCAGTATAGACGGGGCCGATATATGAATCCACAGCTCAACATCCCGCCGTCGTTTAATATGTTTTGCGGTGGCGCGTTCGGCCCCCACTGTCAATCCAAGGTTCTCCCAAGGGTTTCAATATTAGTGGTTATTGTTCCGCCCCCGATACGGCAGCGCACTTTTTTAGCGCAGTATTGTGATGAGCGTGTCTGTCTGTCTGTCTGTGTGTGTTTGTCTGTCCGCGATCATATCTGCGGAACTACACGTCCGATCTTTACCAAATTTTTACGTATGTTACCTATGGCCGTGGCTCGGTCCTCCACTGCCGGCGTAGTGATACGCTACGTATTTCCGGTTTTATGGATAACGTCATATTTGCACTAAGGCTGCTCGACGTCGCCGCCAGGCGGAGACAGTAAGGCTCACAGGCAGCCTTCGGCTTGGCGCGCAGCAATACCCGTTGCAGGCAAAGTTCTTACGGTACGATGCGAAAATGATTAAAGTGCACTACAAAGAAGCTGAAACTAGGCCGTGTAATTTACAATACAACTCAACTCAACGGAAACGCGAATCGCACAACCTGCTGTATATTCAACGTAGGTCTAAATTATACAAGTTTTAACACATTATGCGACCTCATAAGAACTCTGTTTAAATGGGTTTGAATTTTGGCATCACTTCAAATGAAACACAGTGTAGTTCGTATTTCCAGGGAGTTGTTTTCAAGGTATAGTATATATAGGCCCCTACAGTTTTCAGGAAAAGTGGAAAAGTTAATAACTTTCTCGTGTAAATTTTTTTTTCAGGATTCCGCTTATTGAAAGCTATTTAAAATTGGTTCATCTTTGGCTGGGTTATCATGCCCCCGTCCTAGGGGGGCATTTTGGAATAGCGCGATCCGTCCGTCTTTCTGTTCGTCCGTCTGTCTGTCCCATGGCGCAGCTGCCTAGGCTAAACAAAATTATAAACGTTCGATACCTGCAGCTTAGCCACCGACGGCCACCACTGATGTGCGGACTGCGGATCCGTCCGCGGACGGACCTAGATCCGCCGCGATTTTTGCCACCGTCGAACTGCCATCGGCGGGGGGGCATATCGTCTCGCAGCCCCCGGGGTGACACTTTATTCAAGGAATCAGATGGTGGGTGGCGTTCGGGACGCGGTGCAGTAAAGACGGCATGAGCTGTGTGTCTGTGAGTGAAAAGTGAAAGCAAAGGATCCGTGGCAGCCTGGGCCACGACGGTCGCCGAGTCACACACACACACACACACACACACATGGAGAGACAGAATGACGCGTGCAGGCCTCTGGACCGCCGATGAATGCGCTATATATACCACGACTGCTGCTGCTGCTGCTGCTGTCGACTCGATTGTGATGTAGTGACGTCATTACGCTCCCGCCGCGTCAAGCCATTAAGAGTATGATGTTCGACGCCGCGTGATAATGTGATTTCTCGTTATTTATATGATTACTATGTACATACTAGCGTGCATGTCAAGACCTGTGTGTCTTCGAGATCGCGACTTTTGGAGTCTTCCGTTATCGCCAGTTTCCACCAGGACAGTCTCAACGGATTAGGACCCGATCGGATTTTCTAAGGTAATCGGCTTTTGTCTTTTGTTCGCTACTTTCCTGCAATGTGTCCGTGTTTGTAGTCGAGAAATTTTTTTTATTTACGTATTGAACGATTTCAGGCGGTTACATTGCGCATTTGCTATCGTATTTTTACATCAAAGAAAATTGACTTGCCACGTTTAAAGGGTAACCTCAGCAAATCGTCAATCTAGGACAAAAAAGCGATAGAAAAGACAGAGCGGTTTCGGAGTGTCCAACTGAAGTGGCATTTTGATAAAATGAAGGCGTGTGTGGATGCCGGGATAGCAGTAGGTTAGGGCCGTTAGGGGGTTAGGGCTAGGGGGACATTCTATCTTACCCATTGCGACATCCCCATCACTACATTTCACCCACGGTCAACTGAAGCACCCGGCAGCACTAAAATATATCCAGTTTTTGCCTACATCTTGCGTCCCTATATTTATTTATTGTTGATCAGGCACAAAGCTGCACAAACACATAGTATCACATAAATGCAAACATATAGGCCTACATAATCTCGTCGGCAGATCAGCAACGGAGCACAGCAGATCAGACAAGTATCAGCTGTCGCATCACTTAGCTCACTCTTTCATTCCAGGCTTAAAACCTTCACTGCAAATCCTTGCCACCGTAGCCTTCCTTTTCTTCCTCAGGACTGACTCCACGGACTCCTCGGACTGTTTACAGATACTTCTGAGCTTAGCCGTTCTTACATTTTAATTTTTTAGTGTTTAATTTTTACTTTTTACTTGTTGGTTCCGTGCAGCAGATGAAGTTATCCATGCTAGCACGATAAAATAGCACCTTGTATCGTATCGTATCGTAATCCGCGAGACAACATCGTGCTGCAGACAAAGGTGGACGATCAGTGTGATAAACTAGCCGTTGACTGTAGCATGTATTGTCAACTTAGTTGATCAATGGCGGTCCAATCTTTTACGCTGTGATTTAGCTAAGTTGATAATACGTTGCGACGTATATCGACCTGCATGCCGTGATGGCGAATTTTTTAAAGACTAGAGTTTAGGAAAAATGCCAGAAGAAAGTGCCCTTATTAAGTTGATAACTGGAGTTCCTTATAATACAGTGCAGGATAGGTTGAAGAAAACCTCCATGCTCAAAACCAGCTCGATCCGTAGTTTCGACTTTCGATAGAACGCCGACTTGTGACAGACAGACAGACAGACAGACAGACACGGGACCGTAGCTATGCGGCGCTAGCACAGCGTCGCACGGGTAACAAATTGCATACGGAGGTGTAGTGCAGCGCAGTCTGTTTATACAGTCCACGTCGAAAGAACTAGGGCGACCTCTGCAATGTCACGGTAATTCTCTGTCATTCCTTTCGGCATGCACGATACAGGGTGGGTGAAAAAAGTAAGCTGTTGATTTTAAGCGAATATGTCGATAAAACTGAGAAGATAGGAGGAACGTGAACAAATACGAACATCTACAGAGAAAATGGAGCATTGTCTGATATTTTCACGTGAAATATTTTATGTCACAATGTTCTATGTTTAAATATTTTATGACTGAAAGCAGTCAATGAAATTACTGCTAGGCAAACACGAATAGCTTACGTAAACTAAACATGACGTCATAAAAGTGTGTATCATAGAATATATAACATCACACAAATAGAATTAGTGTTGCCAACTTTCAAGTCCTGGACCGTTCACGAAATGATGGAATATTGAACGTTAGGACTATTGTCTGGCCTTTGAAATATCTATCACAGTACAATAGCTTACTTTTTTGACCCATCCTGTAGTCGCGTGATAGGATGGTTGGCTTGCAGCAGCAATGACGTCGATATTCATGCAGAAGGCAGCGGTCACAGTATAATGTGACTCTGCAGTTAGTTATATAGCGCCGTTTCACAATATATGAGCGTGTCTAAACAGACAACTTTAGCCAATGTCTGCTGACTGACGAAAAGCAATTACCAGCTTGAGATGTGAAAGAGCGCATGCAGGCAGTCATGAGCTCTAGAAACGGCATGATATTGCGGTTGCGATGACAGCAGGCCTCATTAACCTTGACTGTGTCGGCTGGAAGTGTTAAACTGTGCTGTTGGCGTGACAACGTTTTCGGGTCAGGCGTCGCGAATAATTAGGACAAGGTTCTCAGATATCGCACAAGGGATCTAACGCAGTGTTATCTACCACCTACACGTTTATCCAATATCTACTTGCTTACTAGTTGGTGGCGTGGCACAGTGGTAGAACGTTGGTCTCTGGCCGGCGAACTTTCCCTGTCCTGCGCTCGACCTGCAGCTGATGGGTGACCACTAATGTGGGTAAGCCATCCGCTATAGGTCA
>Ga0126332_10000716_pt1 | contig 11378 bp, 6 predicted proteins | sample InaspJWI42metaG_FD_94482 | JGI IMG/M metagenome (GOLD analysis project Ga0126332, IMG submission 94482) | Marine gutless worms symbiont microbial communities from Oahu, Hawaii - Inanidrilus sp. 2 OAHU.JWI-42 metaG | ecosystem: Host-associated > Annelida > Digestive system > Unclassified | place...
CACATCGCCAGTTCGTTACAACAGTGCCGGATTAAGGTGGGTGCTATTGATGCTGCAGCATTAGGCCACGGACGAGAAAAAGAAGTCTTCTCTATTTTGGTTGTGATTTCTGTGGTTGGTACAATTTCGGGAAAATCATTAAAACTGTTGCAACCAGATGTCATATTTTAAAACTAAAATGCACCAAATTCGATTTCGTTTGGGGCTCCCCAGACACAGTAGTTAGTTTTAAGGGGGCCTACTTCTAAGGGGAAGGAGGGGAGGGAAATGGAAGGGGGCAGGACGAAGGTAAGGGGTAAGGAGAGGGGAAATGGAGAGGGTCGACATAGCCTGGAGCGACCTTTAGCTTATAGTGTACGCGACGCCACTGCTGCAGCATCAGGTGCAACTTGGTCTCAATCCGGCCCTGTGTTTGTACACTGAAATAAAACTATTTAGTGCTGTCCAGCAGCGTGCGATCTTATCACAATAAGCACAAGAGTTACAGACTGCGGGCGGAACTCCATCCGCCACCAGTCCACTGTTCCATCAGGCACTGAAAAAACTGGAGACAAGGAAATCAGCATTCGTAACACGAAAACAAGTCTCATTCACATCGACCAACAATAAACGTTCATCGAAGCAACAACGGCAGAAATTCGGTGAGCACGGCGCGCTTGATTCTGCCACGTCCTCCGCCAGAACGTCACACAACCGAAATACAAAAACCCACACCCCTGAGTTTTTCTGATCTCCTCGACTACTGCTGTGTGGATTTATTTCAGGAAATCCGCGGAAGGGTTTCATTTTTGTAATCGGAACAATCAGCTAAATCCCCGTGATGGCCGGTGATGACACGTCTCTGAAATGACCCATTCTGTGTCAAGTGGGACGTTAAACGATGCTCCATCCATCTATAACCTCCTTCAGGCGGCACTGGCGTACCACTCCCATTTTCGGAGAGGGCGTGGAGGTATACCATACTCGCATTTTTCGACTATTCCAACATGAACCGATCAACTGAAATTCAACGCGGTCATTTTGGGTACTCAGACAACAACGAACATTTGCAAAACTCAACAAGCGCGTTCCACGTCGCAACCCACCCAGCCCGAGTCAACCGAGTTAACAGACATAATGTGACAAACATCGGGCATACAGCAGATAAGACTATTCATCACTGGCGCATATATATACTACACGTGCAAAGACAAATTCAAGCTCGTCACGTCGCGTGCTCCTCGGCGGCATCTATCGCATAAGCAGTAACGTATCTAGAATTCTGGGTGTGGGCAACGGGGTGGAGGAGGGGGGGGGGCAACCGCAAAACCCAAGAAGGGACACTGCCAACAGAACAACAGTTCGGGATTCTCCCTTACCCAGCACAGGCACAACCACGGCTGAAAAGTTGGAGGGGACGTCACGTGGGGTGGATGTGGATCCCCTTCCTTTTCCTCCTTCGTCCCTTCCCCGTCTCCCGTTATTGCCCCACCCATGTCTCTCTCACCCATTCCCTTCCCTACTGCTCTTTCCTTCCCCTTTACATTCAGCCAACAGGTCTGTGGAATCACAGTAAGCTTCCCAGAGTAAAAGGTAGCCCATAGCCGATTGCCGAGCGTAGGGTTCCGGAGCTGATCCCGGAGTTTTGCAGTCAGCCTGCAGGTGAGGTGAGTCATAAACCCGGCGGTATGCTGCCATTACTTTCCGTCAGACCCGCAGTTACCCCCACAACCCTTAAAAGGGCTGCTACCAATTTTGCCGCTTGGTGAACACGATGGGTGTGAACAGTTTGCCTAAGACTGTTACCCGACAGCGTCGCGAGTGCGATTTGAACCCGGGCCTTTCTACGCCTGAGTCCAGCACGCTAACCACTCGGCTACCGAGCCACCCATGCTTCCCACAGTGCCCAGCGAAAAATGACAGCCAGCTGCAGAAGTTGGAGGTGACCAAATACACTTGGTCCCCGTGATCTCCAAAGTTGGAGGCGACGCGTCCCACGGCTGGTTGCGCCTACGACCCAGTGGTTTGGAATGGTGAGAAAAACACCATTAACATTTCAGATTATTACCGACCACTTTAGCGGTCCAGGTAGAGCAACTGGTCCGGTGTGTCTGAACAAAACTTTCTAACCAATGACCTTTCACCTAGATATCTGCCAAGCTCGTTCATGTTAACAAAACAACAACAGCAACGACCGTTTTACGGCCATTATATACAGGTCAACATGCGTTAGCCGGCCATCTCCAGTAAATAACTGGAGGATTCTGTTGACCGCAAAAGTTTTTACTGCCCGCATGCCCTTGCCGACGCACGTTTACACAATCTAGGTCAAGTTCGAAAAGCAAGGTCACTGGTCAAAGTTCACGGTCAAAGCAGGAAATTGTTGCAGAAAGTCGTCCAAGCGACCTCAAACTTGAGTGGCAGTTTTCCAGTGGTCTTAATACCCGATTCAGAACGCCCGACCTGAAACGACCTGACAGAACTGTCTTGTCGCGTCGGTCGGTATGGACTGTCGACAGGACTCCCCGTGGCGGGAAGAGTCAATCAGACTGACAGAGGACAGAGATAAATACGTCCATGGTGTGGCCAACCGTCGGATTGAGGATGGCTAAAGAACAGAACAGAACGATCACGACCACAGCTTGCTTGCTGGAGACAGTATGTCTGGGTAGTAGGTCAAGGGTCACGATTAGCAAGAATGGTAACGCGGCCGCTATGACCCATCGAGAGTAAACGAACTGGAGTGAGCTTAGGCCGGCGTAGCCTATAGCCCGCAGTGTCGCCAGCGGACCGCCATCTTACTACTCCAACTGTAGCAGGGGGTGCCAGGTCTGTGTGAAAATTCCCGCCTCCAAAAGCTAATTTAATATACCCACTGAGTTCACATTGGGCTAGTAGCCCAACAGCGTTGTCAGGGCCGGAGTAGTGGGCGGTGGCCGACGTCGGCGACAGCTTACGCCGGCTAAGCTCACTCCACAGACTATATATAGCTCAGTGGTCTGACCACGATGTGGATCGAGGGCTGCAGTTTGTTTTCTAGTTACGTCACTGCGTTCAAGTGAACAGCAGGGTGTCCACAAATCCGCCACAACCAATTTTTCCAGGAGATTTCCAGGTTACACTTTTAGAAAATTCCAGAAGATTTTTACGTGAAAAGCGAAACAGTATCAGAATGCAGGTGAAGTTTGTAATGTCTATAAATGAGCATGTTATGATGAGCTCCGACCAACACTCATCATTGTGCCATCCAACCTGCTTACTAATTTATGAACAACAAACCCAAGGACTTCCCTACGTATAGTGAACTACAAATCGCCGGACGTGCGAAAATTACATCACTAACGACAACATTTTTGCAGTCTGGGCATCAACTTAATCCCCGCAGGAGATTTCCATTATTTCCGGCAGCCATTTCAGACTCCAGAAGATTTCCAGGAATTTCAGGAGTTGTAGACACCCTGAACAACATAGGGAACGAAAGTGTGCCAAAAGAACACAGAAAATTTTTCAGAACTGCAATCAGTATTTTGCTAGCTTCAAACCGTAAGTTTCCGAGTGCGGTTCGATAAAATTGCTCGCATATATTTTTATTCGAAAAATATATACATATTTTTATATTTCAGCACTGGAAAAAATGGCCAGCCCAGGGAACCGGCACTATGCCAGTTGTGTATCGGATGCACACTATCGTTCGCTATCGGCATGTCGGTCGTTCGGGCGGCGTGTAGTCTAGAGCGATGAGTCGGTGCGACACCGGCACGGGTCTGGTGCGCCGGCGCAGTTCCGTCGGCACGCGGCCACCGCCCACATGCACGGCACGCACACCCCCAGCACGGTCCTCACGACGCAGCCACCGCCGCCGCGGTCCCCCCGGCACGACGCGCACCTGCAGCCGCCGCAGCGCGGGCACGTGAAGCCGCCGCGGTCCTTGCCGGCGGCCACGGCCGCACGCAGCGACGTTGCCGATCCGTCCTTCGACGAGCCGCCTCCGCCGCACTTGAACGCCGCGTGGTCCGACAGCCGCAGCGCGAGCGGCGGCGGCTGCGTGGTCGACGATGAGGAGGAAGTGACGGCGTGGGAGTCCGGCGGAACGCCGTCGCCGCCGCCGTCGGCCACGGTGGTGGTGGCGGTGGACGGTTCGTCGACGTAGTCGTTCAGCGCACAGCTGCTCACGGCCCGCAGAGTCGCGAAATCCGGCTCTGTCCTCGCCGCCGCCACCGCGTCGTCCACGTATCGACACTGCGGACACGCCGCCGGCGAGGGAGCCGCCGCGGCCGGCGACTGCGACGCCGAGCGACGCCGCCGCCGCTGCCAGATGTCGTCGTTACGCTCGTTCTGCCGCACCGGATCCAGCTCGAACTCCCACTGCCACTCCGCGCCGCTTCGCTCCGGAGTCGGCGGGGGGACGGCCGGGGCGCGGCGGCGCGTCGCCGCCTGCCGGACCGGGGCTCCGCGAGCCCGCACGGGCGGCGGCGGCCGGCTCGGCGGCGGTGGCTGTCGACACGGCGGCGGCTGCTCACACGTCGTCGACGAGCGAGTACCAACGTGCCGCTGCTGCTGATGGCGCTGCGTCAGCGCTGTGTTGGTCATTGTCGTACGACCGGCAGCGACCACCCACTCACACAGCTGCCGATCTAGCGCGTCGTCGTCGTCGGCGCCTGCTGCAACACGATATCCACACCATCGTCGATATAATAACTAGGCCGTGTAAACCGAGGAACGAAAAATCGGGTGATTCGAACCCCAACTACTACACCCGTTCAACGGCCTTTTTTCCAGGACAGCCTGGGTGAGCCGGTACCAGAAAGGTAAAACCAGTCTGGATTTAAATGAGACAAGACATGATGGCGTTTTGGGGTGGCAGTGGCATCAGCTGGACCATATGCAAACAATCTGCAGGCTCGCTCCAGACAAATAACCACACCAACACCTCATAGCTCAATTGTTACAGGCCGGATGCTCTTCCTGAGTGCGACCAACCAACGGTGTCGAAGCGCTGAAGGCAATGATTCGAACCGCAACGGCGACGTTGACCAGAATTCTTTAACAAACGCGTTCGTTATTTTTACCTCTCCAACTGTGGCAGGGTTGCCAGGTGTGTGCGAAATAATAATAATAACAACAATAAACGTATCTCTACAGCGCCATAAGGTCGTAACTTCAGAGGCGCTGAATTTCCACCCAACTGCCTCCAAGAGCTAGCCCAATTTCACACTCGCTGAGCTCACATTGGCTTACTAGCCCAACAGCGTTGTTGTCAGGCGAAGAGTAGTGGGCGGTTAGCTCAATGGGTATTGACAACGGACGTGAAGTACACGGCAGCAGAATTGGACCACGGATCGCCCGGTAGCTGGCCAGATACAGAGACGGAGAGAGGTCGCGGCGGCGGCAACGCTGAACTACACTGCCGCTTTTCCGCGGATAGCACGTGTTTATCATTACAAACGCGAGGAAAGAGACACACAGAGACGGACGGACGGGTTGGCCACGCCAGCAAGGCGCGCTCTCAGCTCTCAGAAGCAAGGTCGCACGCGGCACCGTCCGCCAGCCGCAGTAAACTGTAGCACACAGCTTCCACTCATGGCGGAAGTTTTGTTTTTAGGTTGGGGGGTGCTAACCCTCCCTCCCCACCCCTCCCTCGCCTCAGAAGTATACATACACGCATACACATACGCACAAATTTATATAGCGCCAAAAATCGTAAGAACGAATCTGAGACGACGGCAAGTAGGTCCCCTCCCCTCCCTTCCCTTAGAAACAGGCCCCCTAGTAGGCCAGCTAGGGAGTCTGGGGGAGCGTTGTAAGCTCCCCCTGCGGGGTGTGGCACGCAGCCCCAGCCGAAATCGAATTCGGTGCATTTCAGCTTTAAAATATGACATCTGGAGGCAACAATTTTAATGATTTTCCTGAGAATCAACTTACCAAGTTTCGCGCAGTATAAACAGTATTAAGGCAAAATATTGTCCACGACCAAGGGTTTGGGGGCTAAGCCCCCCCACGCCCACCCCGGAAACTACGCCTATACCCCCGCTGTTTTCTTGAAAATGTCCAAGTCAGAGTTAACAGCATCTCGGAGACCTTGAAGGACAAAGTGCCGAGATCTCAAAGGCACTCGCCAATACAGGTGACATCACACAGGTAACGACGCATGGCGGAGAAACTGTATGTCATAGGCGTAGTTTCCGAGCGAGCTTGGGGGGCTTAGCCCCCCTCCCCAAACGTGGACAACATTTTTTCGAAAACGGAATCAGCATATGGCACTTACTATATATACCGTGAGATTTAGTAAGTTGATTCTCAGGAAAATCACAAAAAAACTGTTACCACCTGTAGCTGATTCTCGGGAAGGAAAATCGTTAAAGAATGACATCTGTCTTATTCTGGGCTACAGAACTGTCGGCGGCTTTTGAGTCACAAAGCGTGGGAACCACGACCGCGGATTACGGAGTCGCCACGCCATTCATCACACTACGCAGCTGTTTACGCGACGTGTAGAGTGTCGATCGCCGAGGAGTTCGATTGTCACATATATATATATATATATATATATATAACCGCAACAATGGCCACGACCGGAAGTTGAAAGCACGCACGCACACCACACGCGATATTCGCGTCGACGCCGTACAAAGGGCCGCGATGTTGACTGTACACCGTGCAGCTATGCCATGTCAGGGTGGGTCAAAAAAGTAAGCCGCTGTACTGGGATAGATATTTCAAAAGCTAGCCAATAGTCCTAACGTCGAATATTCTCTAATTCTGTGATGAACGGTCCAGGACTTGAAAGTTGGCAACACCAATTCTTCTTGTGTGGTTAAACATTCTATGCTACACAATTTTATGACATCACGTTTACGTGTCTGCCTAGCAGTAATTTCACTGACTGCTTTGTTGTGACATAAAATGTTACACGTGAAAATATCAGACAATGCTCCATTTTTCTCTGTAGCTGCTGTTCGTATTTGTTCACATTCCTCCTATCTTCCCAATTTTATTGACATATTCACTTAAAATCAACAGCTTACTTTTTTGACCCACCCTGTATATACAGCACAGCCGCGAAGCATAATGTCATTAATGGGACCACCATTGGCGTCGCCAGCTATGGGGCATTGGGGCACGTGCTCCCCCCCCCCGACTTCCAACAACTTTTTTTCTACCACACTTTGGAGCTATAAAACTATGGAGGCAATCTCTCACGTCAAACGTCTTCAAGCTTTTGCGTACCACAGTTATTAAAATTAGTTTATTTTTCATTTTACTGAGAGAAAAAAAAACTGAAAAAAGTGTATAAGATTTTTTTGTAACACAGTGAATATATGACCGCTATTGTTTTATTTTACATGCGTGACTTACGCTATTTTGATGTCGTTTTATGCCCCTCCTAACGCCAAATCCTGGCAATGCCACTGTGGACCAGGGGCCCAATTTACAAAATATCTTACGATTTATCGTAAGATTATCGTAAGTATATAGTAAGATCGATTTACAATAGTAACTTAAAAAGTGCTAAAAATTTCTTTTAGGAATATCGTACCTAAGAAAAGCCTTGCACCCTTCGTAGGATGTTTTGGAAATTAGACATCCATCGTTCGTAAGTAGATCATAACTTTAGCATTATCGTAAGGTAATCGTAAGATTGTCGTAAGATATTTTGTAAATCGGGCCCCAGACTGCATGTATATACTGAGAGAGAGAGTGAGTGTGGTAACAGCAGTGGCGGATCAAGAAGATCGTGCTAGGGTAACAGTCTTAGGCAAACTGTTCACACCCATCGTGCCTCTGTTCACCAAGCAGCGAAATTGGTAGCAGCCGTCTTAAGGGTTGCAGGGGTAACTGCGGGCCTGGCGGAAAGTAATGGCAGCCTACCGCCGGGTTTATGACTCACGTCACCTGGGCTACCTTTACCTTTTTACAACTTACGGGGGGGGAGGCGATCGCCCACCACCCTATACGAATCGGCCACTGAGTGACTGGGGGTGCGCCGTCCCGTCACGTATACACACATCATGCGTGACTGTGTCGCCGCAGGAACACCGCACACACACACACGGCCCGGCGAGCTAGCAGCAGAGTCGACTGAGACAGTAGATCTATAGCGCTCAGGGGTCGGCGACCCGACGCGCCAGCAGGTGGCACAGGCTGCACAGCGCGCAATCATACCGACCGACCGACCGACCGACCGACATCTATCTCACGTATGTCCTACAGACGCACGCATGCGCGCACGCAACGACAACAATACGCAGACAATACACGACGTCTCAGCTGCCTGTGACGTACGTACGCTGACACCGTGGTACTGCCCGCATTCACACGCCGCTGCTGCACAGGCGCCTGACTTTTCTTTCTTCTTCCCAGGGCAAAGGACGAACTCCCTCCCTCTCCCCCCCTCCCTTTAGAAGTAGGCCCCTAAATACAGCTAAGGGGTCTGGGGGAGCGCTGTAAGCTCCCCCAACAGTAGGGTCTGAGGCAAAGCCCAAACCGAGGAATTGGTGCATATTAGTGTCAAAAAGCGCAGCTCTGGTGGCAGCAGTTTTTGTTGATTTCTCTAAAAAAACAAATGTGACTTTCAGTCACATTTATAAATAAATACTCGGGAGTTCACAGTGAAACGAAGAAAAAAATTGTAGCCGGGTCCAAATCCTCACGAGGCTCAGACTTGTTAGCAAATAGTGCCTAGTATTTTAGCTCACATTCATTGGGCAGGATCGCTACTCCCCGAGATTGTAATGATCCTGTTTACCCAGTCAACAGCTGTTTTACACAAATATTTGAATGACGAACTAAAACTACTTTGTTTGTTATAATTTTTCCCTGAGACTGTCACTGAACCGCACGACCCCACGGACCCAATTACCAGTCCAGTAATTGGTTCACTGACAACAGGTTTTTTCTGTTTAAATACAACTGCACTGTTACACAAGTGCTGGCACCACCAGTCCATCACCACTATCAACATATTATGCTATCTATTAGTACCGGGGACCTAGGTTTAGGAATAAGTCGGGCTTAGGGCTAGTTGAGAGCTAGCTTAGGGTTTAGCGTTAGTGTTAGGATGTAGGGTTAGGGTTAGGATTACAGTGAGTTAGGGTTAGGGCTGGTTTAGGGATAGGGCTAGGGTGTAGGGTTCATTTTAGGGTCAGGGTTAGTGTTAGGGTCAATGTAGCCCATATAATCGGCCTTGTTCATCATATCGGCAATATCCCGCCGATTTGACTAGGGACCTTGTAGGCTTGTAGCCAAGCAATCGGCGGTGTATTGCTCATTACCATCGCATACGTCGTAGAGCTATTGCCGCTACGACGAACAAGGCCGATTATATAGGCTACGCCCCCTGGTACTAATAGTAATAGATAGCCCAACTACGACGCACCAGCATATAGGTTTGTTGACCTTTGGCAAAGCTGCAAAGATTAGGCTACGGCGAAAATAAACGAACTTAAAACGTACAACGCCAGCCAAACGCCGCCGCGTAGCGAACACTTCACTCGTGCGTGTCACTCCTGACTGACGTAGTCGTAGTACTACGGCTGCGAACAATCGCCATCTCCCGCGCGTTTCCTTCCACCCTCGCCACTCCACGTCCAGCGCGATTTGTCAATGACACCCGCACATCCGGCCACCGCAGCGTCCATTTTATGAATGGACGGGTGCAGGCCGACTGCGAGTCAGGCGGTCGATAAAAACGCGCCGAAAACTCGAAAAACCTACCCGCTGCCGCGTTCAGATCAGGATGTCCTCTTCGTGCCGTCGAAAAGCAGCCGGAGTAAACGGAAATACGTGAAAAATACGTCGAAAATCGCAACTTCCGCCCAACAAGAAGCAAATCGTACACAGCACTGCAATATTGAGCCAGCCTACTGGGCTACTGGCCGGCAGCCAACTTAGCCGAGCGAATGAATGGGCCAGCCCGGCTCACGCCACTACGGCCGTGGCCTGCTGCACTGGTTCGCTGCAGAGGGGTGCCGAGTAGCAGCGACTAGCCATTGTAGCCAAGCCAGTCTTCGCCGCGAAAGTGGACTCGTCCGGCCTATTAACCTCAAATTAGGTTATTCGGCAGTAAACATACTGTAACAGTGTGTTGTTGCGTGCGTACTTACCGGTGCGGTAGGCCGCCTACTGGCAGTGCTGTCAACTTTTTGCGTTACCATATTTGCCAAATGCATCGAAGCGGTGACTACTGACTAGACCTGACTTTCCTACGGCTTGATGGACTTTTTAGGTCTACTCCGCCGCTACAGGGGAACGGAGTATTGTGATGAGCATGTTTGTGTCTGTCTGCCAACTAATGTCTTTTACAAGTTTGTGAGTTCATAATTTTCCGTCTGTTTTTATATAGTTTGTGTGTTTTTAACTCTTATTTATAAAGAAACTTCGCGCTAGCAGTCGTATTAACCGTTTGTACTTGTATGAACCAGTAGTGCTAAGCAGGCCCTGTTTGCATTGAAGGTACCGGTATCTGTCTTGATACCTTACGGTTGTGATAATCAGTCAGTCAATCAGTATTCGTTTATTACGGCATGACAAAATGTAGGCCAACAACTCGAAGCAAAAAAAGCAATACAGTTAAAAAAAGAAAAAGCAGGTCTAGAAAATAAGCCAGAGAACTGATGTGTTCTTATATAGCGTGCGTGTTAGGGAGTGCTCTAGATTAGACGAATTTCTGAGAATTGTGCATGTTAGGTGCATTTTAGGGTAAAAGTGGGGAACGAGAGTTTTTAACATAATTCAGGCATGCTGAATGCAATGAGCCCGGTTCCCAAGCCGAATTTTGAGTTTTCACCTTATAATTTGCATAATTCAAAATGGTCACGTGGCCAACACTGCCACCAAGTTTGAAGACCCTACGACTATTCGTTCATGATCGTTACGAGTTATAACGTTTCCCGTTGATTACCATTGAAAATACGTACGCGGCCACTGCACATGCACCGAATCACGTGACCCGTGACTAGGGGGTCAAAACAATTACATTTTTGGAATCCCCGACCCCGATTTGCCTATTCACTATACAACTTCTCTTGGGCTACGACGACGATTAAGAGTCGTTTACTCTCGAGCGTCACCCTTCCTAAAGCCCAATTGATTGCGTAAATTTATTGTTCGTGACCTTGTGACCTTGACCTTTGACCTTTTGATCCTTAACAGTTACCACACATGGCGGGTCACGTGACCAAACCTGCCACCAAGTTTGAAGACCCTACAACTATTCGTTCATGAGTTAGGAGTTATAACGTTTCCCATTGATTACCACTGAAAATGCGTACGGCGGCCATTTTGTTTTATGCAAATTATAAGGTGAAAAACTCAAAATTCGGCTTGGGAACCGGGCTCATCGCATTCAGCATGCCTCAATTATGTTAAAAAGTCTGGTTCCCCACTTTTACCCCAAAATG
>Ga0126332_10000718_pt1 | contig 11353 bp, 15 predicted proteins | sample InaspJWI42metaG_FD_94482 | JGI IMG/M metagenome (GOLD analysis project Ga0126332, IMG submission 94482) | Marine gutless worms symbiont microbial communities from Oahu, Hawaii - Inanidrilus sp. 2 OAHU.JWI-42 metaG | ecosystem: Host-associated > Annelida > Digestive system > Unclassified...
GTTCACCTGGCCTTCGTGGTCAGCAGGGAACTCCTGGAGACACCGGAGCTAGTGGCCCAACAGGTATGTTCACGGCAGTTTGTTGTGTGTTGACGTAAAGTCTGTACGTTACAATAACTGGCGCCAAGCCAGTGTCCCGAATTGCAGACTTTAGTGGCAGCTGCTGACAGGGCGTTCAGTGCTTGCTGTATTGCCCATAGCTGGTTGACAGTCTGGTGGATAATGCCTTGATGCACACACGCACGCACGCACGCACGCACGCACGCACGCACACACACACACACACACACACACACCCGTTTAACGGCCCTTTTCCAGGACTACCCAGGTGAGCCGGTACCAGGTAGGTGAAACCAATCTGGATTTGACTGAAGCAAGAGACAGTGAGTGGCAGTGGCATCAGCTGGGCCATATGCAAGTCTGCACCTCGCTGCAGACAGATAACCACGCCAGCACCCCACCACTTAGTTTTTTACAGGCCAGATGCCCTTCCTGCCGCCCAACCAACAGCGTCAAAGCACTGAATGCCTTGATGAACAAACATAATAATCATTCCTCAATGACGTCGTGTTGTCGTGCACTCCGTTGTATTTTTACCAGTATTACATATGTGTTGGCTTTTCATTCTTGTGCTTATTAAATGCATATATTTCTTGCAACTTGATACAACTGGTAAGGCATCCGGTCCATGAACCTATGTGTCTGTTATTCCCAAAGGTTCTGTTCAAGAACACGTTAAGAAAGACAGTTGAGTCGAAATCAGTTAACTCAAGTTTATCTAAAATACAACAGAGGTGGCGGTTGCAGATCACGTCACCAAGATCAGGCAGTATCAGAAACTGCAGGTAGTTAGTAGCGAATTGACGTCATTCACATTTCCTCAGCATCGCTTGACGGGCGTCATGTAGTGGTTAGCGTCTTCGGCGTATTTTTGAAATTATCCTACGTTGGGTCCGGTTAGTACTGGGATGGGTGGTCACGGTCTTCGGCCGGGTATACCATCTCGACATGTCAGCTGCCAATTAGGTCAACTCAGCTTTCCATCCCTATGGGGTCACTAAATTGAGTACCAGCTTTGCTGTGGTAAAGATGTGAATGTCACCTCTGTTGGTGGCAGATAACACTGTGTGTGATCCCATATGGCAGGTGCGTTCCCATAGCAGTGTGGCAGTTTGTACTTGGAAAACTGCTATGTCCATGTGACTGTGCGTTACACACACCTTTACTTTGAAGAATGTGCACCACCAGAACAAACAGTCGTAATTTTTGTGTGCTGAAAATCTCTCAGGTTTTAACTTTTGTAGTTCATTTTCTGCGGAAAGTGAAAGTACGAGGCAGAACATTGTGTGTATTGTAGGGCAAGTTGGTGCTGTTGGATTACCAGGTGCAACAGGCAGTTCTGGACCTGCGGGGACCCAGGGTCCCCGGGGTGATGTTGGCCCTGCAGGTGTGATCGGTAGTCCGGGAGTGGTGGGCAGCACTGGGCAGCCTGGCCCAGCGGGTGACACTGGAGCCAGTGGTCCATCCGGTCCTGATGGTGTGCCTGGTTTCACTGGACCACGGGGTCAGATTGGCCAGCCGGGCACACAAGGACAGCTGGGCTTCACTGGCGCATCTGGTCCTACTGGCCCTGATGGAGTTCCCGGCCCTCCTGGATTCACGGGCCCACAAGGTCCAGTCGGAGTACCTGGATTGCCTGGCTGGACAGGTAACATTTCTGGCTTACTTTCGTCAACTTCTATTGCTAACTGTTGCAGGGAATAAAGAATTCAGTTATCAGTCAGTAACAATAATACATTATTATTTTTGTTTAATTATTATATAGTAATTATTTACATAATTAGTACTTTTTAACTGTTATGCTTTGTTTCAGGTACAGTGCATTTCCTAGTTTAGTTATAGAATTTTATTCATTGTCGAATTCAGTTATATTATTTTGCTTTTTTCTGTACGAAACCAAACAGATTCACATGAACTTCTGTAGCCAGAAACAAAAACAGTTGTTACTATATTTGGTGGTTTTTACCGCACGACTCTGCGTTAGCGCGGTATATGCTATGGCCCTGCGTCTGTCCGTCTGTTCGGTCGTCTGTCAATTCGTCGTCTGTCCATCTGTCTACTAAAAAAAACTCAACGCAGGATCATTCTAACAGTACCACACACTAGCCCATGGAGTCCAGTTTTCTGACGCCAAAGATCTCGGCGAAATTCGACCGGGGTCACCCCCCAAATGGGGCGCCATACGCAGGTGGGGTGGGTTAAAGCCCTCTAATACCGACAAATAACTCGCTATATCTCGATAACGGAACAAGATAGATGCATAGTTTCTATTAAAGTCGAATATCAAATCATATGCGTTCTATCAAATGGTAACGTTGCTGATGACATTCAGTCACCCATAGCCATCCAAGACCACCCCATTTTCTATATTTTGCACCGGCTTTCATAACTATGTAGCAGGTCACATAGAGACGTCCAATCACGGTAGCGCCAGCCCTGTGTTAACGGCGACTGGGCTTGTTAATGGCGATGGCAGAATTCGGCTCCCACGGAATCCACGTCCCTTAACCGCCGTCTTGAAAATCACCAAAAATGGCGATATCTCAGCAACGGTTTGACCGATCTTCACGAAATTTGTCATGCTGGTGCAGAATGGGTCTGTTAACCGTCTTGGTCGTTCAAAGTTCTTAACTTTCGAAGATCTTATGTAATGAGGCAGACAGACGCAAATTTAAAGATCAAAAAAACTGATCTCAAGGAGGACTGCCACATGCATGCTAAAATTCAGCAGTAAAGGAGTTATTTGTGGTCAATTTTTTAGAAATAAGTGCTGAACGGCACAGGTTAGAGATATAGTTACAATGGAAAACTGCTAGAAAATCACGTGTTTTATTGAATACGAATGGCACCAATGTCAATGACCTTGAGTCACCTTTGAAGGTCATTTAGCTGTTTGTAACTATTGTAACTCCTAGTCGTCAGGGAATATAACACATATCAACTACGTTTGTGTATACATGACTAGGAAAGCATTGCTGGCTTTCTGTTCCAACTGTTTGTCGAAAATGAAAGACTTTTCAAGGTTACAGGCAGACACGTACACCGTAAAAGTGGGAGTATCAAAGAAATGGTGCGAGATAGGCACATTGTTACTACACACCGCTAATGAAGTATCGTACGGCCTATCGATGCGTGCCATTTCCCATGACTTTGAGTGACCATGAAGATCAATTAGCTGTTGTAAGCCTTTTCAAATGCAATTCGACGAATACATTATTTTGTGCAACATTTCCGGTTCAACTGACAGCGCGTCGCATGGTTCCTCAACGACTGCTGAGCTTCTTGTATCAACAGATCTCTATATATCAATTGCATGGGGACTTAGCAAGTGGTGGAGTGAAAATGGATTAGAAGTAACTGATCCTTTGTTTACTTTCATGTCCATATGGTCCGCTGTGAGACCGTGCAGCTGATGGAGTTGAATGACGTTTGTGGTTGTAGGTCCAACTGGTGACACAGGTACCAGCGGTCCCAATGGTGATGTTGGAGTCGACGGCTTCACAGGACCAAAAGGTAGCCGCGGTGATACGGGGTCATCCGGCGAGAAAGGTTTTATTGGACTGCCTGGTACTACCGGAGGCACAGGCTTTACTGGTGCAATGGGCCAGAGTGGACCTAAAGGAACTCAGGGCCCACTCGGACCTCAGGGACTGCAAGGATCGCCAGGTTTGTTGCGTGACAAGAGCTGACTGAAAGCACGTTACTAGTTCAATATATCATAAGTCTCTGATATCTAACAGCATTAACTGTAGGGGGTCTATTTCATTGTGATCGTCGTCATGTTTGTCGGTTTTTCCAGCAGGTTCTTTCCTTTTTGTTGTTATTCGTCAGCAGCTATGAGTTTCCTTGTCTGCACACAGCTTAGATATCTAATTGAAACTAATAGTTAAACGTGAATAACAATGAATTGTTTTCGTATGCATAGGTGCCACGGGCTCAACTGGATTCCTAGGCCCTCTGGGTGCGACTGGATTTCCTGGAGATACCGGAGTGTCGGGCGACACGGGCACGACTGGGTCGATGGGCGGCACTGGAGCATCTGGAGCTACTGGCTGGACTGGCTTGTCTGGCTTCACCGGTGCAGTTGGTGAGACTGGGCCCAAAGGATCAGTTGGACCGGTCGGCCCACAAGGCAGTCGTGGCCTGCCTGGAACTGACGGTCAGCGCGGTTTGCAGGGATCAATAGGGCCGGCAGGTGCGACTGGGGCCAGGGGTCCTGCTGGTGGCCAGGGCCAAGCTGGAGAGAGAGGTGACACAGGAGCTACGGGAATCAGAGGTATGTCCACGACGCACACTCATATAGACTAGTGTGATAACTTGTTTATTTTATTGCTTTGCGTACATTACTGACAATGTTGAACCTTTTATTGGGGGCCTGTTTGCACCAATTTAGAACATTTTAATGTTTCCATTTATCCAGTAGATAGATGGGGCTGGAGGCATTATATTTTCGCTTTGCCTTGCCCATCTATCTGTGCGCATGTGTGCATGAGAGTACATGCATATGTGCACACCCAGGCGCAAGCATTCTTTGATTGGCTTACCACTGACTTCTAGTTGTTTTTAGGAGGCCCCAAATTAATCTGCTTTGTGTTCGTGTCTACCAGGTGTTACTGGTTGGACTGGATCAAGTGGACCAAAAGGTCAGGCTGGGATCGTTGGCAATTCAGGACCGACTGGAGCCACTGGATTCGAGGGTTTTACTGGAGCGTCTGGTGACACGGGTTTTTCTGGCCCAGCAGGAGTGGCAGGTCAACCTGGCGAAACAGGTACAACTGGTTTCACGGGCCAGAAGGGTCTACAGGGAAACACGGGCAGTCCAGGACCAACAGGCAAGTTCTAACTGCTGTCTGTCCGTTGTTAGAACCTATATCAATCATTCAAATCTGTCAAATTTATTTGTGATAAATAAACAGAATGAGACATAAAGAACAGAGCGAATATGTCGACAGGACAAAAAGGCAGTATGAAATTGCACTAACACGTGCCCTAAAAATAAAAACAATACTACAACATAAATTTAAGTTTGGCAATTCTATGCTTAAAACAGGCTACAGTTGGAGAAGTAACAACATGATCAGAAAAAGAATTCCACACATTAATAACATGGTTACAAAAAATGGCCATCTCTACTTGAAATATTGTGACATTTATTGAGTTTCATGCTATTGTCTCTAGTATTACATACAGTAGAACGTTTGAAAAAAATATATCAACATCCATACAAACCAGATTATTGATTATTTTGTAACACATTATCAAATCAGGCTTCATTCGTCTACAGTATAAACTGTCTAAACCCAATCTGTCAAGTCTACATGCGTAAGGTAAACTATGAAGTCCTTTGAGACGCTTGGTGAACTGATGCTGTACAGACTCAATTTGTTCGCTATTGAGTTTGAATACAGGATTCCAAATGATATAACCATATTCAAGAACAGGTCTAACATGTATATGTGCAGCAGTTATTTTCACGATATTCAGTGGTTATTAAACGTTGTTTTGTACATGCATGCATTCGAAATTCTAAATTTGTAAACAAAACAACATGATGAAGTTTTCATATTAGTATAAGTTATTTTGCACAATAAAGTTATGATATAGTGTGGTAAAATAATATACACACAGTACAGGCCTACTGTATGTATCAGTACATACGTTTTAAAACATAGTGTGAAACTATAAGTATGCTTCAGCTAGTGTTTATCATGGTGGTTAATTAAAATTAACAAATGTTGCAGGTATTCAAGGGCAGGTCGGTGTTCTTGGTGAGAAAGGCACCATAGGAGCGACTGGTCAGCCGGGTCTGCGTGGTGAGGAAGGTCCACAAGGACCTAGTGGACCTACAGGGGCTACTGGAGCTTCTGGCCAGCCGGGACTGCAGGGATTCGTCGGACAGACCGGCGTCACCGGTCCAGCAGGTGCGACGGGCTTCAAGGGCATTGCTGGATCGCCAGGTCCCACTGGTCCAGTCGGACAGGCGGGAGCAGTGGGAGTGAAAGGTGCAATTGGTCCAGCCGGACTTGCAGGTGCTCCAGGCTTCACCGGATTTCGGGGAGTTCAAGGATTCACCGGAATTCCTGGCAGCCAGGGTATAATCACGCATTCATTAGTTATTTACTGGACTAGTGCAAAATTCCGTAGACAGGCATTTTATTTTATGTTATTATACAGATCGTGCCGTGATAAAATGTAGGCGTTTTTAATTTGGACACATTATATCAGGAAGTGTGGAAAATTGTCGTGATTTGTTATCGTTGGTGTTTCTAATTTGGACACAATATATCAGGAAATGTGGAAAATTGTCGTGATTTGTTACTGTTGGTGGTGTTGTGAAAGATTGTTATTGTCACTGGATGCACAGGACCCGCTGGTGACACTGGCATCACAGGCCCTCGAGGACAGCAGGGCTTCACTGGCCCACAAGGTTCACCTGGAGACACCGGCATTGACGGTGCTGCTGGTGGCACTGGTTCTACTGGATCACCTGGACCGCAAGGACCCCAAGGCAATCCCGGGTCTCCTGGCCCATCTGGTCAACCAGGACCAGAGGGACCAGCCGGTGACACTGGCTTTCAGGGATTTACTGGTATGCATTGCTATCAGAAAGCCAGTTTTGCATATATCAGCTTATTGACAGTAGTCCTGGTTTAGTGTCATACTGCACTATTAGCAGCATTTGATTGCAGAAACACTGAATGACATTAGCACATGTTGTTATAGAGTTATAGAGTTCCTTCAGTGCTTTGAGACTGTCGGTTGGGCGGCAGGAAGGGCATCCGGCCTGTAAAAAACTGAGTGGTGGGGTGCTGGCGTGGTTATTTGTCTGGAGCAATGTGCAGATTTGCATATAGCCCAGCTGATGCCACTGCCACTCACTGTCTCTTGCTTCACTAAAATCCAGATTGGTTTTTCCTTTCTGGTACTGGCTCACCTGGGTAGTCCCGGACAAAGGGCCGTTAAACGGGTGTGTGCGTGTGTGTGTGTTATAGAGTTATAGGCTTTACGCAACGTGTGCATGCTTATGGTTATATATTTGTTATGCAGCTAGAATGAGGATACAATGGTGACTGAACATGCTGCCATATTGTCAGGTGCAACTGGAGCAGCTGGCTTTACTGGCTCTCGTGGTGACACTGGTCAGACTGGGCCGGCTGGTCGACAAGGTCAGCGTGGTCCTGCAGGCAACATCGGCATTCCAGGACAGAAGGGCATCATTGGAGACACTGGCTCGCCAGGTTCACTAGGCCCGGCCGGACCACTCGGTAGCCCCGGCCAGCAGGGTACACCTGGTGACACTGGGTTCACTGGACAGATTGGCGTTCCTGGACTGAAAGGAAACATCGGATCCGCAGGATCATCAGGTCAGCTGGGCTTGCCTGGAGCCACTGGTGAGACTGGCACCAAGGGACAGAAAGGATTTGCAGGATTTACTGGGACCCCTGGAGAGTCAGGTAATGCTATGTGTCTTAATAGAGAAATTGTAATGTTCACTGCTTACTGTTCAGGACTGACAGCAAATGAGGCAGCAACAAAAGTAATTTCCTTTTCACTTTGCTAGCTTTATATTGCAGCTATCCCTTAGAATTTTTAGCCAATGATTTACAGACATATTTACAGTTCATATGTACAAAGATTTTCCAACTAACTTATATCTAGCTAATGTGAGTGGGTGAATGTTTCTTCTGGTACCGGCCTACCCGGGTAGTCCCGGACAAAACGTTTGTGTGTGTGTGTTATATCTGGCTAATTCAGTATTTGACAACATTATACAATTTCAAACATAAAACCCTGCATTTTTGACGTGTTCCAATATATCTGTGCAATAAATGAAATGGACAAATGACATTCCGATGTTCAGTTCACCTGCAGTCTTTCTATCATTGAGCTGACTGCCATTTTCAACTCTTTGACCTGATCAGTGTTAACTGAATGTGTGCACACACCTTCGGTGTTTAAACTACCAGTTATTTGCTCATCCAGTCAAATTGATAGGGCGAAAATTTTATTGCCTAGTTGTTGTCAGGTATGCAAAAATTATCTAAAATATGTTCTTGTAAGGTTTGTATACAAACGTGTTAAAATTGTGAATTTTTATGTTAGAAATGGCATAACTTTGCCAAATATTAAGCCAACCAACTTAAACGTGTAATTGTGTGTAGATGTGTACTCCAGTCTGTTCCAAATAATGGTGTAAAGTTTTATTCAACTGTTCTAAGTCATAGTTGTGCCTTCAGTGCTTTGACACTGTTGGTTGGGCGGCAGGAAGGGCATCCGGCCTACAAAAAAACAGAGTGGTGGGGTGCTGGTGTGGTTGTCTGTCTGGAGCAAGGTGCAGACTTGCATATGGCCCAGCTGATTCCACTGCCACTCACCGTCTCTTGTTTCAGTAAAATCCAGATTGGTTTTACCTTTCTGGTACCGGCTCACCCGGGTAGTCCTGGAAAAAGGGCCGTTAAACGGCTGTGTGTGTGTGTGTGTGTGTTCTAAGTCATAGCTGAAAGAGGCCATTAAACGGGTGTAGTAGTAGTAGCCCAAGTCATAGCTGCAATGTTTGGAAAACTCGGGAGATGATTAATTTTTGCTTGTTGCACACACAAGAGAGTTTCCGTTGAGCATATTTGTTTTCATTTTTCTTTTTTTATTCCACTTTTTTTCTTTCTTATTATTGGTTTCATGCAGTAGATTAAGGTGACTTCTAACAGCTTTTGAGTGCATGTATAATTGTAACGGTGATATTATAATGTCTTAGCTGATGAGCTTGTGTACTTGAGGGTGATGTGATTTGCATGTTTGTAGGCCTACACGGCATAATGTTGTGTTGTGTGAGTGAGACTGATGGAAGTGGGGTTTTGCTGCAGGGTGGACTGGGTTTACTGGTGGCACTGGGCAGAAGGGTCAAGCAGGACAAGTTGGCCAGCCTGGACAGCAAGGCATACCAGGCACACAAGGAGATGCCGGAACACCAGGAAATCCCGGCGCACAAGGCCCGAATGGACAACCAGGACCCCAGGGTGCGACTGGTCAGCCTGGTGACACAGGTCTCACTGGTGAGACTGGATGGACCGGCACTTCAGGACCCAAAGGACAGTTTGGCCCGTCTGGACCACTAGGTTGTTAAATTCTTTCACTTCACTCGAGTTTTTGGCATGTCAGAATCATTCACGCAAAGTTACACTATCTGTTTAGCTCAGAACGCATTTATCTAACATTCTAACTAGTCACTGTAATGAGTACTTAAAAGTCAGTAAATCATTGATTGAAATAATGCTCTTTTATCATATACATGTGTTGCAACATGTGTTGCATATGCTGATTGTCACACTTAAAAAGAATGTTAACTTTATTGTATTTACATGAGAACTATCATTTTTTGAGTGAAGTGGTGCATTTGCTGCAGGACCACGTGGCAGAACGGGTGCTACTGGTTTCACTGGAGAAACTGGATTTTCTGGGAACCCTGGTGCCCAGGGTCAGCCTGGGCCCCAAGGCTTTGAGGGAGCTCAGGGACCTAAAGGACAGATTGGGCAGGTTGGAGACAAGGGAGCACAAGGTCAACCTGGACAAATAGGGGCTCCTGGAGAGCCAGGTTTTGCAGGCATATTTGGTTCACCTGGTCAAATCGGCTTCGTTGGAGTCATTGGTATGTTGCATCTTTTTGCTACCATTGTTGTCTAGTGCATTAGCTGCATGTTGATTGCCTGAGTCTGTATCATTGCGTGCATTTATATGTCGACAACACAACACATGTGTAGTGTGCTATCAAGTTCATGCAATGATAAAAAAGTAAAGTATACGGATATAACAGTTCACAATCTAACCTGCCACACCGCTACAGGAACGCATGTGCCATATAGGATCACAGAGTGTTACCTGCCACCCGACAGAGGTGACGTTCCAGTCTTAGCTGGGACTTGATTAAGCGACCCCGGAGGGATGCAAGGCTGAGTTGACCTAGTTGGCTTATTACATACCGAGATGGTATACCCGCCTGAAGATGGTCACCCATCCAAATAATAACTGGGCCCGACATGAGTTAACTTCGTTCATGCGACGAACTCCGCTAACCACTACGCCACGCCGCCACTACAGCAGCTGCATGTTGATGAGACGCCGACTGTTTGCGTAGGTTCGTCTGGCAGCCCGGGAGCAACTGGGTTGGCGGGTGAGACTGGTGGGACTGGCGAGTCTGGCTTCACTGGCCAGCAAGGTCCGCGTGGCTCGCCCGGTCAGCCGGGTGAAGTCGGCACAACTGGACCTCCGGGACAGTTGGGCGGTCCAGGGCAGGCGGGTGCCGCCGGGACGCCCGGCAGCCCAGGCAGCATGGGCTCAGAAGGTGCTCGTGGCGTCGCCGGCGCACCTGGTGACACTGGACCTGCCGGACCGACAGGTAAGCACGTTCTCATTGGTCCATGAGCGACGTCTTTGTGATTTTGCCGGCTGTCTGTACTGCTTTGCTCTGTTTCCAGCAGATTATAATTACAATATCTGATGTTATATGTGACACGAAAGCTTATGTTCGTAACGTCAAGGTCATTCCAAGCGAGAACTGTGTGCCAAAACATGTAGTGGACATGCAGTTTAATACAACAAAAAGATGGCATAAGAAGTATGAGCCAAGAGTGCGGGTATGAAAGCTTAAGGAGGAAAAGACATAAGGAATGCAGAAGCATGGTCAGAGATGAGGTAGAGGAAGCAAAGTGGAAATGCCTTGATGTAAATGATCACTGGCAACAGATGTAAAATGTAGTGATGGAAACTGCACAGGACATATATGGAATGTCAAAAGGTCCACATAGACATAAGAAAACATGGTGGTGGAATAAGGAGGTTGTTGAAGCAGTATCGGAAAAGAAGATAAAGTACCAATAGGGATGTATCATTCACTGATTGTGAGAGGAAGGTTCTACAGTAGTTGCATGCGAAGTAGTATGTTGCATGGAAGTGAGACCTTGCCTGTAAGGAAAGAAAATGAGGTGGCACTTCAGCAAGCAGAGATGAGAGTGGTCAGGTGGATGTGTGACGTTAAGGTAAAAGACAGATTTCCAAGTAAGGAGCTGCGAGAGAGAGACTAGGAATAGATGACATAGCATTGGTATTACAGCAGAACAGGCTGCGTTGGTATGGGCATGTGCTGCAAAAAGAAGATGATAATTGGGTGAAGAAATGCATGGAGTATGAAGCAGAGGGTTCCAGGCCAAGAGATATTCCAAAGAGGACCTGGAGAGAGGTTGTGGAAAAGAACTGTCAAGCATGTAAATTGAACAAGGAGGATGCTGTGGATTGTAGTAGA
>Ga0126332_10000719_pt1 | contig 11352 bp, 9 predicted proteins | sample InaspJWI42metaG_FD_94482 | JGI IMG/M metagenome (GOLD analysis project Ga0126332, IMG submission 94482) | Marine gutless worms symbiont microbial communities from Oahu, Hawaii - Inanidrilus sp. 2 OAHU.JWI-42 metaG | ecosystem: Host-associated > Annelida > Digestive system > Unclassified | place...
GTAACGTTATATTGGATAGTTACATATATCATAATTAGGAGCCCTTTACTACTTCAAAGCAGTAAACATAGAAGATAATTGTTAGCCGTAAGCCCTTATTAAGAGGTGCGAAACTTGAGTATAGACTCTTAAATCGAAATTCAAATGGTTGTTTCTAAAGGTCATCCTGATATTATTCTGACGGAAGAAGAAGTAAAAGCCATCGTTGCAGACGGGACACCGCCGGAGCTATACGAAGGTAAACGTGTTCTGGTACTCACCCCCGATGCCACCCGTACCTGTCCTTTGCCGATGATGATCCAAACCATTGGCGATGTAATCGGCAAAAGGTCTGCGACACTGGATTTTATGGTGGCCCTGGGTTCCCATCCGCCTCTGTCCGATCAAAAAATCCTAGAACTGTACGGGATTTCCGAGCAGCAAAGAAAAACACAATTCTCTCGTTCAAACTTTTTCAATCACCGCTGGGATCTGCCGCAAACCTTCAACCAAATCGGTCGTCTGGATCAAAAGGAAGTCGAAATTTTATCGAACGGTCTGTTAAAAGAAAGCATCGCCATTGATATCAACCGCAAGATATTCGACTACGATCTGATTCTGATTCTGGGGCCGGTGTTTCCCCACGAGGTGGTAGGATTCTCCGGTGGTGCCAAATACCTGTTTCCCGGCATATCCGGCGGAGAGTTTCTGCATTTTTTCCACTGGCTGGGTGCGGTCATCACCTGCGAAAAAACTATCGGAATCAAAAATACGCCGGTGCGCGCGGTGATCCATCACGCCATGCAAAAAGTAGATGTACCCATTCACCTGCTGGCCATGGTGGTCACCCGGAAAAACAAGCTGTGCGGCCTGTACGCCGGCGATGTCACGGATGCCTGGTCACAAGCTGCCGATCTGTCGGACAAAATCCACATTGTCTACAGGGACCAACCGTACCGGGTTGTTCTGGGCCGGGCCCCCGAAATGTATGACGAAATCTGGGTCGCCGGAAAGGTGATGTACAAGCTGGAGCAGGTAGTTGCCCAGGGGGGAAAACTTATTATTTACGGTCCGCACATTCAACATGTTTCCAGAACCTGGGGTAAGGATATCGAAAAAGTCGGCTACCACATTCGTGACTATTTTCTGGCGCAGATGGATCGATTCAGGGACATTCCCCGGGGTGTTCTGGCCCACGCCACTCACGTGCGAGGCACCGGCAGCTTTGAGAACGGTATTGAATCGCCGCGCATAGATGTCGTTCTGGCCACCGGCATACCGCCTGAAAAATGCCGTCAGATCAACCTGGGTTACATGGACCCGGCCGATATCAATATTCAAGACTACATGAACAAGGAAGATGAAGGGATCTTGTTCGTTGACCATGCCGGTGAAATTCTTTATAAACGGAGGTAAAATGAAATCTTTTCTGGACGAAGATTTTCTGCTGCAAACCGAAACAGCCAAAAAGCTTTACCATGAGCATGCCGAGGGCATGCCCATCTTCGATTATCACTGCCACCTGCCAGTTCAGGAAATCGCTGAAAATAAAAAATTTGAAAACCTGACGCAGATCTGGCTGCAGGGCGACCATTATAAATGGCGTGCTATGCGGGCCGACGGCATCGACGAACGGTTTATTACCGGCGAAGCAGACGATTTTGAGAAATTCGAAGCCTGGGCGGCAACGGTTCCCAAAACCCTGTGCAACCCGCTGTATCACTGGACTCATCTAGAGCTCAAACGCTACTTCGAGATTGAGGGCCGGCTATTGAACTCGGACACGGCCAAAGAGATTTACACCACCTGCACGGCAATGCTGCAGACCGACGCATTCAGCACCCAAAGCATCCTGCAGAAAATGAAAGTGAAAGTCGTTTGTACCACCGATGATCCTGTCGACAGCCTGGAATATCACCGACAGCTCAAACAGGATCAAAGCTTTCCGGTGGTTGTTCTTCCTGCATTCCGACCGGACAAGGCCATGGCCGTCGAGTCTCCGGCAGCGTTCAATGACTGGGTCGATCAACTGGAAGCGGCGGCGAACCTTGCGATCGGCACGTATTCGTCCTTTCTGGAAGCACTGCGCAAACGCCACGATTTTTTTCACAGCGTCGGCTGCCGTCTTTCCGACCACGGGATTGAACGGCCGTATACACGCAAGTACACCGAGGCGGAGATACGGCGTATTTTTGAAAAAATACGAAACGGAGAACCACTGCGGGAGTCGGAAATAGAAAGGTTCAAAGCAGCCATGCTCATCGAACTGGCGATAATGGACGCCGAAAAGAATTGGACCCAGCAGTTTCACCTGGGGGCCCTGCGCAACACCAACAGCCGCGCCATGCAGCAGCTTGGTCCGGACACCGGCTATGATACCATTGGTGACTTTGAAATTGCCCGACCGCTGGCCGAATTCCTGGACAGACTCGAAGCCCAGGCAAGGCTGGCCAAAACAATCCTGTACATTATAAATCCCAGGGACAACGCCTTGATTGCGGCGATGATCGGAAATTTCCAGGACGGCAGGGTCCCGGGCAAGATTCAATTCGGCTCCGGCTGGTGGTATAATGATCAAAAAGACGGGATGGAAAAGCAGATAAATGCCCTGTCCAACATGGGCCTGCTCAGCCGGTTTGTCGGCATGCTCACCGATTCCAGAAGTTTTCTTTCCTATCCGCGTCATGAGTATTTTCGCAGGGTTCTGTGCAATCTGTTCGGTACGGATGTGGAAAACGGCGAGCTGCCCGATGACATCGAGCTGATCGGCAATATGGTAAAGGACATCTGTTACAATAATGCCGTAAATTACTTTGGCATAGATATCCCTGAAAATGTTTAACCTTGAATCTGATTTCCTGGCCCTTGATTTTGATGGGGTAATCGCAGATAGCATTGGAGAATGCCTGGTTATCGGACACAATGCGTATGTCAAGTACACCCAGGCGGGTCAGCAGATCTGCCGGATTGAAGAATTGAATGAATGGCATAAGGATGAATGCAGGCGTCTGAGAAACTTTATCCGTTCCGGTGAAGATTACGTCTACATCAATCTTGCCATAGATAAAAAAGCCCGGATACAGAACCAGCAGGAGTATGATTCATTTGTTAACCGGCATTTGAATCTTAAGGATACATTCTATGATCTTTTCTACAGGGAAAGAGAGTCCTTCTCTTCAACTAAAGAAGATCTCTGGATTGAACTGAATCCCCTATACAAAGGGATCAGGCAATTTCTTTTGCAGTATCAAGCCAAAGAGAGCCTCTTTCTGGTCACGACCAAAAAGATTAAATATGCGCTTAAAATCCTGGCCGGCAATCGTATAGATCTTATAAAAAAAAACTGTTTCTGCGCCAGCGGCAGGGATACAAAACTGAAGATTATCAAGAATCTGCTTGATAAAAATAATATATCACCCGATAATTTTTATTATATCGATGATCAGGTTGACACCCTTATAGAAGTTAAAGAATCCGGTGTCCATTGTCTTCTGGCAAAATGGGGATATACGACCGGACAACAAATCTTAAGAGCTGAAATGGATAATATTCCGGCAATACAGCTCAATGATTTTCTAATCAAATTTTCAGCAAAGCCCGGCTATTGACAGTTGTTCACCAAAGAGCCGCCTGCCACGCAAGGCTCGAGCGGGCAGGCGGCTCTGCGGTGAAAAAGCTTTGATTTTTATGAGCAGCTATAGATATTTATTGCCGCAACAATGAACTTCCCCGCGGCACGCCATAGGGTATCCATGAATGATACATTCTATCCTAACGCAGCAAGCTGCGGGGAATAAAACCCGGCAGATTTCGCAATCTCCACCGCACATTCATTGGTGTCTGTGTAATCTGAGAAATCTGTGGATTAAACTCTTAAGCAGCAAAAATTTTCTTTCATAAAATTACCGCTGAACTCTGGCGGACCCGCCTTTGGCAAACGCTTCAACTTCCGGCAGCCTGGCCATGGTAACATCACCGGGAAATGATGTCAGCAGGGCGCCATGGGCCCAGCCCAGTCTGAGGGCTTTTTCTGTTTCCCTGCCGGAAATCAATCCATAAATAAGGCCGGTGGCGAAGCCGTCACCACCGCCGATGCGATCCATCACATCCAGCTGACATCTTGGGCTAACGAACTGGTCCCCATTGTACCAAAGGACCGCACCCCACTGATGTCGGTTGCTGGACTCAACTTCCCGCAATGTGGTGGCTACCATCTTGATATCCGGAAACTGTTCTGTCACCTTTCCGATCATTTCGAAAAAGGTTGCGGTGTCGAACTTGGATTTGGACTCAACTTCCGGTCCGGGAATGCCCAATCCTGTTTGCAGGTCTTCCTCGTTGCCGATAAGCACATCCACATGACTGACAATTTTTCGGAGCACTTCCTGGGCCTTTTCCAGCCCACCGATCGGCGCCCACAACTTGCCCCGGTAGTTCAGGTCGAAAGAGACGACTGCACCGGCTTTTTTTGCTGCCTGCATCCCTTCGATGATCACTTCGGAAGTCGTTTCAGACAATGCCGCGAAAATGCCGCCGGAGTGAAACCAGCGGACGCCACGGTCAAAAATATCACGCCAGTCAAAATCACCGGGTTTGAGCATGGATCCGGCTTCATTGGAACGGTTATAAAAGACCACCGGCGCCCGAACCCCGTAACCCCGATCACTGTAGACCGTTGCAATATTGGGTCCCCGTACACCGTCATGTTCAAACCATTTATAATATGGTTTGACGCCCATTGACCGTACCTGATTTTGCACCAGTTCACCAATTCCATAATTGACCATTGCTGTGGCAATACCGGTATTCAATCTGAAACAATCAGACAAACCGGCTGCCACATTGTACTCCCCACCGGACACATGAATACTGGCTGAGTGCGCTCTTCGAAACGGAATCACGCCGGGATCGATTCGATGGATAATTGCGCCGAGAGACAATAAATCCAGTTCACATACGTCTTTGTTTATATTCAATTCACTCATACCCTCACCTCCGATAAATTTTTTATTCCTTTTCAATAATTATGCATTATAGGTCGATGACGCTGTTTCACCACCTCTTCCGGTCCAATTGGTGTGATACCATTCGCCCCTTGGTTTATCTACACGCTCATAAGTGTGCGCACCGAAGTAATCGCGCTGCGCCTGGATTAAATTTGCAGGCAGTACTTCACTTCGATATCCATCGTAATATGCCAGGGCGCTTGAAAATGCCGGAACAGGTATTCCCAATTCTACGGCCTTGGCGATTACTTTGCGCCATGCATCCTGATTCTGTTCGATGATTGATTTGAAATAATCATTTAATAAAAGATTGGACAGATCTGGATTTTGATCAAATGCTTTCTTAATGTCACCGAGGAAATGGGCGCGGATAATACAGCCACCACGCCACATCAAGGCAATCTCTCCGTATTTAAGATCCCAGTTGTACTCTTCGGCTGCAGCCCTGAGCAATTGGTATCCCTGAGCATAAGAGCAAATCTTAGAAGCATAAAGTGCTCTCCTGATCATTTCAATGAATTCATTTTTGTCGCCATCGAATTGTTTATCAGGACCTTTCAGTTGTTTTGATGCATGCACCCGTTCTTCCTTAATGGCACTCATGGCTCTGGCAAATACGGCTTCTACAATGGTTTGGGCAGCAATTCCAAGGTTAAGCGCCTCAAGGCTTGTCCATCGCCCGGTTCCTTTTTGACCGGCCTTATCCAAAATGACATCCAGCATCGGTTTGCCGGTTTCATCATCCTGCTTCTTCATAATATCACGCGTGATCTCAATCAGATAGCTGTCCAGCTCCCCGTCATTCCATTCCGAGAAGATCGGGGCCATTTCCTCCGGAGTCATACCGAGGGCCAGACGCATTAATAAGTAGGATTCGGCTATCATCTGCATATCGCCATATTCGATTCCATTGTGCACCATCTTGACAAAATGTCCGGCACCGTTTGATCCGACCCATTCACAGCAGGGCGAGCCATCGGCAACTTTTGCAGCTATGGCTTGAAAAATCGGCTTCACCTCGGGCCAGGCTTTATCGGAACCGCCAGGCATGATGGATGGTCCCATCAGAGCGCCTTCTTCACCACCGGAAACACCGGTACCGATATACAGAAGTCCTTTTGCTTCTACATGCTTCGTCCTTCGGATGGTGTCGGGAAAATGGCTATTGCCACCGTCAATAATGATATCACCTTCTTCAAGGTGTGGAACGATCAATTCAATAAAATCATCAACCGGCTTGCCGGCTTTTACCAGCAGCATAATTTTACGGGGACGCTTCAAATTGGCGACCAGTTCTTCAATCGAATAGCACCCTTTAATATTTTTCCCCTTTGCCCTGCCGTTTATAAAGTCATCGACCTTGCTTGTCGTTCGATTATAGACGGCAACTGAAAATCCGTTTCTCTCGATATTTAATACTAAATTTTCACCCATCACCGCCAGTCCGATCAAACCAAAATCATAATCACTCATAATAGACCTCCATCTAAGAATATCTTTATTATTTGTCCGTTTTTATTGTTCTCCAGATTATCGTCGCAGTAATACTGCAATCCTGACAATCACCCAGGCAGCGAAAAGGATAGCTTGCTCAGAATCAGGCCAGACGGCTGCACCAATCAGCTTATCAGCTTCACTAAACCGGTTCGTGTGTGATGTATAATCTTAGGGAAAATATTAGGTTGTGTAATGCAACCGGATGACCCGCAATATATCGTTGGTTCGAGATTGCGGAGGTCATAATCACCCGGCACCCGGGGACTGAACATCGTATACTTGAGGCCGTACGACTTGTCAATAATCAGTTTTAATGAACAATGATATGAATCCACACATTCTTTACCTATCCGATCTTACGCTTCTACCCGATTCAGTACTTTAATTTAAACTTAACTTCGGCCGACCACTTGATTTATTGACAATTTGTTCCACCATCGCTAATTTAGCGTGGCGGTTATTTACAAATGCAGGACCTGTCTATAGCGCTTAGTCCCGCTGAAAGCGGGAGGGTGCATATTGTGGCAAGAAAATTCTATTGGGCTTTTTTCGCTATCGTGTAACGATTGAATTTTTAAGGAATTCTTCCCGTCGAGAGCCTCCCTTCGAGGACCTCAGGGTCTAATGACTGGGTCGAACGATCCATTTTAGTAAGGACGGAGCGAGCTGACTCCGCCACAGTAGCCTATCCAGCCTTCGTAACCGTTGTAACTTCGGCGGAGTAGGCTGTCTACGGCGGCCGGGAGAGACATCTACAAATCTTCAATCTTCAATCTGCAATCTTCAATTCCGGCTCGGCCGGTGAGGCGTATATATGAAGTCCGTTGTTTCGGATGTCATAATTGTCGGAGGCGGCAATATCGGTTCGGCCATTGCTTATGGTATCGCCGAAATGGGGCTTTCCGTGTCCGTGCTCGACGAAGGCGATACGGCTTTGCGGGCCGCTCGGGGGAATTTTGGTCTCGTCTGGTTTCAGGGCAAGGGCCTTGGCCTGCAGCGCTATGTGGATTGGTGCCTGGAAACCACGAAAAAATGGCCTGACTTTGCCGCGGCGCTGGAAGATAAAACCGGGGTGTCGATCGCATACGAAAAACCCGGAGGCCTTGATTTGTGCCGGAGTGAAAAAGATTATGCGCAGCGCCGCCGGTTACTTGATAAATTTCGAGAACAATCGGGCTCCGGCGAATACGACTGTGAAATGATCGACCGACGTGAGGTTGAGCGACTGATACCTGAGCTGAAGTTGGGCACGAATATCGTCGGTGCCTCTTTCTCGCGGCATGACGGGCACGTAAACCCGCTCTTTCTAATCCGGGCCATGCGCACCGCTTTTATTCAGAGTGGCGGGGCTTATTTTCCCGGTGCAGCCGCATGTGACATCCGTCAGGAAGATCAGGCCTTTACCGTCGAAACACCTGCCGGGTGCTTTAAAGCACCCAAACTGGTGCTAACGGCCGGCGTGGGGATTCCCCGCCTGGCTTCGATGCTCGATATGCAGATGCCGGTGCGGCCCCAGCGGGGTCAAATTCTGGTAACCGAACGTCTGCAACCCGTTCTATCGCTTCCCATCAGCGGAATTCGTCAAACCCGTGAAGGCAGCTTTATGTTCGGAGAGTCCAAGGAGGAGGTCGGTTTTGACACGCGTGTCACCGTCGATGTCATCAGCAACATCGCCAGGCGCGCCATGGAAGCATTTCCGGATTTGGCGGGTGTCCGTATCGTTCGCTCCTGGGGGGCGCTGCGGCCACTGACTCCCGACAAGTGTCCCTTATACTGCGAATCCCGTGACTATCCCGGCGCATTTGTTGTCTCATCGCACAGCGGTGTCAGCCTTGCACCCATGTATGCGTCACATGTTGCGCGCTGGATTGTTGATGGAACACAACCCGAAGGGTTTGATCACTTTAATCCGAGGAGGTTCGATGTTTAAAAGAGTATTTCCTGTTGATACCAAGACGATCACAGTCAGCGTGGAAGGGAAAAGTGTGTCCGTCCCGGAAGGCGACAGCGTGGCTGCCGCCGTTTTCAGCGCCGGTTTCGACCATACGCGTCAGTCTCCGATCAGCACAAGTCCGCGGGCACCCTATTGCATGATGGGGGTGTGCTTCGAGTGTCTGGTTGAAATTGATGGTGTCCCGAACCAGCAAGCCTGCATAACACCGGTTCAGGAAGGCATGCGGATCAAGCTGCAAGCCGGTGCCGGGAGTGTCGGATCATGAGCACCCACTGTGATTATGTCATCATCGGTGCCGGTCCTGCCGGACTGGCTGCTGCCGTTCGCGCCCGGTCCTATGGCCTTGCGGTGATCGTTCTGGATGAGCAACATATTCCGGGAGGACAGATTTACCGGGCAATCGAGCGCGCCGACAGCGATCGCTTCAGCATCCTCGGCAAGGATTACCTGCATGGCAAGGCGCTGGTCGATCAGTTTCGGCGATCCGGTGCCGACTATCTGCCCGGAGCAACTGTCTGGCATATTTTAACGGATCGGCGGATTTATTACCTCAAAGACAATAAAGCCCACACAATCTCGGCCAAACAACTGCTCCTTGCTACGGGTGCTCTGGAAAGACCTGTTCCGATACCGGGATGGACCCTGCCGGGGGTTATGGGCGCCGGGGCGATCGATGTGCTGTTTAAATCATCGGCCCTGATGCCCGATGGCCGGATCGTCATGGCCGGAAGCGGCCCGCTTCTTTATCTTGTCGCCGGCCACCTGTTGGACTGCAATGTCAGGCTGGAAGCCATTTTAGACACCGGCACGTTTCAAGACACCGTGCGCGCAGTCCGATGGCTGCCCGGTGCATTGCGTGCACCCGATTACTTGCTCAAGGGACGGGCCATGCTCAGGCGTATCCGACAAAGTGGGGTACTCCACCGTCACCGCATATCGGCGCTGCGCGCCGAGGGTAACCATCACGTGGCGCGTGTATCTTTTCATAGCGGTCGCACGCAGCATAGCATCGAAACGGACTTTCTTATTCTGCACGACGGGGTCGTTCCCAACACCCAAATAACCCGGCTTCTGGCATGCGATCACCACTGGAACAGTGTCCAGCGGTACTGGCAGCCAAGGCTCGATCACTGGGGCAACACCAGTATACAAGGAATTGCCGTGGCCGGTGATACCGGTGGGATCTACGGCGCCAGATCAGCCGAATTGGCGGGAAATCTGGCAGCAATCGACACGGCATACCGCTTAAATCTGATTTCGCGACAAGAACGCGACTATACTGCGAACCCCATACGCAAGAAACTGAGGCGGGAACGTGCCGTGCGCCCCTTTCTGGATGCGATGTTCAAGCCGAATCCTGAATTTTATGTGCCCCGGGACGATGAGACGCTCGTATGCCGCTGCGAGGAGGTGACCGCCGGCCAGATTCGAGATGCGGCCGCGTACGGGGGGATGGGGCCCAACCAGGTCAAAGCCAAGATTCGATGCGGCATGGGACCGTGCCAGGGACGCATGTGCGGCTTGACCACGGCGGAGATCATTGCCGCCGAGCGCAAATGCGATGTAGCCGACATCGGTTGTTTCCGTGTCCGTCCACCCTTGAAACCGCTGCCATTGGAAGCGTTGGCAAACATCGAATCGGATGAACATAGCCCATGACTGCCTACGACGTCATTATTATCGGTGCCGGCATTCAAGGCTGCGCAACGGCTTTCAATCTGGCGCTTCGTAAGTGCAACGTACTGCTGCTCGAGAAAAAAACGGCCGGTCGGCAGGCTTCGGGGGTCAATGCCGGTGGTGTCAGGCGCCTCTTTCGAGCGCCGCAGGAAATCCCGCTCTCATTGGCCGCCATGGAACTGTGGCATCGTATCGAGACGCTGGTCGATCATGATTGCGGATTTAGGCCGACGGGCCAGGTGAAGATCGCCGAGAGCGAGGCAGATATGCGCCAACTCGAAGCGCGGGCCAAGCTGGTGCAATCTCTTGGTTACACCCACGAAGAATTGGTGGATGCGGACGAAATGCGGCGTCTGGTACCAGCCGCCCGGCATTGTGTCGGTGCACTGGTCTCCCGCAGGGACGGATATGCCGAACCTTACTGGACCACGCAGGCTTTTTGTGCAGCTGCCGTCAGGTGCGGCGCAAATCTCATAGAGCATTCACCTGTTACCGCTATCGAGCGGGGCAACCGGACCTGGCATGTGCGCTGTGGGGCAACAACCTACGAAGCCCCGGTTGTGGTCAATTGTTCGGGGGCATGGGGCGATCGGATCGCGGCCATGGCGGGCGACAAGGTTCCGCTGACGGCGGAAGCACCGACCATGATGGTCACCGCCCGCGTATCGCACTTTATCGATCCGGTCGTCGGTCTGACCGGCCGCAAGCTTTCATTCAAACAAATGCCCAACGGCACGGTCGTTATCGGCGGAGGGCATCGCAGCCTGCTTGATATGTCGACGGAGCGAACGGTGATCGATTTCACCAAATTAAAGATCAGTGCTCAAACCGTAACCCAGGTGTTCCCCTTTATGAAAAACGTTCCGATTGTGCGCTGCTGGGCCGGTATCGAGGGCATATTGCCCGACCAGATACCGGTTATTGGCCCAAGTACTTCGGCTCCCGATTTCTACCATGCCTTCGGATTTTCGGCCCATGGCTTTCAACTGGGCCCCATCGTCGGACAAATTATGGCAGAATTAATTTTAGACGGCCAAACCGAATTTCCGATCCATCCTTTTCGAATCAACCGCTTTAATTAGAGGCGGGCATTCGGCGCTTAATAACTGCATATCGACAATTTCAGGAAACTTGATCTCCTTAAATTGCAATTAGGTATTAGAACCGTCAATAAATCATAATAATTCAAATAGTTGAGGTATTTTTTGTGAGATAATAAAAGTTATTGCAAGCGGAAAA
>Ga0126332_10000720_pt1 | contig 11350 bp, 10 predicted proteins | sample InaspJWI42metaG_FD_94482 | JGI IMG/M metagenome (GOLD analysis project Ga0126332, IMG submission 94482) | Marine gutless worms symbiont microbial communities from Oahu, Hawaii - Inanidrilus sp. 2 OAHU.JWI-42 metaG | ecosystem: Host-associated > Annelida > Digestive system > Unclassified...
ACGAGGCTGAACATACACGCACACCCGTTTAACGGCCATTTTTCTGGGACTACCCATGTGAGCCGGTACCAGAAAGGTAAAACCAATCTGGTAGCAAGAGACAGTGAGTGGCAGTGGCATCAGCTGGGCCATATGCAAGTCTGCACCTCGCTCCAGACATAACCACGCCAGCACCCTACTGCTCAGTTTTTACAGGCCGGATGCCCTTCCTGCCGCCCAACCAACAGCGTCTAAGCACTGAAGGAATAGGCTGAAACACCGACTTGTGATATATAGTTGGCGGAGACGAAGGCGGCGCAGCTGCGTGTGGCCGCTAAGAATGTGGAGAACGCGCTGATCTTCCAGCAGGAGCAGCATCAGATGGCCAGGGACTCAGTCAACGACGCGTACTCAGTGTTCCTCAAAGCGCTCGATGATCGGCGAGCCGAGACGCTCCGGGAACTGGACGTCATTTTCACCGAGAAACAGGTACACCTGCTGACAGAATGCGGAACCGCCCGGCTGCGGAAAGCAGTAGGCCTGCGGGCTGTGTTTTCCTTCTGTTTCTTATTTACTTATCTTTAACAATTTCTGTCAGACAATTTATCTCAAAATCTGTCGGGGTACGATCTTAGCCTTATTTTCAGGTTGGTGGAACTATGGCTGCAGATAGTCAGTCTGAAGTTAGTTTTTTGTTTCCCCAAGAGACGTTGTCATGGCAAGCAAATTTTTTTTGGTTTTGGTGCATGGTTGTCGCTGTACGCAGTTGGCTAGTGGTGCAGCCGGGCGGGCTAATGTTGGGCTTTGCCCTGCATCCAGTCTCTTTTTGAACTGCTTCAGTAAAGTTACATGAGCCTGATTCTTTGTTGATTTGCCCTGGGCAGCTAGTGGATGCTGTATAAATTGCTTGCTTACTTGATTACTTAATGCTTAATGCTTACTATTTTTCCTCAGTGTTTGTTGTGTCATTAGCATTACGGTCACGTTACATGCAGTGAATGGCTATTGTATGCAGTGCTTAGATTGGACCTTTGTCCTTTCAGTGACTGAGCGTGTGCAGTATATTTTCTTTCTGTCTGTCCCATGCTGGTCTGCAGGTGCAGTATATGTGCAAGAGAATTATTAATGTCCGCCTTTTAATAGAAACCTGTGTTTCCGATATTTAGGTTGGTGCCAAGACAATTCTGCAGGAAGTGAAGGCGGTTCTTGACATATTCGTCCAGGCCCGCAGTATCATGGCTCTGTTCCCATCCAACGCGAGCAGCGCCGAGTCCGCTCTACTGCGGCAGACTCTAGTGGACCGGATGACCGGCTTTGTCAACTACAAGCCGCAGCTGGACCTGCTGGATACGTCTGACGTGGCGTTCATGACGGACCTCTCCTCGATGCACACTGCCGTGCACGGTGCGTTTGGAACAGTCCGTGGTGCTAGAAGACCTCTAATTCAGCAGGACCAGGACTGCCCGCTGCCGTACCCGACTGGTCACCGTTCTTCGCCGTTTGACTTGGTGGGTGTACTGCAGTGCTTCTATTGCAAAGATGATAGTGAGCATTTCATTGGTTTACATCAGCTGTAGCTATCAGTGCTTTGATGCTGTTGGTTAGGCAGCAGGAAGGGCATCCAACCTGTAAAAAACTGAGTGTTGAGGTGTTGGTGTGGTTATCTGTCTGGAGGAGGTGCAGACTTGCATATGGCTTAGCTGATGCCACTGCCACTCACTGTGTCTTGCTTCAGTAAAATCCAGATTGGTTTTACCTTTCTCGTACTGGCTCAATGGGTAGTCCCGGAAAAAGGGCCATTAAAAGGGTGTGTGTGTGTGTGTGTACTCTCATTCTTAACGGCAGAGTGAAGGAACTCGTGGAATGCCTGGCTAAACTGGGTTCGTCTGGAAAATGGATGGTTAGCCAATGTGTTTGTGTGTGTGTTTATTAGACGGACGCATTGAACATACACACGCCATCCTCAGATTCAGTGCTCGGTGCATTGGACATCGGTCGTCTAGCTGTCTCCTCTACCTTAGCTCCTCGCCGTTCTGGCTCCCCCGCGACAACCTCGACCGCCGATCGCTGGAACGCCGGCAATAGCGGCGCATCGTCAAAAGTCGCTCCAGACATCTTCTCGATGGCGGACATGTTTATTGCGGACATCGAGGGCCGATCGAGCAGCGGCAAGGTGACGCCGCCGATGTCGATGGTACATCGACAGAAGGTGTCATATCACTGTCAGTTTGGCGACTCCGGCGAAGGCGATGGACAGTTCACGGAACCGAGCGGTGTAGCAGTCAACATGATCACTGGTGATATCCTGGTGGCTGATGCCAACAACCATCGTGTACAGGTCAGAACTGCTGCTACTCAAGAGTAATCTATCCTATAAGTTATATCGCATTTTGTCCACAAGTATCCACATGTACGATTCTGTTCATAAATGGCTGCTGTTGATAGACTCTTTGGGGACCTGGTTCAACTGAGTTGAACTCAGCAACTAACTCTAGTTAAAGGTCAGCCGCATCTGTGTCATACACAGTTGTTATATTATGTTGACTAAGTGAATTAGTTACGGAGACAGTGTAGATAACACTGTTGTGGAGAACTACAGCATCTTTTCTTAATCGGAATGCATCAAAAAAAATCCTCCACTTCTTAACTGGAGGTGCCAGCTGATACAGGCTGACCTGTATAATGGCCGTAAAGCTGTGGGGGTTTTTAAAGTGAATCAGTTGTGATTCCTTCTGTTGCATGAGCTGTCACTGACAGATGAAAATTTGTACATAAAATTCATCAATAGCATTAGAGTTCTGTTGTCTGCTTCAGTGGATGATAATTGCCTTCAGTGCTTTGACACCGCTGGTTGGTCGTTACAAGAGCATCTGGCCCATAAAAACTAGAAAATGAGTAATGACATGTGTTGGCAACTTGGCATTGTTTTTTGGTGTGGTTAATGCCACTGCTATCCCAAAACTCATTTATATCTTGACATAATTTTCGATGGCCGTAAAGACATACTCAGTGTTTCATGTGAAAGAAATCTGTTGTTGGTTGCAGGTGTTTGACAGGCAGGGTGATTTCCTGTTTCGAATTGGCAGCATTGGTAAACACGACGGTGCGCTGGTGTATCCGAACCGCGTGGCTGTGTGCCGTCTCACTGGCAATGTTGTCATCACTGAGCGCAGTCCCACTCACCAGGTATTGACCGGCACTTGGCATCTAAGTGTTTGTCCTGTTTCTGTTGATCATGTAGTACGATATCGTTTCTTCTGCAGTTGCTCACACCCTGCTTCAACACTTGGCAGCCATTTTCCGTGATAATTGGTGCAGCCGTTTTGTAATTTGGATGCCTTTCCTGTCACAAAAAGTGTGTCAACGCAGTGAAGGGGACTCATAGCGATTAGTACCATACACACTATAATAATAACAGCCAGTCAGAAATTCACTGTCTCTGGTGTGAATGTTGCTGAAGTGCTAGGAGCGAGTTTGGGTGAGGGCTTCCTAGTGTACTGTATTCTGGTTTGGAATGTTTTCTGTAGGTGCAGATATTCACGAGGGACGGCGCTTTCATTCGCAAGTTCGGCTCGCACATCCTGCAGAATCCACGCGGCGTGACGGTGGATCGCCTCGGCAACATCATCGTCGTGGAGTGCAAGGTGCAGCGAGTGATCGTCTTCTGTCAGCAGACCGGCACGATCCTGCACAAGTTCAGCATCATGGAAACTGTCGAGTTTCCCAACGGCGTCGCTGCCAGCAACGGATGTGACAAGATCTACATCAGCGACAACCAGTCGCACTGTGTCAAGGTTTGAGTCGAATCTGATTTTGTTGCATTTTGTTAGGTGTGAGGTGTCGATGTGTAGTGTTATCTGTCTGGAGCGAGGTGCAGATTGTTTGCATATGGTCCATCTGATGCCACTGCATCCCAAAACCCCATCATCTCTTGCCTCATTTAAATCCAGACTGGTTTCTTTACCTTTCTGGTACTGGCTTACCCAAGTTGTCCCAGAAAAGAGGCCGTTAAACGGGTGTGTGTAGATACAACGTGCTTCTCATCTTATCTGAGAAATAAATGCTAGCTGTTATTATGCTGTTTAGATGTTTGAGTTTAGACAATCAGCTTAAAAGGATGGATCAGTACCAGCTCTTTTCGGGAATTGAGTTGTGGATGGCTAAAGGATGAGGTGGTGTTATTCACCAGTTGTAGCAGATTTCGAGTTTCAGAGCTGGAAAACTGTTGTTTGGGTGAAGGACTTTTGTGTTACTTATCCCTGTGGGAGTGTTGCAAGAGGAAGAAAAAAACCACGATGGTGTACCAGCTAAAAGGTTCATCTGGAAAATGGCCATTAAAACAGGGGGTAGTTATAGAAGTGGTATTGGATTTTTTCAGGCTTTTGTTGGAATACTTTGTAAAAAATGTTGTAAAAAAATTAAAGGAAAGATTTCGATGAAGCTGTGTGTGTTTATTACTTAAAATCTTAAAAGTCGCACAAAAAAGTGAAATTGTGCTTTGGAATTTTTAGTTCTCAAAATGTTGTGAGATATTGTAAAATAATGGCAGTGATTAATTCCGAGTTAATTGAATACCAAAGACCACGATATTGGCCACTGAATTGAGTACAGTATTTGTAATACGAGCCAACATCTAATAACCTGCAAATCGGTCTTTCAAAGATACATCATTACTGTTTCTGAAGGGATTGTTTGTGACATTGTTCAAGGTTTTTACTGCCGTTAAAGTGCTTGGATGTTGTTTTCGTTTTCAGGTGTTCACGTACGACGGCACTCCGTTGGGAGTCATTGGCGGCCAGGGTGTGACCAACTATCCGATTGGCGTCGGCGTGGGTCCGCACGGCGAGATAGTAGTTGCGGACAATCACAACAACTTCAACCTGACGGTGTTCAGTGCCGGCGGCAAGCTTCTCGGTGCGCTGGAGAGCACCGTTAAACACAACCAGTGCTACAACGTCGCGTTTGCTGACGATGGGACGGTCGTGGTGGCATGCAAAGACAATCACGTCTTTGTCTACCAGTACTTCATCCGGCGCGCTTCGCCAACTGTCACCATGCCTCTCTCGGAGCAGGACATCCAGGCCCGACTGGCAGCAGCTCTGCCAACTGCCTGCCTCAGTTAATGGCATCCGACATTGGCATGTGCTGGTTGATGTCGGCCGAAATTTCATATGCAACTAAATGACGACATTTGACCAATATAGCTGTCTGTGGTGTGTGATGTACTTATAAGTGAAAAACGTGCTTCGATTCATATTGAAGTGTTCATTCTCAAAAAAAAACAGTGCAGACTGAAATGATGTGTAGATAATTACGTCTATTTTTGTTCCAAAATACTTCTGCTTGTCAATTTTCTATTGCATTTTATGTTCAAATGGAAACTTATTGTTACGAGGTTGTTTTAAAGTGATAGGGATAAGTTGACAAAGAGGTAACAACGTAGAAATTAAATTATTGAGATGAGTGGCTTAAATGTCAGATCTTGTTATTGTAAGGGTACAGTTTGCTGAAGTGACATGCAGTGGTAAGATTGTTTATTAGTACTCAATTCCATGTTGTGTGTTTTTTGTTTTATAACGAGACTGCAATTGTTCGAGTCAGTATTCACTTGTTGCAGTCCATCTCAGTTTTCATTGCTATTATGATGATAATATTTTCATATGTGCCGCTTATGCCGCTTGAAGTTTTTCGTCAGACTGGTGCCACATTTTGTGCGTACAAAGAGTTTTTGTTGATGGATATCCAATCCAGTCATCCAAGTTTGGCCTAACTTCTTCCATCCTCTAAGATGCTGGATGTTTTCTGCTTTTTAAAACAGATATCAGATCGTTTTCACTGTACTTCAATCAGTGTTAAAAGTCGTCTAGGAAAAATCTGTCTCGTTTCCTCAGTAACGTCTCTAACAGTGAGTGTTGGCCAGTCGGTATCAGCTGTGTGTATCTTCTCAGTTTTTTGGCTTCGGCTGCAGAGCATGGAGCTCGAGTTTGTTAGACGTGCATTCTCACGGCACGTTTGTTGTTAGCACAGTTCACTCCAGTCTTGTTGATGCGTGTCCAGAGTTACACGTGTAGTTGTGCCGCAGAATACTCGTTGGTGATTCATCATTAGACTGTGTCGCCAAAGAAGAATTCCCAACATTATTAGCTGTCAGTTGATCTAGCTTCGTTCAGTTTTGATGTTTTGGCACATATGTCAGCATAGAACAGCTTCTTTTCCAGAACAACCTGTTCAAGTGGATACCTCTTTTTTCGTTGCTTACTTTTCAAGTAACATACGATCCGACTGTGCTTTCTACCAATGCAGCTACAAGTGTTGGGATCCTTGTTTGAGACGCAGTGTAGTTTTTATGTCTGATACGTTTTATGGCTGCATATTAATGCTGCATAATGGACTATGTTGACTAATCAGTTTAGATATTGAAGTGTCCTAATTATTTATTTATGTGTCTGTACTATGTTTTTCATTAGATATGTCAATGCAGTGCAACCCAATGCAATCATGTAGATGAGAAAACTGGTCTAAGTCTGTCGGTGACTGGTGTTTATGAGTGAGTTATTTTATTTCAAAACAAGTCATGTTTTTATTTGACAGTGTTGTTAGTACACAGCAGTACCTGTTACAAAAGTCGTATACTGAACATAGTAATTAACATGTTAATTGTATATGGATGTGAAAGTTTCTTTTTTCCAATAAAGATTTCAAGTACAGTGGCTGAAAATAGCAGACATTTACATTGTAAGCCAGTGAGAAGGTCGTGTTTTGATAATTATGGAGATTTTTTAGTTACCTTATCACGTTACACTTTACTCAGTGCTACAAGTACAGTTAACCATTTCTTAACTGTTTCCTGAATCTTACTCTGTTCAAGTCCAGTGCCATTGTTTATTTCTCTCGGTAATTCTCATGATGTTGGCAGTATTCCATTTGTTTTCTTGTTACATTTGCTTACTAGTTTTGTATATATGTAGTAAGAACTCTTTTGTCTTGGGCTGGGCTAGTGGCATTTGTTATGAAAGTGCACCAGAGTTTACTTCTTTTGTTATATGATAACTGCTGTATGTGATATAGCTGTGTTTTCATAGTGGTATTATTAAGAATTTGTGCTGTGATTAATAGCTTAGTAAGCCAACAACACATAGTTTTTATGTTTCTGGCAGAACCATTATTATTTAATACCTCTTGCTTTTGTTTCTAATTTAGCGTGAACATTTTAAAGTGAATGCATCACTTCTCTCACTGTTCAGTGTGCATGTAAATATGTGCTGTACCACTATTTTTCACATTCATTTATTTTGTGATAAATTGCTCTGAGGCTGTTGTTAATTTTACAGTTGTTAAACGAAGGCATCTGCTGTTTCTGTTTTGCGGCTTGATCGGTTGCATCAGTTAAGAAGTCAATAACTGCATTAGAACGTACGATGCAGTTTGGCTTTATGTTCTTCAGAGTTGATTGGTGCTCCTTTTATTTCAGCAGTTAATTTTTTTACACATAGAAAGACCATAATATGTATTTTGGGGACAAATGATCAATAAACCCTTTCTTGTTTAATTATGGTCGCAAAACTGCTTTCCACAAACTGGCAGGTGGAAGAAACCTGATTTCAGTTGATGCCATTGTAGCTTGTGTTTGTGCTGTGATACAGTTTGGCATCAGGCAGCAGTATAGTCAATAAATCTCTCCTTTCCTGGCAAACGTTGACAGTCAGATGTTTTGAAGAGTTATGGCTGCTGTCAAAAGGACTTCATTACTACACAGCAACATCAGATGTTAATTTATATTTACTTTATGCTATAAACAGCCGAGGCCCATATCCATACATAACCTACTTGTATCATATGCTCTTTTAAACTGCAGCAAACAATTTTATGAAAATTAACTGATTAGTTACATGGCAACTAACAGTTTAACTAATATTTAAGAATCGTAACTATGACTAGAGTCATTAGTTGAGGGTAAGATGTTGACATAAATGTACGTTTGTATTGTAAAGAATAAACTACTATAATGTAGTCATGAAGGCAGGAGCTAACATTTGTGCAGTGTAGTCAAGTTTTGTGTATGTTAATACAAATGGTAGTAATGTAGTTATATTAATGCGATAACATCTGTTTGAGTACTAGTAGTTTGTTGTGAACGTCTCATTACAAGGTATTGTTGTGCACAAACCTTTCGTTAATCTTTGATGTTGCAAACAATTGTACTTGTTGATTTTATTGAGTAATATTTAACATGTGTTGTTCTGTGTACTGTGTCATATTGCATGTTATGCCTGTTTAAACATCCAGCATCTGTTTGCATCGTCGTCGACTTTTTAATGTTGCGTGTTCAATGCTTAACGTTGACTTAGAGTATTGTGCGAGTGCCGTTCCATGATGTTATTGAAGAATTGTGACACTATGACAGTAACTGCTGGTTACTGATGTGCATTTTAACATGTGCCATTTTAAAAGTTTTTTATGCAAACTGAATGCTTCACAACTTTTTCGCTGCTGCTGCTGTCAACGTAAAAGTGAAGTTGATTTGCCTTTCCACAGAGTGTGCTGATATATGGGTGTTTTGAATGTTGTTAACTGCACTTTGTACTCACGGCTGATATTATTATTTTATGATTTTTTAGTCATTGTTCAGTCCATATCCTTTGTTGACATTGCCGATCAGTGCATATTTTGTACCTGTCAGGACAGTATTGAATCGTGCTTGTTCGAACTGTGTGTTTAGTGTGCGTGTTGTTTGTCTGCATTTTTCAAAGAGACAATTTTTGGCAAAATATGACAACATCTGTGCTGCTGGTGGTTGTTAATGTCTTTCTCGACCTAATCAGTGAATCACAGTTTTGTGTGCCGCAAACATATCATGTGCGAGTCGAAAGTGATTTCTTTGTCTTAAGTAACACTTCTGCCGGGTGAGTTAATGTGACACAGCCTGTTTTATTCATACATGTTGATGATTTCTTTAACATTACGTCAAATAAGACATTGAGAAAAGTATGTATCTGATGATTTTTACATTGAGCAGGATATTGTTGCTCAGAAATGTTTATAGTTGTCAAAATATAATTATTCATCAAGTATATATCTATATTCCTGGTCACTGACTTCTGTATACTCTGGAAACACTCGACTTTAGAAAAAAACTAGACTTCATTAAAAGTACAAATTTTAAGGATATATAGAACTCAGAATTGTGTTGAAAGTGCCATTACCAACGTTCTTGGCTCCAGTTGGATTGAGTATAGCACCTGGGCCAGGAGTACATTTTAAAAGTGACCAATTTACTAATGTGAAGACAGGCGCTATAGTTCAGCTTGATCGTTGTGCGTCCATCTATTTGTACTTAGCTTCAACGCATGCTAGTGTTTGTATTAGGGCTGTACCAAGTTGGGGTTTAGCAGTATTCAGCCGAGTATGAATAGTTATTCGGCCGAATACAAAATACAGATACTTGCAAAAAAAGCCAACGGTACACAAATACCTGTTACCAATCACTATTATTTTATAGGCTTATTGTTCTGTTAATCGAATCTTAATCAAAAATTTTATTAGAGGAATCACTGCTGGAAAGTCAATTTTTGATGACATCTGTCCATCCTACGTGCCATTTCTAGTGTTTACTATGCAGTAAACTGTTGGCATATGAATACACGTGCTCTTTATTTGGCTGAATACAAAGACTTTTCATTTTTCAGCCCACAATTCAGAGTCGAAGTGAATGTTTGGTACTGCCCTAGTTGGTATTGCTGAGTATCGGACATCTACTAAGGCAACTGCAAACTGGTTGTGTCGGACGGTGGATTTGACCAAAGTGACTCGTTGTTTGTTTTGTACGTGGCTCAGGTCATTGTTGCGTTCATCGTGGTAGTAGTCTGTGTTTGTTGTTTAGCTTCGCTTCATAACTGTTGTCTTCTGTCTCTGACTGAGAAGTTCGATGCCGTATCAGTAATGTAGCGACAGCCGATTTTGGTTTCAGAATGTTTGCAATAAAATCATTCAAGTTTACTTTGGCATTTTATATGCTGCAGAATCTGCAGGAGATACCACAGCATAGTTCAGTTGAAACTGTTAGCCAGAATACACTGAATACAGCGCAACAGAATCAGGAGCAGTTACCGACATTAGCAGCTGGTGTTGGTTTAGCAATAAGTCGTATGGGGAGTGTTTATTGCAGATGACACCATAATTAGGCCGCATCACATCAACAGAATAATGAAATGCGGCCTGCTGCTACAGATGCAGATTGCCCTGTGTGTGTGTGTGTGTGTGTTGGACACACGACACTAAGCCCTACAAAACGGCTGAACCAAGACACTCAAGTTACTAGACTGTCAGTAATAATTCCTAATTACTTACACAGAACTTAGCAACTTTTTACTTAAAATTTTTGTCCACATTATAGTACTTTCTTGCGGGCTGTAATGTAATTTTCAGTAACTTTTTAGCCACTGTAGCAATTTTCTGACATGAAAGGAGGCCGAACGTTCAGCCACAGGTAATCTTTGCAAGCTGTAATTTTCAGCCACTTTCAGCAACTTTCATAGGCTGAATTTTCAGCCGCACTGTAGCGCCGCGCCACGCAAAAACCACTTGCAGGACGTTTCCTCGAAAGACGTTTCTCCGACGTTTCATTGACAGGACTTTTTCCCCGACAATGTTTAATGAACTAATTCGACAAGAGCCTGCATGTTGAGTCGTTATATAAATCCTGGTCACGGGTCCTGCAGCCTGAACCGTCTTGATTGTAGTCTGCCCAAGCGAAGGGCCGCCATAGCGAGGCGATTCGATGGGGGCAACTGAAAATGCGCGATGTAATGCTGAAGTACAACGGATAGCGAGAATCTACCCATGGTTGGATAGGCTACTGTCCTACCTCCTTGCAAAAAGGTGCTACGTCTGCAAAAACATAAACCATAGTAAACCATCGTAGAAGCGTTGGCGCACCCTCGCTATGGCGGGCTGAGACGAACCGTCTCGCCGCTTAGGCATTATGCAATGCTTAACTACTCGAGTCACCTGGAAGAGCGGTAGACCGGTCGTCGCGTTGCCGGTCATGCAGGTGTCGAGTCGGCGTACGACGCGCTTTCTCTTTGAAGTGCTACTTTGCCACTGCATTCATGCGTGTGTTTGCGTCATTTACGATTACTGGCTGATCACTAGAAGGGCATCGACCCAGTTTTAAGTCCAATAAGCTCGTTTGAACAACTGACAAGCCTGTACTTCGCATTATACAACCTGCAGCTGTATGCTATTAAGCTTATAACCGCATAATAACACGATTTAGTATCCAGACCGCTGGATTAGCGTTCGGCGGCACCGGTCTGTGTTCTTATCGTGTTAGAGGTGTTGGTGGCAGTTGTGCAGAGCATTTAACTGTAGA
>Ga0126332_10000721_pt1 | contig 11349 bp, 12 predicted proteins | sample InaspJWI42metaG_FD_94482 | JGI IMG/M metagenome (GOLD analysis project Ga0126332, IMG submission 94482) | Marine gutless worms symbiont microbial communities from Oahu, Hawaii - Inanidrilus sp. 2 OAHU.JWI-42 metaG | ecosystem: Host-associated > Annelida > Digestive system > Unclassified...
ATATTTCACAAGGTAGTGTAGCGACACGTTTAGGGTGTGGTGGGGTATTTGTATACGACTTTGTTACAAATTTCCTACTGAGTCTAACGGTGAAAGAATTTTGAAAATCGGCCAATATTTGGTAAAGTTATGGGTAGGAGTTTGGTGTCTTGTTTTTTTGACTCACGGTGTAGTCATTATCAGACTATACGAAGCCAGCTGGAGCTACGAAGAGCATACATGCTGTGAAGTCAAAAAATTCATGCTTATTTATCGACAGTTTCCAAGCATTTAGGGGACTTCATCTCTAGACCCTCTACCAGGGCTCCGCCCCGATCCCACTAAACCATAGATCCATAGACCGGCAATGCAGTGTCCACCCTACTTGCAAGCCCTGGCTATGCTACTGCTCAGAACTGCAGGTTGTGAAAAGCTCTATGACTTCAAAATCTATCACTTCAGTTGTGTCAACAGAAGGCAAACTCACTTGTATGCAGAAACACTAGCACAGTTCAGCATACAACTTACAAGCACCACAATACAGCCATAGACAAAAGCCATATGAAATTCAGAGGCTATCAGTCGTGACCATAACAGCCACTGAGCCAAACAGTAAAATAATATCTGCCACAGATTTTTCTTGTTCTATATTCAAATTAAACTTGTTTTCATGTGTATCAACAGTATCTCAGTTCTCCATCTTTGCAGTTGTAACCCAATTTTGTATCTTTTATCATATTTTATGCACTTACCTACAGCACACTGATGCGATTTGTTTGACGACAGGAAGGGCATATGGTCTGTAAAACGTTATGAACAAAAGGTAGTAGCTCACTAGTGGGAGATCTGGCCTAATCTGCCTGGAGCAACTAAAAACTATGTATGTTAAAAAACCATAAGCCGTAGCAGTAGTACATGTAGTAGTAGCAGACTAGTAGATGCGTAATTGCCTATCTAAGTCAAGTAGTTTGCGCTAATGTTACTGTTCAACTGATCCGAAACAGCTGCTTGGCAGTTGCTGTAACTACTGCTGCAGGCTGAAACCATATCAACAAATAAAACGTACAAGCTTGCAACATTGGACCAGACAGACCAACATCAAATAATCGTCAGCAAAATCACCCAAACTCGTAGCCGCTCAAAGCAGTGAAACTAACTGATGCATTTGCCAATTGGCACTATCGGCGTTCAAGACACAGGAAATCTATTACGTCCTTGCAATTTAAGTCATCCACAAATTGTTTATTTTCAGATGCAAAAGACTTACTGTTTGTCCTAAAGTGGCGAAAAGTTAGGATTTAGGGTTAGGGTCACTGTTACGATTACGGTCAGCTGCCGCAGGGGCATAATGGCTACCACCGATAGTGCCAACACATTAACTAGCTGCACCTGCTCAAAGTTGTAATGCACAATTAACAGCTAATCACAATGACACTAATGAGTGCGGGTTATTCGGGCGTGTGCAGCGAGTCCGTGCAGAAGTAGGGCGTCGCATCGCGGACCAGGATCGTGTGACAGACATCACAGACTCGCGCCGGCCGACGATGAGGCCCACTGTTGACCGTCTTGCTCAGACAGTCGACGCAGAAGATCTGACCGCAATGCCGACAGTGATGCTGTACGCACACCACACACAGAAACTCCATCACTGTGTTAACTCAGATGTAGCATGTGGCATGCAAAGTAACTACCAATAACAGTATAATTTGGTACCAGTCAAGCTGTGGTGATGCCCTGCAATACAACATGATATGAGATGCTATTTTAATGTGCAATCAAAAGCTGACATGAGTTAACTCAATCTACCGCACGGAACCAACAACTAAAGTGGAAAAACAGAAAAATCAAAAAGTAAAAATGGATATGCTCAGAAGCATCGGTAAACAGTCCGGGGAATCCATGGAGTCAGTCCTGAAAAAGAGTGAGGGGGTGATGGAATACTAATAACAATAAGTATAAATGTTAGCAGCATAATGCAGCTGGATAGGTAACCATACGTCTGGCATTGTCACAGAGTTCAGTGGTTTATCTACCTATGGGCTCAAAGCCTACAGAAGGGAGATGTAAGGGGCACTGCACACTCCACCTTTTCATAGTAACTAAGAGCCAGACAGTATTCGCTAGACCATGTACTTCCACTACTAGTGTTGTTAAAGGCACAAAGCACGTGTGCTGACCCTATCTGTAAAATAACCTTAACCTCCCAAAACCAACTCTTCTCTGTTCCACACTGAACCTTACTCATTCTCCAAATTTAAAAAAATGCATCCATTAATTTTTGAGTTATCCTGCTAGCAAAAAAAAACAGAGAGACAGACAGACACATAAACGACAATAAAAACAGTATCCTCGCCAAACTGCAGAGGAGACAGACCTTTCTACGTGTGACACTGAATGTCTGTTTGCAGTTTGCACAATCATCAACGTCCTCTTCGTGCTGCCATCGAACCTCGTTTTCTGACGCTCGAATCTTCTCAAGTTGTATCTGAAACGACCATGAAACCAACGTAACTTTCAAAAATGTGCTCAGCGCTCTGCACACAGTGAATTTTACTATTTAAGACCACAGTAAACAGTGACACCAATCCCACACAATGAAACACTGACAAAACCGAGAGCTTTCTTTATTTTAAAAGATCTAATCTATTTACCTGCTTTCTTTAGTACACTGCAACCTCATTATAACGCTCCTCGTTAGAGTACTGTTTCGGTTATAATGCTCACATACGATGGACCCCAAGTTTTAGCAAAATTTTCACCATAATTACGTCTCTCAAAGTTGGGTGCGTATTATACACATGACCTGATCAGCCTGCCAGTTTTCCAGAAGTGACAAAAGAGACCCGAGTTGAACGTGATAGTCAGCTAATAGCACTCGATTGCAGGCTTTTGTAGCTGTTGTGTGACGATGACAGCATGCACACGTCAAGTTTCAACTGCTGCATTGGCCCACTTGATGTTCTAGGCATTGGTGTGACAGTCAGCTGCTCTCCCCTTACCTCTCACTGTTTGCCAGGGAGAGTAATAGGAAGTGATCATATGTGCAGCCAGTGCAGCAGAGATATGTGGATGAGAACGTTTCTGTAAATGCACACAGATGCGTTCAGGGACACGTAGCGTTCAGGGACACGTCCGCATCCACACATTGCTGCGCACACGTGTGTGTGTTTGCGGACGTTAGGCCACATCATATGCACAGCATAAATGCAGCTTATTGCTACAGACGCCATAGCATGGTTTGTGTGTCGGTCACACCTGCAAACCTTGCAAAAAAGCTGAACTGCAAGTAAGCCTATTTGGGAGACAAACCTGTGTGGGTAAAGGTAAACCACGTATTAGATGGGGGATGCACGTTGACGCCACCTGGCAAATACAATGGATCAATCTGTGCAGCAGTTTGTTGGTCGACAAACAGTCAATGCCTGTCACTACCATTACTGCAGCAACTTGTTATCAATAGCCACTGTTACTGTTCCAATTACCTGAAGAGACTGCGAGAGTTTGACAAAATCTCTCTGTACAGCTTCACTGTTCTCGAGATCAGTCTGCATTGAAGAGACTTTGATTCTCTGCATCTGTAGATCAGCTTCAGTCTTCGCCTACAGATGAAATTATGCAACCAAAATATGCAACCGAACTGATTCAAGTGTGCCGTCTAAACTAACACTGTAGAACTGAATCTTCCAAAGCATAGCCTAAGAGTTTCCATCCAAGTGTTATGTAATGTTATGTAACAAGTAAAACCTAATCAACAACTTACTAGGCACTCATCTATGGTACTTGGTCTAAGCCTCTACAATGACAATACCGGTACAGCTGACTCTGGCTGATCTACGATGCCTAGTGACAAATAAGACATAGAATGATTCAAACTGTGAGAGTTTGACAAAAAAAAATCTCTCTGTAAGACTTCACTTTCTTAAGGTCAGTCTGCAACGAGGGCACATTGCCTCAGAGCATAATTAAAAAATCCATGTCAAATGTTTAAATATTCAACACTAAAAATTTAATTAAATTATATACTAAACATCAAAGGGATGCATATATTTTGCTATGGACGCCAAGGTGACAATGCCAGCTTCATTAACTTGCAGGTTTTAGACAGTAATAGAAAAAATGCTATCTCCTGTGTGTTATGTAGGCCTACTTGCTTGAGCTTATACTGACAACCTGACATCACCTTCCTAATTTTTACACCAGCACCAAAATACAGTGCATGGCTACAGAGGTGCAACAATGTGAAAGATATGCCAAAAATTGTTACAGACAGGTATCTGATTATGGGAATCACACTCATGACCTTTTCAGTACAAGTTCAATACAGTACCATTGAGAAATGTACCAAACAATTGTACCTATGCTGCCATGAACATTTGAAGGTGATGCAAAAATCATGACAGTCACAACAACTCAAAAGAAATTAGTGGCCAGGCCTCACCCTTTCTTCATTCATGCTTTAAAAGCAAACACAACATCACATTCTGCACTGACCTTGGCAGCTTCAAGGTCACGTATATGACCCTCAAGGTCGAGTATTCTCTGCTGCTGCTGAGCCTCGGCTGCCCGCAGTTCGTTCTGCTTGGTTTCGGCCTCAGCTCGGATGACTTTCTCACGCTCCAGTTCCGTGTTTAGACTGCTGCATACAGCTGCACACAAATCCATTCACACTAGTGCTGCAAACAGTAACCTGCCACTTTAAAATAAATACATAAATATACAGTTTTCGCTGCTGCTGTGATTTCAGAGACAGTCAAAAAGAACGTCATTTTTGCTGCATGCCAAAGAATTAATTGCAATCATATGTGCTAACAATCACAACAAGTTATCGGAATGCTGGCCCACACTGGCAACCATTCACAGCAGGCACTGTGGACATGTTATTGCTAAATCGCTAAATCATAGACAGTGTGCATCCTATATGTAAAGTGAGATGAGCCACAGAAACTGACTATGGCTAGAAACAGACACTAGATACTAACACTAGATAACAGCAGGTGGTTGGTGTAGCATATAATTGTAAAAAATGAGAAAATGTGGTTTATATTATCCAATTCATAAAATATGGTAGTCTAAACAAGCCATGGAAGCCTTCGAATAACTGTAGCTGCTGGAGATGTTCAAAAACTTTCAAATGATGTCACATTCTACACGAAGAGTGATGCTGCTGCTTAGAGCAATTACCAAGCTGCTGCTGCAACTGGCTGATCTCCTGAGCTAAGTTCTCTTCCATCGTGCTTCGCTCCTGCTGCTCAGCAATGATCTGATCTCGGAGAAACATGATCTCGGATTTCAACAGCTCTTCGCTGTGTTCCTGACCGACCTTCATCGTGATCAGCTCCTCGCGATATTTCAACACTACGAGCTGCATCTCCTGCAACACAGCAATTCTATGTCCCTACTTTGCTCTGCATTCACACCGATCTGTTCTATTGTTTCCATGTAGTCAGCATTAGTACTCTTTCACAATTACATCAGGTTATGTTGGCAGTTGACTATGCACCAGCTGCCATAATGCAGCTAGGACAGAAAGGACATGAGCAGGAAGTGCACGTAAAAACTGTGTTGTTCCGTACCTTTATTAATAAACTACCTCCACCGCTTCTGGCAGCGGGTATTGTTTTCACATGTATAGTTCAAAATTATGACCGGATGTTGTGAAATTTGGGGAATAGGCAGAAAATAGAACAGAGCATGGTTGACTAAATTTTGGTAGGTTGGTGTTGGAGTATAGCATCTGCTGCTCACCAGTAACAGCACGTTACTAACACAATAGTAACAAGCTATGAATCAACGAATGAATTAATTAATCAAAATGACTATTCAATTGGCGCCTCTTCAATGAAGTTCTCAAAGGGACCTGCATCAGGAATCTGCAAGTAACAGTAACAAAACACACAGGTCTAGCAACAAAGAAACACAACCTCAACAGTATTGGGCAAGTCAATAGCTTCGTCCTGCATCTCTTGAGAACGTTTTGAATGTTTGCCGACCAAAGAGTTGTTCTCGTCTTGTAGCCGTCTCAACTGATGGAATAAACACACCAACACATTCTACTTTCCAGGCTCATATAGCTTAGTCAAAAGTACCAAAAAGGATTAGGAAGAAATGTCTACATAGTGCTGAAGCAGTATTTTTACAGGCCAGATGCTTAACCAACAGTGTCACAACAATGAAGTTACCATCAAATTCACACAACAAACAACAAACATCAACTAATCAATCAAGACTCTCGCCTCTTCAAAAAGTAAAAAATATAACTAATCAAAAAATGTGCAATATGACTCAGTCATATTCATGCTGCACAAACATTAGTGACAATGTTTATTTGCCAGTATCTGCAACAATAATCATGCAATCAATATTTACACCATTCTCGGAAATAAAAACGTGTATGCCGATAAACTACAAGAGGCAATAAATAAGTGAAGCAATCAGCAAGTGCATGTAGAGAGTACCTCTTTTTGAACTTCTTCACGGTTTTCTGTCAACCGTTGCTGTTACATCATAAAACTCACAGCATCATGGCAATGCAATAATAAACCAGCACAAAGCACTCAGAAAGTGCACTGCAAACCTAGCTAGCAGTAGCAGCAGTAGCAGTAGTTTACTTAAACACCTTTGCGGTCAGATGACCAAATCACATTACACAAACTGGTAAGGCCTAACATGTTAAATAAACGCATGCACACAAAAATATAAAGCAACACAATAAAAAATGTACAATATGCAAACACAAACTCTGCCAAGGCTGATGAAACATCAAAATATGCTGATAGACCGCATTTTCTCACAATGTAATTTCTTTGCCAAAACCCCTGTGACAAGCAGTAGTTTTTTTCTATTATGGAATTTTGACAGTGCCTTTTATCCCATGCAGTATATGCATCCGGCATGCCAATAGCTTCTTACAGTCAGTATCTTTCACTGCAACATGTAACTGCCATGCATAACTGTTCCTGACTGACGTTAACGAGGCCTACACCTTTTAAAGGGTTCACAAAAATTCATCCATAACTTTCTGGGAAATCCTGCAGACAGATAAACCAACCAACCAACCAACCAAACCAATGCAAAACATAACCTCCTAGGCAGAGGCAATTGCGAAATAAAACATTCAAGAATTCAATACTTAGCTACAGTATAAAATATCAGTATAACCTAATAACAGCTGATGCAGAAATGCATACTGCAAAGTAATAATTAAGGCTGCATGAAAATCACAGAAACAAGATCACTGCAAATACCGTGATTCTGGGCGTCTGCCATGACTTTGCGTTACGGTCACAACTATCGGTGGACAAAAGCAGCATACTAGAGCTTTTCTGATGCCAAATTAATTCTCCAATAAATGGCGGCAATCGATGTTAGGGCTTATAGACTGAGATTTGTTTATAACTTGACATGACTTTAATCTGATTTTTATACAGTTTGAGAAATTTTTCTTATTTTTGTGGCATTTTGATCCCATATGAATAGAGTGAGCCTGGCATGACTTTGTTTCATACTACTTCTGACTGATGTGCATTCACAGTACAGCCAAATAGTAACTTTGGAGACAATATGTGATTTTACTGTGATTTCTCCAATTTTCCAATGAGCTACCATGAGTTATCTGATTTTTAATAGTGATTTTCTTACAGCCCTAAGAATAATACATATGATTAATAATATACATTTTGTGGTACTATTAACTCTGCTCCTCTACCGGGGAAAAGTAACGAGATATTTACTGTATCAACATTTATCAGTTGTCAGTAGGACGTAAGTAAAGTACCAGCTCATCAAAGAGTTCTCGCTGTGCCTGTGACAGCTGCTGTTTAACAGCAAGTAGATACCGATCAGACTCCCTCTGCTTGTTATCCAGCATCGCAATCTGCTCACAGCACACAAGCCAAAACATCTGCTTTAAGCCACACACACACGCACACATGCACACACAACCGTTTAATGGCCTTTGGTCCAGGACTACCCGGCCATCCACACATCTAACATAAAATAAAATCAATGTAAAAAATAAATGTTTCTCGCAACATTTATTTTATTTTATGTCACTGCAGATGTGTAAATATGCCAAAATAAAATAAACGTTTTTTGTAGTATTTTTGCAAGCAACGACAGTCATCAGGCAAACATGTTGCAGCCAATCACATCCCACCAACTCAGTGCGTAATTGTTATGTCATGCATAATGAGGCATTGTCTGTTTGCTGCATCATCTATTGCATTGCAGATAATTACCACATGCCACGCCCCCTTGCAGCACTGATTTTTTCACATTTTATGTTAGCTGTGCAGACGGTTTAAAGGCCTCTTTACCAGGACAACTAGGGTAAATCGGTGTTAGAAAGATAAAACCATTGTGGATTTTAACAAGCAAAAGATGACGGGGTTCAGGGATGGCTGTGGCATTGGCCAGACCATATGCAAACAATCTGCACCTTGCTACATACAGATAACCATGCCAACGCCTCACCACTCAATTTTTAATACCCAGTGTCAAAGCATTGGGAATGTTTAAACAGACTGCACTCACCAAAATTACTGAAAATGAAATGTCACAAACACAGTTACATTTGTTAATCTGGTCTATTTCACTGCAATTACCTTAGGCTACTTACCTTAGGCTTCGGCTGTCAAACTGGTGTGTGTGTTACCTTAGGCTAGACTGGGACCACAGGGGTCACCAGAAGGAAAAAAACCTGTGTGGATTTATATGGTGGACTTTTTTACAAGTCAGTTACCTTTCCTTTCACCCAACCAACAAAGACAATGTACTGAAATGCTACAAATGTGAAATGCATTCTAATCTGTGGATTACTATTGATTATTCTAAACTTTAAAAATTAAAAAAAACGACATGACATTAAAACTCTAAATACTTTTCGAAAACATCCGTAGTATGTTGCATAATATATTATACGAAGATAGACCTGCTGGTTGGTTTGTTCGGAGACATTCTGTAGATTGCTTTCAAGCTCGGTGATGTAATTCTGCTGTTTGTTCATCGCCTGTCTCTCAAGCTCCAGCTGCTGCTCAACAGAGCGCAGCAGAACCAATGCTTGTCGTTCACTGGCCTGAGCCGAGTGCATCTGGGACTCGTAGTGGGCACAGAACTCACAGCGCTGACCAATCTTCTCACGGGCACTGACAACCTGCATATGTCACATTCACCCCATCACAGTGAAGTCCACATACACACAGAGAAACGTTTAATGGCACTTTGTCTGGGACTATCCAGGTGGGCCGGTACCAGAAGAAACATTCACCCACTCACACCCATCAAAATAAAATTAAAACTACAAGTCAACGAAAACTGGCAATGCCTCTGCCTAAACCAATCTGGATTTTACTGAAGCAAGAGACAGTGAGTGGCAGTGGCATCAGCTGGAACATATGCAAGTCTGCACCTCGCTCCAGACAGGCCAGCACCTCACCATTCAGTTTTTTTACAGGCCGGATGCCCTTCCTGCTGCCCAACCAACAGCGTCAAAGCACTGTTGTGCACGTATAATAATAATAATAATAATAATAATAACCATGACACTGTTTATGGCACTATCATCATAACCAGTCATTGCGAGAGTTCACCTGGTTCGTTTGATGAATGTAGACTGAGCGCCGAGTGGCCAACAACCCTCAGACTAACACAGTCGACTTAGGCTGTGAGTCTGCTGAAAATTGGCTGCTACCATCCACATCCACCATTGTTATTGTTATTATTACTCAGTACGTAAGCTGATACACATTTGACCATCCCATGGACAGTGGAAGGCTGAGTCAACGTAGGCATTGCAGTAAAGGTGCACAGCCCATGCCCAAGGCTGTATATCGCAGTGGCTATTGCAATAAACATAACCGCTGTAGCGTGATTCGAACCTGGGTCTTCTCACACATGTATGCATGTACGCACACTCAAGGACAGTGACGGACAACCTGAAAACGTAACTAGTCAGTTTGATGATTAGAAACGATGGACAAATGGAAGTAAAATGATGGTAACTAAAGCACACATTGTATAACAATCTAGACAAAAAAAAATAATAATGGGGAAAAAGAAATTAGACAGACGGGTCGACTGATAAACATATAGCAAGATAGTTTTAATAAGGATATGAAGAGTTCTGGCCCAACCTGAGTGGTTGGACAGTGCTGAATCAATGGTCGGAAAACATGGAAGCAATCAGTAGTCCAGATTATCCCGGAAAATGGCCCACACTAACATAAACTGCACGTTTTTTGTTACACAGATGACAAAATGCTTATTTTTTGATTCACAAAAACAACCAAAAATATCTACAACTCTAATCAGTTCTGTTGTGAAATTTACGCAAAACAATAAGCAAAAAAGTGATAAAAAGTGCAGACCTCTTTCTGTAGCAGCTGCCATTCCGTTTCGCTAACAAATCGCCTTCCGTCCACTGACATCGATGCAGTTTTGCTCTGAGCATGTGGTGATGACGTCCTAATGGCTGCAGCTTCTGCACATATGCCACAGTTATCACAACATCCAGTCACCATCAATCTTTGTTCCATATGAATGTTTTTATCTTTACATGAATAAATGATGATGACGATGATGATATTCATGTACAGCAAGTTGGCAAACTACAATTAACACACTTATAAAATACAAATACGGTATTGGGCAAAATTAAATTTAAACAATTAAAGTGAGTTCTACACATCTGGTCAGGCAGGCATTTAAACAACAATCTCATTAACGATGGCCAAGCTTAACTTATTGTTTCCCTGTTGTTGCTAATTTACTACTGAAATTTTTTTTAAAATCGAGCAACATATGGCAAAGCAGTAGACGAGGGTGTAGTGTATTTCTTGTCTCACAGTGTACAAGTGAAGCCAAATTAGTTTATCAGGTTTGCATGTCACTTTGAACGCAATTATTAAGCCTTCAGTGCTTTGACCTGTTGGTTGGGCAGCAGGAAGGGCATCCAGCCTGTAAAAAGCTGAGTGGTTGGGTGCTGGTGTGGTTATGTGTGTGGAGCGAGGGACAAACTTGCATATGGCCCAGCTGCTGCCACTGCCACTCACTGTCTCTCGCTTCAGAAAAATCCAGATTGGTTTTACCTTTCTGGTACCGGCTCACCTGGATAATCCCGGAAAAGCGCCGTTAAACGTGTGTGTGTTTGAAGGCAATTATTCCATCTTAAACAACAACTAAATATTTGTACTATTCCGAACGAGGATTTACGTGCCATCGACATTTACATCACTTAGCTGGCAGGCTGCATTCTGATCATGATGGCATTACACAGTTACATGTAAAAACAGCAATGTCAACTAACCTTTATCGTGACTCAATGTCCACATCTGAGTGTCTTGTTCTGGCGATGATGGAAGAACCTCTCGGTCA
>Ga0126332_10000722_pt1 | contig 11345 bp, 12 predicted proteins | sample InaspJWI42metaG_FD_94482 | JGI IMG/M metagenome (GOLD analysis project Ga0126332, IMG submission 94482) | Marine gutless worms symbiont microbial communities from Oahu, Hawaii - Inanidrilus sp. 2 OAHU.JWI-42 metaG | ecosystem: Host-associated > Annelida > Digestive system > Unclassified...
GCCATATGCAAGTCTGCACCTTGCTCCAGACAGATAACCATGCCAGCACCCCACCGCTCAGTTTTTTACAGGCCGGATGCCCTTCCTGCCGCCCAACCAACAGCGTCAGAGCACTGAAGGCAGTCTGTCTGTCGGCCTAACATACGATATATAAGTCTTAGCTACCGCAGACGGACCCGCGCGACGTGTTGTGTCACAACCATCGCGTTGTACACGACAGCGGATAACCTGGCGACGGTGGTCGGTCGCACTAGCAACACTTGCAACGGCCGACGTGCCGTCGCAAAAATTTGTTTTCGAATTTCACAGATTTGGACAAAGTTGCAGCGGAAATGCCTTTATTTCTGCAGATACATTAGTTTCATTTAACACACAGTGTATGATAAGTCGACGGAAGCCTCTATGTCAAAGATCAGCTTGATCTGTCCATCCGCTTCCATAGAACTCTGACTTGTGTCAGACAGACAGACACGGAGCCATTGAGCTGCCTCGCTAGCACAGCGGCGAGCGGGTGAGATCGGTTAATTACAAAGACAAAACAGACTATAGTTACGTGGAAAATACGCTTCCAGAAGCAGGGAGGGTTCGTGTTTGCCCCTTTACAGCTTAAATTACCCAAACATGGCCAGAAGTAAAGTGATAAAATCCGAATGCGGCTTATAGCCGTTTCGGCATATCGTTTGTCATAAGTCAGTAAGTGTTCAAGGACGATAGCGGACATTTCCAGTCATCGGAGCACCATGCCGATGGTTGCGTTTGACTGGCAAGTTACGACTTCCTGTAGCCTATTTGTCTTCTGTACTATAGTAAACATAAGGAGACATGACGGTGGTGACATTTGCCAGAAGTTTTGAACGTAATGGTACCGACATCGGCACTTTTAGGTCCAGCTTAATTTTTTTCCGAGGAACACAGATGCACTTCTTCAGCAGTGTACAATGTAGTTTTGCTCTTCTAACAGTTTACTGGGCCACAGTAGGCCGTCTCGTCGTTGCTGAGTTCTGAGTTTACGAAGTTATGTTGAAATACATAAATCACTATATACAGCGGCTCCCCATGCATGCAACTGCACACACCTATTAACTCTGGACAGTGACTCTGGGACTGTGCCACCAGAAGCCACACTGCCGGATTGCAAATACGTGCGGGCATTCACCCCAGCTCGAACCCCGAACATAAATCCTCCGAATAAAACTCCGGTGGAGAGTCACGACTCCGGACAACCCCCCCCTCCCGCGGCGGGCAGAAGTCCCTCCCGCGGAAATGTGACGACATGCAGTCGATGCGCGTTTTCGTCCCGACGGGGTCGTACATTTCTGTCAGAGTTGCAGTCGGCGCCGGCGACTGGCCAGCGCGACAGCGAGAAAAGATTGAAATAAATTGCTCGGCGTCGACGCGACATCTTTGTCGCCCCCTGGCGTCACGTCGACGCACTCGGCGAGGCAATAGGCCCCATACATCCCGTGAAATCTCTTCGCCGCGCCGCCACGGTTTAAACTGCGCTCATGTCTCCTGTCCTCCGTCGCACCGGCTAAATAATGAAACAGCATTCTGCCTGCAGTCTGCTATGTCACATTGTCAATTTACGTATGGCATAATACTATTTTCTTTATTTATTAGTTTCTCCTGTTCCCTCTGGAACATTGAACGACGAGAGTCCTCCGTTTGGTATGATTTCCGGCAACGAACTTTGCGTCTTTCCAGTCCAGTCCCATCACTTTTAGATCTTCGTTCATTTATAAATGTAATTTACTTAATTATTAGGCCGCACTGCATGCACAGCATAGATGCGGCCTATTGCTACAGACGAGAAAGTGGTGTGGTGGATAATCCGCATAACGCCGTCTCAGTCTGTCAGACGGCCTGGGTACGTAGCCTGGACACTGAACGTCTACTCTTTGATGCACTGTTATTACGCTAAAGCCTAAAACATCATTATTCTTATCTGTCGTGACCATATAAAAAGAATTTTCCCAATGGGTAAACCCAAGCATTGGGGAACACGTTCGATACTTCGAAGTAATTATACACAATCCTATTATGATTAAGTCTACAGTCGATTACGCAACAGATGGGTATGATAACGTCACTGAAAGCAATCTATTGAAATTTCGATAGTTACAACGACGTTTAATGCCGAACTCCATGCTGTTGTAAAAATTGTATTGATATGTTTTTGCTTAACTTACGATAGACCTGCTCGTTTTGACTGAAACCGAATGAAGAGGCCACGAAGTAATTACATGAGCACTGCGCAGCTCGTCGCTACGCTTCTGTTTAACCCTTTAATATCCGAGGGCGCGATTTACAAAATATCTTACGAATCGTCAGATAAACTTACAACAAAACTCTTGAAAATCTTACGATCAATAACTTGCTGTCTTACGGTAACCAGTAATCAGACGAAAACTTAAATACTTTGATAGTTTTTCTTATTGTTTTTGTTTAAAATTAGCTTTAGATATTCCTAAGAGAAATCGTACCACGTCGTAAGGCACTATCATAAGTTGATCTTACGATAAACTTCAGATAATTTTACGATAAATCGTAAGATATTTTGTAAATCGGGCCCATGGTCAAAGCCCACCAATGCCGTGTTTTGTAACTGTTTCCCCTTCGTTTAATCTGGCTCGCAGCTCAAACCTTTCTAGCTCGTAGTTTAAAACGAGTTACTTCGTATGCTAATGTTTACTGACCACTTAGTGTCCAAGTATTGGAATCGGTCCGCCGTGTGTTTGTCTGTGTTGAGACGATAACTTTAGAACGAAATTATGTTTGACTTTGAAATTTGGTATAACGGTTCAGTTGGTCCCATCTAGGCCAGAGTCTAAAGGTCAGAAAGTTTACAGTCACATAATGAAAATGCACGTTATAAGGCGAGATAAGTCGACCGCATTAAATCGTAATTAAGCGACTTGTGATACTGTTGCCATATGTGTAACGTAAATCACCATTACTCACTTACTTGCATGTATTTACTTACTTACTGACGTGTAGGCCTACTAGTGCACCGATAAGGGTTAGCAAGCGAGACGTGAAAACGAACGACGCTTTTCCCAGGAGCTCGTCATCAATCATAGCACGAAATACGTTCATCCCGCTACGGACGGACAACTGCAACTACAACTACAACTGCTGCTGCTGCTGCTGCTGCGACTACTGCTACGTAACTCTTGTCGTTGATGCTAAGCCGAGATTCGGTATTCGGACATCTGCTCACATCCCGGCCAGGCAGCAACATGTCATCGCTAACTGGATTCCACGCAGAATTCGACAACAACGACTGCTACATCACGACTCGCGGAAAGAAACGATACAAATTGATAGGTCGAGCATGGATCGCATCGGCCTTAGTCCCACGGGGCGTCTCGTGCTACTGCACGGAAAAGGGTAAAACGTGCAGTAAACATAGGACAACGAAGGCCTATTGAATTCTGACGTACGTCGTGTCCGCGAGGTAGGCTACCATACTGACGGAACGTCGGTTGTTGTATCAATAAAGATCTTTTCAATTTTTGAATCATCTTTTTGGTTCTCTGCTCGCCAACTTTTATTCTATCATTTTTGCCAGCGCGACGCTGTGCTAACGCGGAACTAACTATAGCCCCGCGTCTGTGTTTGTCCATGTCTGTCCGTCCGTCTGTCTGTCACATGTCTGTATTGTATCGAAAGCAAGCTTAGGGGCCTATTCGAACTCTTTAAAAGTCACGGAGAGGACCGAAGTATATAGATTGTCGATCTGAGGGACCTGCGCGCTGTAAATTAGGCTGGACGATAGATGGCGAGCTTAGGAATCTGTCGTTAAAAGCAGACTCGATGCGCTCTGATTAATTATTGGTCCGTCCATTATACACCGGATTTCCGCTTGTCCATCCCTTCGTCCGTCTTTCTATCCTGGCAACGGGTGGGGTGCTTGCCAGACAGGGGGGCACTTTGACCTGTTCATGTTTTCAGTGTGTGATTATTATTGTTATTATTATACATCTTTGCTACTCTGCATTTGGGAGATGACGGCTAGATTGCATCTCGCATCACTTTTAAGAAACCACGCGCCGCCGACACAGCTCGGTAATTCCGGAGCGGGAAGTCGTAGGAAGCGCTTAGTGACTCTTTTGAATTTATAGGCGCTATATAAATAAGTCTATCTATCTATCTATCTATCTATCTAGGAAGAGCGATTCGGTAGATATGTTTTGAAGTGGTACATAAACTGAACTGAACTGACCTGCGACAAGTCGACCCAGTTACACGACACGTTCATTGGCCACGCGCGTCTGCGTTATACCACTTGATTGGCTGCAGCGAAACTAGGGCGGTTGTTGCTTAGTAGTTCGTGCGCCGTAAACACTTCGATCGGAAAGCGTGTGCTCAGAAGTTCTTCAGTTCGCGAACTCCAGTTCAGTTCAGTTTGGTTCATGTGCTGTGAACAAACCTTTATATTACTTGAAGTGCTACACTTTGTGGTCAAGTTAAAGGGTTCCGTACTCCTTACGTACTCGCAGACTAGCAGTACAGCGTTGAGTGGCTGGTCACAGCCGCGAACCTTGAAAGCCTGGCTGACATGGCTCCGTTCTAGAGGAGAAAGTAAAGCTCGGTCCAGAATACCCGCGAGTTGTATCTTTAAGTGCTTTCTCATTCTGCTGCTCGGCAGTGACACTCGTTGTGAATATATTTGCATAAATCATAGGCGGCGGCTGGTGCGCGACTGTAGATATGTGGTCTATGGCCGAAATAAAGCTGGCTGACTGACGAGTATTGTGAGTGGTCAACAGTTAACATGCATGGGATGCAGATGGTCGCTTTACGAGCAACAACATCCGCAGCGGACGCGACACTGGCCGCTGTAAGCCGTCCATCTGTCTCTCTGTTGACCATACCGCTACGCAAATTAACCCTTAACAGAACGGCGACAAGCGCATAGTTCTTGTCGGTTTTACCCTTATCCGGTTCAGTATCAATGGCATATCAAATACGTAGAGTCGCTAAAGTGGTCCTTGATGGATGAGCTGTTTCATTAAGTACAGCGAGGCGGGAAATGGGCGGGATCGACTTAGCTGCTCAGATACCTTTTCGCTGTACCAAATGTGACGTGAAACACCCACCAGAGGCAACATGTCGTCGTGTTGACAGAGATGATGTTCTGTGATAGACTGCTGCGAGCACTGGTCTCCATGCACCCTCATTCATTGTTTGACTTCGGCGCTGTATAAATCACTTATACGTTTACTTACTTACTTACTTACTAAAAAGAGCCAATGGACGTTATCACGTCAAACTGCACGTGAAATATTTTCTGCTGCTTGTTATTACGCACGATGGTGCAAGTGGTTACGACGCTGGAAACGGTCGCGGATTCCGACATCGTGGGTCGCGAGAAAACATTCTCAGTCAGTAAGTAGGCAAGTAATTGCACGTATCAAACGTACGTGCATCTCCAGTTGAATAAAACACAGTAATAACTTGTAGTACAATATAAAATCAAAATTAATTAAAATTAATATAAAATCAAAATTAATAGCAACATTCTGGAAAGTTATTTACAAAAGTGTATCTGGTACTGATATGATTCGGCCACACGTGCCCACGAGCGATAAATATTTGCAATTATATAACGATTTTCTGAAATATCAACTTTGTCAGAAGTGGTGGAGATTGCAGCATACGGGGTTTTAACCTTTGGTATGGCGACACTCTTGGGAGCATGTAAGCTGAATTCGAGGCACGAGTTTAAGTTAAATCGTGCTTTCAGATACGTGATAGGTCCAGGATATTGATGAGACTGATAACGAAAATCATTTCGACAGTTTGGTTACTGGGCAGGGAATGTCGTAGGAAATCGGCTATGTTAGCGGTCTGGATACAGTGGGGCCATGGGAGCATAGATCCCAATCTAGACAAAAAAATTTAAATATACCGTAAAACGATAAACAGTGAAACACTTTTTATATTGTAAAAATGACTGTTTTGTTCTATTTTGAGACAGTGGCGTAGCCAGGAATGTGAATTGGGGGGCCTTCCCTCCCTCGCCCCCTTCCTCTCCTCCCCTCTCCCCTCCCCTCCCCCTTTTAACGGGGGTTCGGGGGTATATCCCCCGGATTTTTTTGAAATTAAAGGTGCTCGTAGGTGAGTTTTAGAGCGTTTTGGGTCTCAAAATTAACACCTTTATGAACCAGGTTTTTTTGAGCAAAACTTTCGAATTTCAGCTAAATAGGCTATACAAGTATACACATTAAACATCTGATAGAAATACGTTCTTCCCGTTGGGTTATCGTAGCATGCACGACCGGATTTAGCTGGAGGGAGGCCTGGGGCCAAGCTTAATTGTTGTTGGTCATTAGATGCACGGGAGACTGTAAAAGCTTTAAGATTTTTTACTAATTTTGTAGAAAAAGTGGGAGATAATTTCAAGTTATTTTTGATATTTGATATCTGTAACACTAATATCGTCTTTCAGATGTAGGGGGCCTAAACATAGCGTTAGAACGTACTCTAAAGCTTAAGTTTAAGACGACGGGCTTCAGTAGTCTCTCTATTTTAACAAAAAAATTCTTTTCTGCCCGGCAATTGGGGGGCTGGCCCCCTGGCCCCCCTTGTCTATGCCAGTGTTTTGAGACCTATACACTTTACGCCCCCTTGTGACAAGCCTTACTAAATTTCATTCACTTTTAAATGAATTAGGCCCGATTCAAGATATCCTACGGGGCGTTAAAACAATGTATATGCATTTTAAGCATTCCACGACCCTTTGTACATTGCCGCCCAATACAAAATTCTAGCAGCGCCCCCGCGTCTGGACAGCGAAATGGTTAAGAGCAGCCGTCGTGTAGATGCTCGTGTGTGGTCCGGGGCATTGAGAGAGACAGAGAGAGCGGCGTATTTACCTTGCGGAAGCGACGGAGCGTGCGTAGTGGCGGCGGACACAGCCGGCTGATCCGGCGGCGGCGGCGCGCCGTCGACGAGCAAGTAGGGTCGTTCGGCGGCGAGCGTCAACGCTAAAAGCACCGTCGACAGCAATCGATCCATCTCGGGAGGCAATGTGGATCTGCAGTGACAACAACGTGGATCGAGACGAGGCAGGGGAGCTACCAACTGAACCACGCCTGTTACTTACTCACGCCAGAAACCGGAAGTCAGTCCTAATGAAGACCTCATATCGGAGGTCGGAACATCGTGATTAGCAACATTTGGTTGTGCTGCCTGCTGTAATTAAATAGCATGTAGACGCCCACATGATGACACCTCTAGCAGCAATCGATCCATGTTTAGACGGCGTGCCGGGCCGCGGCACCTGTCATCGCGTCGACTACGGCTCGGCGTCTCGACGTGCGTCCACTTGGGTGTCGCCGTCGCCGTCCGCATCGTCTCTCAGCCAGAACTAAACAAAATCATCAATTTTGCAGCAGCAGCAGCAGCAACAGCGGCTAGCGCGCACCGGGACTATACGTTCATCGGTGGAGCAGGGATTGATATTTTCGAATGCAATCTTCGTGCGCTCTCTGTAAATTTATGATGAGCTTTGATATATGTTGATTTTTAGTTGCATAATCTGATATGTGGCACGCTAGAAATAGACGTTATTGTTGTTACTGTATGACTTGATGATAATGACGATGACGTCAGTGATGGTGATTATTACTATATCATTATTGTAATAAAGAAATAATAAAACAAATAAATAAGTTAATTGATTACTATTTATTAATTCATTCACCTATTTATTCATTTGGCTGTCGACATTTCAAAAGCGAACGTGAAAACTGTGTTTTGCATGGGAAAAAAATGAGAAAAAAACAACATTGAACGTAATTCACGCACAAATTGCCGTGGATAACCAAACCGTCTGTGCACGAATATCAGTAACACTATTACCGATTTGCGTATTCGACGTGCTGTGTTGATCAAACAGTGAACGGCGCAAAGCCTGCTTCCAGTGCGCTACAACGACGTCTTTACGTACTTGATGGACACGGGACAGGCAGTTTCGTCACTTCATTACAGCTGACCGAGACTGACACTCAAAGTCAGTCCCTCGGGGCATTACGCGACTCGGCACTAGAACATATGCCATTATGCTGCCAGTAGTAGGCCTAGTAGTAATAGTAGTACAACTGTCGGATAACTGCCGCAGACGGACCCGCGCGACGCGCTGCGTCACGCGCAGCTCGTTGTACACTACAAGATAAACTCTGAGTGTGATTGACTGGTGACGGTCGTCGGTAGAACTAAATATGTGCTGCCCCATATCGAATAACCTTGAGTATACGCCTTTTTCGCGTCGCCAATTCCTGGCCATTATGTGCAAACATGACGTCATCCATAAAACCGGACGTATAATGCATCGCCGCCAGGCCGCCAGTGGAGTCCCGAGTCACAGCCGTAGGTAACATGTTGCACAAAAACTGGTGAAAATTGGACGTGCGGTTTCGGGAATACGCTCGGGGACAGACATACGCCGACACACAGACAGACATGCTCATCACAATACTTTGCTGGCGGAGTGATATATCACGGACTAAACAAAATCATCAATTTTGCGACCAGTTTCAGTGCGCGTGGTCATTCATTGAAATGCGGTGCATGCGACGACGACAAGCTGATAAGTTGCTCGCGGCGCACCAGTCCAGTCCAGTCCAGCAAGAAACCGTACGACGAGAATGAAGACGCGAACGAATTGGCCGGCGACGTGAGTGCGTTCCTTCACGGTCACCGGCCGCGAACCCTTGATGATCGCGACCACCGGTGATGTTTCGGTGCGGTCCCTCTGTACATCGCGCAGTCCCTTTGCATATCGCGCGGTCCCTGCACATCGCGCGGTCCCTTTGCATATCGCGCGGTCCCTGCACATCGCGCGGTCCCTTTGCACATCTTGCGGTCTCTGTACGTCGCGCGGTCCCTCTGCACATCTTGCGGTCTCTGTACGTCGCGCTATCCCTGTACACGGCGACGTGGAATCGCGCGGTCCCTCTGCACGACGAGGCGAAGTCGCGCGTTCCCCTACAGCAGCCGTTCATGGATCTTTCCTCGAAGGCACTGTCTGCAGCAGAAAAAGATGAACCTGTGCTGTGTCATGCGAGACCACAACAGTCGCTGGTCGTGGTCACCGTCATCAGCCTGGTGATGTTTCGGTGAGGTGCTAGGATGTTTCGGTAAACCGCAACCGTTTCTCTGCTCGTGATGTCTTTCCTCGAAGTCGCTGTCTGTCGCAGAAGAACGTAAACTGACGACGTGTCTATAGAATGTCACGTGACGACACGATGGTCGCCGGTGTTTCACGGTCACCGGGCGGGCTCGGAGTCGCCGGGCGGGCGCGCTGCGGTCCCCGGGTCCCCGAGGCGACCCGGTGGACAAGCCGTCCGTCGTCATTGTCAGCGGCGTGCCCCGGAGAACGCCGACTGTCGTCGCCGTGGGACCCACAACCGGGCAGGCGGACGGTCCGCGGTTCATTGCTACTGCAGCGCCGCGTCCTGTCGGCACTTCTCGTCTCATTGAGCGTCCGAGTGCATCTGGCGTCGAAGTTTGCCTGCTGTATATACCTCTCCCTCGTCTCGCGAGATCGCAAGATATGCCAGTCGTCCAAGTCTGCTATTTTTATGATAAAATCGTGGCTGTGTGTGTGTGTGTGTGTGTGTGTGTGTGTGTGTGTGTGTGTGTGTGTCCGCACGCGCATTTGAGAAGCGATCTTCATCAAATTTTTACTCCGCACCCGGTAGAGGTGGCGGAGTATTGCGATAAGTGTGGCTGTTTGCCCGTCTGTCTGCGCGCTTATCTCAGAAACCACACGCCCGATCTTCACCAAATATTCTGTGTACGTCACCTAAGGCCGCGACTCGGTTCTATTCTGACGGCGTTGCGATTTGTGCGTTATGTACTTCCGGTTTGCAGATGACGTCATACAGTGGCGAAGCCAGGAATGTGAATTGGGGGCCTCCCCTCCCTTGCCCTCTCCCTCTCCTCCCCTTCCTCTTTCCCTTCCCCTCCCTCTTTTAACGGGGGTTCGGGGTATAACCCGCGGAATTTTTTGAAATTAAAGGTGCTCGTAGGTAAGTTTTAGAGCATTTGGGGCCTCACAATTAACACTTTTATGAACCAGGTTTTTTTGAGCAAAACTTTCGAATTTCAGTAGGCTATACAAGTATACATGTTGGACATCTGATAGAAATACCCCCTTCCTTTCTTTTTTGCCCGGACATTGGGGGCTGGGGTCCCTGCCCCCCTTGTCTTCGCCAGTGACGTCATGTTTGCGCATAGTGGTCAGGAATGATGCGAAAAGTCATATAAGTTATATAGAACCCTGGGCAGAGTCTGGTGTCTACTGGCTACGACTGCCTTGTTAGCCTCGGATGTGTTAGAATAAATCTAAAACCTGCTTTGGTTAGGCCTACATTCTTCTGCCTTTTGTAATTTATGTCGCCTTCCTTCTTGCATCTGGAACATGAGATATTGCCCAGATGGTGACGAAACGATATATGCCCTTCGCCGATGACCATTTCGGCATTTCCTGTGACTGGGCAATACCGACGACCATAGCAAATGATAGGCAGCCTGTGACCGTTTGTTCACGTTTCGAATAACCTTTGCTCCACCTCGCTTGGTTTCTACCGCGCTACGCTATGCTAGTGCGGTATATGCTGTGGTGTCTGTGTCACAAGTTATGTGTTCTACTAAAACGGCTAGACGGAGAATTGCACTAACCGTGTCACACAATAGCCCACGGAGTCTAGCTTTCTGGTACCAAAGATATTCGCGAAATTCGACTGGGGTCAACCCCTACGTGGGGGGCCTAATGCAGGCGTGGTGAGTTAAAATCGGCGACTTTCGACAAATAACTGGCTATATCTCGAAAACGGTACAAGGTAGACGCACAGTTTCTATTAAAGTTGAATAGGAAGTTGTACGCGTTCTAACAAATAATGATATTGCCGATGACCTTGAGTGACCCCTAACCGCCCCCAACCCAATTTCTACATTTTGCACCGCTTTTCGTATCTTCGTGATGGGCATAGTTAGAAACTTCAAATTTGGTCTGCAGGATAATGGTAGCAAGTCCCATGCCGATGAAAAATCCTTCCTGAAAGGGGCATGGCCAGGGTCAAGTGAACCTTTTTAGAATTTTACACCCGGAACGGCTAAGGCTAGCCGACTAGTTGTTCCTACATTGCTGTGCTGCAGTTGGCAAGATTTTGACTGACATAGCGCGTCGCGCGATCCGTCTGCGGTAGTAGAGCTTCTTGTGGACATAGTGACGGCCGCTATACTGCACGCCACTTTTGACAGTAGGTTGTATTTTTAGCACCGTTTTGAGCTATGGACAGAAGACGGACAGACGGACGGACGTGCGGATCGTA
>Ga0126332_10000723_pt1 | contig 11343 bp, 4 predicted proteins | sample InaspJWI42metaG_FD_94482 | JGI IMG/M metagenome (GOLD analysis project Ga0126332, IMG submission 94482) | Marine gutless worms symbiont microbial communities from Oahu, Hawaii - Inanidrilus sp. 2 OAHU.JWI-42 metaG | ecosystem: Host-associated > Annelida > Digestive system > Unclassified | place...
GTGTTGTAGCCGAATCGTTGTCGAATCGTAGTCGAATCGTACTCGAATCGTGCTCGTATCGCAATTGTAATAGGCCCATAAACCAATTAGATGCTGTGTGGGGTTTGGACTCGGGTGAACCCAGGAAACCGCGTGTTAGGCGGAAGCCCGAATCCCCGTGGAAAGGGGCAATTTGCAGGAACATGTCTCGGCCCACTGAGAAGTATAGGCGTGAGCCCAAGTTATTCTCTAGGTGGCAGTTGCGATGCGGCTGTTCAGTGTCAGCAGGCCTATGCAGCAACTTGCTATCGTTGCCCGAACACTATGCCCCATGACGCAGCACTTAGGCCTATCTCCGCGAAAAGCAAACTTGAACTGCACTTGCATCCAGCGATATGGACGAAAGTTTGACCTCGTTCACAACTTGCTGTTACTCGTACATGATACATGTATGTACGGGCCACGACCGACGCCTCCATAGTTTTAGTGCCGTCGGCGACACGGTTTCACTTATCCGCACTGGATGAGTGCAGCTCGTGACACTTTCCAGGCCCTGCGGCATCTACAGGCTCCGCCCGGCTGCTTACACAGTCGCACGGTCATAATTTTATCCCATTCACCAGAGGGCGGCAGCAGTGAATAGGTTCACTGTGTGGACACCGTTAGATCGGAAGACACGACGCTCTGCTACTGCAGACAAAGCGCCGTGCATTGCGGTCCGAGTCCCTGTCCGGATCCGAAACCGGGTCGTGTCCATGTCTGGATTCGACCCGGACTCGGATCCGTACTCGCATCCAGAGTCCGACCTTGACCTGACCTTTAGCTCGACCTCGACCCGGAGTCCCGGACCCAAGCCGGTATACGGACCCGGACTCCGACCAGAACTCCCGTCCAGACTCGGATCATATCATATCGTATCATATCAGAAATTTATAGTGTGAACATTACTAAGTGGACCTAGACCATAGGTGCATTACAGAAGTCAGCCAAATGCTAAAACACAAAGAAAACACAAAAAATCAACAAATATTAAAGACTGCGACCCGGACTCCAAAACGGACATGTTTGGAGAACCGCTTTTATGGTTCCGTGACTGGCGTTGATGACCGTCAACCAGCAAGTTGATGATGTAGCTGGCTACAGCTGCAGGCATCCAATAGGCCTATGGTGCTCGCATCCGAGCAATCATAATCATCACTCTAGGCCTATTTGTCCATTGCTTAGGTTGACCCATGGGTTGGGTTGGGTTGGGTTGGGTCCACTATAGCAAAAGCACTAATGAAAGGATTATGTTAATCATTTAAAGCACGATTAGGTAAGATTTGGTTGCAAGCAGTTAAATTTGATTTTTCGGCCGATCTGACGGGTACCGGAAACCGATAAGTTCTGTGTATAAAAATACGTCAGTATACTAAACTGTAAGCTCCATTGTTAGTTGTATTACGCTGGGTCGGGTAGGGTAGAAAAAAAATTTCCGTTTGTAGCGGGTTGGGTTGGGTTGGGCCAGTCAGCTGATGTGATTGGGTTGGATCGGGTCACACAAAATGACCCGTGGACAACTCTGATACGCCCGACTCTTGTAGAAGTCGCCGCCGACTTGCTGCAGCAGCTGACGCGTGACATCCACGGAGTCCGCATCCGGATTGTGATTATGTAGAGATGTTTGGTTCTTGTCTTGAACGAATCACACCGCTCCGCACCACCGTCTGTGTGAATGGGTCCTGTAAGGTCCTAGAGCTTCACTCCAGCCCGCGGCTCACGCCTACGCGCTCGCCCAGACTGACGCCCGTCTATCGCCAGGTCTCTGCCCAGTCGTAAGCCACGCCCAGCGCATTGCCGGCATCTGTAGCAATTGGTATGGCTGGGCGAAGCGAGACGTTGAATGCATAGCGTTCTACTCCCAGCTTGAAACGTACCACAAATCCTTCCCACCGTAGAGTACGCTTTTCCACCAGGATTGGCCCCATGGACTGTTGTCGTTACCGTTTCTCTTGAGCACACATGACATTCGTTTTTTTAGTTCTTCGATTATGTTTTCTGTTTTTTGGTTCCATGCGCTGGATTAGAAAACTGCGCCGTCAGTTTTTGAACGCAACTATTATCTTTTTAAACGGTTTTTGTAGGCTTACAATATAGGCAGTAACAAGATTTTAACTGTCGCCAATGGTTCTGTGCTTTTGTAGGGCCTAGCCTATGATACCACGGGCGTGACTCGTGAGTAACTACAGCCCTGCAGACCCTGCAGTGCAAGGACCCACAATGTGAGGGGCCAACTGGGCTGCCACAAAGTCATATATTTAAACCCAAAGCACGTTCTCTGTTTTGAGTTGTGAAACAGTCCACAGTCTGACCGCCTCGACGTGGAAAGTCAATCACAGTCGCTGAAGTCGCTCAAGGTGGCGACGTTTTGGCTCACCCTGTAGATAGACAGACGCATAAATAAAATTCTTAATTGATTCTTAATCGAGGCAACAAGATATGGTAAAAACATAGACTTAAATTAAGTCTATAATGAACAACGCCCATCACGACAAGCAATTCACAAGCACTAACTGGAAACGAGACAGTGTTCATTATGTGGCGACGCCTGGCGAATGCCTGTGAGTTTTACTGAAAAGGCGGTACTACATGTAGTTAGAGCTCTGCAGTGTAGGGGGCCTACGATGTCGATGTCTCTGTCAAAAGCCGTTGTTCTATCGAAACGTCTGCAGTTTCGAAAACATCTGAGAGACATCTTACATGCAGTCTATGCGTTTAATGCTCAATGACTTTTTAACTTTTTGTTTTTTTTTATGTTTTATCGACTGCTGTGATGGACCTATGTTTTGTTGCAGTAGGCGCACTAGAAATCCGCGTGATGATGATAATGAGATGATGGACAGATTAAGTTGCTTTTCGGCCGACGGCACGGACGCTTCTTTTGACTTCTACCGTCTACGCTGTGTTTGTAGGAAATTCGGGTAAAATACTTTGCTCCGGAACTTTGTCACAAAATCTGGACTTAGGACTAAGCAATTTGACACAGCACGTCGTTCGTGGCTATATATGTATTGTCAACTTATCTCAACAGAAGATGACGCTCCAGACCAGTCAAACTAAGTTGAGATGTGGCGGTCGACGTTCGATCGACGAGCTTGGTCATGCAGTTATCGCAGTGACCGTCCACCTCTCTATTTCAGTCGCCGCTTTTAGATTGTACTCTTACGTGGTCGGGATTCTAATTCGTGTTGTTAAACACATAATTACACGAATTAGAATCCCGACCACAACTCTACAAGACTAGAGTGGCGTTCGGCCGGCACCGGTCTGTGTTCTTATCGTGTTAGAGGTGTTGAAGGCAGTTGCGCAAAGCATTTTACTATAGAATTTTATACGGCCGTTATGCTGCTAACATTAATACTTATTATTATTATTAGTATTCCATCACCCCCTCACTCTTTCATCCCAGGCTTAAAGCCTTTCTTTTCTGCAAATCCTTCCCACCGTAGCCTTCCTTTTCTTCTTTAGGACTGACTCCACGGATAGCCCGGACTGTTTACCGATACTTGTGAGCATATCCGTTTCTTTATTTTTTTTGCTTTTTCTGTTTTTCCATTTTTAGTTGTTGGTTTCGTGCAGTAAATGTTGTCGTTGCCGTTTCTCTTGAGCACACATGACATTTGTTTTTTTAGTTCTTCGATTAAGTTTTCTGTTTTTTGGTTCCATGCGCTGGATTAGGAAACTGCACCGTCAGTTTTTGAGCGTATCTTTTTAAACGGATTTTTATAGGCTTACAATATAGGCAGTAACAAGATTTTAACTGTCGCCAATGGTTCTGTGCTTTTGTGTAGGGCCTATGATACCACGGGCGTGAGTAACTACAGCAGCAGATGAAGCAGACTCATGTCAGAGTTTGATAGCACGTTAAAATAGCATCTCGTATCGTAATCGTATCGTATGTGACACTATTGACGCCGAATCACAGTCTTGACGCGCCGTTTTCATCCGCGTCAGAAGCGTCGCCCGCGATCACGGCCCGTGAACATGGGTCGTCAAGACGATCCGTTGTCTGGACAGGCGGGGCGGTCATGAGTACGACCCATGATCACGGGTTGTGTGACTATAACGGTCGACCCATAAGATGCCAGTCAATGAACATTTCAGCAATACATAAAACCAGGGATGTTAAGGCCTCGAGGACCATGTGGCCTCGAGGCCAAATCATTCGGCCTCGGCCTCAGCCTCGGCCTCAGCCTCGGCCTCACTCTTTTTGGCCTCGGCCTCGATCTCGGCCTCATGGCATCTGGCCTCGGCATCATAGAAATTGGCCTCGTGGCCTCGAATATTTACAGTGCACATGAAATTAATTAATATTCACAATATAGCCATCGACAATCATTTCTGTTGTGTATTGGTTGCTTACTGAAAACTACGTTCTGAACGCCAATATCTTAGTCTTCATGCTCATACACACTGAGTTGTTCTCTAACGTGCCTGGCCTCGGCCTCGGCCTCATACATTGTGGCCTCGGCCTCGAAAAAATTTTTTGGCCTCGGCCTCGTCCTCGGCCTCACTCTTTCTGGCCTCGGCCTTGGCCTCATATGCCCAGCTGGCCTCGTTAACATCCCTGCATAAAACTACGAGCCACCACGTTGCGTCGCTACGTGCCGCCGTGACACTGATGATAAATGCGGTCGATCGGTCGTCGTGGGTAATGTAGGCGACGTCTCGTCGGGTCGCCAAGGCAAGCAGTCCGGGCGCCTGTATAGCCGCGTGCCTAAGAGTCGTATGGGACAGCAGCGGCTGCTAGCTGCTGCCAGTGCGAAACTTTGTAGGTCCAGCGGCTGACCGGATGTTGACATACAGACCTACAGACTCTGCATCGTGTCCCGAGCCAGCCCAGGCCCGGGGCAGTTGTCTAGCCAGACTTCGCGTGGACCGCCCAATGACCGCAGACACGATCACTGCGTGCGCCAGCTTGTGTCCTACTTGCAGTAGGTCACTAGGTCACTAGGTCTAGTGGGCCTATAGGCTTACACCGCAGCCGCCGCCACTGCTGCTGCTGCTGTCTGTGTGCAGTTGACAGGGCAGAGCCGTCAACCAGTGACGGGCCGACTTGCAACACACCTTAGCAACACAAAGGGTTAACAGAGATAGACATAAGCCCAGTTTAAGTCAATTCCCCATGCAGAGAGCCCCAGGAAGATACGCGTACATCATCATCATCCCAACGCGGATTGCGCTAGCCACTGCCAGTATTGTGATGAGCGTGAGAGTGTCTGTCTGTTTGTGTAGCTGTACGCGAGCATATCTCCAGAACTATGTGTCCAATCTTCACCATTATCTTAGTCCACGCTGTCTATGGCCGTGGCCGTGGCTCGGTCCTCGTTTGACGGAGTTGTGTTGCGTTATGTACTTGCGGTTTATGGATGACGTCATATTGGCATTATGAAGGCACGTCAGATAAGACGTGAAGATACGTCAGCACAATTTTCCAATACTAGGATACGCGCGACAAGAATCGTTACTTACTCATAGTACTTCCGATCGATTACGCTTAATCCGGCAAAACCAAGGCGCTCAAAAGCGGCATGCTCGGCAGCCTCCTATACGCCGAAATTAAGATTGTCGGGAGTCATCACAAATTTACTTCGTAAAGTCCAGGGTTACTGGATTGAAGTTTGTCAAATTTTTATCGGAAATATACGTGTATAGAGAGGGATGATCGCCGGTGTTAACGCGTTTATCGGCGTTACGATCCTGCCAGTCCAATCCGCTATGGAATCACTAAAATGCCAGCGCAAAGAAAGGACACACCGAAGTGTGTGAAAAAATTGGTTGCCATATAGCAAGGACCCTTGATCGATCGCAAAACGAATGTCGGATTATCGTTTCATGTCTACTAAGTATTAATCATGAAATTGGTGAAGATCGGTCCAGTAGGTTCTGAGCAGGGGTGTAGTGGTAAATTTTGATTTGGGGGAACGGTTTCCGAGACCTAGGTCTCAGCAACAGGGGAGCTTGCGCCCCCGCGCACGGCATGTAGCCGTGCTGGGAGTGGGTGTGGGAGGGGGTCGCCCCCTCCCGCTGAGGGAGTCCGGGGTGTCACCCCGAAAATTTTTTGAGATTTTTGATGACAAATGCCGCGTTTGGGGCAATTTGGGCCAGAAAATAAACTGATCGAGGGTCAACCTAACGAGTACGACGTGATTTGCCGGAAACGCTTCAGTGTTAGTGTTCCACCTGTGGCCAACGATATTTGCCGGAGCGCCGTTCCGGCTCCAATATGTTTGCCGGAACGGCGTTCCACCGCGTTCCCGCACCACTACACCCCTGGTTCTGAGATAATTGGTCTCCAAACGGACCATTGATATATTGTAAATGCTGAATTTAACAATGGACTATACGTGTATAAGAAAATATTTAAATGAATGGGCATTATGTGTATGCTAATAAATTACTAAAATATACAGTGTGTCCCAAAAACGTCCACCTTGTATTTATCGAATAATTTGGATAGAGTGGACCGATTTTATTATTTTTTTGATCTTGTCACACACCTGAAATATATTAACACTGTACCTTGCGAAACGCAGATCTGATGCATTTGATCGAAATTTTTGCATTAGTTGCTTCCATCAAAAAGTGGATTAATCTCAAATAGCCAGTCATTTTGCCACACAACGAAACGACATAAGTTTCAGACAACAGCATTACAGGAATTGTTTAAAGTTTCCACCTTTTATGCTGACACACCCTTAGAGCTATCGAGTTTATTTTCAATACCAGCCAGTTGCATTATCCATCATGCTGATGCTCTGCTGAAATTCTGCCGTTTATTAATTTGCTAACTCTTGGATGTGATGCGATGACATGCATACAGGTTATGGCTAATGCATAACTCACGCATATTGGTTGCGGCCTCTGTGTATAGACACACACACACACACACACACACACACACACGTTTAACGGCCCTTTGTCCGGGACCACCCGGGTGAGCCGGTACCAGAAAGGTAAAAGCAATTCTGCATTTTACTGAAGCAAGAGACGGTGAGTGGCAGTGGCATCAGCTGGGCCATATGCAAGTCTGCACCTCGCTCAGGACAGATAACCACGCCAGCAGCCACCACTCAGTTATTTACAGGCCGGATGTCCTTCCTACCTCCCAACCAACAGCGTCAAAGCACTGAAGGCTGTGTATAGGCCTATACTATTATTTCTCAATTGCTGATAGGGTTACCATATCTCGTCAGTGAAAAAAAACAAACCCAGCTTTCGGCTCTCATAAACTTGTTCATTCGCAGCTGGGAATGCCCAAGACGATTTGTTATCTAAAACAGCCTTTTGGATTTCACATTTCACATTTTAAATGTGCAAAATTTTGTATAAAAATTATTACAAGTAGCAGATTTTTGGCTGCGTTGTTGATAAAAATATAGTTGGTCGTTTTATTGGACACACATTGTGTCACGTTCTGTAAACAGGGGTTTACGTGGAACAAGACAACACATTAGAGATAGGCCCTATGCGAAACTTATTTCCTTTGCTCAAGTCATATATGCAACAAAACGAAGCAAAGTTGAAGCATTAGACGACAGACTCTTGATTCACTGATGGTCGCCCCACCGGTTGATGATAATCCACGGCTGATCAGGCCACTTTCTAACAACTCTCACTCTACATGTGCATCGATTAAAACTTTTATAAAAATCACTAAATTATAAACAGATTTCGACGAACGTTGAAATACTGTTAGTAATCTTTGTTATGGATGTTAGTTCTTAAATAGTTATAAAATTGTGCATATTATGCATTGTCAGATATCATAAACAGCAGAAAAAAATATTTCGCGTTTTAATTTAAGAAAACTCTGACATTCTGAAAACACTGCCAGTGTACAATGTACGCTATTATTTATTTATCGAGTTGCTATTTACAGTATAGTCGACATTATATTTTTCCAACTCGAACAGAAACGGTATATCTTTCAATAACTCAGTCAAAAATTAACCACTTTGAATGATTATGGTGCACAGGATCGTGAAGAAGTTTCACATAGTGATTTTGATCCTGTCCTTCACGCGTAAAAATGTCATCGCTGTGAAATGCAGATCTGGTGCATCTGATCGAAGTTGCATTGCTTCCCTCAAACAGTCGATGCATCTTCAACAGCCATTTGCTGTGCCACACAACAGCTTAAATTTCAGACGAGTATCGTTGGAAAAAATGTTGAAATTGTTAACCTTTTGTGTTTAGTTATTTCATTATCAGTCAGTCGTTTTATCCATCATGCTCTGGTGGAATTCAGACGATTATGAATTTGCTGACCGTCGGATACATTGCAATGCGTGCTAGCGAATACCTCACGCTTCTTAGTTGATGACATCGCTGCCACCGCTAGATAATTAAGTACTATACATGGGGTAGCCAGTTTTGCATTTTGAAATAAGTCTAAGTTCACGTACTCTAAGAATCTTGCAGCTTATTGGCAATGGCAGCTATAATCGAAATATCGAATGCCAAAGATGATGTATTGCTGAAAGTGGCTTTTTGGATTTTGTGGTAATCTAACGTCAGGTGATAATACTCGTTCTTTGCGTAAAATTGTTTTCTGTGAGTTTACCAGTATTGCTATGTCGCGTTTGTAGCTGTTTTTGTATCTGTTTTCTCTTCTGTAATTTCTGTACATAGTTTGTCTGTTTGTCTGTCTGTTTTCTCTACTTTATGTTGGCTGCCTTAGTCGCGAATAAACGTAAACATTTGTGTGTGTGTGGTTGGCAATTTTTAAACACTTGTATAAGGCCTGTAGTCACATTTCTTTAGAATTTTGTGTACCAAAAATTATTAAAATCCGCTGGTATTTGACCGAGTTATTTATGAAAAAAATTAGTGGACGTTTTTGGGACACGATGTGTTTCTAAATTTTCGGAACACTTATAGGCCTACACTCATTTAATATGATTACACTTCTTTTAAAACGTCATACTGCAAATTCATGATGTGACCGACCTTATAATTGGCTTGTGTGTTTATAGGGTACTCTAACCGATAATCCTCAAATTCATACAAATTTGTTGATTTTTGTATAATAAAACATAAAAGTGACAGAATTTTTAACTGTGCGAGAATTTGTACACGTTGCTAAACATGGAGCTTAAAAATTTGATTTCTGCACTGTATCTCAAAAACGTTCACATTTTAATTTTTGAATAATTTGGTTAAAAATCAGAAAATTTTGAATGAATTCTGCTATACACAATTTTAAAGAAATTATAAATCAAAAGCAATATCAATAATAACATTTTCATATCAAATAACATTTTTCCATTACTGTTACTTTGAAATACATAAACTGATTTTAAAAACACTTCTTAGAACGTGTTACAGAGGAAGTATATACAGTCAAAACTGCATTATTTCCCACTGGCCTTACTAATGCTTCTGCACTACCTGCCAAAACATAGAAATCAGAAAGTTGTATGCTTATTTGGATGCTTAATTCGGCCAAGTAGGATAATAAAGCACTCTGTGATTGTTACTTCCATGGTAATATTTTGCTAAAAAAAATTATGAAACTTGGTTCATTTATTTTAAAACACGCTAAAATTGCTACTACTGTCACTATTTTTGACTTGTATGCAGTAGTTTGATTTGCATAGTGCTGCAAAGTTTATTTTTAACACTAAGTTGTCTACTATACATGTAGGTTTTACTAGGCTATACGAGACGATGGCCACTAAAAAGCATGACATAATATTATATTATTATGGCTCTGGCCATCTGCTATGTACACATGCCATCCCATACTTTCCGCGAATTTATAATGCTACTGAATTCCAGCGAATAGCGTGAAGGACAATGCGGTTGATTGATTGGTAAAAATTATAACTTAAAATATACAAGGTGGGCAAAAAAACAGGGCCACAGACTCATGACCATAATTCTGTCAATTCTAACCACTTTAAGAAATTTTTCACTGAAAGATTCATTGATAAATTTGTAGTTAAATGGTTATCAAAAATCCCACGGCGAAGCGGGCATTCGGGTAGTCTATCTGTGCAACTATAGAAGTTTCTGCCGCAAAAAAACTCCAGAATGGCTTCACGGCCGGCGATAAGCGTTGGCGTGTTCATAACGTGACCACAGCAGACGAGAATAGGCTTTCTCCGATGTCGATCTGAGTTTTCTAACAAGAAGCTAGAAAATAAATAAAAATCATGCAACTGAAGTCATAAAGGCCATCGCAGCTGCAGCAGCAGCAGTAGCGGCGGCCTGCTGTAAGTATAGGTCAACAGCTGGAGGACGTCGCGCAGCGTCTCAGGTGATTGGACGGTACACGCCAAGTCTGGCTTGCTACAGACAGCCTGCTGCTGCTGCCGCGGCTGCTGAAGTACCCAGGATCTCGGACTGGCTCACGTAATGCCGCAGCGACTGTAGGCCTATAATGTCAACATCCGATCAGTCGCTGGACCTACGAAGTTTCTCACTGACAGTCGCTGTTGTCCCATACGACTCTATAGGCATGCGCCTATACAGGCTGCGGGATGCTTGCCCGGAGTGTCACGATCTGAGAATGGGCATATGCAACTGCAAGGCTGTACGCTGTGACGTTGCATATAGGCCGACTCAGCACGAGTTTTTGTTTTGTTGAACGTTTTAACATTTAGGCCTACGACATTAGGCCTATTGTTTCACTGTTAGCGTTTTTCTTTCAGTCCGTAAGTTACGATGTTGAAAAGAAAACGCACGGATTACTGCAACGCTGACGCTAGACGAAATGACGCAAAATATCAGAGGCTGCGTGAAGTGCGAATTCTTGACGCCGGCTGCACAACAGGTCCTAGGCTATCTTGAATGGGCGGCATTTTGCTATGACGCGCAGTAGGCCTATGACTGTCTCTCATGTCTCTCACCGTCTGCCGGCATTAGGGCTTATACAGGTCTTGCGAAAATGATCGTTGTTTCCAACACAATGTATCAAGCGGCAGCAATAAGCTGACAGTGTGCGATTTATAAAGAGGTCTGTTCTTTGGTGATTAATAACCTGTAGTGGAAATCCAGGCGAGACTGAGAGATTTTAAATACTGTACATGTAATTTACTTGCCAAGAAACAGCCTTCTTTTTTTGGCCACGACAAATGCGAAACCACAACAGTCGGGACGGGAGCAGTGCGGGGCACCCACTCCCGGCCACTACCTCAGAACTTTCTCATGGAATTTGTCAAAATCTCACAGGTCACTTTCGTCGTGCTAGGGGGATCCGGACCTGGCCAGCTACGCCCCCTGCTTACAGCAGCCTTCTCTTGCCTGCCTCTTGCAGGATTGTCGGCGGTAAGCATGTGAAAATGGAGGAATAGTGGTAAAATGATATAGAGTGGACGA
>Ga0126332_10000724_pt1 | contig 11341 bp, 18 predicted proteins | sample InaspJWI42metaG_FD_94482 | JGI IMG/M metagenome (GOLD analysis project Ga0126332, IMG submission 94482) | Marine gutless worms symbiont microbial communities from Oahu, Hawaii - Inanidrilus sp. 2 OAHU.JWI-42 metaG | ecosystem: Host-associated > Annelida > Digestive system > Unclassified...
AATGTAGGAACGATCGGACATATCGATCACGGCAAGACGACGTTGACGGCGGCGATCACCAAACACATGGGTCTGAGAGGGATGGCGGAGTTTGTACCGTTTGACCAGATCGACAAGGCGCCGGAGGAGAAAGAGCGCGGGATAACGATCGCGACGGCGCATGTCGAGTATGAGACCGACAACCGTCATTATGCTCACGTGGACTGTCCGGGTCATGCGGACTATATCAAGAACATGATCACGGGAGCGGCGCAGATGGACGGGGCGATATTGGTGGTGGGAGCCGATGACGGCCCGATGCCCCAGACCCGGGAGCACATATTGCTGGCGCGGCAGGTGGGCGTACCCCGGATAGTGGTATTTTTGAACAAGTGCGACATGGTCGACGATGAGGAGCTGGTGGAGCTGGTGGAGCTGGAGCTGCGGGAGCTGTTGGACAAGTATGAGTTTCCGGGCGACGACACGCCGATCGTGCGCGGCAGTGCACTCAAGGCGCTGGAGAATGATGATCCGGGCAGCGAGGATGCCAAGTGCGTATTTGAGTTGATGGATGCGATCGACGAGTTCATACCCGAGCCCGAGCGCGATGTGGACAAGCCGTTTTTGATGCCGATCGAGGATGTGTTCAGCATATCGGGTCGCGGCACGGTGGTGACCGGTCGAGTGGAGCGCGGGATCGTGCGCGTGGGAGACGATGTGGAGATCGTGGGGATCCGTCCGACGTTCAAGACGGTGTGCACGGGAGTGGAGATGTTCCGCAAGCTGCTGGACGAGGGACGCGCCGGAGACAACATCGGTGTGTTGCTGCGCGGCACCAAGCGCGATGAGGTAGAGCGCGGACAGGTGGTGGCGATACCGGGCACGATCACGCCGCACACCAAGTTCAAGGCCGAGGTGTATATATTGAGCAAGGAAGAAGGCGGGCGTCACACCCCGTTTTTCAACGGCTATCGCCCCCAGTTTTATTTTCGAACAACGGATGTCACCGGTGTATTGGATTTGCCCGAGGGTGTGGAGATGGTGATGCCCGGAGACAATGTAACCATTGAGGCGGAACTGATCACACCGATTGCGATGGAGAAAGAGCTGCGATTTGCGATTCGCGAGGGCGGCCGAACCGTTGGTGCCGGCGTAGTCAGCGACATCATTGAATAAAACGGAAGATTATTTTTATGATAACCAACACGAAAATCAGGATCAGGCTCAAAGCTTATGATCATAAGCTTTTGGATCAATCCGTTACAGACATCGTTGACACGGCCAATAAAACCGGAGCAAAAGTCGTTGGGCCGATTCCCCTGCCGACGCGAATAAATAAATACTGCGTTTTGAGATCCCCTCACGTCGACAAGAAGTCGCGGGAGCAATTCGAGATGCGGACTCACAAACGGTTGGTGGATATACTGGAGCCTACCCAGCAAACAGTGGATGCACTGATGCAGCTGGACCTGTCTCCGGGTGTGGATGTTGAAATTAAACTGTAATTTACTACCCGGTATGTAAAGCCGAGATGTGGGCTGCCTTCGAATAGCATTCTGGTGGATCAGCCGAACTATCAAATCATTGTCAGTAACAACTGGAGAAAGCAGGCGATTCCTCGCTGCTGCTAGAGATTGGTAGAAGCTATGTGCAAAGGACTGATAGGAAAAAAATTGGGGATGACCGGGTTGTTTACACCCGAAGGCGGGTATATTCCGGTAACGGTTGTTGAACTCGGGCCGTGTGTCGTCACCCAGATAAAAACGGCCGACACAGACGGATACAATGCTCTTCAGTTGGGCTTTGGGGAGAAAAAAACCAAGCATGTCACCAAACCCATCCAGGGGCATTTGAAAAAAAGCGGGGGACAGACATTCGTCTACCTGCGTGAATTTTCGGTGGACGACCCGCAGGCGTATACTCTCGGCCAGACCGTTACGCTGGACATTTTCGATATCGGTGAACGGGTCGATGTGGTCGGCACGACCAAAGGGCGAGGATTCGCCGGTGTTATCAAACGGCACGGTTTTCATAGAGGACCGATGACCCATGGCAGCAAAAGTGTCAGAAGGCCGGGTTCAATCGGTTGCAGTGCATGGCCTTCGAGGGTTATCAAGGGCAAAAAAATGCCGGGCCAATACGGCCATGAGCGTCAAACCGCCTGCAACCTGAAGATCGTCGACATCAAGTCCGAACAGAACCTGGTGCTGATCAAAGGCGCCGTACCGGGCCACAAGTCCGGGCTGGTGATGGTGAATAAACTCAAGTTTGTTAAAAAAAACAGTTGATATAGTTTAATTTGTTCGATTGGTTTAATTTGTTCGATTAGTTTAATTTGTTTGATTGGTTCAATTGGTTGCGGGTGATGCGGTTTACCACCACCCGCAATGACGGTGAGGTAACCAATCCAACCAATATAACCAATTAAACCAATATAACCCATACAAGCAGTAGATCGAGAATATTATGGCAGTTGTAGACGTATTAAACACCAAAGGGGAAAAGGTATCGCAACGGGAGCTGTCCGAGGAGCTTTTTAATGTCCCGGCCAAAGCCAGTGTGCTGCATGAGGTGGTCACCATGCAGCTGGCGGGCCGACGCTCGGGAACCGCTGCGGTTAAGCGGCGCAGCGATATCACCGGCAGCAGACGCAAATTATTCCGGCAAAAGGGAACCGGGCGTGCGAGACGGGGAGATATCAAATCGCCTTTGCTGCGCGGCGGCGGTGTCGCTTTTGGGCCGGAACCGAAATCCTTTGCGTATCGGGTGCCGAAAAAGGTCAGGAAGCTGGCGCTGAAAATGGCTCTGAGCAGTAAATTGCAGGAAAACAGTCTTGTGGTCCTCAACCAATTGGAGCTCGAAGAGATAAAGACCAAAGCGTTTATTGAAATCATTGATGCGCTCAATATCGACAACGCGTTGATCGTGACGAACGAAAAGGATGAAAAACTGGAGCGTTCATCCAGAAATGTACCCAACATAAAGGTTCTCAGAAGCGAAGGTTTGAATGTCTACGACATTTTAAAATATCAGAGCCTGGTCCTGCTGGAGCCGGTAATCAACGACATCGAAGGGAGGCTGGGCGCATGAGTCAATACGATATTATCAAACGGCCCCTGGTTACTGAAAAAACAAGCATTCAGAAAGAAATGGCCAACCAACTGACGTTCGAGGTGGATCGCAAAGCCAACCGGATTGAAATCAGGCGAGCGATAGAGCGCATCTTCAACGTCAGGGTCGCCACCGTCCGCACGATGCAGGTGAAAGGCAAAGTCAAACAGAGAGGCCGGATTGTCGGTAAGCGCCGTGACTGGAAGAAAGCGATAGTGACCCTGCGGCCCGGCGAACGCATTGATTTTTTTGAAGGAGTCTAGATCGGTTTAGTCCCGCCAAAGGCGGGATTGAGCCGGTTTAGCCCGTTAATTTGACTACGGGCCCAACGGGCTCAACGGGCAAGTTACAAGTGAGCTAAAGTGAACTAAAGTTAAGGATCTGCCTTCGGCAGAGTCATTCGTAAAATAGATAGACTACATTAACTTTAGACACTTTAAACTTTAGTCACTTTAGACACTCTGATGTTAAAAAATAGAGTTAATTAAAGTAAATTTTCGCTGCTTTTATTCGGTTTTTTTATTTAGGAGTTGAGAATGGCAAGAAAGAAAGTAAACCCGACATCGCCCGGACGGCGTTTTCAGGCTTATGCATCCTTTGATGAAATAACCAAAACGGCGCCTGAAAAAAGTCTGCTGCGGGTTATCAAGAAATCCGGTGGGCGAAACAACAAAGGACGCATAACCTGCAGACATCGTGGGGGCGGGAGTAAACGGCACTATCGGGTCATCGATTTTAAACGCGATAAAATCGGTATACCAGCCAAGGTTGCATCCATCGAATACGACCCGAACCGCAGTGCACGCATCGCCCTGCTGCATTATGTCGACGGGGAGAAAAGATATATACTGGCGCCGCTGCGTCTGAGTGTCGGCGATACGGTCGAGTCCGGACCCGAGGCAGATATCAAACCCGGAAATTCACTTCCGCTGCGCAATATACCGTTGGGTACCCATATCCACAATGTCGAGCTGCGCACCGGAAAGGGCGGGCAGATTGTCAGGAGCGCCGGAACGTTCGCCCAACTGATGGCCAAAGAAGATCGTTATGCCTTGATCAAGCTGCCTTCAAATGAAGTTCGCATGGTGCTTTTGAACTGCAACGCCACGATCGGGCAGCTCGGACACGTGGAACATGAAAACCTGGCGCTGGGAAAAGCCGGCCGTAAGCGCTGGCTGGGGCGAAGGCCCAAAGTTCGTGGTGTTGCCATGAATCCGGTCGACCATCCGATGGGCGGTGGGGAAGGGCGATCCTCCGGCGGGCGTCACCCGTGCAGTCCGTGGGGGTGGCCGACGAAGGGGTATAAAACCCGGAAAAAGCGAAAACTCAGTGACCGGCTGATCGTCAAGCGGCGAACAAAACGTTAGGTTGCAGCCGCTGCCGGTATGGATGCGACGATCGTGTTAGTGCAAGTATTTAGATTTTTCTTATCGTATACTCGATTTCACAGTAATAACTAGAGCAGGAGAGAACATGCCGCGTTCGCTTAAAAAGGGTCCGTATATTGATCCGCAATTAATGCAAAAAGTCGACCAGGCCCAGGCCAGCCGCAGCAACCGCGTAATTAAAACCTGGTCAAGACGCTCGACCATCATTCCCGAAATGGTCGGTATTACGCTGGCCGTTCATAACGGCAAAAAATTTGTACCGGTTTTTGTTACCGAAAACATGGTCGGACATAAGCTGGGAGAGTTTTCCCCCACCCGAACTTTTTACGGCCATTCCGGTGATAAGAAATCAAGATTGAAATAGTAACATAAGCATTCTGGCAAAAATAGTTATTAATAGAATACTGAGGAAGTGATTCGCCATGGAGGTACGAGCTGTTTCAAAATATACCCGCATATCCCCGCAGAAAGTCCGCAAACTGGTGGACGCCGTGAAGGGCAAACCGGTTGAATCTGCTCTGGATACCCTTAAATTTATGCCGCTGAAAGCTGCCGTCTTGGTGGAAAAGATTATGCGCAGTGCCGTCGCCAATGCGGACCAGAATCCGGATATCGATGTCGATCTGCTGGTTGTTCGCAATATTATTGCCGATCAGGGCCCGACACTGAAGCGATACAGGGCGAGAGCTCGCGGGCGGGGGACGCGTATATTGAAAAGAACCAGTCATATCACCGTCATATTATCTGAAGAGTCGGTTCAATAAAGAAGGAGGAGATGGTTTGGGCCAGAAAGTAAATCCGATTGGAATGAGATTAGGAATCGTCAAGACCTGGGAATCGCGCTGGTATGCAGACAAAAACTATGCCGATTATATTCTGGAAGACTATAAAATAAGGCGGTTCATCAAAAAGAAGCTTTATCATGCCGGCGTTTCGAGAATTGAGATCGAAAGATCGTCCAAACGGATTCGGCTCAGAATTTATACCTCCCGGCCCGGGATTGTCATCGGCAAGAAGGGCGCCGAAATTTCACTGCTCAAGAAAGATATTGAAAAAATAGTGGCGCACGAGGTCATGATAGATATTCAGGAAGTTCGCAAGCCGGAGCTCGATGCGCAGCTGGTAGCGGAGAATGTTGCGCTGCAGATAGAGCGACGGGTTGCATTTCGCCGCGCCATGAAGCGCGGTGTTTCTTCTGCGATGCGTTTCGGAGCTATGGGGATAAAGATCATTTGTGCCGGACGGCTGGGAGGTGCGGAGATGGCCCGCACGGAATGGTACCGAGAAGGGCGCGTTCCGCTGCATACCCTGAGGGCTGATATTGACTACGGCTTCATCGAAGCCCGTACCACTTACGGGATAATCGGCGTAAAAGTATTCATATTCAAAGGCGAAATTCTGAAAAAAGACGCGGTAGAAATCGAAACTCATTAAAACCGAAGCTGCGCACACGCAGTAAATAGTATCGCGGCAGATAACACGGAAAATTACCGAAGGCGCGGATAAACCACATGGTAACACTGACGGTCGCAAGCTTACCGGCGGCCGAAATAGGAGTAAACCGGTATGCTGAGTCCTAAAAAGGTAAAATATCGTAAACAGCAAAAAGGTAGAATGAGGGGCCAGTCTCGGCGGGGTTCTGATTTAAACTTTGGAGAATATGGGTTGCAGGCCGTCGGATGCGGCAGTATCACCTCGCGGCAGATTGAAACCGCTCGTATTGCCATGACCCGGCACGTGAAAAGGGGTGCGCGAATCTGGATTCGAATTTTTCCGGACAAACCGTTTACCAAGAAACCGGCCGAAGTTCGGATGGGAAAAGGAAAAGGTGCACCGGAAGGCTGGCTTGCCGTGATAAGGCCCGGTAGAATTTTGTACGAGATGGAGGGTGTTACCCGAGAAGTGGCCCAAGAGGCATTTCGGCTCGCTGCTCATAAACTTGCGGTTAAAACAAAATTTATCGAAAGAGGTATTGAATAATGAAAGCGGATGAAATTAGAGAGCTGAGCATGGAAGAGCGGCAACGCAAGCTCAACGAGTTGAGAGAAGAGCTGTTTAATCTTCGCTTTCAACATGAAACCGGTCAGCTCGAAAATCCTCAAAAACTTAAAATGACGAAGCGTGATATCGCTCGGGTGGCAACGGTAATAAGAGTGGCGCAGTTGGAGCCAGAAACGGATAACCATAAAACGGGTGAATAATATTAACTATTATGAAAACACGCGGAATAAAAAGACAAGTGATCGGTACCGTCATCAGTAACAAAATGGATAAGACGGCCGTCGTACAGGTGGAGCGGCTGGTAAAGCATCGGGCTTACCACAAATACATCCGAAGGCGTTCCAAATTTGCAGCGCATGATGCCGAGAATACCTGCCGGATCGGAGACAAAGTGTTGATTTCCGAGTCCAGGCCTCTCAGCAAGACCAAAAGGTGGCGGATAATCAAAATTGTTGAGAAAGCTGTTTGATCTCGGAAGGAAAATAGAACAATGATTCAGGCAGAGACAAGACTAACAGTGGCTGACAATTCGGGTGCGAAAGTGCTGAACTGTATCAAAGTTCTCGGAGGCTCCCGCAGACGTTATGCCAGCATCGGAGACATTATTGTGGTTACCGTCAAAGAGGCCATCCCCAATGCCAAGGTAAAAAAGGGTGATGTTCTCAAGGCGGTCGTCGTGCGCACTAAAAAAGAAATCAGAAGGCCGGATGGTTCCTACATCAGATTTGATGACAATTCTGCGGTGCTGATTACGGGAAACAAAGAACCCATCGGCACGCGTATATTTGGCCCGGTAGCCAGGGAGTTGCGCGCCAAAAGATTCATGAAAATCATTTCACTGGCGCCGGAGGTGTTGTAGGATCCATCGCTTCAGGATACCTGTTTGGAGAAATCACTGATGAAGACGAGCAAAGCTTACATAAAAAAAGACGACAAGGTAAAAGTGGTTGCCGGAAAGGACCGGGGAAAAATTGGAAAAGTCCTCAAGGTCAATCGCAAAAAGAACCGCCTGCTTGTCGAAAATATTAATATGGTCAAACGCCATGCCAGACCGACGGCAAAAAATAAACAGGGCGGCATCATCGAAGGCGAAGCAGCCATCCAATGGTCCAATGTCATGCTGATGTGCAGCAAGTGTATGGCGCCTACCCGTGTTAAAATGCAGCGTCTCGAGGACGGCAAGAAAGTACGTGCCTGCAGCAAATGCAACGAGATCATAGATAGTTAGTGAATTTAGCGGAGGAACTGATGTCTCAGTTAAGACAATATTATGCTGAAAAAGTCGTGCCTGAGCTCGTAGAAAAGTTTAAGTATGATAATGTGATGCAGGTACCGAAACTGGAAAAAATTGTGCTGAATATGGGCCTGGGGGAGGCGATACACAACATAAAGTTGCTGGATTCAGCCGTTGAAGAGCTCATGACCATCTCGGGTCAACGTCCGGTGATCACCCGGGCGAAAAGATCGATTGCCGCTTTTAAACTGCGCACAGGGATGCCCATCGGGTGTCGGGTAACCCTGCGCCGGGAGCGGATGTATGATTTCTACAACAAACTGGTAAATGTTGCCCTGCCGCGTGTGCGTGATTTTCGTGGTATTTCACCCAAAGCGATGGATGGACATGGTAATTACAGCCTGGGAATCAAGGAACAGATCATTTTCCCTGAAATTGATTACGATAAGATCGACAAGATCAAGGGCCTGAACATTACCATCGTCACTACCGCAAATACGGATGAAGAAGGCCGGGAACTCCTGCAGCGTCTGGGAATGCCGTTCAGGAACTGATTCGGGAACGGTTAAAACACGGAGACGGAACAAAATAAAACGCCGACGGCAACTGTAAAACCCGGTATCTTGGTAACAGTTCAACCACAAAGGCACAAAGACACAAAGGATGAATATTAATGTTAAAAGCTTTCGGTTATCTTATAAACTTTAACGTCTCCGATGCTAGAATCGGCAACAATAGCGTTATTTTATAATCTTAGTGTCTTAGTGTCTTAGTGTCTTTGTGGTTGAAATAGTACGTGTATTGCAGCCGCAACCCCGGATCATCCGGGATAAGGAGGATGAATTGGCAAAAACTGCGCTTAGAATAAAAGCGACGAGAAATCCCAAGTTTAAGGTACGCATCTATAACCGGTGTCCGATCTGTGGCCGGCCGAGAGGGTATATGCGAAAATTCGGTATATGCCGTATCTGTTTTAGGTCGATGGCCTCCCACGGGAAACTCCCGGGTGTAATTAAGTCGAGTTGGTAAAAGGTCGGTTGGGCCGGTTGAGCCCGTTTAGCCCGTAATGAATAGAGGCAAAATCGGCGACATTTTTTGAATGTAAAAGCGAACAAAAGTTTGTAAAAAATTTAAATAGAAACTGCGGAGACTGCACCATGACCATGAGCGATCCAATTGCAGATATGTTGACCCGTATCAGAAATGCGGCCAAAGCGCGATTTAACAGCGTTGACATTCCCGGGTCGACTCTGAAAAACGAGTTGGCGAGAATTATGAAGGATGAAGGTTTCATCCGCAATTATAAATTCGTCAAAGACGGTAAACAGGGTATTTTGCGTGTTTACCTGAAATACGGACCCGATCGGGAAAGTGTTATTTATGGACTTAAACGAATCAGCAAGCCGAGTCGGCGGGTCTATGTCAAGGGCAAGAATGTAAAACCCGTGATGAACGGGATGGGGGTCGCCATTCTTTCCACCTCAAAGGGGATGATGTCGGATAAAAAAGCCCGTAGTGAAAATGTGGGTGGTGAGATCATCTGTAATATATGGTAACCTGAGGACTGCGAGTTGCGGGATTTACGGCAGTACTTCAACGTTGAACCTGGAACTCGAAAAAGGGAGTTTAGCATGTCGCGAGTAGGTAAAAAGCCGATTGCAGTGCCTGAAAAAACAAAATTGACATATAAAGATCGTGTTTTGACTGTCCAGGGACAAAAAGGAATGCTGAGCCGGCCGATTCACCCGGCAGTGGCACTGCAGATTGCGGACGGCAATATCCAGATCACACCTTTAAAGGATGATAAAAACAGCCGGGCGCTTCAAGGACTGATGCGAAGCCTCGTCAACAATATGATTATCGGCGTAAATGCGGGATTTGAACGGGTGCTTGAAATCAACGGGATCGGCTACCGCGCCGAGGTCAAGGGCAATGCCATTTTACTGAACCTGGGGTATTCGCACCCGATAAATTTTGCGCTGCCCGAAGGCATATCGGCCACGGTGGACCGCAATAATGTGATCAAACTGGCCGGTATCGATAAAGAAAAGCTGGGACAGACGGCGGCGTCACTCCGGCAGATAAGACCGCCTGAGCCTTACAAGGGCAAAGGCATTAAATACGCAGAAGAATACGTCCGCAGAAAGGCCGGCAAGACCGGCACAAAATAAATCAAAGACCGCTGACGAAAAATCTAAACGATATTGCGTGGTAACACAGCCAAGTTATTAACAGGGGCATAGGAAAATGGGCGCTTTAAATCCGAAGACACGGGCAAGGTTGAAAAGAAAAAAAAGAATTCGCAAGAAGGTTCATGGCACATCGGGAAAACCGCGATTGAGTGTTTTCCGAAGTGCACGGCACATATATGCACAGGTCATTGATGATGTCAGCGGCAACACACTGGCCTCGGCGTCCAGCTTGGAAAAAATGGTGAAAGAGCGCACCGATATCGGCGACAAGAAAGCTGTCGCCGGCCAGATCGGTAAGCTTATCGCCGAGCGGGCCCAGGAGAAAGGTGTGAAAAAGATCGTATTTGACCGCAGTGGATTTCTTTACCACGGGCGCATTAAAGCGCTTTCAGACGGTGCCCGCGAAGGTGGGTTGGTGTTTTAAGCGGTTTTATTTTTTAATGTGATAAAAGGAGGCGGGTCCTTGTTCAAACAAGAGACAGACGAGTATCAGTTAATCGACAAGGTCGTACGTATCAATCGCGTGGCCAAGGTTGTCAAAGGCGGTCGCAGATTCAGTTTCAGCGCGATTGTCGTTGTCGGCGATGGTGATGGAAATGTCGGTTTTGGTCTGGGAAAAGCCGGCGAGGTTCCGGAGGCGATTCGAAAAGGTGTTGAAAAAGCAAAGAAGAGCATGATCGCGGTGCCTTTGGTGGAAGGAACGATTCCCTACGAGACAATCGGAAAATACGGTGCCGGCAAGGTGCTGTTGAAACCGGCATCTCAGGGTACCGGGGTCATCGCCGGCGGTGCCGTGCGGGCAGTGCTCGAAGCAGCCGGTATCCAGAACATCCTTACCAAATGTATGGGATCTCATAATCCCCATAATGTGGTTAAGGCGACCCTCGAAGGGCTTCAAAAGCTAGAGAGCCGAAAACAGGTTGCCGCCCGGCGCGGCATAAGCGTTGAAGATCTTTAAACCGGCAATCTCGCTTGCCTGGTATTGCGTATGCGCCCAGGTCACGACCCAAAGGAAAATGATATATGTCTGGAAAATTGAAAATTACACTGGTTAAAAGCCCGATCGGCAAACCGCAAAAACAGCGCAGGGTGCTCAAGGGTATGGGTCTTGGAAAGCTCAATCGCAGCGTTGTGAGACAGGACACACCTGAAATACGAGGTATGATCCACAGCGTTTCACATCTCGTTAAAGCAGAGGAGATGACTGATGAAGCTAAATGAGTTGTCACCGCCACAGGGTTCTCGTAAAGCGCCGAAGCGCCTGGGGCGCGGTGTCGGTTCAGGTACAGGCACAACTGCCGGAAGAGGAACCAAGGGACAAAACAGTCGTTCCGGTGGTGGTGTCAGACCCGGTTACGAAGGCGGTCAGATGCCGATCCATCGCCGGTTGCCGAAACGCGGATTTACAAATATATTTAGAAAAGAACTGGCGATCA
>Ga0126332_10000725_pt1 | contig 11341 bp, 10 predicted proteins | sample InaspJWI42metaG_FD_94482 | JGI IMG/M metagenome (GOLD analysis project Ga0126332, IMG submission 94482) | Marine gutless worms symbiont microbial communities from Oahu, Hawaii - Inanidrilus sp. 2 OAHU.JWI-42 metaG | ecosystem: Host-associated > Annelida > Digestive system > Unclassified...
CGTGCTCAAGACTGTATATCGCAGCAGCTGTCGCGATAAACACAACTGTCAGCGGCGTGATTCGAACCTGGGTCCTCTCACACCGCAGTCAGACGCGCTAACCACTCGGCTACTGAGACCTGCTCTAGTTTCACCTGTAACTCGTTGACAAGCTCGCTCTCTCCCAGCATGTACTTCTCGTCGTTGGGCCGCGACATCACTTCCGCCGTCGGACGATCTTTACAGGCTGTCGATGTCATTTTACTCCGTTTTGTGCAGATGTAGCAGAAAAACTCGGTGGGATGATCTAAAAATGTAACCGTATATCGACCGCTGACATCGTGTCAGCCATTTGCTGGCAATTCGCTAGCAGTTAACAGTACGAGTAGCCTAGAGTAGACTATACGTCTAGGCCTATGCTCGATGAGGAAGTTTCGGGTGTGAGCCTGACGGTGTACGGTACCGGCGAATAAGGAAGTGTCGTGCTGTGGACATAACTCAAGTCGAAAAACTGGGGTAACATCGGAACTACGTCCAGCCAGAAATAATAAAAGGCTCAGCTGTTCGGCGGCGTGACTACAGTTCTCCGCGCCTGGGGGCAGAAGCAATAAAGTGCGCCCCTGAGTCTTTTTGTGGGGGAGGCGCATTTGGCCAATAAATAAAATATCGTGCAATGGAGTAACTGATGCCTAAACAAGTTGGCAGCCAAAATAGCAAAAGTTTGTCGCGAAAGGAAGGCTACTTTTGGGTCGTTCGGCAAACTTTATCGTACTCGTTTCTGTGTTTATTAGTCAAAAAATATTTGGGTAATTTTACGCCTGCCTTTGGTTACGCCACTGCTGCTGTTGCAGAGAGACTGCGCGACGCGCTGTCAGTTGAAGTCATGTCAGCTACTGCGTAATTGTACCAAAAAATCCAGTTGAAATGACTTACAATAGGCGAATGACCTTGAAGGTCACTCTCGGTTACGGAAGTGGCACGATTCGAATTCGACAGGCCATAATATATCATTTACCATCAACGGTCTGTAGTAGGCCTAACAACGTCAATCCAGCCATTTACCAATCCAGCCATTGGCTGCTATACGAAATAAAAACCATTTTCTTATTACTGTGCGCCAATTCGAGATATACAGTGAACGTGACTGGCTGCGACTTTGAAAACTCTTTCAGTTTCGATACGACAGTTGAAAATACAAACCACGTGCGCTTTCTGAATCATCGACCAACATAGGCTATCGTAATTAATACGTGCTGTACTCCCCTCGATACAGGAGCGAGAAAGGTTTCAAACAGCTGAAATAACCCCCGAGGTCACTCAAGGCAATAGTGCACGCCATGTGATTTGTATTAGTTTTCTATTGTAACTGCGTGCGAGTACCGTTATTAAGATACTGTCGGTTATTTCCCAATATTTAAAACGGTCACGAGACCCTGAGCATTTTACGTTCCTGCACTTTCATTGTCACGTCATCTACGGCGTACAACAAAGCATAATGCACAACACAGCACAATGTCCATTCACAACAGGCAGTGTAGTACATGTAGGCCTTCTGAGATGAGGTATAGGCCAACAGCGTAGACTGTACATTGTACAGCCGTATAGGCCTATTCATAGGCCTACTCGGGGCCATAATGTGCACAAAACAAGCTAATGGGGTTGCATGTGTACAAATACCTTATAGGCCTACATCTCGACTGTTTGTTTGTTTGTTGGCTACATCAATAACTTGAGGTATAGCAACACACTCATCATCATCATCGTCATCTCTGCGCAAGCCCTACTCAGACAGCACCTATTATGTCATGAACATAGGTGCGTCCATTTCAACAGTCTTGCCGATATACTAAACGTCATAATGGGAGAAGAGAACGTTACAACTTACTACGTCTGCGTAACCACTGACCGCGTTAACGGGTAAGGTAGTGCGATCGGTCGTGTCCGTCTGATCGCCCGTTTGATTACACTCTATCTGTTGAACCACGGTTTGACTTTGCATATAAATGGGCTATGACCGTAATTTGCCGGGGATTGAGAGTCAGTCATAGTCAAGGTCAAAGGTCAATGCAAAAATGTGTGCGCCACTGCGGCGTCCTATGAGTGCTAATTGATGGCCGTAGTAGTAGGTTTCCATTGCCACGTCATCAGCTGAGCTTCTTTATGTCCAGTTTCTGGCCTACATGCCGTGCATTGGTGTAGTCCAGACGCGATAGTGTGCTATCATGCTGACAACGTCGAGCGTAAAGGCCCGTCCACATCTCCACGACAGAATTGAACTGACCTGAACAAGTCGACCCAGTTACTGTTACACGACGCGTTCATTGGTCATCGTAGAGAATTGGCGGCTTGGTCTAACAGTAGCGGTGTTACGCATATCAATATAAGCCTGCCACAGGACCTATTTATATTAACAAGTTGCTGCAGTGTTGGTAGCCAGGGATCGCATCACTGCTGTCCCTTCCGAATAAGGTTGAATATCGACCACGGACATGCTCTGACACGCCCAAGTATTATCCCCACACCAATGTGCCCTTTCCCGTGGGGGAATCCGGGCCTAACATGGTTTCTAACACATGGTTTCTTGGGCCCGGCCCGAGTACACGTACAAAACGGCACCTCAATCGATTCGACCATTTCGCAGAGCTCATGTTCGTGCCCAACAGCAGACATACAGATAGGCAACACAGATAGACCACGCTACAGCGGTGACAATAGGCCGCATCTTATGCTCCGCATAGCGAGGAGACTTAATAATATTGTTTGCGACTGTCGTTTTCGAGAGTTGAGATAGTAGTGAATAAGTTACCACAACAGATTTTTCTTATATAAAACACTGTCTCACATTGTATTGGTTGAATAATTCGGTCAAAATCAAGTGATTTTAATAATTTCTGTAGCAGAATTCTGAAAAAAATGTGACACATACGTTTTTGAAATTGTCCACCTCACATTAAAATGTCACCACACTATCTTGTGAAATGTAAATCATTTTGGTCATTTGCAGAGCAACAGTGCAACTTCGAAAGCATTAAATCGGGTTTATTTTTTCACCGTTGAGAGACTATTCACTGTTTCTGTTTAACAATTTCTCAGGTTTTCAAATTTTACTTGCCAAGTGATAAAACAATTGGCTATTTAAGAACCACCCACTTTTCGAGGAAAGCAACGCAATTTCAACCAGATGCACAAATTTGGCATTTCAGAAGGTAGAGTGGTGACGTTTTCAACTGTGGTGGCAAGGTTTAAAATCACTTAACTGAAATGTCGCCAAAATTTCGTCTACGAAAATTTATTTAAGTCGTTTTAAAAATTGAAGAGACATTGTGTTTGAAGACAGTGTGCACATTTGCATATTGTGACAGTTTGGCTCAACCACAGTATTCGTCAATTACAACAGACGACAACATTTTCACATTTTAGTTTAAGAAATGCACGTATACAAACAAGCTATTTCATTTTATTAATTTATTTATTTCGCTCATCAAATGCAATTTACAATAACAGTGACGAACGAGCTGGAACAGCGAGGCTGAATACAGGCTACAGCACTAACAGCCGTCCATGTTTTTATTATCGTACTTTTAGACCGCGCGTCATGACAGTGTAAAGTGTCCTTGAAGTAACTTTGTTTTATTTACGACACACTAAAATTGACTAATTTACATTACATTACATTACACGCACATTGAAATCAGCAAAACATCTGTAAAACACTGCATCGCCGGTATAAAGACTAAACACTTAAGAAATTAAGAGAAACCTACACCTATAACAGTCCTTTTAAATGAACGAGTTGCTGCAGTACCGACAGAGAAATGCCGCATAGCTGCTGCCACCTACCGAGTAACTTTGGCTTACGCCGGATGTTCTCTATACTTTGCAATGGGCCGCGCCCTACCCCCCCCCCTAATACATGGTTCATGGGCCCACCCGAGTCCATACCCCGAACGGCACTTCTATCGGTTCAGCCGTCTTTGCCAGGCTCATGGTTGTGACCAACAGAGACAGACAGACAGATATACACAGACCACGATATATATGTAACAGTAAAGATAAAGGTAAAGTTTTCCCATACTCGTTACCGAGCGTTGGGCTCGGAGCTGATCCCGGTGTACAGGCAGTCAGCCCGCATTTGACGTGAAGTGAATCACGCCATAAACCTAACAGTAGGCTGCCATTACTTTCTGCCAGGTCTGCGGTTACCTCCGTAGCTTTCACTAGATGGCGCTACCTGTAAACGGCAGCACACATCTGATTCCAGCTTACTACTCATTTATCGACCCAGAAAGGATGAAAGGCTGAGTTGGCCTAGTTGGCTGACATGCAGCGGACGGTTTACCCACATTAGTGGTCCCCCATCAGCTGCAGGTCGAGCGCAGGACAGGGAAAGTTCGCCAGTCAGAGACCGACGTTCTACCACTGTGCCACGCCACCAACATTATGTAATAGTAGGCCGCATTTTATGCTGCGTATAGCGATGCGGCGTAGTAAACAATCACAGCCTGAAATTATACTGTTGATGTTTATAGCATTAACAGTAAACATTATTATAGCAATGACACGTGAAATATAATAATATGCCGCTACTGTAAGAAATCAACGTTTTCATAACAGAAAAAGTCGATAGCATCGAATCAGTCTGTTGGTCACGAAATTATATAACTGATCGCGAATCTCGATATCATCTAGAAGATCTAGCAGCATCACTCATCCCCGGAAACGGCGAGTCATCATACTGCTCAATAGTGAAAAATCTATCAGACTGGGCCATCAGCCTACATCTGCGTCAGAAGCCATCGAGCTCGTTCGAATGCGAGCAAGCTGTAGCAAACCGTGGGAATTCTCACCAGTCCCTTAGTTCTCGCGAGATTTCCACTGAAATTGGAATGTGTAAGCCCTTCACATGTGAACGCGGAATAGAAATGATTATTTGCGAGTGGGAATAACAACGAGAACGTTTTTTTGTAATAGTTTTCGTTCACATCCGATACTTTATTGCTCCGACGGGCGTAGTTTATCCTCTGTGTACTATCTAGACAAGTCTGTTGATGGATCGTATCCGTCTGTTATGAGATAATGAGAGACAGTACGTGCTATAGTGTAACAAAACCATTTGGAATAAATAGCGTTATCCAAGTCAGAAAAACGACGACACGAATGTGTTGTGTCAGTTTCATTGGGACCGAGACGGAAAGGAATGGGAACATGTTTTCAGCTTGGGACAGCAACAGGAATAAACATGGAAATGACTGGAAATGGGAATACCTGATGCGAGTACTGATTGCATTCCCGCTCATTCCTAGTTCGAACGTCGCATCGCTCACTCCTGCTGCTGCTGCTGCCGTTGTCACTGCTATGTGATGAGTGCCGCTTTGTATGCCCCGCCCATAGGGGGGCATTAAGCAGTGCTGCGATCCGTCCGTCCGTCTGTCTGTCTGTTCCATGCCCATCGCTCAAAACGGTGCATTTGCAGCTGCTAATAGGAAACCCCACGCTGGAAGTCGAACCACTGGTCAGCTTGGTCGTACGGTACGTGGCCGAAACGGGTGGCGCATGTGGTTTCGCCGCGATCGGGCGATACTTTTTAAGCAGCAACACGGGGTGTAGCTAATTAATGCATCGGCGTATCGGCCTATCGGCCGCTATCGGCGTTAAAATCATAGGAAGTCACTGACATTCTTAGACGTGACAGGTCATCTGTTGTATACATTTATTTCCGCCTGCGAACGGCGTCTCGGTAGTGCAACAAAATTAGGGTTAATGGTTAGGGTCAGTTTCTCAGCGGCATACGTATCGGCCACCGGTTATAAGTATGTCGTTAATTTCAATGTTTTGTATGTCGATAGCGGCCGATAGACCGATACATTAATTCGCTACCCCCGATCTAGAGAACAGGCTCGGTAAGCAGGAGGTCGCCGGCGTCTGGAAAGCGGTGGATCGGATGGCGGCGGTAATGGTCAAGCAGACTACGGAGCGAATCCCACTGGTATTCCTCTTTGACGTGGATGCAGTACTGTACGCAGGACTGCTGGTGCCGCGAATATATGTGGTAGTGCAGAATGCCCTCGTTGTGTCTGCAATATACAAGCACATGCTGCTTAATATACAGTGCGAGTCAAAAACAAATTTCACACTCCGGAACTTTTGTGATTTCTTCTCGACGGCTGAGAAGTTTTAATCAAAATTTTATACCTTTACTGTGCATTCATATCTACGCTAAAGAAAGTTTAACCAAATTTTATACAATTATCTCTAACGCTGACAAAGTTGTGCCATGTTAATCGTGACCGTCCAGTGAATTTTTACATTTCTCTAAAAAATAACCAATCGCAGAAATTCGCGATATCTCTGCAAGGGTATTGCCGATTTCGGTGAAATTTGGCAAAATGACGCAAAATGGGTCTCTCAATTGCAGGTAAAAATTTTAATTTTAAAAACCAAAGATGACGAACGGCCGATGCGTATGAGACACCCATTCTGCATCGTCAAGAGATCGCGATTTTTTGGTTGACAAAATGCTTCAATTATCCTCAAACGTTTTCTCTTGCTGTATCTGACCCAACATATAGAGACCATAGAATAAAAGGCCGGTTAAACAATCAAGTTGCCATGCCATAGTAATGATAGCGAAAGCACGCATCGCTGCCGCCGCACAGATCACTCCATCGCATTCGTTAGGTGGTGCCAAAGTGCACCTCCATCTAATACAAGGTTCCTTAGTACTAACAATAGTTCATACAGGCACTGCAATAATATAATGAGCTATTAATCCAACTATAGTGATATCATGACTACTAGATTTGTCAGCTGGTTTACGTACGTGACGCTTAGAGCAAGAGCAACACCCGGCTGCGACTTGCTGGTTCGCAGAATGTATCGCCCTTGCTCGCTCAGGTACGGCGACAGCAGCGTTTCGACTTCCTACAAAAAGTTATTAATTAAAACTTCGATTTTTCGTTTGTACGTAGTGACAAACCTTAGCGGAGGTAATGACTAAGCCTATAAATTACGTTTAAAGCTAGAGCAATCAAAACATTAAATATAACTGGTGACAAAATAATATTTATGAGGCCTTAAAAACTGCTTCACAGAGGTCATGTATCCGCAAAGTATGCGAAGTCTTACATTCCAAAGAAACTGTTTCAGGTAAAGTTACAGGAAAGTTTGCTTATTTTGGAGGTAATTAAGTCTTAGCCTTGATGTAATGTCAGTAATATATTTTAAACGTAGCCAACCAAACAAGGTAAGGTGGTAACACAGCCAAACATGTAGTGGGGGTATTTCAATGTGTTTTTGCACAGATGGCTTCTGATAACAGCGGTAAAAATCACTAAAATTGCCCAATATTCAACACAGTTTTCGTGAAAATATACTCAGCTGAACTGCTGCTGGCAATAGCATCGTTGGGCGTGATAAGATTGTGCTAATTTACTAAGAATATTTAACAGCTAAGTTGCAACCTAATATTTCGTCACTTGAACTCTGCGAACATTTTGGTGAAATTTGTCTTTGATGTTGAACAGCTGCATCAATATGGCATATGTACGTTTGTGCAGTTTTCTGGACCACCCTGTACGTTGGCGGGCGCGTGCTGACCTGTCTTCTGCGCAGAGGGTCGTGTGGGTCGATGTCGTGAAAGCCGGCGAGCTGTCGCGCTTCGAGCACCTCTCTGCTCTCCACCCCCGACCGAGGAGCGTCGGGTATCTGGTAGTCGTCAGACCTCAGGTCCACGATGCCCGACGTCAAGTCGAACAACGGCCCGATCATCAGCGTATCGCCGTCCGACACGAAGTTGCGCTTCACGTCGACTCGCGGACGAAACACGATCGGCGCCGAGTTTCTGCCCTGCAGGCAATTCGCACATTTCCGCTGATATGTATACACCGTTTGGCTACCATTAGTCAACAAGAAGCTCTGCTACAGCAGACGAACCGCGCGACGCCTTTGGACTCGAAGTCGTGCCAACTGGTGCATGACTGTATGAACACGCTGTACAACAAGTCGAAGTACTGGAGCTACTGCATTACAGCCGACGGACGCGTAGTAAATGGCCACGACGCGTCGAACGTCGCTTATGTGGTCAACAAGCTCGACTGTCACTTCGGCGCCAAGTTTCTGTCCTGCAGTGCAGTCGATTCACACACTTTATGTTCCGATGACACACATCGACTATGAAGTAAGTAAATAACTGGACATTATTAGGCCGCATCGTATGCATAGCACAGCTGCGGGCTTTTGTCACAAATGCCGCACGGTAGCGTGTTCTACGTGTCTGTGGTAAACTATGCAAAAACGGATGAACCGATCGTGAGCCGGTTTGGGGGTAGGCTCGCGTGGGCTCGAGCAACCACGTATTAGATCGGATCCAGATTGCCACTTATGAAGAGAAATATGTGTTGGCTCCTTGAAATGTACCTCTGGATGAATAATGGTAATGTCCGGCGCCCCGGCGGACGAATGCATATACCATAATTTATTACTTGTTATTTCTTTAAAAATGCTTATCAATTTTCAAGATTTTTACCGGCGGAGTCTGTAGAAAATTTGCACTAAATGATTATTAATAACCTGTTGTGCCCGATAGCGAAAATAATTTCAAATTGATCAACGTTTTGCGAAGGTGCTGGCATGCACAGATGAAAATAATCACAGTGTTCAGTGTACGGGTTATCACTACGTATTTGAATGTATTTTTAAGATGTAACCTTGTATAAACTTCGTACACTGCAATTGTTTTTTCTGTGCTTTGATTTTTATGGTCATTGTCAATGACATCTGTATACAGTTTAAGCTCGCTATCTGTCAGTTATAACACATGTTTTAAACTGTGTAATGATTATCGCAGCACCGCGCGCCTGGAACAGTCTGCCGGACGCGATCCGTCGCAGCACATCTCTGGCTGTCTTCAAACGTTCACTCAAAACTCACTTTTATATTCAGTGTTTTTATTAACTTTGTTTTTAATTACTTTTAGTCCGCGCGCCGTTGACATTGTTAAGTGTCCTTGGAGTAGTTTTTTTATCTACGACACTTTAATATTGACTATTGTACATTACATTACATTACATTACATACATCGTGTCGTACCGACACGGTGCACAATGGATTGAATGGATGACTAACGAGAAAATGTCTCCCTCTATTGTAGGTCCACGCTACAGGGCGTCGTACACAACAGCATATCGTCTAATACACGTGCGCCCTCAGGCCCATACTACGTTTCCTTGTTTATACACTCTCTGGCATACGCCGTTTTGAACACATTTCTGTTGTCATCTTACAATGCACAACAAAGCATCGCACCGGTGGCGGCGAGACGATATGCCCTCCCCGCCGACGGCAGTTCGACGGTGGCAAAAATCGCAGCACAATTTGAGTAGACTTAAAGTAGGCAGTAATTAGTTGTGTTTTGAACGATTTCTGTTTTATTATAGATGCACCGACGCTGTTGGTTGGGCGGCAGGAAGGGCATCCGGCCTGTAAAAAACTGAGCGGTGGGGTGCTGGCGTGGTTATCTGTCTGGAGCGAGGTGCAGACTTGCATATGTTCCAGCAGATTCCACTGCCACTCACTGTCTCTTGCTTCAGTAAAATCCAGATTGGTTTTGCCTTTCTGGTACCGGCTCACCTGGGTAGTCCCGGAGAAAGGGCCGTTAGACGGGTGTGTATAGATGCACTGTAAATGATCAGTAGTCTGTCAGAAGTATAGCTTATGTGTATTATTAGCCCACGATGTCTGCTAGTGCTCTCACGAGAGCCTTGACATTGGTATGTTTTTTTCAATAAACGCAGTTATAGATCTACGTCCGTCCGCGGACGGGTCCGCAGTCCGCATATCTCGGGTGGCCGGCGGTGGCTAAGCTGCAGACAGCCAGCGTGCCTATAGCCTAGGCAGCCGCGCCATGGGACAGACAGACGGACGGACCGCGCTATTCCAAAATGCCCCTAGGGCGGGGGCATAAAAAGACCACTGTTGTCATGTCAAACACAACTAAACTATTAGCAAAGATCGCATACAAGCGAGGTCGTTATGGAACGGGCAAGAATTCTTAAAATGGAAATATGACACTCATATTATTTTCATTGACGTTCGTTTTGTTTGTTAATTAACTAACATATTCAAACCGCTGTAGAAAGTGATTTAATTCCAAACGTCTAACACACAGTGGTAGTGATATTTCATCATGCGCTAGTTACTACAGATCATTCATTACCAGTTATTCAACAACATTCGAATTTCAAACTAAACATATTTTAATGACAGAACAGCCCCAACTGCATGCCAGAATCCACTAGTACAAAATTGTGTATTGAGACGAATATATACTAATGTCACTATTCATCTGAAGAATGTCCAAGCTATTATTCTTGCTCACTACTGTAACTGTTCAACTGAAAAATTAAACAAAAATATGAGTCATACACACCAGAGCCGACAGTGGAATAGACTTTAGAGTCAGAGTCCATTGCTGACCCTGAAACAAAGCAAAACAAGACTGCGGTGTGGCAAATTGCTCGCATTGGGTTTACTTTTGGGGTTTCGGTTTTCTCGAGTCCGAGGGGGGTTCGGGCGACTAAAACCAAAACAGAAATTTTCAACTGATGACAGTATACTGCCGTCATCGTATAGAAATACCGACACTCAACCCTGGATTCGTTGGCTTCACGTAGAAAAGATCTCTCTCGGCGTTTTTTCCGTGATATTATGGATTCTGCCTCCTGTCTTCACAGCTTCCTTCCTCCACACAGATCCACCGCTATCACCTCTAGGCTCAGATCTTCTAAAATCCTTCCTAAAGTCTATACTCGTACCACGCGCTATTGTTCTTTTATACAATATGGTCTTAACCATTATCAGTAAATCTACTTTCTTACCATGGTCTCTATTTGATTATTTGTCTTATTACTAGCTATTTTATATGATCACATGCTTGTGTGTGTAGGCCTATTTGGTCATTCTGCAGTTGTCTTTCATGTTCTTATGTTTTTTTCATGTTTTTTCATGTTTTACTGACAGTTTGTGTGGTTGTGTTTTTTCACAGACATTTTATTGATCTATTCAGCTGTTTGCCAGTCTGTTTAATAAACTTACTTGCTTACTTGCTTACTTACCGGGTGCAACGGCATTAAGTTCAAGTTTGTACATATCAGAAAAACTGCTGGTAAAATAGTAGACACTAGAAAACGACGGCAAGCCGGATGCATGCGCCCGAGCACGCACGGCACGTAGGCCTACGCACGAACGATACGATACGATACGAGATGCTATTTTAACGTGCGCTCGAAAGCCGACATAAGTCAGCTTAATCTACCGCACGGAACCGACAACTAAAAATGTGTAAAAACAGAAAAACTAAAAAGTA